>Ga0134128_10008989_pt1 | contig 12022 bp, 10 predicted proteins | sample KB31754_FD_96462 | JGI IMG/M metagenome (GOLD analysis project Ga0134128, IMG submission 96462) | Terrestrial soil microbial communities with excess Nitrogen fertilizer from Kellogg Biological Station, Michigan, USA - KB3-175-4 | ecosystem: Environmental > Terrestrial > Soil > Unclassified ...
GACTTCCGCGCCGATGGGCAATTTTCGGTTTGCTAATTTGTGGCCGGGTACCGCTGTTGTTTGAGCGACCGTTTGCCGCTCCCAGATCTGTTGTCCTACCATGGTAAGAAAGTGTCAGACACCAGCCAGAGCGAAAGGGGGCATTTACCCCAAAGTTCGAGAAGGCAACCTTTTTCACATGTAACCTCGCCGGGAGATGCGCGTCTGACGGTGCACAAACGAATGTGACAAATGCAACTTCGCGTGGTTGAATCCCGCCAGCGCATTGATACATTCCCAACCCAACACTATGAAAAAGCCCCTCGCATACTCATCCCTACTGATTGCGACGCTCGTCTTTTCGCAAACGATTTGTTCGTTCGCGGCGGACAGCAACGATAAATCTTATTTCAACGTCCGGAACTACGGCGCGACCGGCGACGGCAAAAGCCTGGACAGTCCCGCCATCGACAAAGCCATCCAGGCCGCGGCGGATGCCGGCGGCGGCACGGTTTATCTTCCGTCGGGAACATACCTCAGCGGCACGATTCATCTGTTGAGCAACATCCATCTCCTCATTGACCAGGGCGCCACGATCAAGGCCGCGCCGCAAACCATGAACGCCTACGACGAACCCGAGCACTGGGAAGGCGTGGCTTACCAGGACGGCGGGCACACGTATTTCCGCAACAGCCTGATTTATGGCGAAGGGCTCACGAATATTTCCATCACCGGCTTTGGCATGATTGACGGCACCGCACTTTCCACTGGCGATGGCAACCAGGATGCGGTCGATGGCTTCAGAAATTGGCAGCATCCCGATCAGGTCAACACCAACGCCAATGCAAAACTCGCCCGCCTTGGCAACAAGGCCATCGCGCTAAAGCTGTGCCGCAACGTTGTGCTGCGCGATTTCACGATTCTCCGCGGTGGCCACTTCGCCATCCTGACCACGGGTTGCGATAACATGACCGTCGACAATGTCACCATGGACACCAATCGCGACGGCATTGACATCGACTGCTGCCGCAACGTGATGGTTTCCAATTGCCGCATCAACTCGCCGAACGACGATGCACTCTGCCCGAAAAGCTCGTTCGCCCTGGGCCACAATGTCATCACCGAAAACATGACCATCATGAATTGCATGGTCTCCGGCTTTGAAGTGGGAACGCTGCTCGATGGCACCATGAAGCCGAAAGCGAATGGCAACGGCAATGGGCGCTTGAAATTCGGCACGGAAGCCAATGGCGGCTTCCGCAACTGCACCGTCGCGAACATCGTCTTCCGTTCCTGCCGCGGCCTCGCGCTGGAAGAAGTGGATGGCGGCATTCTGGAGAATATCAATATCAACAACATCACCATGATGGATGTTCCGTCCTATGCGATTTACGTCACCACCGGCAAACGCAATCGCGGTCCGGACGTGAAACAGCCCAGCCGGATGCGCAATGTGTTGATCTCAAACGTGACCGCCGACGGAGTCTCGGCGAATGGCGGCATTGAAATCTTCGGTTTGCCCGAGCAGCCGATTGAAGGCTTGCGATTGGAAAACATCCGCCTCGTTTGCAAGGGCGGGGGAACGGAAGAGCAGGCAAATAAAACCGTTCCGGAACTCGACACCGGTTATCCCGAGCCGCGCGGCGGCCTTAGTGTGATGTCTGGTTACGGAGTATTTGCCCGCCACGTCAAAGGCCTCGAACTCGCGAACATCAATCTTGTCACCGAAAAACCCGACCAACGTCCCGCGATGGTCTGCTCGGACATCGACGGCCTGGAAGTGGATAATTTCAAAGCCCAGTTAGGCGAAGGCGTGGCCGCCGCGAAATTCGACGGGGTTAAAAACGTCACGATTCGGAATTCACCGGTGTTGAAGGATGTCGCCGAGGCGCAGGCGAAGTAAACCGGGACCGACCGCCTCTGATTCTACCGTGCGGGGCAGGCGAGTGCTGTCTCGCACCGCTATCAGGATAGCATCGCGCTATAAACCGACCGGCACACCGGCGCGGCTTGGGGATGCCTCCGCACTCGCAGCGGCACTTCGCGCAATTCTGAGAGCGCCTCCATCGGCTGGCCGAGTTGCAGCCACAACTCCGCGCTGCGCAGTTTCACCGCGTTTCGCATCGAAATGGGGATTGGTCCTCGTCTGGTTTTCATCTCGCGGCCAATTTCATCGTTTCGAGCCGTGTCCTGAATAGGGATTTATCCTACTTATTCCTGCCGCCCCATTTCCGATTGCTGCCGTTGGGCCGGCTCATCCGCGCCCAGAATCGATTTGTATTCGGGGTACAATTGCCGGACGCAATCCGGGCAGATGCCGTGCGTAAATTCCGCGTTGGACCGACTGCGAATATAGGTCTCCACCTGTTCCCAGTAGCCCCCGTCGTTGCGGATCTTCTTGCACGACGCGCAGATCGGCAGCAGCCCGTTCAGCGTTTTCACCCGCTTCAGCGCATCTTTCAATTCGTCAATCAGACGCAGGCGCTCCTTCTCCTGGCGCTTACGGTCGGTGATGTCCCGCAACACAATCGACGCGCCCTGGATGTCTCCATCCGTGTTCTTGATGGGCGAAACCGTGATCGAAACATCAATCGCCGTGCCGTCGCGCCGCAATCGCATCGTCTCAATCCGCTCCACGCGCCGTCCCCGTTCAATCACATCGCGAATCGCGGAGATCTCTTCCTGTTGCTCCGGTGGAACCAGTGTTTCAATGGATTCACCGACCATTTCGTGGGAACTGTAGCCGAACATTTGTTCCGCGCCGGAGTTCCAGCTCAACACCGTGCCGCCCAAAGTCTGGCTGATGATGGCGTCGTCGCAAGTCTCCACGATGGACGCCAGGTGGGCCATGGCAAGCTGCGCCTGCCGGCGAACCTTCCGATCCCGCGCCGCGCGCAATTCACGATTGATGGCGGGCGCGTGCCGGGTCAGGTCGTCCTTCATCACGTAATCGGAGGCGCCCGCCCGCATCATCTCGACCGCGACTTCTTCGCCGATCCGCCCCGAAACGACGATGAATGGCGCGTCGAAGATTTTGCTTTGGCAAATGGCGAGAGCTTTGAAGGCGTCGAATGCCGGCATGGAGTAATCGCTCAGGATCAAGTCCCACGAGCCATCGTCGAGCGCGGCATCCAGGGTCGGGGCGCTGTCGACCCGCTTGAAGGAAAGGCTAAAGCCTTCTTTTTCCAGAGCACGAACGACCAGAATCGCGTCGTCTTCGGAATCGTCCACTATCAAAACATTTAGGTGGCTAAACATACATCAATTGTTCCGCCGCCCGTTGTCTCCTCCCCAACCGGCTGCATACATATTCCCTTGTTTTCCCGTCAGTTTTTGAATCTCCGATTGCTGGCCATGGATGATCCTGTTTTCGTGAAATGGAAGCCGGAAGCAAAACTGTTGTTGAAGCGTTCGATGGAGCCCAGCGGAAGTTCTCCCGCATCCACCAGCCTTTGTACGACTTTCCCATAAAACATACGATGTTCGACCGGTAAAGCTGCCATGGAAGCATAAACTCCGCAAACGGCCAGAGTGAGAAAATTGCAGAAGCTCAGGACGGAAATGACGTAAGTATCACGCTCCGTGCGTTTGTGCTCGAGGTCGTCCTCCACCATTCTCCGCTCGGCCTCCACGGCGCGCAACACGGCTTTCGTCGGAATGCTCTCCAGCATTTCGCAAAACGACTCAAACAGGCCCCAGTTCATAACTCGACTTCGAAAGCATTCAACCAAAGTGCGCCGGCCAAACCTATAGGGTGTTTACCCCGCCGGAGGAGGCTCGGTCAAAGGCGGTTGCAGCAGCGCCGCAGGAATCGCCCGTTCCCAAAAGTCCGGGTAACAAATCACCAGGTTTTCCAAATCGGCGGCGCGGCAGGGTTTGATCAGGAAAGAGTTCGCGCCGAGCGCGTAGGCCGCCTGCACCGAAGTCAGATCGCCTGTCGCGCTCAACACCACGATGAACGTGCGTTTGAGTTCGGGATGCTCCTTAATCCAGCGGAGCAAATCAAAACCGCTGATGCCGGGAAGTTTTAAATCCACGAAAACCACTGCCGGCAGCGGATGCACGACGCGCTGGGCAAAAGGCGGACCGCCAGCGAGATAATTCATTGCCTCTTCCGCGGACAAAGCAGTCCGTACGGGATTGGCGAGGCCGCAATTGGTCAGCAGGACCTGCAGCAACTTCGCGTCGTCCTCAAAATCCTCTACGATCAGGATCAGCTTCGAACTGGTCGTATGCACACTGGTTCTACTTCAAGTAACGTTTCCAACGGAATTCCGTTTCCTTTGGTCAGACGGTATTGTCATAGCCATCGTCCGGAAAAGTACTCATGGGCTCAATGGGGTCGTAACCTACCGCCGCTTAAAGATGATATCGGATAGCTCGCGGTGCGTTTCGAGCATGGCCGGTGTTTTTCATATGTCCTTTACTCAACGCGAATTTCCTATGCAAAAATCACCAGGTCGACTCTGGAACTCCCTCGCCAACTATTCCATCGCTGCCACCCTCATCGCCTCTGTATCTGGTTGTCACACACCGCCGATGGGGACTGAAACCACCGCTTCAGAGCGCAAGACCGCTGCGATGGCCAACAATGACGCTCCGCCGGTTATCGCGCCGCCGGAATCGTTCTTTAAATCATATCGCAACGACGCCGACCGCGAGATTGCCCGCAAGTTCTATAAAAAATACATCGATCTCCAGGGAATCCCGGTGATCGCCGCGGCCCAGGTGGATGACCGGGCGCTGCAGCGCACCTATTACATCGTGACTCATTTGCTGGCGGGCCGGCCCGACATTATCCAATGCATGGCCAGCAACGGCACGCGGTTGATTATTATTGGCAAGGACCAGGTTTACACCGACATGCCGGAGTATCGCAGAACTCCCAACCCGGAATATCAAAACGAGCGCGTCCGCGGCACCGGGGGATTTAACGTGACCAGTTTCGGCGAGGAAAACCTGCTGTCGCTGCCCATCGACCGCTATGACGACGAAAGCATCGGCGTCCACGAGTTTTGTCACACGGTTGATTCCGCTTTGAGCCGGCTCGATCCCACCTGGCGCACACGTTTGCGCCAGACCTATCAACACGCGGTCACCAACGGCCTGTGGAGATTTGCCTACGCCGGCTCCAATCAGGCCGAATATTGGGCGGAAATTTGCCAGTCTTATTTCGATAACAATCGGGTGAACAACTGGAACCACGGCCCCATCCACAACCGCGAACAACTCAAAGTCTACGATCCCGTGGGCTACGAACTCATCCGCACCACCTTCAGACTCAGTCCGGACCAGGACTTCCGTTATCAATGGTTGCAGACGCTACCGAACGTCATTCCTCCGCCGACACGATTCAAGATCGATCCTTATTACACCAAATTCACCTGGGCGCGCGAATTCCCGATCGTCGGCCGCGGCGCCAGCGATGAAGCCATGCTGAAAGCGAACGATACCATTCGCAAAATGTTCGCGTACCGCCACGACATCCTGAAAGCGTTGATTAATGACGGCGCGAAACTGGTCGTGCTCGGCAAAAATGAAAAACTCGCCGACTTGCCGGAATTCAAAAATGAGACCATTGCCAATTTCGATCTGCTGGCGCGCTTCGCTGACTATTCGCCCGACAAAAAAACCATCGTCGTCTCCGAGGATAACGTGCTCGGAAATCCGTATGACAAAGGCGTTGGCTCCAGCGAGGTCATCCGCTTGTTCACGAGAGCATTCTATCAAATCTGCGCCAATCGACCCGTGGATCCGAATTGGGACCATCGCGGCCGTGACGTGCAGCAATACGAGTTGCGCGTGAAACGCCTTGACGTTCAGTTCGGCGACAAAGTGAAGCAGCTTTACGAAAACGCCATGAACAACAAAAAATGGCGCAGCACCCCGGCGCTCCAGGATCCCACCGAATACTTTGCGCAAGGCGTGCTCGCCTATTTCAACGCGGTCGGCCAGCAATTCGCGCCCAGCGACGCGCCGCATCCCATCACCACGCGCGAATTGCTCAAGGACTACGACCCTGATCTCTGCGCGCTGGTCAACGAGACCTTCGCCTACGATGGCCATCCCGACTGGCGCTACATGCACTACTGAAATTTGTCCGAATCCTTCTCAACTATGCAAAAACGTTTCAGCCAAACGGTCGCGAAACTCGCGGCCATCGCGGTCATTCTCGCCGCCACTCACGATTATTGTCGCGCACAGGATGCCGCCACCGGCCAATTGGATTCGCCCCAGCAACGCCGCGGCGCCGGCGGATTCGGCGCGCCCGAACGCGGAGTTTACAAATCGCGCATCACACCGCACTGGCTGGAGGGCAATACCCAATTCTGGTATCGCAACGATTTGCGCGGCGGGACCAAGGAATTTATTCTCGTTGACGCGGAGAAGGGCACGCGCCAACGCGCTTTCGATCATGAGAAACTCGCCGCTGCGCTCGCCAAAGCAGCCGGTGAATCCGTGCAAGCCGACAAGCTGCCGTTCGGCGACATCGAATTCCTCGACAAAGGCAATGGCATCCAGTTCCAAGCATTCGACAAATCGTGGCGCTGCGATTTAACGAGTTACCAGTGCACCGCCGTTACCTCCACCTCCGGCGCGAGCATCCCCGTGCGGGAAATCCAAATCTCGGAGCAAGTTTCCGGTGATGAATACGCCGGCCCGCCGTCACCGCAGGCATCGCAATCGGCCAATCAATCCCAGCGCGGATTCGGCCGCCGCGGCGGCGCGCGCGACCTGCGCTCACCGGATGGCAAATTCACGGCGCTTGTCCGCGACCACAACGTGTTCATTCGTTCTGAGGATGGCAAAGAAACCCGGTTGAGCACGGACGGCGCCGATTCCAATTCTTACTCCCGCATCGAGTGGTCCCCGGATTCTAGTTCGCTGGTCGCCTGGCGCGTTGAGCCCGGCGATGCGGGCCTGGTTTATCTCATCCAATCATCTCCGCCGGGCGGCGGCCGCGCCGTGATGCGCGAGCGGCCCTACGGCCAGGCCGGCGATAAATTCCCCCGCTACGAACTCAATATCTTCGACGTGGCCTCGCACAAGCAAACCAAACCCGAAATCGATCGCTTCGAGCATGAATACGAAACCCCGCAGCTTCACTGGATGCGCGACGGCCGCCATTTCGCGTGGCAACAGGAGGACCGCGGCCATCAACGCCTGCGCGTGATTGAAGCCAGTTGCGACGACGGCTCCACGCGCAATTTGATCGATGAGAGGACCAAAACCTTCTTCTGGACGGCGCACACCGAAAACCTTGGTGTGCCGCTGGTCAATTGGCTCGCCAATGATGACATGATTTACGTGTCCGAAAAAGACGGCTGGCGGCATCTGTATTACGTCGACACCAAGGCGGGTGCCATCAAAAACCAGATCACCAAGGGTGAGTGGGTGATTCGGGGCATCGACAAGATTGATGAAGACGCGCACCAGGTTTGGTTTCGCGCCGGCGGCATGAACGCCGGCCAGGACCCTTATTTCATCCATTACTACCGCATTAATTTCGACGGCAGTGGCCTCGTCGCGCTGACCGATGCCAATGGCAATCACACGATTCAATATTCGCCCGACCGCAAATTCATCATCGACACCTACAGCCGCGTCGATATGGCGCCCGTCAATGAGCTGCGTCGCGTCTCCGATGGCAAGCTGGTTTGCAAACTTGAAGAAGCCGATATTACCGAGCTGAAGGCAACCGGCTGGGAAGCGCCGGAAGTGTTCGTGGCAAAAGGCCGCGACGGAAAGACCGACATTTGGGGCATCATTCGCCGTCCCAAAAATATCGATCCCTCCAAAAAATATCCGATTCTCGAAAGCATCTACAACGGCCCGCAGGGCGCTTACGTGCCGAAATCGTTCAGCGCCGCAAACCGTTCCAGCGCCATGACCGAAGCCGGATTCATTTTGGTGCAATGCGATGCGATGGGCACCGCGTTCCGCTCGAAAGCCTTTCACGACGTGTGCTGGCATAATCTCGCCGATGCCGGTTTCCCCGACCGCATTCCGTGGATCAAAGCCGCGGCAAAAAAATATCCATATATGGACATAAACAAGGTCGGCATTTTCGGCACCTCCGCCGGCGGGCAGAACGCCGCGGCGGCGGTGCTGTTTCATCCGGAATTTTACAAAGTCGCTGTGGCAAATTCCGGTTGCCACGACAATCGTCTCGATAAAGCCTCCTGGAACGAGCAATGGATGGGCTACATGCCGCACGATAAAATCTGGAGCAAGGACCCCGACAATTGGTATTCGAAATGTTCCAACATCGACAACGCCGCCAAGCTGCGCGGGAAACTATTCCTCATCGTCGGCGAAATGGACAGCAACGTTCCGCCCGAATCCACTATGCGGTTCGTTGATGCGCTGATCAAAGCGCGCAAGGATTTTGACCTGCTCGTCGTGCCTGGCGCAGACCATGGCGCCGCCAGTCCGATCACGCAGCGTCGCACGCTCGATTTCTTCGTGCACAATCTGCAAGGCAAGGAACCGCCGGACCGAAATTCCGAAGAATCGACGGCAATGGATTAGCGCCGTAGTGGCACGGGCGTCCCGCCCGTGCGAACTAAAAACAACATGAATTTTTTCGCCAAGGTTTTCATGGCTGCCGCTATTTTGGCGTGGGTGGAATCTGGTGCATCTCAAACTGTGGATTCCGTTTCCGCTGGCAACGAAGCAGTTGAGAAAGCTCACAACGTGCAGGGCGAGCAAACAAAAACGGAGCAGTTCAACGGCCAAACCTTTCGCATCGCCGATACGAACGGCTGGTTTTCGTGGGAACTGAAAACGTCGCCGGACGCCGCGCAGGAACTGGACATTGAATTCGGCGGCGAACGCCGCAGGCCCAGCGACACCGTGGACATTCTTGCGAACGAAATAAAGATCGCCACCGTGCGCCTCGCCGGCGGCCCGCGCGCCGAATATTACGCGCTCACCAACTCCGCGCTCAAAGGCAAAGACGCGATCACCGTGAAATTCCAGGCCGCCACCGGCTCGCGCATCGGCGGCGTCGCCAACGTGAGCATTGCCAAAATCCCCCAACCCACCATCGCGTCGGCGAGCAAAGCCAGTTCCACCCGCACGAACTGGCAATTCATCGTGAACGCCGTCAATGACCAGCACGAGCCGAAGAGTTCCGGCGACCGGCTGAAAAAACATTTCGATTGGTGGCCGGCGAAAAACACGAACCAATGGGCGCAATACGATTTTGCCAAGCCGGCGAAAGTTTCCGCCGTCGAAGTTTACTGGTTCGACGACACGGGCATCGGCGAGTGCCGCCCGCCAAAATCCTGGCGCGTGCTCTATCGCGAAAACGGCGAGTGGAAACCCGTCACGCACGCGAGCGGCTACGGCATCGAGAAAGACCACTACAATCGCGCCACGTTCGATCCTGTCGAAACCGATGGCCTGCGCTTGGATGTCGAAATGCCGGAAAAGTTTTCGTCCGGCTTGCTGCAATGGAAAGTCGAATAAGAATGTGTAACGAAGTGAACCTATCGCCTACGGCCGGTGGGGCGCGTCGCTCCGCGCGCGCCGTTGCAAGATATGGAACGAACGGCGCGCGCGGAGCGACGCGCCCTACCACAGGATGCATTTTGCTAGACGCTCTAAAAATCGTGAAACCCAAAAATAAGATCGCCTCTCTATTGTTTATTGCCGCCTTCGCGTTCGGCGCGAACTGCGCGCAGGCTGCGGATACCAATTTCCCGCCGCCGGTGGCCGGTGATTTCGTCATCCACGATTTTCATTTTCATTCCGGTGAGACGCTGCCGGAGCTGCGGATGCATTATCTCACCTTCGGCACGCCGCGCCGCGACGCCAACGGTAGAGTTCGCAATGCCATTTTGATTCTGCACGGCACCACCGGCAGCAGCGCGCAATTTTTGCGGAGCGAATTCGCCAACGAACTGTATCCCAAAGGCCAGCCACTGGATGTCTCCCGTTACTATCTCATCATTCCCGACAACATCGGCCACGGCCAATCCAGCAAACCCAGCGATGGCCTGCGCGCGAAATTTCCCCGCTACGGTTATCTCGACATGATCGAAGCGCAGCGGAGGTTGCTCGAAGACGGTCTCGGCGTGAATCATCTCCGGCTCGTTTTCGGCACATCGATGGGTGGGATGCATTGCTGGCTTTGGGGCGAACTGCATCCGGATTTTATGGATGCTTTAATGCCGATGGCGAGTTTGCCCGCGCAAATTTCCGGGCGTAACCGCGTCTGGCGCCGCGTGGTCATCGATGCCATTCGCGGCGCGCCCGATTGGCAGAATGGCGATTACCAGGCCGAGCCGTATGGCTTGAAAATCGCCGCCGAAGAGATGTATCTCATGGGCAGCAATCCCGCCATTCAATCGCGCAACATGCCCACGCTCGCAAAAGCGGATGCCGTGCTGAACGCCTACGTCGCCAGCTTCTCCACGAACCACGATGCCAACGACGTGCTCTACGCCGTCGAATCCTCGCACGATTACGACCCCGCGCCGGGCCTGGAAAAAATCACCGCCCCGTTGCTCGCCATCAATTCCGCCGATGATCTCATCAATCCGCCCGACCAGGGAATTCTCGAGCGCGAGATCAAACGCGTGAAGCACGGCCGGGCGATTGTTTTGCCCGAAACGGAGCAAACCGTCGGCCACGGAAGTCACACCAAAGCCGTGCTTTGGAAAAAATATTTGGTCAAATTTCTCAGAAAAACCGAACACAGATGACGACGGGCAAGACATCGCGATTGCTAATGTTTCCGCTTGCCACCGCATCACTAAAGCATAACTTAACCCACAACTACCCCTATCCCTATAAGAGGTAAAAAACCAGTCAACATACCTACCAGCATGAAAAAAAATATATTGTTTGGTGCATTGTTCCTCATGGCGGGCTCACTCCTCGCCGCGGATTCCAGCCCGAAAGATGACGTGACCGCCGCCGCGAAAAAATTGGCGGATACCAGTTACACTTGGAAAGTGACGCAGGACTGGGGCCCGAATGCCCCATTCACTCCCGGCCCGGTCGAAGGAAAGGCCGACAAGGATATGACCTGGCTCTCCACCAGTTTCCAGGACAACACCAGCATCGGCATTTCCAAAGGAAAAAAAGTGGTTGTGAAAACCGATGACGGCTGGAAAACCGCCGAGGAACTGGGCGATGGCAACGGCGGGTTCGACATGAACGCGTTCATGGCGCGCCGGATGCAAAATCTCAAGGCGCCAGCTGCTGAAATCGTCGATCTTCTTTCCAAAACCGGCGAACTCAAACGCGATGGCGATGTCATCAGCGGCGATCTTACCAAAGACGGCGCGGAATCGTTGCTGACCTTCTTCGGCCGTCGCGGCGCGAATCGCCCCGGACCGAAGGACGCCAAAGGCACGCTGAAAATCTGGCTGAAGGACGGTTCGATTGTGAAGTACGAAACCAAGGCTTCCGGCAAAGTGACCAATCGCGATGGCGAGGAAATGCAGACGGAACGCAACACCACCACCGAAATCAAAGACGTCGGCACAACCAAAATCGACGTCCCGGCTGACGCGAAGAAGAAACTCGACTGAATTCAGATGAATTAAGCAACAGGGGAATGAACGTCAGGGAAAACCCCAGCGTTCATTCCCTTTTTTGTTTTCCGCGGCGTTCCCGCACCCGTAGCGCAGGCTGCCAGTCGGCAAGTTGCTCTTGCTTTGAATTTTTGAGAAACCCAAACGGCATTTTTAAAAATGAAAAAAATCTCCGCGCTCTCGTTGTTGTCAGTTTGTTCCCTCATGATGACAATTCCCAACGCCCGCGCGGATTCGCCCATTGTTTTTGGGGGCGTTCCCGTCGAATTAAAGATCAGCGAAGTCAGCGATAAAACAGTCCGCATCGAGCTGCAGCCGATCGAATCACAGAACAACAATCGGACATTCACGCCTCCCTGGACGCTGGCCTCCTTTTCTGCCAGGGAAATTTTTCACTCGCACGATCTCGCGTCGGAAAAGAAACTCCGCGTCGGCTCGCTTCGCGTCGCCATTCAGCCGCGCCCACTGACGATTTCCATCCGGCGTTCCGACGA
>Ga0134128_10008991_pt1 | contig 12020 bp, 8 predicted proteins | sample KB31754_FD_96462 | JGI IMG/M metagenome (GOLD analysis project Ga0134128, IMG submission 96462) | Terrestrial soil microbial communities with excess Nitrogen fertilizer from Kellogg Biological Station, Michigan, USA - KB3-175-4 | ecosystem: Environmental > Terrestrial > Soil > Unclassified ...
CATCAACCGGGAGCGGCCATCATCGCGCGCGCCCGCGCTGGGCCGCTATCAGGGGGACGTCTATTATTCCGGGGGCGCCTATTACTTCTCGACTCTGGGAGCAGCCGAGTTCTGTTATCGCGATGGCGACATCGAAAAAGGCGACGCTTATCTCGAAACAGTGCGCGCTTTCACCCCGGAAAGCGGTGATCTTTCCGAACAATTCGACCAGAATGACGGCGCACAGACTTCGGCCAGGCATCTGGGCTGGAGCTATGCCGCCTTCCTCACCGCGGTGGCGGCACGGCGCGCCGTTCGTGGTCAACCATTGGAGAAGGTATGATCGTTCTTCATCATCTGGCCTCCTCGGGCGGCACGGTCTTCGCCAAGGCCATGGCGGCCCAGCAAAATTGCGTGCTGCTCAACGAGATTCACCCCTATTTCTCGGTCATTCCGGATGCCGCTTTCTCGCCCACCACTCCGCTGGAGCAATTTCTGGCGCGATACGGGAAAAGCCTGCAGAAAACGGACGTCGCCAAAGCGCGGGGCGAGGCCTTCCGCTGCAAGATCGAACAGATTTTGCGGCTTGCCGGCGAAGAAAAACAGGTTCTGCTGCGGGAATGGTCCCATGGCGACTTCTTCGCCTCGGAACGATTCTCATCCGCGGCGTTGCCGCTCCTGGATTTCGCCAGGCCGGCAAGCCTGGTTCTGCTGCGCCATCCGGTGGACTGTTTTCTCTTTCCGGCCAGACCTACAATGCGTGGAATCCCATCAAATCCGATATCAACGAATTCTGCCGCCGCTACGCGAAATTCTGTGAATTCTTCCGCGGCGTACCGGGCGCGCTGTTCCTGCGTTACGAAGACTTCGTCTCGCGGCCCGACGGCGTATTGCAGCAGATGTGTAAAAAACTGGCGGTGACCTTCAACCCGTTCTATCTGCGCGATCTCAATCAATTCAAGCTGTCCGGCGCCTCGGGCCGAACCTCGTATGAGCAAATCGCCCCGCGCCCTCGCCGCCCGATGGGCGAAGCTGAGCGGGCCGCGTTTCTCAATGCCGAGCATTTCGCCAAGGCTTGCGAGCTGGGGGGCTACTCCGCCGCGCTCTGACGGGATCCGCTTTCGAGCGGGATTTTTTCCGGTATCCTGACCCCATGAGAGCACGGCAATTTTCCAGCGAGGCCGAGATCGCGCGCGTGGGCGAGAAATTTCTCGACCGTTCGCTGCCCAAGCCGGAATGGACCCATGCTGCGCATTTGGCGGCGACCTTATGGCTGATCCGCCACCGTCCCGCGCTTGATCTGGATCAGAAGCTGCCCGGACTGATCCGCGCCTATAATGAAGCGAGCGGCACCGCCAACACCGACAGTGGCGGCTACCACGACACGATCACCCGCGCTTCGCTGGCGGCGCTGAGGGCATGGCTTGCCGCCTCCGGCGACGCGCCTTTGCACGACATCCTGGACCGGCTGCTGGCCTCGCCCCTGGGCGATGCCAACTGGCTTCTGGAATATTGGAGCCGCGAGCGGCTTTTTTCGGTGGCGGCGCGCAGGTCTTGGCTCCCGCCCGATCTGAAGGCGCTGCCCTATGCGCCTCAGGCGCCGTGACGCGGCGCGCCAAACCTTTTCCGTCCTTGTCACCGGATCGTCATACAAGCTTCACGATCCTGTAGCGCCCCCTTGCGAAGGAGTTGCCCGCGCGAAATGGCGCGAGGCACTTTCAAGGGAATTGGACGGATGGGGAAATTTGGATTGATGGCCGGCACCGCCGCCATCGCGATGTTGGCCGCTTCGGGGGCGCATGCGGCAGCGCCGGAAGCCGCCACGAATGTCGTCCATCAGCCCTCGGGCCAGGTCCAATTGGCCCAGGCGGAGATGTCGCCCACCAACGCGGAACTCGAGGCGCGGATCTCGGCGCTGGAATCCGAAGTCCAGGATTCGGAAATGCGCGCCGCCCAGGCCGGCGCCAATCCGCCCGCGCCGCCGTCCGGCTGGTGGGACAACACCTCGGTATCCGGACGCATGTATTTCGATGTCACCAACATCAGCAACAAGGTCAATGGGGCGCGGTCCACGGCGGCCACCAGCGCGACCAGCGGCGCCACCAACGGCAACGGCACCAACTTCGATATCAAGCGCTTCTATATCGGGGTCGATCACACCTTCAACAGCATCTATTCGGCCAACGTCACCACCGACACCATCTATGACGGCACCACCGGCGCCGGCCAGCTTTATCTGAAGAAGGCCTATCTGCAGGCCAAGTTCGACCCGGCCTTCACCGTGCGGCTCGGCGCTGCCGACATGCCCTGGATTCCTTATGACGAAGGTCTCTACGGTTATCGCTATTTTGAGCAGACCTTGATCGAGCGTCCCAAATTCGGCACCTCATCCGACTGGGGCGTGCATATCCTGGGCACGATGTTCGACGGCATCCTCAATTACCAATTCTCGGCGGTGAACGGCGGCAGCTACAAGAAGATCCCGACTGGCAGCGACGCCAATCGTTTCAACACCATGGACTTTGAAGGCCGCATCAGCGCCACATATCAAGGCTTCAGCCTGGCGGTCGGCGGCTATGACGGCAAGCTCGGCATTCCCTCCGGGACGGCCGCTTTGAAAACGGCGCAGCGCTTTGACGTGCTGGGCGCCTATGTGGGGAATGGCCTGCGGATCGGCGGGGAATATTTCTCCGCCAACAATATCAACAATGGCGACAGCTTGGCGAACACCGCGACCGGCCAGGGCGCCCATGGCTATGAAACCTTCGCCTCCTATTATTTCCTGCCGGAATGGGGCGTGTTCGGCCGCTTCGACAACGTGCATCCATCGACCAAGACGGCGCCGCTCGCCAACGACACTTATTACACCTTCGGCATCAGCTACAGCCCGGTAAAGATCGTGGACTTCTCGCTGGCCTACAAGCATGACGCCATGAGTCACGGCTCGATTTCCACCGCGAACGGCACGATCGGTTCGACTACCGGACTGATGAAGGGCACCTATGACGAAGTCGGCCTGTGGGGCGATTTCCAGTGGTAACCGACGGCGTGGGGAGCTTGTCCCCGCGCCATTTTCTTCTCCCAATCCCCGCGCCCGTGGAGCGGCGCAATAGAAAGGACAAAACCATGAAAGCTTCCTTGAAGACTGTGTTGGCGGCGACTTTCGCGGCTTCCCTGTTCGCGGGTCCCGCTGTCGCGGCAGAGATCACCGGTGCGGGCTCGACCTTCGTCTTTCCAATTCTTTCGAAATGGTCCGCCGACTACACCGCCGGAGACAGGATCAACTATCAGTCAATCGGTTCAGGCGGCGGTATCAAGCAGATCGAATCCAGGACTGTGACCTTTGGTGCCTCGGATAAGCCTTTGGCCACGTCGGAATTGAACCAATATGGAATGACTCAGTTTCCGGTGATTGTCGGCGGCGAAAGCATTGTCGTTCACTTGCCGGGCATTCAGCCAGGCCAGCTTGTTCTCGATGGGCCCACGCTTGCCAACATCTATCTGGGCCAGATCAAGAAATGGAACGATCCCGCTATCAAGAAGCTCAACCCCAACCTTCCTCTACCCAACATGGCCATCCTGGTGGTGCACCGCTCTGACGGCTCGGGCACCACTTTCATTTTTGCCAACTATCTCTCCAAGGTTAGCCCCGAATGGGCGGGCAAGGTAGGCGCTGACACGGCGGTGGCGTGGCCGGCGGGCATCGGCGGCAAGGGCAATGAAGGTGTTGCCGGCAGCGTCGCACAACTGTCAGGTTCAATCGGGTACGTCGAGTATGCCTACGCTCTACAAAATCATTTGACCTACACCAAGTTGATCAACAGGGCGGGCAAGACGCTCGATCCGTCGATCAGCACGTTCCGGGACGCGGCGGCCAGTGCTGATTGGGCGGGCGCCTCCAGCCAGGCTTTCAACATGGTATTGGTTGACCAGCCGGGGCCAAATGCGTGGCCGATCACCGGCGCCACCTGGGTGATCATGTACAAGAAGCCCCCCAGTGTGGGGGATTCGACAAAAGCGCTGAACTTCTTCAAATGGGCCTACAGCAACGGAGATAAGAGCGCGGAAGCGCTGCAATACGTCCCGCTGCCCGAGAACGCGGTGAAGGCCATTGAGGCAAGCTGGAGGGAAATCCAGGGATCCGGAATGTAAGTTCCGAAGACGCCGTTCGCATACAAGAGCCGGCGGCGATGAAGCCGCCGGCTTTTTTTGTGGCGGCGCGGCAACATAGGCGCGAGGGATTTTGGGGGATGAGCAGGAGTGTCGCGCGGAGCGTGCGCGCAGCACGTGAGCACGCGCGACGCACTCAGCGCCCAAAAGAGCCGCGCAGTTGCTCAGTAATTATTGGGCGGGCCGCACTTATATATGGTGGTCAGCGCCAAATAGATTCCGTCGCGCGGATTCATGGTCGCAGCACCCGGATAGGTTTCAAGCCAGGACCCCACCGCGTTGGCATAGGCAATGCCAGGCAGGCAGATATGCGAAGTGGGTGAGAACTGGATGCGGTCCATCAGCACTTGGCCCACCATGGAAGAACAACTGCTTTGGTCCTGCTTGCAAGCCTCCGCGAACTCCCTTGCCGTGGTGGCCGTATAGGGCGAATTCGACGGACCCGGGATGCGTGCCACGCCGGCGGGCGCGCGCATGGCGGATGGGGCGCCCGTCTGGGCCGAGGCCCCCGCAATCGCCAACAATTCCATGGCACAGACAAGAAGCATTGGTTTCAGCATGGGCGGCGACCTTTCAAATGTGAAATCCAGGCCAAAATCTGGCACCAGAACAATCCATTCGAATTGGATCGGTTGCAAAATTCCCGGCCCGCCCGATATTTTTCCTTCCCGCCTCGGGGAAGCAGGCCACAATGTCCCTTACAAAGCCGTCATCCTTCACCATCGGCGTTTTTGGCGAAAGCGATGCCATGGGCTCGGTCTGCCATCAATTATCTGTCTACGGACAAAGTCCGCGCCATCTGCAACCTTGAGATGCACGCGCGTCATGCTTTCCTCCCGCTTGGCGATTGCGGGGTGCAAAGGCCGCTCGCTCGCGCCCCGTCCCTCCATGCGTGGTTGCGCCTTTGGAGCGGAAGCGGTCGGGCAGACTTTGGTATCTGCTATTTTGGGTAAGGTCCGGCGGACGGCCTTTAAGGTGTAAGCCAAAAGGCACGCGCAATCTTATTTCACGAAGGGCGCGGCCCTTTCGGTTTCGCTTGTACGGCTCACGCGAAAGCCGAGAATTTCCATACTCGGGTATAGTTTACATTGCCTAGGTCCCACAGCACGTTGATGGCGGTGGGCAAAGTGGCCCCGGATTGCCGTTAACGGTTGGGGGGCTCCGCGACACCTTCCAAACTGCGAGCGGCGAGTGGCTTGGGTGCCGGGAGTGCACCCACAATCAAAACGTCGCGCGCACGAGGGGGATTTCATGCACAGTTCGTTCAAGCAGACGCTGCTCGTTGGCTCATCCGTTGCTGCGTTCGCGATGATCGCGGCGCCTGCCATGGCACAACAAGCCGGTGGCGCCAACACCGAAACCGTGATCGTCACCGGTACCCGCGTCCAGGGCATGACGGCCGCCGACTCGGCCGCGCCCATCCAGGTCTTGGGCACCGACGCCTTGAGCCACGGCACCGGTTCGACCGACCTGCGCCAACAATTGGGCCAGAGCGTTCCTTCCTTCACCGCCCAGCAATTCGGCGGTGACACCGCGAACCTGACGCTTTCCGCGGCGCTGCGCGGCCTTTCCCCCAACGACACCCTGGTCCTGGTGAACGGCAAGCGTCGTCATTACTCCGCCAACCTGCATGTGGACGCCGGCGGCGCCTTCGCCGGCAGCGCCGCGGCCGACCTTTCGCTGATCCCCTCGGCGGCCATCGACCATGTCGAAGTGCTGCTGGACGGCGCGGCCGCCCAGTACGGCACCGACGCGGTCGCCGGCGTGGTGAACATCATCCTGAAGAACAAATCTTCCGGCGGTTCGCTGATGGCCCAGGCGGGCGATTATTTCAACCGCGGGCATGTCTCGGGCCTGAAGGCCAACGGCGCCAAATGGGACGTGTCTTACAATATGGGCCTGCCCTTGTTCGACAAGGGCTTCGTCGATTTCACCGTCCAGCGCCAATACCAGAACTGGACTCAGTATGGCGGAAACGACGAGCGCATGGTGGATAGTACCAACACTCCCGTACCCCAGCAGACCGTCACCGGCGTGGGCAGCAACGGCATCGCCACGCTGGGCACCGTGGGCAACGGCATTCCCAACACCTTGGTGGGCAACACCATCGGCTATCCGCGCGACAACGCGATTGACGGCAATCTGGAATATCAGTTGACCTCGGGCGAAATGAACGCCGAATATGATTTCAGCGACAATCTCTCGATCTATGCCTTCGGCACCTATGGCCACAAATTCGGCAAGTCGTTCGAGAATTACCGTCTGCCCAATCAGATCATCGCCACCATGGGCTCGAACCAGCCCTGCTCGGCGACCAATCCGGACGGCTACAATACCGGCTCCAGCACGGCGGACGGACTAAAAGCCTCGTGCACCGGACCATTTGCGCTCAAGACCGCCAACGGCTTCAGCGCCCTTCCCGGCACCCCCGGCGCGGGCCTCAATCCGGCCACCGGCGTGATCATCTCCTCCGGCCAGGCGGGCAATTTGTTCAGCTCGACCTTGATCAACGCCCAGACTGGGGCGCTTCTGCCGTCCGCCACCGGCGAGTCCGCGCTGGGGACGGCACCCGAACTGGTGCTCTACCCCCAGGGCTTCCGTCCCATGGAAGTGATCAAGGAAGACGACTATCAGTACAATGTCGGCGAGAAGTTCAATCTTCTGGGCTGGGCCTTCGATCTGGGTGTCAGCTACGGCAAGGACATCAACCTTGTCTATACCTGGAATTCCGGCGTCCGCACGCTGTTCATCGACACCCACACCACGCCGCTCAATTTCTATGACGGCTCCTTCACCGCCAGCCAGTTGACCGGCACCATCGATGCGACCCATCCCTTCAATATCGGGATGGCCTCGCCCTTGACGGTGGCGATCGGCGCCGAGGCGCGCGAGGACACCTACGGCATCGGCGCGGGCGAGCCGCTGTCCTATTACAAGGAAGGCCCGCAATCCTTCCCCGGCTTCCCGGTCGCGGGTTCGGGCAATCACAGCCGCAAGAATTACGCGGGCTATGTCGATTTCGCCTTGGCACCCATCGAATCCATCCAGCTCGACGTGGCGGGCCGCGCCGAGCATTACAGCGACTTTGGCGACACCCAGATCGGCAAGGTCACCGCGCGTTGGGACATCACCCCGCAATACGCCATCCGCGGCACGGCTTCGACCGGCTTCCGTGCGCCCACCCTGGCCGAAGAATTCTATACCGCCGTCAACGTCTCGCCGACCTCGGCGACCCTGCAGTTGCCGGCCAACTCCGCGGCGGCCAAACTGCTTGGTTTCCCCGACCTGGCGCCGGAAAGCGCCACCAGCTACAGCCTGGGCGTGGTCGCCCATCCGCTGCAGGATCTGAGCGCCACGGTGGACGTCTATTCGATCGCCATCGGCAACCGCATCACCGCCTCTTCGACCATCACTTCCGCCGGTGGTGCCGTCAACACCCCGCTGGTGACCAGCGCCATTACTGCCCTTGGCGTGTCGCTCGATCCCACCGCCACCCAGCAGGGCGCCACCGCCTATGTCAATGCGGTCTCGACCTTGACCCAGGGTGTGGACGTGACGATCAACTATCCGACCGATTTCGGCGACATGGGTCTGATCAACTGGACCTTGGCCGGCAACTACAACACCACCCATGTGGGCCGGGTGGCGCCTCCGCCGGCGATATTGCTGGCCTCCAACCCGAACGCGATCTTCTTCAACTCCTTTAACGTGTTCTCCTATGAGCATTCCACGCCCAACATCAAAATCGGGTTGACCGCCGACTGGACGCTTGACGAGTTCGGCGCCACCTTGCGCGAGACCTATTATGGTTCCGAGCATGGCTATATCAGCCCGAACAGCGGCGGCGAGGAAATTCCTACTGTGGCGGCAGGCGTGATCCTCACCGACCTGGAAGGGCGCTACAACCTGACCGACCAGATCCAGATTTCGCTGGGCGCCAACAATCTGTTCAACATGCATCCGGATTATTATGGCGCGGCGCCGGCTTGTACCGCGCTTCCGCCCGGCACCATTATTGTTCCCGGCGCCAGTTGCCGTGGCGGCCCCAATCAGGCCAATGGCGAAGTGCAGCCCATCGGCAACGCCCAGGTCTATCAGACGCCGAACACCACTTCCTACGATCCGAATGGCGGCTATTACTACGCCCGCCTCACCTTCAACTTCTGATCGGATTACGTCACCAAACAGCGGCCCGGACCGAAAGATCCGGGCCGTTTTGTTATTCTCTGCTTGATAGTCATCCCCGGCGAGCGCCGCCTTCATCGACGGCGATGCGAGGGGTGAGCCGCGACCGGCAAGCGGGCGAAACGGTCCAGTGGACCGTTTCGAGCGGCGAACGCCGCGAGCTTGGGCGAGCGGCCGGCGGGGGACCCAGGTCGCGCAATATGGCAGACTATTTCGTTGACATGCTGGCAAGTCGCCGCAACGGCACCCTGTATGTCGGCGTGACCAATGATCTCGCGCGCCGCATAACAGAACACAAGGAGAAATTGGTACCCGGATTCACCAAAAATTATGGCGTTGACATCCTTGTCTGGTATGAGCCCTACAGCGACATCCAGGATGCCATTGCACGAGAGAAGCAGCTCAAGGGCTGGAATCGCGCGTGGAAAATCCGTCTCATCGAAAAGAACAACTCGGGATGGAATGATCTGATCACGAGCGCGCTTTGACGCCTGGGTCCCCTTCCCTCGCGGCTGTCGCCGCTCGCCGGGGATGACAAGCCGGAGTGACAGTAATACTAAACAGCAAAATGCCTTGGCACTTCGCCGCGCTGGGCGATTTCCCACATCTGCCGGTAGGCGGCTTCAATGTGACGCCGCAAGCGCTCGGTGTCGAACAGGGGCGCGGTGGCGCGGTTTTGCGCCAGCCGCGCGCGCAAATCCTTGAGCAGCCCGGGCTCACGCGCCAGCCTCAAGGCGAGAGCTTCGTAGGCGTTCGGATTTTCCGTGATCAATTCGGCAAGGCCGATCGCCGAAAGAAGGCTGGCCGCCACCCGCCCCGCAAAGGCGCGCCCCCGGCAGGTGAGAAGCGGCACCCCGGCCCAAAGCGCGTCGCTGGCGGTGGTGTGGGCGTTATAGGGCAGCGTATCGAGAACCAGGTCGGCCAGGGAAAGCCGCGCCAGATGCCGGTCCAGCTTCTCTCTTGCGGCAAAGATCAGCCGCTCACCGGCAACGCCATGGCGCGCGGCTTCCTGCCTGAGATGGCGCGCAAAGGCGTCATTGCCGGCCATCAACCAGAGCACGCTTCCATTCACCTGATGGAGGATGCGCATCCAGCGGGCGAAGGTCTCGGGCGTGAGCTTGTAGCCCTGGTTGAAATTGCAGAAGACGAAGCCCTTCGCCGGCAGGCCTTGGTCGGCGCGGGCGGGGCGTTCCTGGGCGATTGCCCGCTTGTCGTCATTGACCTGATAGCTGTCGGGCAGCCAGACCACCTGCTCGGTATAGAACCGGCGCTCCTCATCCGGGATCACGATCCGGTCGGCCAGGATATAATCCATATGGGACGCACCCAGCGTGCCGGGGAAACCCAGGTAATTGACTTGGAGGGGAGCCGGTCGCAGCGCGAACACACCCGTCCGCTCCTTGCCGAAATACCCGTTGAGATTGACCAGGATGTCGATCTCCCGGTCGCGGATGCATTCGGCGGCCACCTGGTCGCTCAAGCCGGAGATCGAAACGAAGCCGTCGAAGGCCGCCTCCATGCGGGCGCGCATCTGGCTTTGGTCGCTCCCGCCGGCATCGAAGGCGACGATCTCGAAATCCGTGCGGTCATGACGTTCATAAAGACCTGCCGCCAGATATTGGGTGGCGTGGCTGCGGAATTCGCCGGAAAGATAACCCACCCTGATCTTGCGCCGTGTGCGCGCAGGGTTTTTCCACAGCGGTGCGCCGGGCGGGTAGAGGGTGGCATGGATTTTGGCACAGGCCAGAAGGTCTTCCGGTGATTCCGAAATCGCCTGATAGATGAAAGGCTCGACCACCTTTCTGCCGGCGCGCACGCCCCGGTCGATCTCAGCCTTATCGAATTCGAAGCCCTGCCAATCGCCGCCATACATTTTGAGATGCAGCAGATTGCCTTGCGCATAATCATAATCCGGGGCGATCGCCACCACTTTTTCCAGATCGCGCAAGGCGGGCTCATAGCGGCCATATTCCGTCCATTGCAGGGTGCCGCGGTTGAACAGCGCGGCGGCATCGTCCGGTTTCAGGGCCAGGCCGCGGTCGAAGCTTGCCAATGCGTCGGCGGGCCGGCCAAGCCCGCGCAGCACCATGCCGCGATTGGTCCATGCCTCTGTCAGCGCCGGATCGAGCGCCAACGCCTGGTCGTAACTGGCCAATGCCTCGTCAAAGCGCTGCAAGGCTTTGAGGCCATTGCCCAGATGGTAGGGCGCCAGGGGATCGTCCGGGCAAAGCCGCACCACCGCCTGGTAATCCGCCAGCGCCTCGGAATGACGGCGAAGCTTGCTCAGCGCGTTGCCGCGATTGGTGAGAGCAGGCTCGTAATCGGGCATAAGGGCCAGCGCCCGCGAATAATCCGCCACCGCGTCGTCGTACCGGCCCAGAAGCTGAAGGCAGTTGCCCCGATTATAGAGTGCCTCCGCATAATCGGGCTTGATGCGGATCGCCCGGTTGAAATCCGTGAGCGCCTCCGCCGGACGTTCGAGGCCCATCAGGATGTTGCCTTTGGTGGCGATCGCCTCGGGCGAATTGGGCTGGATTGCCAGCGCCGCGGTGATCTCGCTCAGCGCTTCCCGAGCACGTCCTTCCTGCAAATGGAGCATCGCCAGGAGTTGGCGCGCGAGGAAATTCTGGGGCTCACGGACCAGGACCTCTCCATAGAGCCGCCTGGCCTCGGCCGGGTTTCCGCTTTGATGAAAGCCGACGGCCTGACGAAGGAGGGACGGAACATTCATGCCTATTTCGGCTTCCGATTCGGGGGAAAAAGCAAGCACATCAGGGTTCGATCGGAACGGGCCTTGGAGTTTCGCGTTTTCCACCGGCGTTCGCGTGGGCAAAAGCCGGCGCACAAGAGCGGGTTCCGAAATGGGAAATGCTGGGGACTGTGGCAGCGAAACTATCCTGATTGCCGGGGCAGGAATGGTCGGTCTGGGCGCCGCCCTGGCCCTGTCCAATGGCAAACGCAACATCACCCTGATCGAACGCGATCCGCCGCCGCCCGCGCTTCCGCCGCATGCGCTTTTCCACGAATGGGAGCGGCGGGGCGTCACCCAGCTCCGTCACAGCCACATTTTCCTGGGCCGGCTGATGGTGTTGCTGCGCGACCATTTCCCGTTCCTGATGGAAGAATTGCTGGCGGCAGGGGGGCGTCTGTTCACCTTCGAGGATGCGCTGGCGCCCGGCCTGAAAGCCCAATACCGCCCCGGCCCGGGCGACGAGGATCTGGCGCTGCTCTATTGCCGCCGCACCACGCTGGAATTCGTGCTCCGCCGCCATGTCGAGCGGCTTCCCGGCGTGAGCGTGATGTCGGGGACCCAGGTGCGGGGCATGGTCATGCGCGCCGAAGACGGCCGTCTTGCCGCCAAGGGTCTGGTCTGCGAGAGCGCCGGCCGGCGCAAGGAAGTGCCCGCCGATCTGGTGATCGACGCCAGCGGGCGGAGTTCGCAATTTCCGAATTGGCTTCGGGCGCAAGGCGTGACCATCGGCGAGGAGGAGAGTCCCTCGGGGATTCTCTATTTCACCCGGCATTACCGCATCCGCGCGGGTGCCGAGGAACCCGTATTCGGCCAAAATCCCATGGCCGGCGATCTGGGCTACATCAAATACGGAGTCTGCCCCGCTGATAATTGTCATTTCTCGATCACCCTGGCGGTGCCGGAAATCGAGAAGGAATTGCGTCGCGCCATCACC
>Ga0134128_10008992_pt1 | contig 12020 bp, 14 predicted proteins | sample KB31754_FD_96462 | JGI IMG/M metagenome (GOLD analysis project Ga0134128, IMG submission 96462) | Terrestrial soil microbial communities with excess Nitrogen fertilizer from Kellogg Biological Station, Michigan, USA - KB3-175-4 | ecosystem: Environmental > Terrestrial > Soil > Unclassified ...
GCGATGATTTCCCCGCATTCGGCCTGCCCACAATCGCCAGCGTAAATCCATCGCGAACGATCCGCCCATAACCGAAGGTCCGCTCCAGCGCAGCCAGAGAAACCGTAATCTCCTCCATCTGCGCGGCCATCGCCTCATCGGGCAGCAGATCGATATCGTCCTCAGCAAAGTCGATGCCCGCCTCGAGCGTCGCAATCAGATGCACGAGCCTCTCCTTAACCGGAGCCACCCGCCGCGACAACGCACCGCCAAGCTGCTGCGCGGCCACCCTCGCCTGGTGCAGCGTGGTCGACTCAATCAGATCGTGCACCGCCTCAGCCTGCGTCAGATCGAGACGCCCGGCAGCGAAAGCGCGCTGCGTAAACTCACCCGGCTCTGCCAGTCGCGCTCCCGCGGCAATGCATGCACGCACAAGATAATCGAGCAGCACCGGCGAGCCATGCGCGGCGATTTCGACAACGTCTTCGCTTGTGTAAGAGTGGGGCGCTGCAAAATAAGTAACGACCGCCTCGTCCAGAACTGCATGATTCTCTGCATCAAGGATCTCGGCAAACCGCGCCTGTCCCGCCGCCAGCGGATGCCGCAGCCGCAGCAGCGGCTCAGCGATAGCAACCGCCAGCGCCCCAGAGAGCCGAACGATACCAATCCCACCGCGCCCCGGCGGTGTCGAGATCGCAACGATAGTTTCATTCGCAACTTCACTCATACAGCTTCGATTGTCACTCTTTTCGCGCCACTTCACACACCCATCCGTTCGACAACCGCACATCGCCAAGACCATCGACCTCCACCATGCGTAAAATGTTCAACGTAGAAACACCACCCCCTCCGGAGTCCCGAAAAATGAACAAGCCCTTGTTGTCCGCATGCCTTCTGCTCGGTTGTCTCGGTGCAGCCACAGCCCAGCAGAACTACTTCACGAACTGGCCCGCAGGCGACTCGCCGCAAGAGGTAGGCAAGGCCCTCTCCGAACACTTCGTCGCCAGTCCGCACCAGTACACCAAGACCATCCACTACTCCGAGGTCTGCGCCTGGTACGGCGCGCTCCAGTTCGCCGAGCTCACCCACGACGACGCCCTCCGCCAGGAACTCATCAAGCGCTTCGATCCGCTTATGCCCGGCGGCGCCGAAGCCGACCGCATCCCCAAACGTCATCACGTAGACGATCAGATCTTCGGCGTCGTCCCCATGGAGATCGCCATCCAGACCAAGGATTCCAAGTATCTCGACTTCGGCAAGTCCTTCGCCGACGAGCAGTGGAACCATCCCTCCGCCGATGGCATGTCCGACGAGACCCGCTACTGGATCGACGACATGTACATGCTCACCATGCTGCAACTCGAAGCCTATCGCGCCACCGGCGACAAAAAATATCTCGACCGCGACGCCCATGAGATGGTGGCCTACCTCGACAAGCTGCAGCAGCCCAACGGCCTCTTCTTCCACGCGCCCGACGTGCAGTTCTACTGGGGCCGCGGCGACGGCTGGGTCGCTGCCGGCATGGCCGAGATGCTGCGCAGCCTGCCTGAAAACCATCCCGACCGCGCTCGCATTATGAAAGGCTATCGCCTCATGATGAGCGGCCTGCTCAAGTATCAGGGCAAAGACGGCATGTGGCGTCAGCTCATCGACAAGGATGACGCATGGCCCGAGACCTCAAGCTCCGCCATGTTCAGCTTCGCCATGATCACCGGCGTCAAACACGGCTGGCTCGACGCAGCAACCTACGGCCCCGCCGCGCGCAAAAGCTGGATCGCCGTCGTCGGCTACGTCGATCAGAACCACGACGTCACCCAGGTCTGCGAAGGCACCGGCAAGAAAAACGACCTCGAATACTACTACCAGCGCAAGCGCCGCACTGGCGACTTCCACGGACAAGCCCCGGTCCTATGGGCCGCCGACGCCCTGCTTTCGGAAGGGCCGAAGTACAAATGACAATCATACTGAGGCAGAGTTGGGGCACGGCACCTCGAAGGTTATATGGGTAGCGTCAATGAGGATGATGAGTGACGTCAGGTTTCCTCCATCAACGGTCTCCGTTGTCCTCACGAACGGACGGAAGCTTAAGATGAGCAAGGCGGGTCGCCAGAGGCTGATTGAGATTAGTAAAGGTCGAGTCTTTGGCCGACTGTTCGTTAGGTGATTGACACCCGCAAAACCGCACTGAAGTCATTTTCCTGCCTGTGATTCACGGTGAAAAAATGCCGATTGGCAGTCTCAAGCCGGGCCTTCCTTGCAAAGTATTGGAATCTGGCTGCCGTCTCTGGGAAGTTTGAAGCAGGAGACGCAGCGGCTTATGGGTAGAAAATGGATCTGGTGGTTGCTGGTGGCCACAACGCTGGCCGCATCTTTAGCGGCTGCAGCGCAACAGAGCTGCGCCAACGGTATACGCATCGAAGGGACGATAGCCGATCCTAGTGGAGCCGTGGTCCCTGGAGCACAAGTGCAGGCTATGCGCGGGGAAAGGATGACCTCGGACGCAGCGGGGCGCTAGTGCTACCGTGCGTTGTTGTCTTTCTAATTAAGTGGCACACTTTTTGCTAATTATTTGGCGCACCGAGCGCTGGCTCAGTTCCGCACTCATCAAGCTTGGCCGATCACGAGATTGTCTCGAGCCGTTTCAACAACATCCACCGACAGAGTATGGAGACCATTGATTGCAAGTACTCGTTCCATTTGGGTGAGCAAGCGAACGAGCAGGCGGAAGTTGCCGCGGGTGAGTCGAATCACCGCGGCGATGACCTCGGGTGGAGGACATGGAGCGGGAGATGTATGCCGATTGGTGCCCATCGTTGCTCTAGCAGCACCTGAATATCGGCATTACTCAGTGCTCTAAACTCATGAACAAAGACGATTCTAGAGAAGAGCTGGGGGTATCGAGCGATCCGTTTCTCGATACCTGGCATGCCTATTAGGACCATACCGAGGCCGCTTTGATCAAAGATGGATCGCAATTGTTCAAGACTGCTCATCGGCAGACGATCCGCTTCATCGACGACTATCAGTGTCGTTGGGTCCGGGATCGCTTCAATCCGTGCCTCGTATTCGTGGAGGGTCTCGTAGTACGTCGGCTTGAGCGGCAGAGGTTGGTTTGGGTGGTAATCTCGGTCCTCCCGGTGTTCGACACGCCAAGCCTCGTCCCGACCGCGGAGAACATCAAGCGTCGCTCTTTGTTCTACACGAGTCGCTCACTTGGCCACACTGCAGAGAACGCCGCGAGCGCGATTTACGTCGGACTCAATGCGCGACGGCGTGTTGACAACTTCAGGGGTGAAGAGCACTGTGTCGATAGGCCTAGCATCGGAAGCCTCTGCGTTCCAGCGGTCTAAAGGTACGATCTTTTAAATGCGGCTATGGTGAATGGCAGATAGCGTTTTGCCGACACCTGGCGGCCCGTAGCACAGACCGATATAGCGGTCTCGCCTGCATGCCTCACAGAACCCCACGAATTGTTTGTACTCAAGCGTCTCAACAAACACAGGGACTTCGCTACTCGTTGAAGTAGCGTTTGAGGTTGGGGCGCTTGGAATCGACTGGTGTGACCGTGCTTGCATGGACATCCTCTCTTTGCATGCCTCTCTTGAACTCAAGCAACGTGTCAACTGTTTTTAGTCGGTCCTTAACGATGGTTCGCAGTTGTTCGACGTCGTTTACGGGCGTTCACAATGTCTCGAAGCGGTACCGTCTGCGCGGCCAAATCGGCCGGGATGGCTCGGCAAAGGAAGCGGTCACGGTAGAAGACGCGGATCTCCCCCATGTCCCTGGGGTCAAAGCGAATCGTGACCTCTTCCCCGACGTAAGCTGCCAGTGTTAGTGACAGGTAGCGAAAGTTACGAAAGTGAATGCCGTCCGTTCGGAGTTTGCGCGTACGGACTTCGTGAATTAGAAGGAGGTCAAGTCGTTCTAGGCTGTCGGGCATGCGCGGCAAGAATCCACCCCTCTCCTTCAGAAAAGGATCAATGGCCTCAGACGTCAGCTCGATGAGCCTAAAAAACCCATCAAAGTAGAAGTCGTTGAGGAGGATGCTCCAGCTGTTGTGTCCGAAAATCTTCCCAATCACTCTTGCGGGAATTTTCAACGAAGGTCAGAGATATTTTGCAAGCATGGCATTTCCCCAACTCTTCGGAGGTTCACTTCGATGAGAAGTCTATGGATATTGTCATTGGAGGGCGGAAAAGAGGCAGCAGGGGCGCAGGACTATGCGACATCACGTACTCCGCATTTGTTCTCGACCTCTTCGAATATTGCCGTTCAAAGAAGATGCCGCATCCAGGATTCGTGGTCCTTGATTCGCCTCTCATCGCGTACAAGGAGCCAACCCCTGACGACGAGAACATTACTTCCACTGACCTAAAGCCACGCTCCTATGAGCATCTGGAAAGTTTTTCAGGTGAGGATCAGATCTTCGTAATCGATAATTCCGATCCGCCCGCGGAGTATGCGACTAAAGGTATTCATTTCACTGCGAACAAGAACATTGGTAGGTATGGGCTCTTTCCGCAGATTGAGACACCAGATGCGAGTTGATGCATTCCACCAAGGAGTGACACACCATGCGAAAGCCTACACAGCATCAAATTGAAACAACGATACCAAATGTTTTCGCGCTTAGAGAGCCTCATCAGAGCTTTGATCCCTTATGCGCGACAAACGACGAATTGATTGCGCATGGTTTTCCCATCAGACCCGGTGGAGATCCATCATCCAAAATCTATGAGCATTGGGCTAACTTTGTATCTCTGAAACGAGATTGGGTAATTCCGAAACTTATCGAGCTTCCCGCCAGAAAAGGATTAGTTCAACGAATATCACGGTCCAGCAGTCACGGACGAAATATACCGCAACTAGTCTCAATTGGAGTGGATCGGTGATTGTGGATTTTACGAACCCATGGTCTACACCACCTGCGCCGATCACGGGGGAGTGGACGGTGCCATATACCGACTGCTATGGAGTCGGAAATGGCCCGTTCTATTGCTGCCAATGGGTCGGCATTGACTGGTGGGAAAACGCTCCGTATTTGTTTCAATGTGGCACTGAAACCGACATTGGATGCGGAGTCGATGGAGGTTTAGAACCACGATATTTCTGGTACGAATGGCTACCTGGGAATCAGGTCAAACTCGACAATCTAGGTGTTCACTCGGGCGACAGTGTAATGGTGGTGGCGATAGTTAACCCCGGACCACAATAGGCTACACATTCGCCATTGATTTTCCAATCCGAGAAAAAACACTCCCGATCTGTTGCGTCGCCTCGATGCAACGGTGATCGATGCCGGCATTTCCACCGCTTTTCCCCCCCCCCGATAAAATATTGCGGGTCACGCATTCGTTAATGCCTTCAGACGAAGCGCGGGTCACCTCCTTGTGCTGATGCAAATCGCGCAGTACTCGTATTTCGGGTGATTTGAATGCTACGCCAACGGTGATTCTGGCAAATGGCAGAGGACTGGGAACCGCCGACTCGTGGAAGCGAGTAGAGAAGAACGTTGAACCGTCGATTCGAGTTTGCAGTTACGACGCGATGGGAGCGGGGAAAAGCGATCATGTCCAGGGTAATCCCCAGTTCCGTCCCATCGACCAGGTCGTTGCGGATATGCATGGTCTTTTTCAAGCAGCAGGATTGAAACTACCGTATGTGCTGGTCGGAGCTTCCGACGGAGCACTTCTCGCGCGCAGGTACCAGCGACAGTACTCTAGCGAAATTGCTGGCCTCGTGTTCGTAGATTCATCCCATGAAGAAATGCAATGGGGTGAGGCAGTCATCGCTCCACAATTCGATCCTAACTGGAATAACTCCGCGTTCCTGCAGAACAATGGGTTCCTGCCCGACCACCAGAAGCTTACCTGGCATGCAGATATCCCTCTCATCGTGTTGGAGCGTTCGGAGAAAGCTCCACTGTCCGCTTTTCAAGGATTAACGCAAAAGCAAGTAGACGCCATCAATGCACTGTGGCATGACTACCAAGTAGATCTCGCCGGGCGATCGAAGTTCGGCCAACTCAGGATCGTTGCGAATTCAGGTCACCGTATGCATATGGACAGACCTGATGCGATCGCTGACGCAATTCGGGATGTGGTGACGCAAGTGCGATCCGAAGCTCACAACTACCCCGAAGGCGATCGAAAAGTGGTTCACAGATGTGCCATCAGCGCGTGTTGCGATGGAGGCTGGAACGCACTCGATCTGGATCAGCGCGCAGCCAGTCCTAGGCCACTTTTTGGCTGCTTGTCCGTCAACTCGACCCACGTCAAACGCTTGCTACCAACCCGTGCCAGAGCCCTCTGAAAGCGTGTTCCATCCGTCATTCCGATGCGGTTATTGAAGCGGAACATTTGCTCATCGAGGTAACACTCCATGTGAAGCCTTAGCGCGTCTCAGAGGTTGAGTCGCAGGAGTCTTGCGTTCATTCTGGCGTCAGCCATACGGCGTGCATGCGCTCTATCCTCCGCAGCCTTAGACCCCGATAGGGCTAGCGCGATAGCTACAAAACTACCTACGAAGATTGATACAAATATCGCGACTCCCATGTCAGCCTCCCGACGATATTCTATACTCATGCCAATTGGGTTAGCCAATGTATTTATTGCCCTACTATTCATTGATTCCAGATCGGTTAGCTGCATCGGCAGACAGCCCTGAAAAAGCCGACATCAACGGTTCTCCACGTCAAACTGAACCTTCAGACATTATTCAACCGAGCCTCTAGTTCTTCACCAAATGCGTCAGCAAGTGCCTTGGCGATAATGCGCTTCTCGACACTGAAGGATGTATGTGTTCGAGTTGGCGACGCAGAACTAGGACTGAGGCTGGGGCACCTGCGGATCTCGCTCAGGGGCGGCTTTTTCAAGTGCAGGCTCAGCAACGATCGTTATTCAAGCTCGACCGATTAAGCCCTTATTGACGCTGGTAGACCATGACACTAGGTTTGTGGCGGCCGGTAAAGTGCAAGGTAATCGTTAGTGTTTTCAGATCGGACGACAGTTCAACGTTTTCCGTTATTGTCGGCTCTCCCCGGTATTTGTGGGAGATGACGAGATGATGTTGATCCAGTCGCCTAGCCGATATTTTCGCACCCTGGCCAAGGCCCGATCCGTCTGCGGAATAGTCCTCGCCGTTAAGCTTCACATTTTCGGTCCGCTGCGGAGATGGAGTGATGAAGGACAAGCCGTCGTCGTCGTAGGCTTTTACCTCCATGTACAGTGGCGTATTTCTGATTTCTTTGATGCTTTGCCAGTCGGCCGCAATACCGGAACCGCCATCTGTGCGCTGGTACACATAATCCAGGCTCAGTGTCGAACCGTCGGGCTTGACTTCGCGGTAGTAGTCCGTGAGCGTACCGCCATCCTGAGAAAGTTTCCATGTCGCTTTGAGCCCTACTTGGCCGTCCTTCTTGCGCTTGATTATCCACGTATCCGGCGCGACCTGCTTAGCCGACAAGAGGGTTCCACCGAGAGCCGGCTGGAACGTCCCATCCGCCACAATCGTTTCTGCACCCGCGCCGAAGTTGAAGGTGTACTTGTTGCCACCTTCGCGTTGAATCTTCATTTCGTCGGGTGTTCTGCTCCTCGCAGAATCGAATTTCCAAGTGCCGATAAAGGGACTCTGCGCCGAGGAAGTGCCCGCCGCAAGGAAGAGTGCCATGATTTGAAGGACTTGTTTTGGCATCTGCGTCTCCTTCGTACTATTTGAGAAATTCGTCTTGTTACCGGCCTGATGGCGCGGCCGCGGGAAGAATGTACTGCGGCAGAAGCTCCAACTCCCATCGATACCATTGATCGAACTCGCCGTAGCTGCCTCCCGTGATACCGACTACGAGATCGAGATCCGGTACGACAATGACGAATTGGCCGCCGTTCCCTTCAGCCGCAAAGACACGGTAGGTCTTCGTGCCGCTAACAAGGTCGTGGATGTGCCAACCGTAACCATAGTAGTGTTGCTGTCCGAGGCTGAACTTGGGGTCAAAGTGGGAGTGAATGGAGGTCGACTCCTCGACCCACTGCTTGCTGACGATCCGCTTGCCATTCCAGAGGCCGCCATCGAGGTACAGCTGACCTAACTTGAGCTGATCGCGCGGACGAAGATACGCTCCGCCTCCCATGTACGCCTGCCCGTCGGGCATCAGGTTCAGATAGTAGCGGCCAAACTGGAGCGGTCTCGCCAAGGTTTCGTCGAAGAGTGCGGGAAGCCATCGTTGCGTGGATGCAGCGACGGCACCGCCGACAAGGTTGAGGTCACCGGAGCAATAGACGGCATCCTTGCTGCCCGGGTCCTTCAACATGGGCAGGTCGAGCGAGTACTTGTACCAGTCCGGCTGCTTGTCTTCGCCCTGCATGGTGTCTTCGTTGCCGGGCGAGTTCTCATCGTTATCGTCGCAGGCGCTGCCGGCGGTCATAGTCATGACGTCGCGCAGGGTGATCTTCGCTTTGCGCGCATCCTCATTGGCAAAGGAGTTGTACTGGGTAAAGAGAGGATAGAGAGGTGTCTGAGGAGTGAGCTTCGCGCCGTGCTCTTGGGCTACACCTACCAAAACGGGAGCGAACGTCTTGGCCGCCGATCTCATGTCGTGGACTCTGGCCCCGTCAAATCCATAGAAGTATTCCTCGAGCACCAAATGGCCATGACGGGCGATGAGAAGGCTCTGAATCTTCAGGGACGTGCTCGTAGGATCAGTTGCAAGAAGGCGACGGATTAACTCCGCGATCGGCTTTTCGTCCAAACCCTCTGCATGCATCGAAGCCGTTCTCCAGCCATCCCCATCGGATATGGGCTGCAGGTAGGTCCACGCTCCGTGGTGGAACGGAGTCCGTGGATAGAACCCTACGGCGTCGTCCGTGGTCCGATGCGTGAACTGAAACGACGGAAGCCAGTTGACGACCTGAAGGGATAGTATGCCGCTCTTCCCATCCCAGGTTCCTTTCATCTTTTTGCCGTTGGCTTCGAGCGACACCTCATCCCCATCTCGTGTCACGCTATAAATTCTTCTGCGGAAGAAGTTGCTCTCTGGATTGCTGGCCGTCACTGTTGTCTTACCGTCCTTGGTAGAGACTAAGAGGTATACGGAGGTTCTTTGTTCGAGAGGAACTACGTCTCCGCGCCACACTGCTGGTGCAATGCGATGAAGTTCGACAGGACTCGCATACTGCGAATCCAGGATCAGGCCACCTGGCTGGATCCATTCCCCGTGAATCACATTCGAGGCTGAATCTGGAATCCCACGGAACTTTGCGATGTTGTCAGGCAGCTGGAATCGAATCTCAGCACCACTTGTTTCTGCGGCAACTTGAAACCCTCCAATAGAGGCACGCCACATGCCTTCGCGTCCATCCAGCGTCAACTCCCCTTGAACGGGATTTCCGAACCGTACCTCTGCACCCCAAACGCCATCCAACGGGCCCGCCCCTGCGGTCTGTGATGACATGGCGGGGGCACAAAGCGCCAATACGAGTGACAGCGCGTAGAGCCGAGTGTGGGTTGCTAGGGATTTGGACAACTGCATCGTGGGGATCTCCAGACTGTAGTATCGCGAGCCCCCTATGTTTCTTCTTGTACGAATTGAACTTCAGCGTTTGCGGCGAGTCCGTGACACTGCCTTCGGTGGGCCTGCGGAGCCGTCCCAAAGTGCTTACGGAAGGCGGTGCAGAAGTGGCTCTGATCGAAGAAGCCAGCGCGAAGCGCGATTTCCGATAGGGGGATGTTGGCGTTCTTCATCAGGGCCAGAGCATCACGCAGTCGGCACCTCATCCGATACTCTCCAGGGGTACAACGGAACACTTGCCGAAACACCCGAGCGAAGTAGACGGGATGGACTCCGAGCCGCTGTGCTATCTCTGCGATCTGCAAGCTGTCACTGCATCGATCGTGCAGGAGTTCGCGCGCTCGACCAACCCATGAAGGGAGAGGAGCCTCGTGTTTGTCGGGCCAGAGGCGTACTCCAGAGACGGTTGAGAGGAGCTCCCAGCACATCGCTTCCATGGTCGAGATGCTGGCCGGCCCGGGTGCGGCGCACTCATGAGCCAGTTCCAACGCGGTATTGAATCCAGCCCCTGAAGTGAATGTTGTAGCGGCGGAAGGCAAAGCCGCCCAATCCAAGGCAACGCGCAAGCTGTGCTCGGAGATCGACACAGCCAGAAACCGGCCATCTGCGAGGACAAAGCTATCCCGATGGACGACTCCAGCGGGATTGAAGATAAGCATTGGATCGATGCTGACAGGCGGCGCCCCATCTGCGCTGGAAACGTACGTTCCGGACAGGACAAACACAAACGACACATTCTCGTGTGTGTGCAAAGGCACATTTTCCGCCCGCAATGTCGGAGTGAGCAGGGATACGGAAAAGCCCGGCAGCTCTTGATGAACCTGGCTCGCTCCGAAATACGCGCCGTAAGGGAGACTTCCCGGGCTTGTCTTCACATTTGGTTTATGCGCGATCTCCACGTCGTTGTTCCAAGTGCATCTGGTTTGGATCGTCCAATTATGTTCAAGATCAGATATCCTCATGTCATCTGTTCAGATAGCCTATAACACTTACGCAAGCTCACCATGACTTTCTGAATCGGAGGCAGACTCTCGCAAAGCCAGAAATGAGCAGTCGGCGATCAACGATGGTTCTGGGTTCTTGAAATCGGGCCAATGTACTCAGCGAGCCGCTAAGACAGAGAACGTGGGTTCGTTAGAGGTTCGATAAGCGTGGCCAGGATCACTAGAAATGCTTGAATGAGCGGCCCGATATACGCGTTTTGTTAGGGTTGCATGGTTCCGTCCTCTACGGAGGGACGACAGAGGACATGGGTGCAATAAGCCCAGAACCCAAAGATAACCAACTCAGTTCAAACCAGGTTGTACTGGCAGATATCGAGGGTCCGATAAGGGTCCAATGGCGGAAAAATCTGCGCATTCTACTGTGTTACAGAGCGGTTGTTGTCGAGCAATCAGTTGTAGACCGCAACCAAAATGGCATGGAAGAGGTCCACCGACGGTACCGAAAGGTAGACGACGTACATTAGACGTACAAGGAAGCGCCTAAAGGGGCCTATATAGTCCGAAATTATCCTAGTCGGTTTGCCCGACTATACTCTTAGTATTCAAAATTATGCGCTGATTTCAGACCATTTAAAGTACCTGCCAGGTAGCCCTGAAAAGGCCGGCGTCGGCGGTTCGATCCCCGTCTTTGTGGTCGTAGTACCTAAATACGCATCTTGCCTAACCTTTGCTTGTACACGGCAGAGGTTTTGGCTTCGATTTCGAGGGAATTTCTTGAATCTGGGTGCTCATGAAGGTGTTGAAAACCCGGTGCCGCCATTTGAAAGTGGATTGTCTCAGCAGTGCCGAGACAATCCATGAGTCACCCGCATGCCTGATCTTGTCTCTCCAGAGGCGGGAGCCGCAGTCGCGCTCGTCGGTCAAACGGCTACGCAGACGCTGGGACTTTCGAAGATCAAGGCCGGACAGACGCTACTCATTCTCGGGGCCTCCGGCGGGGGTGGCACTCTGGCGATACAACTAGCAAAGAACTTTGGTGTCAAAGTCATCGCAACTGCTCGGGAAAGTAAGGCTGCAGCACTTCGACAGTTGGGTGCTGAGCAGGTTATCGACCTATCGCAGCAGCGATTGGAAGACACTCCGCAAGTCGATGCGGTGCTCAATCTGATTGGAGGAGACACCGTATTATCCTCCTATGCCCTTGTCAAGAAAGCCGGCGTTGCTGTGACAGCGAATCGTTCCCCGATTGCGGAAGAGGCAGAACGCCTTGGCATCGAAGCCAAGTTCGTCGAGACCAATGTCGCTACCGAAGGATTGGACGTCTTTGCAGCCCTGATTACGGAAGCCGACCCACTTGGTGATTCCGGCTCGTTTTGCAGCAGGTTGCAGGAAGCGATCCAAAAGCGTATCGGTCCAGAGCGGCATCTTGCCCTGAACTCGTTCGCTGGCGAAGACCCAGTCCTTCGGCTCTGCGTAGCAAGCTTTTACGGAGAACCGTACCGCCGGTGGAGAGACCTGAAGGACCTCGGCAAACA
>Ga0134128_10008993_pt1 | contig 12020 bp, 9 predicted proteins | sample KB31754_FD_96462 | JGI IMG/M metagenome (GOLD analysis project Ga0134128, IMG submission 96462) | Terrestrial soil microbial communities with excess Nitrogen fertilizer from Kellogg Biological Station, Michigan, USA - KB3-175-4 | ecosystem: Environmental > Terrestrial > Soil > Unclassified ...
ACGCGCATCCGGCGGACGGCCGGGCGCGTCCGAACACCAAGTTCATAGGTTTCGGCCGCTCGGCGACCGACAAAAATGGTGTGTACAGTTTCGACACCGTCAAGCCGGGGTCGGTCCCGGGCCCAAACGGGAAGGCGCAGGCACCGCATATCGTTTTTTGCATCTACTCGCGTGGCATGCTGCGCCAAGTCTATACCCGGCTCTACTTCCCGGATGAGGCCGCCAACGACAGCGATCCCATCCTTGGTCTGATCCCCGCAGACCGACGCGGGACTCTCATCGCCCATCGGGAAGGGCGCAGTGAGCTGCCGGTCTACCGTTTCGACATCCGCGTCCAGGGCGAAAACGAGACGGTTTTCTTCGACATCTGATTGATCCCGCCATTTTTTCGAATATTTGCGGTCATTTCCCGATCGTTACCCGCCACGTTGTGTGCCCACTTCCGCCCACCACATTCCTAAGAAAAGTGGGCACCGGCCCATATTACTAGTATACCATCCTGTGCTTTCCAATTTCACCTCTGTTATTTGTTTGAAATAGCAAGTTTATACGGTGGGCATCTAGCCCACCCATCTTGCCCATCTTTCCAATCGACGTCTTTCTAGTTGACGGTTGGGGCCGGAGTTGGTTCGCTCTGCACCACAACGGCCATTGAGAGCCGGTCAGGAAACGCGCCATGAACGAGCAAATCCTTCAGGAGATCAGTGAATTCTGCCGCGCGCGCGGGCTCGCCGAATCGACCTTCGGTCGCCGCGCCGTCAATGACGGCAAGCTTGCCAGCCGGCTGCGCAATGGTGGCCGCATCACAACCGACACACTTGAGCGCATCCGGGCGTTCATGGCGCGCAACAATGATGGCGCGCCGGCGCGTCGCCGCGTTCTCTTTGAACCGACTCCTCCCGGCGTTCTTCCCGTCGTGAAGCCGCCGGCGCCGCCGGTCGCATCCGGTATTTCGGGCGAAGATCCGCAACGCAATTTCCGCTTCTTCGACAACCGGCAGAAATATCTGCTGTTCGTCAACACATGCTCGGAGAAATGGGAAGTCGCCTCGCGCGTCGGGCTTGAGCTCGCCAACATCCATCCGCGTCCACCTGCGGTCCGTGTGTTCGACGCCGGCGTGGGTGACGGCACAGTGCTGGCACGGGTGATGCGCTCGATGCACGACCGCTTTCCGACCACGCCATTTTATATCGTCGGAAAGGAGATCAGCCTTGAGGATATCCGCCTCACGCTCCACAAGATGGCCGATCGCTTCATCGAGCACCCATCGACCGTGCTCGTGCTTACCAATCTCGCCTATGCCGAGGCGCCGTGGCTGGCGGTGAAGTCCATCAGCGCCGCAACCAGCCTGGTCTGGAAAGAGCTGGCGATGGAAGGCAACACGGCGCACAGCTTTGAAAAGCAGATCACCGACCTTGAGCCGTTTCTCGCGGAGAGCTGGAAGGCCCGCGTCAGCGCGAAAAGCGGTAATCCGGTCTATGAGCGTCCTGTCATTCTGGTGATCTACCGCAGCGATCACCGTTTCCTGCTCGATCAGATTGTGCCCAAGCCCGGCGGCACGGTCGCAGACTACGATCTTGTGATTGCGTCGCAGCCTTACCGCGCGCGTGCTTCACTTGAATTCAAGGCCAAGCGGGTGCTCGCGCCGCTTGCGCGCGCACTCGGCCCCGGCGGCCGTATGATCGCAATTCATTCTTACGGACATGATCCGGGAATGGAAATTATCCATAAGGTCTGGCCGAACGACAATCCATTCGTTCACAGCCGGCACGATCTGCTCAAGGAAGTGAAGCACGATCTCGGCGCCGCCGGACGTGATCTGAACTTCAACGCCTATGCCGACCAGCGCTCGCTGTTCCGTTACGACATGCACACCTTGCCATCGGAGATTTCATCTTCGATCGGTACGTCCACACTGCTTGCGGCCTGGAACGCCGCAATCTACGTGGCGCAGGTAGAGGACGATCGGCTGTCCGACGTGAACAGTGACCGGCGTTATATCGAAGCAACGCGCGAAGTTCTTCAGAAGCACGGCGGCTTATGGTTCTACGACGAATCCTTCGTGATATCGCGCCGGCGCGAATAGCACGGTAAACAAATGGCCGCCGTCGCCCCTGCGACCGACACTGGCGTTTTCGTGCAGCGCTTTTCGCTTGAGGCGACCCGGCCGCGCGCGCCCGAGATTGCCGGACTTGCCGGCGTTCTTCCGCCTGGCACGTTGCTCTATCTGACTGCAGTGCCGACGCAAAATGTGCCGGAACTCGTCGGCGCGGCCGCCGCTTCACGCAAAGCCGGGCTCGAGCCCGTTCCTCACGTTGCGGCACGACGTTTCGAAAGCGCCGCTGCGCTGCAGGAACTGCTTGCGCGAATGCGAGGCGAGGCCCACATACGGCAGCTTCTGCTGATCGGCGGTGACGTCGACACACCAGGTGCATTTCCCGATGCGCTTGCGGTTATTCAGAAAGGCCGGTTGCGCGAAGCCGGCATCGAGGAAATCGGTATCGGCGCCTATCCGGAAGGGCATCCGCGTATTCCCGCCGGTCGTCTGGAAGCCGCGCTCGATGAAAAAATCGCTGCCGGCACCGCGCAGGGGTTGCGCGTCCATATCGTCAGCCAGTTCTCGTTCCTCCCCGATCGCATTTTAACGTGGGTCAGGCAGTTGCGCGCCTGCGGCATTGGTAATCCCGTGAAGATTGGCATGGCCGGCCCCACGAGCGTTCCCGCACTCCTGCGCTATGCAAAGCGCTGCGGCGTCGCGGCGTCATTGCGGGGGCTGATGTCGGGCGTTGCCAGCGGGCTGGTCGGCCACATCGGGCCGGATCGCATTCTCGAAACGCTTTCAACGGCAGGTGACCTGGGCGACGTCGCCCCGCATTATTTTTCGTTTGGCGGAATGCTTGAAACCGCACGCTACGCATGCGAAGCCGCCGCAGGACGGCACGGTGCCGGCCGTGCTATGGCTCGAAGCAATTAAGACCCGCTGCAAGAGTGGGCCAGTCGCGGAGGAAGTGATGACGCAAAGAACCAAACCACCGTTTCGCGCCGACCATGTCGGAAGCATTCTACGCACTGCTCCGGTCAAGGAAGCCCGCGCCAAACGAGAAAAGGGCGAATTCACCGCTGCCCAACTTAAGGAGGTCGAGGATCGGGAGATCGAGAAGATCATCAGGAAGCAGGAGGAAATCGGTCTCAAGCTCGCGACCGACGGCGAATTCCGCCGCTCCTGGTGGCATTTCGACTTCTTCGGCATGCTCGACGGGGTCGACATCTACGAACTCGATCACGGCATTCAATTTCAAGGCGTGCAGACCAAGCCTCGCAGCATAAGGGTCACCGGCAAGATCGGCTTTTCCAATCATCCAATGGTGGAGCACTTCAAGTTTCTCAATGCGCACACAAAGGTCATGCCGAAGATGACAATTCCGGCACCAACCGTGATGCATTTCCGCCTTGAGCCCGGCGCGGTCGCAAAGAGCGCCTATCCGGACCGTGATGCCATCTTCGACGATCTCGCCATAGCTTATCAGAAAGCTGTGAAAGCCCTCTACGACGCCGGCTGCCGCTATTTGCAGTTCGACGACACGGCCTGGGCCTATCTCTGCTCGCAGGAAGAACTGAAGAAGGCCCGGGATCGTGGCCTTGACGTCGATCACCTGCAGGAAACGTACACGCGTTGCATCAACAAATCGCTCGAGGCGAAACCCGCGGACATGACGATCACGACGCATGTGTGCCGCGGCAATTTCCGGTCGACCTTTATTTCGTCGGGCGGCTACGAACCGGTGGCGCAGAATCTCCTCGGCAAATGCAATTATGACGGCTACTTCCTCGAATACGACACGGATCGTGCGGGCGGGTTCGAGCCGCTGCGCTTCCTCCCAAAGAGCAACAAGATCGTCGTGCTGGGTCTCGTAACGTCCAAATCGGGACGGCTGGAGCCGCGCGCCGACATCAGGAAGCGCATCGAGGAAGCTACAAAGTATGTTGCACTCGAGCAGCTCTGCCTCTCACCGCAATGCGGCTTTGCTTCGACCGAGGAAGGCAACGTGCTCGCCGAAGACGAACAGTGGGCGAAACTACGCATGATCGTCGAATTGGCGGAAGAAGTGTGGGGGAGGTAGCGACCCGCTCACTATCTGCGCGAGCGAATATCCAGCAAACATGAAGTGGGTTCCCGCTTATCGCGGGGACAAGCGCCGAGCAGGGAGTACCCATCATGTCCCAACGCACCGCGCCGCCCTTTCGCGCCGACCACGTTGGCAGCCTCCTGCGCACCGTATCGTTGAAGGAGGCGCGAACCAGACGCGCCAAAGGCGAGATCGACACCGCGGCATTGCAAGCGGTGGAAGACCGCGAGATCGAAAAAATCGTCAAGAAGCAGGAGGACGTGGGCTTGAAGCTCGCCACCGACGGCGAGTTTCGCCGCTCTTGGTGGCATTTCGATTTCTTCCGTGGACTTGGAGGCGTCGAATCGATCACGACATCGACGGGCATCAAGTTTCACGGTGTCGAGACCAAGCACGAAGGGATCAAAATTACCGGCAAGGTGACTTTTGCAGGCCATCCGCAGATCGAGCATTTCAAATTCCTCAAGGCGCATTGCCGCGTGACGCCTAAAATGTGCATTCCGGCACCCAGCACAGTTCATTTCCGGCAGGGACGGGCGTTGGTCAGCAAGGAGATTTACCCGGACCTCGACGAGTTCTACGCCGACGTTGCCGCGGCCTGGCGCAAGGCAATTCGCGCTTTTTACGACGCCGGCTGTCGTTATCTCCAGCTCGACGACACCGCCTGGGCCATGATGTGCGACCCCAACGAGCGCGCGCAGTCAAAGGCGCGCGGAGACGATCCCGACAAGCTGCCGGCAATCTATGCGCGCATGACCAACGCGGCGCTCGATGGCAAGCCCGCCGATATGGCGATCACCATGCACTCGTGCCGCGGCAATTTCCGCTCAACCTGGATCGCCCAGGGAGGCTACGAATTCGTCGCCGAGCACCTGCTCGGCAAGACCAATTTCGACGGTTATTTCCTTGAATACGACAGTGACCGGGCCGGCGGCTTTGACCCGTTGCGGCATTTCCCGAAAGGCAAGAAGCAACTTGTCCTCGGCCTTGTAACCTCGAAGAGCGGGCGCCTGGAGCCCAAGGATGACATCAAGCGGCGCATCGACGAGGCCACAAAATATGTCGCGCTTGATCAGCTGTGCCTATCGCCGCAATGCGGATTTGCTTCCACTGAAGAAGGAAACGTGCTGGCCGAGGACGAGCAGTGGGCGAAACTGCGTATGATTGTCGAGTTGGCACAGGAAATTTGGGGGAAAGGCTGACAAAGATCGCGCATCCTGGCGCAAGCAATCACCTAGCGCGAAAACCCTGGATTTCCGCTTGCGCGGGAACGAACCGAAATTGACCTAATGACCAACCGCGCGATCCCTCCCTTCCGTGCTGATCACGTAGGCAGCCTGCTGCGCAGCGCGCCGCTGAAGGAGGCGCGCAAGAAGCGCGCGAAAGCGGAAATCTCCGCAGAGGCGCTGAAAGCGGTCGAAGATCGCGAGATCGCGGCGGTCATCAGGAAGCAGGAAGACATCGGGCTTAAGGCTGTCACCGATGGCGAATACCGCCGCGCCTTCTGGAATTATGATTTTCTCGGAGCATTGCCGGGCGTCGAAGCCTATCTCGGCGAGCGCAAGATCAAGTTTCAGGGAATCAATCCGAAGCCGATGATGCTGCGTGTCGTCGGCAGGCTTGGCACATTCTTCGGTCACCCGATGCTCGATCATTTTCGGTTCGTGAAAGAGCACACGCGCGTGGTCCCGAAGATGACCATTCCCTCGCCGTCGTCGCTGCATTTCCGCTATGGGCGTGAGGCGATTCCGGAATCGATCTATGCCGACATGAACGAATTTTACCATGATCTCGGCCAAACTTACGCCAAGGCCATTCGCACTTTCGCCGATGCGGGATGCCGCTATCTGCAGCTCGACGAGGTGAACTTCACCTATCTCTGCGATCCGACGTTGCGCATGCAGGTGGCCAACCGCGGCGACGATCCGGAAAAGCTGCCATTGATCTATGCCGGCATGATCAACGCGGCAATTTCGGATATTCCGCCGGATATGACGATCGCCATGCACTTGTGCCGCGGTAATTTCCAATCGACCTTTGTCGCGACAGGCGGTTACGAACCGGTCGCGGAAATTCTCTTCAACTCCATCAACGTGCACGCGTATTTCATGGAATACGACAGCGACCGTGCGGGCGGTTTTGAACCGCTCCGCTTTGTGCCGAAAGGCAAGACGGTCGTGCTGGGCCTGGTCACGTCGAAGTCGGGCCGGCTCGAATCTAGGGACGAAATTAAGCGGCGGATCGAGCAGGCGTCGAAATTTGTGCCGTTGGATCAGCTTTGCCTTTCGCCGCAGTGCGGCTTCGCATCCACCGAGGAAGGCAATATTCTTGCAGAGAATGAGCAGTGGGAAAAACTGCGCATGATCGTTGAGCTTGCCGACGAAGTCTGGGGTTAGAGGACAGATTAATGTCACAACGGGCCAAACCTCCGTTTCGCGCGGACCACGTTGGAAGCCTGCTGCGGCCGGCTGCCCTGAAGGCGGCGCGCGAACAGCGCGCTAAGGGCGAAATTTCAGCGGCGCAGCTCAAGGAAATCGAAGACCGCGAGATCGAACGCATCATCAAGAAGCAGGAAGAGATCGGACTTGAATCGATCACCGACGGCGAATTCCGCCGCTCTTGGTGGCATCTCGATTTCCTTTGGGGGCTTGATGGAATTGAAAAGCATGTGATGGACGCAGGCGTTGCATTCGCAGCGGTGACTACAAGAAATGAGGGATTGAAGGTCACCGGCAAGGTTGGCTTTTCCACCCACCCGATGATTGAGCATTTCAAGTTCGTTGCGGCGCACACTACACACACTCCGAAAATCACGATTCCCTCGCCCTCGGCCGCCTATGGCCGACCCATGCGCACTCCGATTGATCCGAAGATTTACCCGGCGCCTGACGCCTTTTTCGAGGACCTTGGCCAGGCCTACAAGAAGGCCGTACGTTCGTTCGCCGACGCCGGCTGCCGCTATCTCCAGCTCGACGAGGTTTTCATTGCGATGCTTTGCGATCCAAAATATCGCCAAGCGATGAAGGACCGTGGTGACGATCCCGAAAAACTCGGCGTGCTCTATGGGGATTTAATCAACACAGCGATGTCGGACATCCCGCCGGACATGACCATCACGATGCACATGTGCAGGGGCAATTATAAGTCGACATATATGGGAAGCGGCGGCTATGAAGCCGTTCAGGAAATCCTTTTCAACAAGATCAATGTCCACGGCTTCTTCATGGAATACGACAGCGCGCGTGCGGGCGGCTTTGAGCCGCTCCGCATGCTGCCGAAAGACCGTCAGGTTGTGTTGGGGCTTGTGACCACCAAGACGGGGCGACTCGAAAATAAAGACGAGATCAAACGGCGTATCGACGAGGCGTCGAAATACGTGTCGCTCGACCAACTATGCCTCTCGCCACAGTGCGGCTTTGCCTCGACTGAAGAAGGCAATGTGCTGGCCGAAGACGAGCAATGGGCGAAGCTGCGGATGATCGTTGAACTCGCCGGGGAAGTGTGGGGACGCTGATGAGCGGCATGGTCGCGGGCAAAACGGCCATCGTCACCGGGGCCGGGCGTGGAATCGGTCGTGGCATAGCGATGCTGCTCGCGGCGGAGGGCGCGCGGGTGGTGGTCTGCGACATCGGCGCCAGCCTCCAAGGCGAGGGCAGTGATGCCGGTCCGGCGCAAGAGACGGTCGATGCCATCAAGAAGGCCGGTGGTGAAGCGATCGCATCGGCGTTATCGATCACCGAGCCGCAAAACGCCGAAGCGATCGTCAAGGCGGCCTTCGATGCCTACGGCCGTGTGGACATCCTCGTCAACAATGCCGGCATTTTGCGCGACGTGATCTTTCACAAGATGAGCTGGTCGGATTGGTCGGATGTGATTGACGTGCATCTCAACGGATCGTTCAACATGAGCCGCGCCGTTGCACCGCATTTTCGTCAGCAGAATTCCGGTGCATTTGTGCATATGACCTCGACCTCGGGGCTCGTAGGGAATTTCGGGCAGGCCAACTACATGGCGGCAAAGCTCGGTATCATGGGCCTTTCACGCGGCATCGCGCTCGATATGGCGCGTTTCAACGTACGCTCGAATTGTATCGCCCCGTTTGCGTTCACGCGCATGATCGAGTCTATCCCGGCGCAATCGGAGGACGACAAGCGCCGAATAGAAGCGTTCCAGCGCATGACGCCCGAAAAAATCGCGCCGCTTGCCGTCTTTCTGTCCGCCGACGCGGCCGCCGGCATTACGGGTCAAATTCTCTCGGTTCGCAATAACGAGATCTACCTGTTCAACCAACCTCGGCCGGTCAAGACCCTTCACCGTGCCGGAGGTTGGACGCCGCAACAGATAGCGGGCGAGTTTAAAGCCGCCTTCGCGTCCTCGCTCACGCCATTGGAGCGCTCGGAAGACGTGTTCAATTGGGATCCGATCTAGATGCACTTGTCACGGCCCGCGGGCTGCATAGAGTGGGCCTATGAAGAAGCGCAACGCCGAGAATGACGAATTTGCCGACATTCGCGCGAATGTCGGCGCACTGTGCGGCAAGTTTCCGGGCGAATACTGGCGCGCCCTCGACCGGGAACGAGCCTACCCGACCGAATTTGTCGCCGCCCTTACCAAGGCCGGTTACCTCGCATCGCTCATTCCGGAACAATACGGCGGCAGCGGGCTCGGCCTTCGTGCCGCCGCAACCATTATGGAGGAGGTGCATGCGTCGGGCGGCAACGGCGCTGCCTGTCATGCCCAGATGTACATCATGGGCACGATCCTGCGGCATGGAAGCGATGCGCAGAAGGAACGTTATCTTCCGTTGATCGCGAGCGGCGAGTTGCGCCTTCAGGCGTTCGGCGTCACTGAACCGACGTCGGGAACAGACACCTTGTCGCTGCGCACGACTGCCAGGCGGGAAGGCAACGATCACTATGTCATCAACGGGCAGAAGATCTGGACGTCGCGCGCCGAGCATTCCGACCTGATGCTCCTGCTCGCGCGCACGACACCGAAAGACCAGGCCAAGAAGCGCACGGATGGGCTCTCGGTATTTCTGGTGGATATGCGGCTGGCCCAGGGCGCGAGCATCGCCATCAATCCGATCCGGACGATGATGAATCATGCGACCACGCAGATTTTCTTTGATGACCTGCGCGTTCCGGCGGAAAATCTGATCGGCGAGGAAGGTCAGGGATTCCGCTACATCCTGTCCGGCATGAATGCCGAACGCATCCTGATCGGGGCGGAATGCATCGGCGACGCCAAGTGGTTCATCGCCAAGGCAACGCATTATGCAAAGGAGCGCGAATTGTTCGGCCGGCCGATCGGGCAGAACCAGGGCGTCCAGTTTCCGATTGCACGCGCCTACGCGCAGATGCGGGCTGCCGAGCTGATGGTGCATGAAGCAGCACGCAAATACGAAGCGGGTGAAGACATCGGGGCAGAGGCCAACATGGCGAAGCTGCTTGCGGCCGATGCGTCATGGGTCGCCGCCGACATGTGCGTGCAGACGCATGGCGGCTTCGGCTTTGCGGAAGAATTCGACATTGAGCGGAAATTCCGCGAGACGCGCCTCTATCAGGTCGCGCCCATCTCCACCAACATGATTCTCTCCTACCTGGCCGAGCATGTGTTGGGATTGCCGAGGTCTTATTGAAATGACTCAGGCCGTGCGCCACGTTGGCCTCGCTTTGCAAGTGAAAAGGTAATGGTGCTCCCCCTCTCGGATCTTTTTGTCGTTTCCATCGAGCAGGCCGTGGCGGCGCCACAGTGTACGTGCAGGCTCGCTGATGCTGGCGCGCGCGTCATCAAGGTCGAGCGGCCCGAGGGCGACTTTGCGCGCGGATACGATCACGTGGTGCATGGTGAAAGCGCCAATTTCGTCTGGCTCAACCGAGGCAAGGAGTCGGCCGTGCTCGATCTCGGCAAGGCCGAGGACAAGGCGCTTCTCGAGGCCATGCTGGCGAAGGCCGACATATTTGTTCAGAACCTTAAGCCCGGCGCGCTGACAAAGCTTGGATTTGCGATCAGTCGTCTGCGCAAGGATTATCCGCGCCTGATCTGCTGCTCGATTTCGGGCTATGGCGAGAGCGGTCCCTATGCCCAGCGCAAGGCCTATGATCTCCTGATCCAGGCGGAGTCTGGCGTCTCCTCGGTGACGGGCGGCCCCGAAAGTCCTGCGCGCGTCGGCGTATCCGTTGTCGACATCGCTGCAGGCCTGAACGCCTATGAGGCCATCCTGGAAGCGCTGATTGCGCGCGCCAGAACGAACGCCGGCGCCGAAATTTCCATCTCGATGTTCGACGCCATGGCCGAATGGATGACGGTGCCGCTGTTGAATGAGGAGCACGGCAATCCCTTCAAACGTATCGGGCTTGCGCATCCGACCATCGCGCCCTACGGCGTGTTTAAGACACGAGACGGTGCCGAGATCCTCATAGCCATCCAGAATGACCGCGAATGGCGGGTTCTCGCCGACAAGGTGCTGGGTGATGCTTCTCTGGGATCGGATTTGAAATTTTCAACCGTACCCCAGCGCGTCGCGCACCGCGCCGATACGGATGCCAGCGTGGCGGCGGCTTTCGCGCGTTACGACGCGGCGACGCTCACGAAAATGCTGGAGTCCGCCGACATTGCGTTCGCGCGCGTGAACGATACGGCGCTCCTGTCAAAGCATCCGCATCTGCGGCGGATCACGGTTGAAACGCCGACGGGGCCGGTCCGCATGCCTGCACCGGCGCCATTGCGCACGGCGCCGCAGCGGACCTACGGGCCGATTCCCGCGCTTGGCGAACATACGGAATTGATACGGCGGGAGTTTCTGCCCTGAGGGGCCGGCGCGCTTCGCCCGGACCGAAAGAAACGGAAATGGACTAATCGATCGCGGCCGTCTCGACTTTTGCGCTTCGCCCCTGGCGAGTCCGTCCGATGATCAGCACCAGTGGGATCACCGCGAGGGTGAGGATCATCAGCAATTTGAAGTCATTGATGTAGGCAAGCATTTCCGCCTGTCGCGTCACGATCAGGTCAAGCAGTGCGCGGCCGGCATCCGTATGCACGTTCAGATTTTGCGCCACGTCGGGCATCTGCAGCGCGTCGTTGAACGGCGTTACCTGCTCGGTCAGGCGCGCATGCATCTCGGTTGACTTGCTCGTCAGGTTGGCAATGACCATGGAAATCCCGATCGACGAGCCGATATTGCGCGTGAGCGTCGTGATCGCGGTTGCTCCCGTGCGCAAATCATTGGGCAAGGTGGCAAACGCGACTGTCGAGATAGGCACGAACAAGAGACCGAGCCCGATGCCCTGCACAACGCTGGTGATGACGATCATTCGCTGCGTCACATCCAGCGAGAAGCCGGTCATGTAGTAGAGGGTGCCGCCGGCGAGCAACAGGCCGCACAGGATGAGATAGCGCGGCTGCACCATCCGCATCAGCCGCGGTGCCGCCATCATGGTAAGAAGCGTGCCGACTCCGCGAGAGCCGAGCAGAAGACCCGCGGTCTGGATCGGATAGCCGAGCAAGTTCTGCATGAACGGGGTGACCAGCGCCATCGTGCCGAAAAGCACGACGCCGATCACCACCATGAAAATACAGCCGCTGACGAAATTGCGATCCTTGAACATCTCAAAGCGGACAAAAGGCTCGGGCGTCGTCAGCGAATGGGCGAAGAAATAATAAAAGCCCGCGATCGAGACGATTGCTTCCGTCCATATCTCGCTTGAATCAAACCAGCCGACCTGTTCGCCGCGGTCGAGCAGCAATTGCAGCGCACCGATGCCGACGGCGAGGGCGATAAACCCGAACCAGTCGAATCGCAGGTGTTCGTGCTTCTTCGTCTCGTCCATGAACATCAGCATGCCAAGGACCGTTATGACGCCAATCGGCAGGTTGATGAGGAATACCCAG
>Ga0134128_10008995_pt1 | contig 12019 bp, 11 predicted proteins | sample KB31754_FD_96462 | JGI IMG/M metagenome (GOLD analysis project Ga0134128, IMG submission 96462) | Terrestrial soil microbial communities with excess Nitrogen fertilizer from Kellogg Biological Station, Michigan, USA - KB3-175-4 | ecosystem: Environmental > Terrestrial > Soil > Unclassified ...
ATTTGCCGGTTCATTCCGTGGGGTGTTTCCGTGGATACTGCCTATCTTGATCGTCGCGGCTTTCTCACAGTACGTCATCGATTCGTACTGGATTCACCGCCATGCCAAGCTGCGTGGGAGCAAGCTTGGGCGGTATAACGGAATGCTCTACTTTGCCCCAACTTGCATGGAAATTGTAATTCGATTGGGAACGGGATGGCTGCAGCCCTTGCTTACGATTTTGGTCTGGGCGTTGGTTTTGAGTACCTTGGTATCCATGGTTCAGCGCCTCATGTTCAGCAGACTACCCGCCGAAAATCTCCCTGGTCGCGCGTCGGAGAAATAGCAGGCCGACTCCGGCGTTAAAGAAGATGAAGAAATTATGCATTACGAAACCAAACGCAGTCATCTGTCCGGGCCTGTCTGGAAACAGAAGCACCCAGAAGAGGATAGCGACCGAGTGCATCGGTCCCGGCATGGCCGCGCCGAAGAAAATTACGGGCAGATATCCCAACATTTCGCCAAATCCGACCGTCCCTCCAAAAAGTCTTAAGGCCAGGGTATAGACAATCACACCGGCGATAACCAGCGGTGCGCGCATAGCGATCACCGCGCCGTATTGCCAGACTTTAGCAAGACGGAACGCGCGGAAGATCGGGCGCTCGCGCATAGCGATCCCGGCGCCAATTTTTCCGCTGAAGAAGAGATAGAAAAACACGAAGAACACGCAGGAGCCCAAGGCGATCCAGGGGATCACGTGAAAAACATTGGGAATGTTATTCCATCTCAACAGCGCTCCGGCGGATGCCCACAGCATCAAGCTGTAATATTCACAAAACATAAGGAACAGCATGCTGGAGCCGATTTCCCAACCGGGCAGACCATCTCGCCGGTTCAGATACACCGCGATGGCTCCTTTACTGACCTGTTCATTCACCAATGAGAGAATATAGGCGCTGGCCCGAATGGGCAGGATATCCGTGTAGCGGATTTTAGCGTTGAACCAGTTGATCACCGCCCAGACCACCATGCTGTCAATCAGGAGGTACAAGAAGCAATAGGGAATCACGAGGGCCAGCCAGTGAAGCCAGTTTACATTCTCGAAGCTCCTTAAAAGGTACGCGAGCAGGCCGCTTCCTTCGGCCGCCGCCGCACCTCGCAGACGGATGTAAAGATAAGTGAAACAAGCCGCCGTGATGGCGAAGGGCAAAATCCGTTGCCACGCCTTGGCCTTTTTGCTGGCTGGGATCGAAGATGCGCTGGTGGTGGGGAGACTCTCACTCATTTTTTGAACCTCGGTATACGCTGTCCTTAATCATTTCATCGATTCCGGTGAGCTCAATTCCCAGTGCAGACGCCGCTGGCTGCGGATCAAGCCGCGTGTCCGCGGCGATTACGTCCAGAGCGTCACGCGAAAAACCAGGTTTACCGATGCGCTGGCGGATGCCCAGCACCAGCGAAAACCAAAATTTTGGAATCGAACCGATCCGTACATCGCGACCCAGCAAGCGGGCGGCACGCTCGACGAGTTCCCGCTCCGGCAGTGAAGTCGGGCCAACGAGATCGAGAACAAGGTTGTTCGCAACCGAAGAATTTGTGGCGGCCACCGCAGCGCGCGCCAGGTCATCGACAAAGAGAGGCTGCTGAAGATTGCGGCCTCCACCGATCAGCTTGGCCCGGCTGTGGCTCACGTGCCGGCTGAGCGCCGCGCCTCCTGCCGTGCCGCCACCAAGCAAGAGGGGCGCCCGCAGGACTGTATAACTCAGGCCCGATGCTCGCACAAGGGCTTCTGCCTGCCCTTTCGTGCGGTAGTACCGATTGCGAGAAGTGTCATCGGCCCCTGTCGCGCTCACCAAAACGATTTTCTGTATCCCGCTTCTCTTGGCAGCATCCACGATGCCGCGGGTCGATGCAACATTGGCCTGTTCATACGTCGAATCCGGTGTCTCAACCAGAATTCCCGCGAGGTGAATTACGGCAAAGGCTCCCTGAAAAGCCGCATCGAGGCATCTGCTATCTTCGTACGAGATTTGGACCGCGCTCTCGGAATTGCCTGTCTCCGCGCGGATCCGCTCCACAGCACGGGCAGAGCGCACAGCGGCAATGAATGTGTTTGTCCCAATCTCGAGTTTCGGTCCGCATCGCAGAATGGCTTGGCCGACAGCGCTGTTGGCGCCGGTGATGACGATCTTCAATTTATCTCCCGATTAGCCAATTACGTGAAATACGTCCAGCGTCGAATTCGGTGGAACTTTCAAATGATATTTTTTTTCCCTGACCTTGGTCACGGCATCCTTCTCGGCCGGATCGGTGACCAGAACCAGTGTGCGATCGTAGAGCTTATCTCCGATTTTTATGCGCACGTGAGGGTCTCGCATTACGTTCGCGTCCCAACTTCTCGGTCCTGATGCGGGATGAGTGGAGGAAACGTAAAACTGACCCTGGTAAGCGAGACAATTAATGGTTACCGAGTGCGGAAGTAAAAATCGGCTCTGGGTCTGCAACTTGATATTGGGTACCTGATCGATGAACGACCAATCCGTGACTGGAGTGGTGACGAGTGCCCCTGTAAGCCACAAACCCGGGATTCGGTCATGCGGATTGAGTCCCGTGATGCGGAACACGCCTAGCAATACGGCCAGGCAAACTAGTATTCCTCCGGCTACTTTTAGCAGCATCTTCATTGCTGGCTCCTCAATTTGACGAAAGGGCTGAAGAATTTCTCTGCATTACGCGCTCAATATAAACCATGATTCCTGGTTTTCGACCACTTACTCGTGTATCGTAGCGTTTCTCCCGCCTTGGACATAACGAATTCTCCGGCCGTGCAGCTACCTTCGAGATCGGAAGCCGCATTTACACGATCACTCAATTGCTGATCGGTCGGTGCTTCAGGCCGCCCACAACTCAGACAAAACGATTTTTTACAGCTCGCTGATCGGTGGTGTAGCATCACCCCGAGGCAGTCTTGGCTATTCAGGAAGCGACAAATGAAAATATTAAAAGTAGGAATCATGGTGATCGCAGCGATCCTCGCGGTAACGCTCTTGACGCTCAGCGTGACAGGTCTCGAACCGGAATACCTTGACTTGAACCAACTTCGTGCCCACCACATGATTGCCCGTCCCGGCTTATGGCTGAAAGGCGAAGTCGTCACCACACCGGTCACAGATTGGTCATTCGTGGAGCAAGTACCTCACCCCGGGCGTAGCATCAACACGGTCCTGGTGGAGACGCGAACGCCCTATTTCATTCCCCACTCGGTCCGGACGATTCCTACCGTGCGCAACGGAGAGCTCTTCATACGTTCGCACCAGGATCGAATGAACATGCAGTTTCCGCATGACAAATCCTGGACATCCAATGTGGCCCGCGATCCGCGCGTGCGTATAAAGATTGGCGATAAACTATACGAAGCGACTATGGTGTTGGTCGCGGATCGTGCGGAAGCCATCGCCTTTTTAGGTCGAAGCCCTGAAACTTTGGAAAAGGGGCCTGACGGGCAAGAGCATGTCGTGGGTTATGACCACGTCTATCGTGTTTTCCAAAGGAACATCCCGGAATATGGTGGTGGCGAACCATCCATGAGTTCAGCGGGCCTTATCCCTGGGAACAAACCTTAAAATTATGGCGGAGGCATGTCGCAGAGCCACGGAATTGCAATCGCCAAGGATCTGGGCAAAGGTTTCATCGCGGACGGAAGCCCCGCGCGAAGGTGTTACCGTACAGGAAGCCGTGGTTTTCCATTTGAAGACCTGAAGGTTACGGGAAGAGTCACAACGGGACAGCCAGACACCGATGCAATCGTCCACGAACCCGTGACTGGTTCCTCCGCCATTTCCTTCAGTTGCAAACAGTTGGTACAAAAAAGCCGGCTCGCTCAGTGATGTAAACTCTCTCCCACCATGGTACAAAAATCCGATCACGTTAATGCCAGTCTAAAATCTAGCCGCACCATCAAAAAAAAGGTTCTCGCCGCTTATGGGATTGATTCAGCGGCTGAGAAGTCTAAAATAGCGTGATGGACAAAACGGTGGATTGATCGTGGCGAAACCAATTTTGCTGAGTGTGGATGATGACTCCAATGTTCTTCGAGCAATCGAGCGCGATTTGCGGTCTGAGTATGGCGCCGCATACCGTGTGATAGGAAGCGATTCACCAACCGGGGCGCTCACGCTTTTGAAGCAGCTGAAGGTGCGGAATGACAGTGTAGCGTTGATTCTTGCCGATCAGCGCATGCCGCAAATGGACGGCGTCACGTTCCTGCAGGAAGCAATGCGACTGTTCCCCGAGGCGAAGCGGGCATTGCTCACTGCATATGCAGACACGAACGCTGCAATCAGCGCCATTAATCAGGCCAATATAAATTATTTTTTCTTGAAGCCCTGGGACCCTCCTTCGGAGCACCTCTATCCGCAACTGAATGATTTACTCGACGATTGGCAAGCGTCTCATCTGCCAAAATTCGAGGGTATCAGAGTGTTGGGCACTCGATGGTCGCCCCGATCGTATGAGTTGCGGGACTTCCTGGCGCGTAACCGAGTTCCATATCAATGGATCGATGTCGAGGCTTCATCGAATGATCCTGAAACGAAGCAACTTCTCAAGGCCTTAGGATTCGATGCCGCACGCCTTCCAATCGCGCTTTTCCAGGATGGGACAAAGCTTCTTGATAGCACACCTACGGAAGTCGCGCAGAAGGTCGGATTGCGGACACGCGCGCAAACCAACTTCTACGATTTAGCGATTGTCGGTGGCGGGCCGGCAGGTCTCGCTGCAGCGGTCTATGGAGCCTCCGAGGGGTTGCACACTGTCATGATTGAGAGTGAGGCGCCCGGCGGACAAGCGGGGATGAGTTCACGCATCGAGAATTATCTTGGATTTCCTATGGGCCTAAGTGGTGGCGATCTTGCCCGGCGCGCGGTAGCGCAGGCCCAACGTTTTGGAGTGGAAATTTTGGCGCCGCAAGATGCTGTGGCCGTCCGTACCGAAGGATCCTATCGGATGATTAAATTGGGCGACGGAAATGAGATATCCTGCCACGCATTGATGATTGCAACAGGAGTTCAGTGGCGGAGGCTGGAAGCGCCAGGAATCGATCGGTTGCAGGGTGCCGGCGTCTACTACGGCGGCGGTTCAACGGAAGCTCTTTCTTGCAGGGGTGAAATCGTTTACGTCGTGGGCGGAGCGAATTCCGCCGGCCAAGCGGCAATGAACTTCGCAAAGTACGCTGACCGTGTGGTTATCGTTGTTCGAGGGAGCTCCTTATCGAGCACAATGTCGCAATATTTAATAGACCAAATCAAGGAAACCTCAAACATCCAGATTTGGCCGCATGCAAGTGTCTTCGAGGTGCACGGCGAGACGCATCTGGAGGAAATTTCATTTCATTGTTCCGATACCGGCAAGATCGAACGTGTTCCGGCGGGCTCGATGTTTATCTTTATTGGCGCGTTGCCGCGGACCGATTGGCTGGCAGACCTTGTCGAGCGAGACGACCGCGGCTTTATCTTGACCGGTCCAGACTTGATCCGAGATGGACAGCGTCCCAAGGGGTGGGCACTCGAAAGGGATCCTTTTCTGCTGGAGACGAACGTTCCTGGTCTCTTCGCGGTAGGCGATGTGCGTCACGGTTCAGTAAAACGCGTTGCCTCCGGAGTTGGAGAAGGATCGGTGGCTGTGCAGTTCATCCATCAATATTTAAGTAAGGTATAAAATGTTGGAAAAATCAGAGCTGCTACGAGTTTCGGCATTCGCTGATCTCCCCGATGATCAAATTAACTGGTTTATCAGCCAGTCGGAGGAGTTGCGCTTCAAGGCGGGCGACACCTACTTTCGTCAGGGCGATCCCGCGGACGCGATGTCAATCATTCTGGAAGGGCAACTCCAGATGCGGGGCGAACTGGGCGGCGAAACAATCATAATTTCGATCAATCCCGGGCAGGTAACTGGTGTGCTGCCTTTTTCAAGAATGAAGCAGTTTACTATCAGCGCGCGAGCACTCACGGACGTGCGCGTATTGCGATTTCCCGCTTCTCTGTTTCCAGATCTTATCCAGAAAATGCCGGAACTGACTCAGCGTCTTGTGGGCCTGATGTCAGACAGAATTCGGGAAACCACTCGAATGGAGCAGCAGCGCGACCGCTTGGCTTCTCTGGGAAAACTTTCGGCAGGACTCGCGCATGAGCTGAACAATCCCGCTTCCGCTGCCAAACGCGCTACAAGTCAATTGCGCGATCTTCTAAAACGAATTCGGGACGCGAGCCATGAACTGGGAAGGCGTGACCTTACCGCCGCTCAGAAATCAGAAATAGAAAAGATGGAGGCTTCTTTCGTTAGGCACGACGAGCCACCCCCCGACGCTCTAACCGTTGCTGACTTGGAAGACCAGATTGATTCTTTATTGCGAAGTCACGGACAGAACGACTTGTGGCAAATGGCAGCCGATCTTGCAAGGAAAAACGTCAAACCAGAAGCGCTGGAATCGCTCTTCGCAACTCTCGATCCAGATACTGCGCGAGCCGCGCTGGTCAGAATTGCCGCTTCACTCGATGTTGCAACGCTCTTGAACGAAATCGAGAGCAGCACTTCGCGTATATCCGATCTTGTTGGTGCAATTAAGGAGTACACGTTCATGGACCAGACACCCGTGCAAAACGTTGACATCGTGAAGAGTCTGGAAACTACGCTTACCATCATGAACCACAAACTCAAACACGGCATCGTTGTGCGGCGTGAATACCAAAAGGTGCCTCTTCTCGTAAACTCTTTCGGAAGCGAGTTGAATCAGATTTGGACCAACCTTATCGACAACGCCACGGACGCCATGGATGGCAAAGGCGAGCTAAGAGTTAAAACCTATCGCGAAGATAATAGCGTTGTGGTTGAAATTGGCGACAATGGTCCAGGGATCGTGCCTGAAATTCAATCGCACATATTTGAACCTTTCTTTACAACGAAGGGAGTAGGGAAAGGTACAGGTCTCGGCCTTGATACAGTTCAACGCATTGTGAAGAAGCACAGGGGAAATATTCAAGCGGTCTCGAAACCTGGTGAAACGAGCTTTCAAGTGAGGCTGCCGCTGGCAGAGTCCCTGACCTAGCTCCGGCGTTGAACTTGTTCGAAATATCGATTGGGCAACCATCGCTGCCAACATCGTGGTGGAGGAAAAAGTGCGAGAGGGCATGACCTCACCGGGGATTTTCGTGTCTCGTGCATTCTCGCTCATTTCACTTGACACGAAAACACCGGCGCCGCTCACCGGGGCGATTGAGCTTGGATTTCGATACGTAAGGCTGCTCGACGGTTCTTATCGGAGGTTTGGTTTTGAGAATTCCAAGCTACCGATGTCAGAAAATAGATGTCAGAAAATTTTGGTTACGGTGAAAGCTGAATGTCGAACTCAACACTCACTTCGTCCTTTACTTTCACCGTACCTCCCGCCACCTTCACGGGTTTCATACCGAAGTCAGTTTGCTTCACTATCGCGCGTCCGGTGTAACGTCCGGCTTTCGCCGTAACCTCTGCCGTCACGGGCCGCGTTTGACCATGAAGGGTCAATTCGCCTCGGACTGTCCAGCGATCTTCTCCCAGCACTTCGACGGTGCGTGATCTGAAAGCGATTTCTTGATGGCGTTCGCTGTCAAGGACTTCGGGACCAAGCATTGTCGTCTGGATCTGATTACGGTCTTTCTCCGAAGCGTCTGTATCGCGGACGCGTAGTGTCCTGGCATCGATCCGGAGTTCCACGGATAGAGGGTTGGAGATGGTCACGTCGCCGCTTGCGATGGGCGCGACAATATCGTGGTCATGCGCGAAGCCGGAGAAAACTCCGCTCTTACCCACGTGAAGTACGATATTCGATTTATTCGTATCGATGCGGCGCTGCTGTGCATTGATCGTGCATGGCGAAATCACAGTGCTTGCTACAACGATAACGATGTAAAAATCCTGGCGCCAGTTACTCATTCGGTAGTCGCTGTGCCGAAGTCTAGCCTTTGCGATGCTGTGCTGGATATGTTCTTGGCGGTTGTCCTGGCATTGTGGAACCCGTAGGAGTCCGATAAGCGCCGCATCCAGAGAGAATCCACGTCGCGATCAGAAGGATTCCAATAACTGTGGTTTGTAGAATTTTATATTTGAGAATTCGTTGATTCATACCACTGTAAGCACTCATTTGCTGCTCCTTTTGTGAAGACTGCAAGGTCCTGAGGCCCTTCATACTATGTATTGCTCGAACGGTTTTCTGCTCCGCAAAATTGCAATTTGTTTCAACAAATTGTGAGCGATTAGATAAAGCATGGAACTTGCTCCGATCCGCTGTATTTACATTTACGAAAAATACGGTGATCAATGTGTCAGTCAATTGTAAATTTCGGGTCATTTTCCTTGCTTTCAAAGAAGGGGCACTGGAAGGTTGTCACGCATGCGTTAAATATTTCTCTTGAAGACGGCAGTTCAGTTGAATTGAGTTCACTAGGGCGGCGACTATCTCAAGCAAGAGTTGTAACTGAAGAGCGGTGGCGCATGGCCCAAAATGAAGGTTAATACTGGCAAATCGTCCTTAAGCAGTTACAAATCTGTGACATTTTCTGGATCTATTTATGACATTTCACATGGGGGTCTTGGTTACTTTCGTCGTAATAAACTTGATCGACAAAGTGTCTTTCGAAGACATGGCGTCATCACCAAGAGAGGAAACTCCAATGAATGGCAACCTGGTCACGAGAAAATCAGCCGCGTGCTCACAAATCAACCCTAATAAATTGAAAATACATCACTTTGCTTTCCTTACCGCTGCAATCCTAATGTGTGTGGCTTATTCGTCGGTGCTAAAAGCGGACGATCGCGCCTTTCTTCCTGGGCCCACTCGGGTCGTATCGACCGTCCCGGCTAATGGAGATGTGAATCCATACGGCGTGGCTTTCGTGCCGATCGAGTTTCCCGCCGGGGGTACCATCAACCCTGGCGACGTTTTAGTTTCGAATTTCAACGCCAGTTCAAACCTTCAGGGAACAGGTACAACGATTGTTGATGTACCTGCGAATGCGCCAGTAATGCTTTTTTTCCAGGGGACGGCTCCCCTCGGACTAACCACCGCCTTGAATATTCTTCAGAAAGGGTTTGTGCTGGTTGGTAATTTCCCTTCTCCTGATGGAACCTGCGGTAGCGCTTCTGCTGGGTCTATCCTTGTGATCGACAAGAATGGAAAACTGGTTTCTACGATTTCGGATAGTACGATACAGGGACCTTGGGATTCCACGCTGCTCGATGAAGGAAATACCGCAAAACTTTTCGTTTCCAACGCCTTGAGCGGTGCAGTGGTCCGCTACGATTTAAAAGTCACCAGTTCCGCTGTGTCCGTAGCCAAAGCGACTCAAATCGCATCTGGCTATTTGCATAACTGCGATCCGGTCACATTTGTCGATGCTCCCACGGGTCTCGTCTATGACTCGTACAAGGATATCCTCTACGTGTCTTCTAGCGCGGACAATGCTGTTTTCGCCGTGAGCGATGCGGGTAATAGAACCCATGATGGAGGCATCGGCACAGTAATTTACAAGGATCAGAAACACTTGCATGGGGCACTTGGATTGGCAATGGCGCCAAATGGCCACTTGCTGGTGACCAACAATGATTCAATCAACCCCGATCCTGCGCAGCCAAGTGAACTCGTCGAATTCACAAAAGAGGGCCAGTTTGTCAAAGAAATATCGCTTGACCCGAGCCCAGGCGGGTCATTTGGACTTGCCGTGGAAACGGATGGGAAAACGGCAAGGCTCGCAGCAGTGGATGATAGCGTTAACCTTTTCTTGATCTGGACATTGCAGAACTAAGAATAAAAAGAAGAAGCTGCTCTCCGCGTTGGTCCGGCTTCGGGCTAACGCGGAGGATTTCTATCTATGCTCAACGGAATAGATTTCGAGACTTACGTCTGATTTTCAGATTCAACATAATTTCCATCGGGACGCGGTCAATGCTAGGGCCGGTTGTACGCTGGACTCGTATTCGCTGGAGGAACGTAGTCTTCCCCATACTTGTTTTTGTGTTCGGGAGAGAAATTTGGGTTTTCGACAACGCGAATGGATTCCAGCGACCTAGTCGCGATTGGAAAGGTAATTGTGCGACTAAGCGCTTTTAAATCTTCCGGCAGGCTTCGCTCATACCAGACATTCAATTGGTAGCGGCCATCAGGAACGTGTGGGATATTGACCCGGCCGGTACGATCCGATATACCAAAATAGGACGATTCGACCGCCACGACGGCACCGCTCATTTCCGGGTGAATATTACAGAATATGAAACTAACGCCCGGCCGACTGAATTGAACGGTCTTGCTTGAGCCCGCCTCGTAAAAACCGAGGTCAAATCTTTTGCCATCGAAAAGAGAAAAGACGTTGTGCAGGAATGGATCCCGATTCGGAAATTGCACTGTCGTCCCGACCTGAATTACGATGACGTGGGGATCGAAGCTTTTATTCATTTGTATAATTTGGGGCATGGAACGGGCCGGCAATGCTGCCATTGGCGCGGCGCCTTCGGTGTCGAGGGGCGTCAACCAAATCACGATGTTCGAGGCGTCAGCGGAGCTCTTCGACGCGGCATTTTTTTTCCCTGACTGCGGATTTACGATCTCTGCCTTGAACGTAACGGTTGGAAAGTCGGTTTGGGCGAGCAAAACGCACGCGCAAAAGCAAGCCAGAGGAAGGGCCAAAGCTCTCCGTATCAGGGCAGGAACGCGCATTAAAAAAGGTACCCCAGGCTTAAGTTAATGTGATCGGCCGCATGCGATCCGCTATCGAGCACCGACGTTTTTAGATGACGATATTCGGTGGAAAATAGTATGTCCGAACGCACTTGATAGATGAAGTTTATGAGAGGGCTCAAATTCCTGGTGTAAATGTCTGGATATATGCTGTTGGAGGAGAAACGACGCAATTCGCCAGCAAAAGGATTGTCTAGGCCAAGCGCGGCATTAATTTCAAAATTCGATTTGACTTTGAATTTCAATTGCGTCCACCCTCCCATCAAATCGAGGCCACGCAATGCTGCGGCAGGATCATTAAATCCGCCATTTAGCAACACGCTCTCTCCAATCCCGCCTCCAAGGCCGGCGACAGCTCTTCCTCTATAAAACTCACCTGCGAATTCCAATTGCTATCCTATTGGAAGCGTCAGGTCGGTGGTCACTGCCCAGCCATCGATGTTGCGGTTGAATCCCCAATCCTGGCGACCGTAGTATGCGCCTGAGCCTATAGTCAAATCCTGCCCAAACATGCGGCGATCCCAGGAAATGTGCGCGGCATAGGCGGGTTGGCCCGATAGCTCGCCCCAATTGGGGTAACGGTAGTATCCCTCTGCTGGGCGATCACCTGACAACGAATCAAGAATCCCCGCCTGAAATGAAAGACTCGAAGCATCAGATAATACGAAGCGATGGTCAACGCGCAATTGGGGCGTCCAAGCCCATAAATTCCCCGCGTAGGCGAGGGCAGGAACCGCGAGCGTCGCAAGGGATGTGGGAGAGAGTGGGGCGAAAAACAACCGATCCTGGCCGGCTATAACTGACGTGTTGGCCCAATCAACGCGAAGAGTTCCAGTACGCAAGCGAACCAAACCCATGGCTACACCATTTGGCGAATCCGCAAATCCGCCCGCAAAATCCATCGTGACGTCAGCGCTGGTCCTCGCGCCCATCATGTCGGGGCCAAAAGTTTGCAGATGGATCTGCGATTGTCTAAGTGATCCTCCAAATGCACCCGGAGAAACAAAAGGCTCAACTGACTCGGGCGGTCTGGCTATGCCAGGAATATCTTGATTATCCACTGTGCCACGATTTTCATAGAGATTCAGCAGAACGATCCCTGACAGGCGCAGGCGGTACTTGGATCCACTCTCCACTTTCGTCTGATATTGATCGTTGATCTTGCCTTCCATAACCTGCTGATCCTCTTCCAGTTTGCCAAGCCGCTGTTCGGCCGTTTGCGACTGGGGTGGAATCGAAAGCGGTGTAACTTCGGGTTTTCCTGATGGTTGACTG
>Ga0134128_10008997_pt1 | contig 12018 bp, 12 predicted proteins | sample KB31754_FD_96462 | JGI IMG/M metagenome (GOLD analysis project Ga0134128, IMG submission 96462) | Terrestrial soil microbial communities with excess Nitrogen fertilizer from Kellogg Biological Station, Michigan, USA - KB3-175-4 | ecosystem: Environmental > Terrestrial > Soil > Unclassified ...
ACCACTGATCACGAGTTTCGCGCTTGCCGCGCCGGGAAGCGCCGCGAAATGCTTCTGCAGCGAGGCGATCGCGGCGCCCTGCGCGCCCGGATCAAAACCGGCGGCCCTGGTTTCCGCCACCAGCAACGCTTCGCCACGCTCCGAGAACCACACCCCGTCGATCAGTTTCGGTTGATGCGAGGGCGCCCACAGCCGCGCGAGCTTCAGGGTTTCCAGCGTCGGATCGCGCCTCAGCCAAGGCTCCAGCATCGATGCGGCGGGCGAGCTCAAGTCTTCGATGCGCTGCTGCAATTGTGCGTGCAGATACGCCGCATCCAGCCGATGCGAATCCAGCGTGGGTGACAACAAGTAGCGGTATGGCAGCAAATCCGACGCAACCTCCGCAAGATCGTTGTCGCCATTGGCCACGCGCGCAAAGGCCGGATCATGCGCCAGCGCATCGTCGAGCCCGCGTGAGAGGCCCGCGAGTTGCGCCTTCGGCGCGCCGGAGATGGCCAGCAGCAGCAGGCGCGATCCCGGGCCCTTGCCGATTTCGTCGAGCAGCAGTTTCTGATCGGCGGTGCGTGCCGGCGGCACGAAATCGCGCAGGTCGGAACTGATCTTCAGATGTGACGCGACGCCCCAGCCCACCGCAGCGATCAACGCGAGCCATGCGAACCAGATCGCGACCCGCGCGTGGTCCCTCATTGCCCGCTGTTTCTGCAACGCGCGGCCAGCGCCGACTCCAGCGGCGCCGCGCTGCGCAGCCCCTGTTCTGCCATCGCACCGACCAGGGTGATACTGCTGTCGCCGTTGGCATCCGTCATCGTGAGGCAGCGCGGCTCGTGGTCGCGGCCATCGATCACGAGCGACGTGAGTTGCCGCTTGAGCGCGTCGGTGCGCGGGGCAAGCGTGATCACCCAGCGCGCCCCGCTGCCCTGTGCCGACAACGCGAAATCCTTTTGCAGCGCCGACACGTCGCCACCCAGCAGCGCGCGGAATCCGGCCAGCATCGCGCCGGCCTGCGGCGCGCGCGCCAGCGGCGTCCGCTGCACTTCGCCGCTGCCACGCTGCACGGTGATCGTGCCGTCGGCGATCTTCGCGGTTTCCTTGAAAGGCTTGGCGATGTCGCGCTCCATGCGATCGCCACCGAGCCAGCGCAAATTGCCCGACACCACCAGCGGGCGATCCAGCACGCCGCGATAGCTCACCAGCACGAACGGCGTGGAAACCGGCGGCGTCTTCGCCATGCCAGCCAGCAGCGATTCCGCCAAGCCCGACGCCACCATCGTGCCGGTCGCGGTTGCCGCCAATGCAACCGCAATCAACGCATCACGAAACGCGCGCATGCTGCAGCGTTGCATCCACGGCAGGAGGTGCGTCGACGATCGCTTGCGGGAGCCAGAAGTCATAAAAGTTGAACCAGTTGTAGGGCGCTGCACGCAGGTGGTGTTCGAGCCGCTCCGCATAGTGGCCGATATAACCATCGAGCGCAGTGTTGCGGTCGGTGCGCGGAAGGTCCACCCCCTCGGCCAGGGTCTCGAATGTCAGATCGTAGCGGTTGCCGCCGAGGTACATGCCGAGGCACAGCACGACCGGTACCTTCAACAGCGACGCGATCTGCCACGGCGCGGCGGGGAACGCCGCGTCGGTGCCGAGGAACGGCACCTCGCGCATCAGTTCGCGTGGCCTGCCGCGATCACCCAGCAGCGTGATCATCGCGCCCTCGCGCGCGGCTTCGGACAGCGCCAGCACGATGTCGGTGCCCCCACGCGACGTGTCGATGATGCTGTCCGACAATTCCGGCGCGAGTGCTTCCAGCAACGCGGTCAGCGCCGGGGTCTTGCTCTTGTCCATCACCAGCTTGAGTTTGCATTCCGGCTTGCGCGCGGCCAGCACGCGCAGCACTTCGAAGCTGCCGACGTGCGCGCCCAGCAGCATCACGCCCTGGCCGCGGTCGAGCTGCCGATGCAATTCTTCGACGCCATGCGTGGTGACGCGGAAGCCCTCGATGCCGCGCGCCAGCAGGAACACGCGATCGAGGATCGTCGATGCGAACGCATGGATCAGGCGCATCACCTGCCAGGGCGTACCCGGCCTGCCATTGAGGCGCCGGAAATAATCGCGCGACGCGCGGCGCTCGGGCCCGCGCCGGAAATAGAAATACAACGTGATCGGATGGAGGATGAGCCGCGCGAAACCGCGCCCGAAGTGCAGCCCGATGAATCGGATCAGCCAGATCGCGAACCAGCCGCCGGCTTCGGGGCGGCTCAGCCAATGTTCGTTCGCCGCCCGAGCGCTGGCGTCTTCCTGCATGTTTCTCGCGCTCATCGATGACATCCTTGAACCTGCATGTTCCTTTCCCCTGTCGTCATCACTCAGTCATGCCCGTCGATCCGCTGCCAGCAGCGTTCCGCGGGCGAGTAACTTGCCTTCGGCGCTGGTCACCTCGAACCGCACGCGCGCACCGTCGTCGTCCAGCGCGATCATGGCCTCTTCGCCGGGCCGCAACGGCTGCACGAATTTCGCGTCCAGCTTTTCCACGCGCATCCCGCGCCACGCGCGCAACGCCGCGGCCACGCGTTCCAGCACCACCACGCCCGGCACCAGCGGATTGCCGGGAAAATGCCCGGCCAGCGCCGGATGCGCCGCATCGATCTGCAAGGCTGTCCGGAATGCGCCGTTCATGGCGCACCGTCTTCGCCGCGCATCAGCGCAGGCCAGCGCTGCACGATCTGTGCCACGAACCGGCGCGCGGGCGGGTGCGGAATGTGTCGCAGGCGCCAGCGCCGGAAGACGTACTCGCCTGCGAACGCAGCGAGCAACACGACCCAGCAACCGGCTTCCGGATACCACGCCAGCAACGAGCCGGGCAACGCGAACGGGACGCCGACGCCAAACGTCGCCAGCCAGCCACCCGGTACCGCGAACAACGCGATGAGCAGCGACAGCAGCGCCATCGTGGCGAGCAGGCACGCCCAGAACAGCGTGACGCCGCGCGTGTAGCCGCGCACGCCAGGCAGGTTCACGCGCGCTTCGCCTTCGATCACGCGCACGAAGCGAGTGACCAGCGGCTCGGCCCCGCGCTTCAGCGTGCGCGCGAAGAGCCACCCGATCGCGGCAAGGAACACCACCGGCAGCGCCATCAGGGCAAGCTCCGCATGCCCTGTCAACGCCGGCACCAGCAGCAGCGCCGACAGCGCGAGCCACGCCGACAAGGCCACCACGCTGCGGCGCCGCCACACCGATGGCAGCCACGCCAGCAGCAACAGCGCCGCCGCGGCAAGGCTGAGTTCATGGCGATGCAACAGGCCACCCGCCAGCGCCAACGCGCCGCACGCCAGCAGAACGAGCGGCAGCCACGGCACGCGTGTCGTGGCGGAAGGACCTTGGACGGCGGGCGCGGACATGCGATCTGCGGCGGCAGGAATGGCGATGGAGTCTATATGATAGGCGGACGGCCCGATCACACCTGAACCCGAGGAGAGTTGCGAAGGATGGACGGCGGCAATGCGCCCGGATTCGATTGCGACGTGCTGGTCATAGGTGGCGGTCCCGGCGGCGCGACGATTTCCACCCTGCTGGCCCGGCGTGGCTGGCGCGTGATGATGCTGGAAAAAACTTCCCATCCGCGCTTCCACATCGGCGAATCGCTGCTGCCTGCGAACATGCCGATCTTCGAAGAGATCGGCGCACTTGAGAAACTGCGCGAACTGGGCCGCCTGAAACTCGGCGCGGATTTCCCGCGCGACGATGGCAGCTACTACACCTTCCGCTTCGACCGCGCGCTCGGCGGCACGCCGCCCTACGCCTTCCAGGTCGTGCGCGAGGACATGGACCGGATGCTGTTCCAGCACGCCCGCGAGAATGGCGTGGACGCGCGCGAGCGGGTGAAAGTGGAACGTGCGGAATTCGACGACGCGGGCGTGACGGTGCGCGTCGACGCGGAAGGCGCGAAATCGCACCTGCGCGCGCGCTACGTAGTGGACGCCTCCGGCCGCGACACCTTCCTCGGCAAGCAGTTGAAGCTGGTCCGGCGCAGCGGGAAACACCAGAGCGCGGCGATGTTCGCGCACTACCAGGGCATCGGCTACAACCCCGACGATCCGGGCGGCAACATCATCAGCGTCAATCGCTTCGCGCACGGATGGGCCTGGTTCATTCCGCTGCCGGGCGGCATCACCAGCGTGGGCTGCGTGTGCAAACCGGGTTACCTGAAGACCCGCCAGGGCGCTGACAACGATGCGTTCATGGCGAAGACGCTGGCGCTCGTGCCCGGCGCCGAACGCCGGATGCAGGACGCGAAGCGCGTGTCACCCGTGCGCTTCACCGGCAATTACTCGTACACGTGCAAGCGGATGGCCGGCCACCGCTGGATCCTGATCGGCGACGCGTGGGCATTTCTCGACCCGGTGTTCTCCTCAGGTGTGTTCCTGTCTATGTATTGCGCGCGCCACGCGTGCGACGTGGTGGACGGGAGCCTGCGCGCCCTCGCGCGCGAAGCGGCGTTGCAGAAACGCTATGCAAAGCATTTGCGCCAGGGCTACGCGCGCTTCGCGTGGTTCATCTACCGCTTCAATTCGCCGGTGATGAAGGCGCTGTTTGCCGATCCGCGCAACGTGATGCAGGTGGAACAGGGCGTGATCTCGATGCTGGCCGGCGACGTGTTCGACAACAAGCGGGTGCTCTCGAAGCTGCGCATCTTCAAGACCATCTACGCAATCTTCTCGGTGATCAACGCGCGCCGCTGGGCCTCCGATCGCGTCGACCGCCGTCGCCAGAACCGCATGCAAGTGGCAGCCGATGCTGCGGAATGATTCCGGCATAATCGAACCGATCGAACTTCGCGTCGCGACGCCTTTCGGCGGGTTCGCCGCGCTGCAGTGGGGCGACGCGAACGCGCTGCCGCTGCTGGCGCTGCATGGCTGGCTCGACAATGCCGCCAGCTTCGCGCGGCTGGCACCCTTGCTGGCCGCGCATCGACGTGTAATCGCGCTGGATCTGCCCGGACATGGCCATTCGGCGCACCTGCCGGGGAGCGTCCATCGCTACAGCAATCTCGACCAGGTCGATCATGTCCTCGATTTCGCCGATGCGCTGAAACTCGAGCGCTTCGACCTGCTGGGCCATTCGCTGGGCGCGGGCATCGCGTCATTGACGGCCGCCGCCGCACCCGCGTGCGTCGGCAAGTTGGCGCTGGTCGAGGGTTTGGGTCCGCTCGCGGACGACGGTTCGCAGACGCTCGCGCGTTGGCGCGATGCGCACGCGCAACGGGAAACCTCCCGGCGTCCACCGCGCGTGTTCGCATCCGTCGATGCCGCTGTTGCCGCGCGCGTCGCGGTGGGCGGACTCGATGCGGACGAGGCGCGTCCGATCGTCGCACGCAACCTGCGCGAGACCGAGGGCGGCTACCAGTGGCGCAGCGACCCGCGCCTTCGCCTCACCACGCCGATGCGCATCGAGGAAGGTCAGTTGCGCCGCGTCATCGCTGGCATCGCGGCGCCCACCCTGTTGTTGCTGGCCCAACCCGCAACCCCGTACCTGCCACCGGCGCTGATGGATGCGCGCGCGGCGTGCGTTGCCGATATCCGCGTCGAGCACCTTGCAGGGCCGCACCACTTGCACCTCCGGCAAGCGCAGGCGTGCGCCGAACGGATACTCGATTTCCTCGATTGATGCCCGCGCCGCTCAGTTGGCGGCGCGCGGCGCGACGGGATCGGCGGCCAGCGGCATCCCGTGCTTGGCGACGAAATCGGCCGCCGGTTCCGGCCTGCCGAGATGGAACCCCTGGCCGAAGTCGCAGCCCATCTCCCGCAGCAGGCGCTGCGTGGCCGCATCCTCGATGCCCTCCGCGGTGGTTTCCAGCCCGAGGTTGTGGGCAAACTGGACGATGGATTCGACCAGCTTGGCCATGCGCCCATCGGTTGCGAGGTGCGCGACCAGCGACTTGTCGATCTTCAATTCCGAAACGGGAAATTTGCTGAGGTACGTGATGGACGCGTAGCCAACGCCGAAGTCGTCGATCGCGATGCGCACGCCATGCTCGCGCAGTTTCCCGAGCACGCGAACAACACTGTCCACATCCCCTGCCAGCGCAGTCTCGGTGATCTCCGCGACGATCGCGCCGGGCGGAACCCCCCAGATATTCAGCGCATCCAGCAACTGTTCGGCAATGCCACCGTGCGAAAGCGTGCGCGGCGACAGGTTCAGCGCGATGCGGCAGCCGGGCAAGCCGCGCAACGCGGACACATAGCGCAGCGTCGAGTGGATGCTCCAGCGCGTCAGCGACGTGATCAGGTCGTTCTGTTCGGCGAAGGTGACGAAGTCGTCCGGGCTGACCGGGCCGATCTTGCGACTGGTCCAGCGCGCCAGCGATTCCACGCCCACGATCCGCGACTGCGCGAGGCTCCAGATCGGCTGGAAAAAAATGGCCAGCCGGTTCGACTCGATGCTTTCGCGCAACTCGTGGTAATCGATGTTCGCACCCGCGTTGCGGGGATCGTGGAACGCGTAGCGTTCACCGCGCTGCAGGGCGTCGTCGGCTGCCATCTGCGCGTGCCGCCACAGCGTATCCGGATCGGTACCGTCCTGCGGGAACAGCGCGACGCCCATCACCGCGCGCGTCTGCCACGGCGGCATGCCGGGCGCCACCGCATGCGGCTGCTCGAACTGGGCCATCAACCCGGCCGCCGCCAGCAGTGCGTTGTTGCGGCCACTCAAACCCGGCAACACGGCGAGGAACGTCTCGTCGCCACACTGGAACACGGCATCCAGCGGCCGCAGCGATTCGCGGAGCAATTTCCTGACGCCGGCTTCGGCCTGCTCGCCGCATTCGCTGCCGAAGCGCAGCGCGATCTGGCGCAGCCCGCGGATATACACGACGACGACCGCGAACCCGCCGGTACCGATGTCGTTTTCGGCAAGCTGGCGCCCGATCGCGGCGAGGATCGCATCGCGGTTCAACATGGGAGTCGCGCCACCTTCATAGGCTGGAAAGATAGCCCGTGGCGTCGATCGGATGCTGACCTGCCGGGATGGTGTGCTTGATTTCGACCGTGTTGCCGTCGACGGTCTGGTCCAGCAGGTTGAACACGCGGAAATCGCGCAGCGGTTGCTTGTCCGGCGTACTGACCACCAGCACCCTCGGACGCAGCCGGCGCACCTGGTTCTGTTCCAGCACCACCGCGATCTCGCCGGTGCTCAGTTCCACGTGCGAGCCGGTGGGATAGACGCCGAGGCACACCTGGAACTGTTCGACCAGTTCGGCCTGGTACAACGAACCGCGCGCGCGGTAGATGTTCTGCAGGGCTTCGTGGCGCGACACCGGCGCCTGGTAAGGGCGGGCGCTGCACATGGCGTCGTAGGAATCGATGATGGCGAGCATGCGGCCCGCCATGGGAATGGTGTCGTCGAGCAGGCAATCGGGATAACCGCTGCCATCGAAGCGCTCATGGTGGGTGCGCATGACGTCGAGCACGTCCGGATCATCGACGCCGCTGGACGTGACGATATCCACGCCTTGCGCGACATGGGTGCGCACCAGTGCGGTTTGTTCCGGCGACAGCGGTTGCGCGCTGCGCAACAACTCCGCCGGCAAGCGCGTCTTGCCGATGTCCATCAGCAATCCCGCCGTGGCGAGGCTCAGCAAGGTGCCTTCCGGCAGGCCGAGGTGGCGGCCGAACGCCGCCGCCAGCGCGCCGCAGGCAATCGCGTGGCCATAGATGTAGTCGTCGTGCCGGCGCATCCCTTCGAGGAACAGGAACGCGTCGGCGCTGCGCAGCACGCTGGCGACCAGCGGACGCACCACCTGCTCGACGTGTTCGACCGACAGTTCGCGGCCGCTGGCGACGTCGGCATAGATCAGGTCGATGAGTTCCGAAGTCGCCTGCAAAGCATCGCGCGCCTTGGGCATCTCTTCTTCGACGCTTACCATGTTCGCGTAGGTCGTGACCGACATGAAACGCGTATCGCCGCCATCATCACCGCGCATCAGCGTCAGCAGGGAGCCCCGGCGGGGATCCACTTCCCGGCGGCGATCGATGTACACGAATTTGCAAAGTTCGCGCAGGGCTCGCACGTCGCGGTCGGTGCGGATCTCGAACCCCTGCAAGGGGAATGGCGTGCCTTCCCACGGGCGGTCGAGCCTGCTCACGAACATGCCTACGGCCAGGCTGCCCGTATCGACGCAGACTTCTTCGAGCTCCGTGGCCATCAGGGGATGCCAGCTTGGGTGAACGCGGCTAGTGTAATCGGCAAATCGTCCGCACTGTGGGTGCTTCGCACACGATCGTTCCCGCGCGCGAACGCTGTGTGCGTCGGCGGCGGCTATCCACGCGTGCACGGTCCGCGTATCTTGTTCTGCGACCTCCTTGCGAGAAACCCGCGATGACCGCTACCCCCATCCGCGCACGGGAGCACGATCTCGGAAACGGGCTGCTCGTGCTGCGCAGCCTGCCCGCGATGACGCACCGTTCGATCGGCCCGTTCGTGTTCTTCGACCACGCAGGTCCGGTGGTGATGGACGCCGCGACCGGCCGCCAGGCCGATGTGCGCCCGCACCCGCACATCGGGCTCTCCACCGTCAGTTACCTGATGAGCGGCGCGGTCCGCCATCGCGACAACCAGGGTTACGACCAGGTGATCCATCCGGGCGACGTCAACTGGATGACGGCGGGACGCGGCATCGTGCATTCCGAACGCTTCGACGTGCCCGATGCGTTTGCCGGCGACGGACTGGAATTGCTGCAGTCGTGGGTCGCGCTGCCGGAAGACCAGGAGGAATGCGATCCCTCGTTTTCCCACCACGCGCGCGCCGAGCTGCCCCACGCGGCGGACGGCAATGTGCGATTGCGCGTGATCGCGGGCGAAGCCTTCGGGATGAAGAGCCCGGTGCGCGTCCATTCGCCGATCTTCTACGTGCACGCGGAACTGAAAGCCGGCGCACGCATCGACGTTCCCGCGAACTACAGCGAGCGCGCGGCGTATGTCGTGCACGGCCGCGTGCGCGACGAAACGGACGGCGCGGAATACGGCCCCAGGCAGTTGCTGGCGTTTTCGCCCGGCGATCCTGCGACCCTGCGCGCCAGCACCGACGCGACCGTAATGCTGCTGGGCGGTGAGCCACTCGGCCCGCGCTTCATCTGGTGGAATTTCGTGTCCTCGCGCAAGGAGCGCATCCGCGAAGCCGCGGCGGACTGGCAGGCCGGCCGATTCAAGCTGCCCGAAAGCGACCACCGGGAGTTCATCCCGCTGCCGGACAAGCCGATCTAAGCGAGCATCCCACACTGCCGCCATTCCCTCGAAAGCGGAATCCAGTGTCTTTCCCGGACGACGGCAAGGCACCGGGTCCCGGATATCGCTTCGCGACTGCGTTTGCAGGATTGCAAACGCGAATGCCGAAGGCGGGGCGTAGCGCGAGCGCCATGGCTGGCGCGGGTAATTCCGGGATGACGAGCAAAAAGACAGACGGTCCTCGATAGCGGCTTCAGCGCCCGTAGCGACGCGCGCGTCGCTGATAAACGCGCACCGCGCGCAGGAAATCGACGCGCCGGAAGGCCGGCCACAGCACGTCGCAAAAATAAAATTCACTGTATGCAGCCTGCCAGATCAGGAAGCCCGACAGCCGCTGTTCGCCACTGGTGCGGATGATGAAGTCCGGGTCGGGCACCCCGCCGGTATAGAGATAGCGTTCGATCTGCTCGGGCTTCAGTTCGGCGGCCACCGATTCCAGCGAGCGGCCTTCCGCGGCCGCGTTCGCCAGCAGGCCCTTCACCGCATCGGTGATTTCCTCGCGCCCGCTGTAGGCCAACGCGATCGTGAGCAACATGCCGTCGTGCCCGGCGGTGGAAAGTTCCAGCGCCTCGCTCGCCGCGACCACGTGTTTCGGCAAACGGTCGCGCTGGCCGATGATCTTCACCCGGACCCGACCCGACTTGAAACTCGGTTCCTGCAACAGCCGCGCGCTTTCGCGCACGAACAGATCCAGCAGGCATTCGACTTCAGCGGCCGGGCGGCTGAAGTTTTCGGTGCTGAAGACGTACAGGGTGACGTGGCGCACCTCGAGGTCGATGCACCACTCAAGTACCTCGCGCAGCTTGTTCACGCCGTACTGGTGGCCCAGTGTGGCTTCCAGTCCCATGCCGCGCGCGAAACGCCGATTGCCGTCGAGGATCAGACCGATGTGGGCGGGTACCGGCCCGCTGGCGATCTGCCGGGCCACGTCGTGTTCGTACCAGCGGTACAGCGGACGCAGCAGGGGATTGAGGACCCGCCACGGATGACGACGCAGGTCCGCGAGCGCAAGGCGCAGCCAGCCGGGGGCGGACATCCCGGCGTCCTTGCCGGCGAGTGGCCGGGAAAGTTCCGTTTGCATGGGCGGGCATTGTATGCCGCTCCGGGCGACTCCATTACATTGCTGTCATCCTTCCGTTCACGCTGTTGCCTTTCGACCGTCCTGCCCCGACCCGAGTACGCCGCGATGATGACCTTCCTGTTGTGGTTGCTGTTGCTGATCTTCTGCTGGCCGCTGGCACTGCTGGCGCTGATTCTGTGGCCGCTGGCGTGGCTGATCGCGCTGCCGTTCCGGTTGCTGGGTTTTGCCGTCGACGGCGTGTTCGAATTCCTGCGTGCATTGTTCCTGCTGCCCGCACGCGTGCTCGGCGGGCGCCCGGCACGTTGACCTTTTCTTTCCGCAACTCCAAGGACTCTCAATGACCATCTCGATGTACCAGGCTTCCGTTCCCGTATTCGTGCGCGCGCTGACCAACTTGTCGAATGTGTTGAAGAAGGGCGAGGCGCACGCGAAAGAGAAAGGCGTCGAGCCCGACAACCTGCTGCAGCAACGCCTGATCTTCGACATGCTGCCGCTGATCAAGCAGATCCAGATTGCCTGCGACACCGCCGCGCGCGGTGCGGCGCGCCTCGCCAGCGTGGAGCCGAAGTCGTTCCAGGACACCGAGAAGACGCTGGCCGAGGCGTACCAGCGCATCGACGCCGCGATCGCATACGCGAAGTCCTTTGCGCCCGAGCAGATCGACGGCAGCGAAGCGCGCAAGGTAATGATGAAGACGCGCCATGGCGAGACCGAATTCACCGGCCTGGCCTATCTCACCGAATACTCGCTGCCCAACCTGTTCTTCCACTGCGCCACCGCCTACGACATCCTGCGGGTAGCCGGCACCCCGATCGGCAAGAAGGATTTCCTGGGCGACCGCTGAGGCGCGTGCACGATTCCTGTTGACGCGGATTCGGGGTTGACCCGGATTCCGGCGCTGCGCGCCTTCAGCCGGGCTACGCACTTGCCTTTTCATTCTTTCCAGGGACAGCGCCCCGCTTGCGAAAACGGGGCGCTTTTGTTCGCGAGGAGCGCGTGCTCGCGGACAAGAGCACGCAGGCGAAAGGGCGCTGCCGGTTCAATTCTTACAATCGGCGGTAATGACTTTACAATCCAGCCCATCCCGCACGTAGGACCAGCCGCATGCCTCTACTGATCCTCGGTCTTGTCTTGTTCCTCGGCATGCATTCGGTGCACGTGCTGGCGCCGGGTTTTCGCGATCGCGCCGTGGCGCGGATCGGACTTTGGCCGTGGAAGGGTTTGTACTCGCTGGTTTCGATCGCAGGGTTCGTGCTGATCGTCATCGGCTTCGGCATGGCGCGCATGGATTCGCACCTGCTGTACGCGTCGCCGCTTTGGCTCAAGCACTTGAATGCGCTGTTCACGCTGATCGCATTCGTGCTGGTCGCCGCCGCGTACGTGCCGCGCAACCATTTGAAGGCGAAGATCGGGCATCCGATGCTGGCGGGCGTGAAGTTGTGGGCGCTCGGACACCTGCTGGCGATCGGCTTCGAGCGCGATGTAGTGCTGTTCGGCGCGTTCCTGGTCTGGGCCGTCGCGGATTTCGCGGTCTCGCGTCGGCGCGACCGGGCAGCCGGCATCGTGTACCCTGCGGGCACGGCCATGGGCGATGTGCTGGCCGCGGTGATTGGCGTGGCGGCATGGGCGATCTTCGCGTTCCTGCTGCATCTGCGCCTGATCGGCGT
>Ga0134128_10008998_pt1 | contig 12018 bp, 12 predicted proteins | sample KB31754_FD_96462 | JGI IMG/M metagenome (GOLD analysis project Ga0134128, IMG submission 96462) | Terrestrial soil microbial communities with excess Nitrogen fertilizer from Kellogg Biological Station, Michigan, USA - KB3-175-4 | ecosystem: Environmental > Terrestrial > Soil > Unclassified ...
AATACGCTGAGTCGGAAGATAGCGGCAAGGTTGTCCTGAACGAAGAGAACTCCTACGCCCAGATCGTCTATCAAACGGACTACGATCAACGACTCGCCTTCATGAATGATGTTCTGGGCTACACGACCTATGGCAACGCCTTTGTGCTACAGCGTGTGTTGCCCCAGATGCACCCGGAGATCCCCAATTTCTTCGCACATTCTGCTGAAGCTGACCCCAAAGGTGCGGCTACCACTACGACGGTGAATGGAAACGCCAATGTCGGCAAGTGGTTCCTGTCACGCATCACGGTCGATTTTCGCTATCCTCCTTACAACATTATCTCGGACACCAACCTGGGTACGATCACGCTGGGCGGCAACGTCTATCCCGACGAAAAACAGCGGTACACCTCACGCCAGTACAATCACGTCATGGAATACATCACCGTGCGTGGCTTAATGAAGTTCTACAACGACCCCATTGGCACTGATAAGGATGGCAACACCGTTTATCGTCCTCTGGATGATGCTCCCGGCGGTGTCTCGGTCTTTCTCGAAAAGGAAATGGTCTGGCATCAGGTTCCCGCCAAGACGCTGCTTACCGTGGATTGCTCAGACAACTCCAACACGCTTTCCACCACAGGCGCGGGACAGACGCAATACAACGGTCAATTGATCGACATGACGCCGCCCAATCAAGATATCGCTCTGAGTCTGGGTGGAAAAATAAACACGACTTGCTTTGATGGACATGCCCCAGGAACCTGTCTCTTCGTTGGTTATTTCCCCAAATTCGTGCGTCCCAATGTTGCCAATGGATTACCGTACTGGAATATCGTTTATCGATTCCTCATTCGAGACAATGGTGCGGCTGGGGCTGGTGGTCCTGCTGGCGAGATCGCTGGATGCAACTACATCTACAACACCTTTTTGAGCCGCTGGAATTTAATTACTTCGGATGGTACTGCCACGGGAGGACGTATCTATGGTACAGGTGAATTGAATAACTTGTTCATAATCCAATAAGAGGATTGATGCTGAGACGATATCGCCCAGGCGAAACACCCAAAGCGGCTGACATCAACCGACTGGTGGACGAAGTGAGCAATGTTCGCCGCCAGACGGCATCTCCGCGCCTGGAAAGCTTCGTCGGTACGGGCGGTGCCCATTATCGCCTCATCGATCAACCGGAATTCTGGGCGAAGATCACTTATCAGGATCAGAAGACGGGAGCGTGCGACTGGATCGAGGTCGTGGACGTGGGCAATGCGTTCTTTGTGTCTCCCAACGATGCGCACCAGGGCTATGTCGGCGCGAACCCCGCCTACGAGGTCAACGGCACACTGGCTTTGCCCGTGCCTTTCTATGCCTGGATGCGCCTGGGGTATCGCGATGGTTCCGGTAAGCAGGAATGGCTCTTTACCTATGGCGTCGATGGGGTCATCAAGCCCACCTCCACAACAACGCAGTTTGTCTCCCTGGAAGGCGGCGGGGAAATGGAGGTCTATCCCGCCCTCACCGAACTCTTCGCCCTCGGATCATGGAGCGATGGTCCGGCGTGCTGGTTTGTAGGGCTAAATGGGGAAGTTCCGGTTGTCGGCAATCGCTACAAGTGCCGGCGTCTGGCGCAGGATAAGGCGGGCAACATCATCTGGACGACGGAGATATGCTGTCAACCCGTCAGCAGTTCTTCCTCTTCGTCTTCGTCCTCCTCGTCCTCCTCGTCCTCTCACAGTCCCGCCAGCAGCGGAAGGAGCAGCGCCAGTTCCGCCAGCCAGGAGCCATCCAGTGCCATCTCTTCCAGTGCCGGCATGACCTGTCTTGGTCCCATTGTCACCGATGTTGCATGCGTGAATGGGCAGCTTCAGGTGACGACCCAATATCTCTATGTCCCTGCGGGTAGTTATCTCTCGAATACGCCTTGCGGCAGTTCAGCAGGAGGATAATGCCAGTCAAGTTGATATCCGGTTGTGGTTGCTGTGGGTCTAGCTCCTCTAGTTCGTCCAGTAGCGCTTTGATTTCTTCCAGCGTCTTGTCGAGCGGTGCGTCTTCGGCTTTGTCGAGCAGTGCGTCCTCCACGGCATCTTCGCACTCTTCGCAATCTTCAACCTCGTCCAGCACCAACGATAGTAACTGCGGCGTGTTGTTCAATCTCTATCCCACGCAGCCTTTTGACTGCCGTGGAACGAACGTGTTTGTGTGGGGTGGCTTTCCGTCGTCTTCGGGGTCCAGTTGCGCCTGTGTTCCCTGTGAATACTGCCCCACGAACTCGGCGGCGAACGCCTTCACGATCTTCGCGGACAGCGGTTTCGTCAATGGACTCTGTACCAACTGTGCATCGAAGTACAACAACGTCACCGTCTACGCCCAAGGGAACTGTTCCTGGGTGAGCAAGGACGGCAAGGTCGTCCTGAAGAATATCCTGGCGGGAACCCGCAAGTGGATCGTCAGCTACTCCGATCAGAAATGCGTTGACCTGATCTACGAGATCGAGGATTGGGATTGCCAGACAGAAGAGTTCTTCCCGTACCTGATGGGCGATGCCCAAGGCTGTGCCGAATATCCGAGCGGTGTGTATGTGACTCCCGCTTGCTCCTGCGGCACAAGTAGCAGTTCATCGTCGTCCAGTTCCTCCTCATCCAGTGGAAGCATTTGTGACTGTGGACCTTGCGGTACAGGGTTCTACACGCAGCTTTATGCACTGATCCAGGGCTTCGACTGCATCGAGGATCAGATCGTCGTCGTGGATTACGATGGCGGCACGCAGCCCTGTTACTTCCAGTCCACGCCGCAAAACGGCATCTACGTCACGCTGAGCTACTTGAGCGGTGAATGGGTACTGTCCATCTACTCCAACACGCTTTGTTGCATCATTGGGACTGTGACGCTCTGGGGCGTGGGCGATACCTGGGTGGATTGCATCTCGTCTTCATCGTCGTCTTCGTCGTCGTCTAGTTCAAGCAGTTCGTCGTCGTCCTCGTCCCTTTCGAGCCGGTCCTCCCGTTCGCCGTCTTCGTCTTCATCGTCAGAGTCAAGCAGCAGCCGTTCCTCGTCGGAGTCGAGTTCGCCGTCGTCTTCATCGTCAGAGTCAAGCAGCAGCCGTTCCTCGTCTTCGTCTTCGGAGTCCAGCAGCAGCCCATCGTCGCTGAGTAGCAGTAGTTCGGAATCAAGCTCCTCTTCGCCGCCCAGCAGTTCGTCCTTGGCATCTTCGTCGTCAGGATCGAGCAGCAGTTCTTCGTCGGAGTCCTCCTCGTCTTCGGAGTCGAGTAGTTCTTCGTCGGCATCGTCGTCTCGTTCAAGTAGTTTTTCATCGCCGTCCTCGTCTTCGGAGTCGAGTAGTTCTTCGTCCGAGTCGTCTTCTTCCTCAGAGGCAAGCAGCAGTCCATCGTCGGAGTCCTCCTCCGCGTCTTCGGAGTCTTCTGAGTCGAGCAGCCCATCGTCGGAATCGTCGTCTTCGTCCGGCAGTTCGGAATCTTCTTCTGAGTCGAGCAGCACGTCCTCGGAGTCCTCGTCCTCTTCCTCAGAGGTGAGCAGCAGTCCATCCTCCGAATCCAGCAGCAGCGGTTCTTCCTCGGAGTCGAGTACGTCGTTCGTATCGAGCAGTAGCAACAGTTCAAGCAGCGGGAGTTCGTCCTCCTCCCAAAGCAGCAGCAGTACGAGTTCGTCCAGCAGTTCTTCGATGTCGAGTAGCGGCAGTAGCTTCTCTTCGGAGTCCAGTTCTTCGTCGAGCAGTTCTTCGGGTGGAACAACTCCCACCTGTCCTAACTGCCCGAACGCATTGCCTGCGACCTTGACTGCAACACTCTCGAATGTCAGTGATGCTTCCTGTTTGGATGGGGTCATGGTGACGCTCACCTATGACGCAACGAATAACTGGTGGTGCGGCAGTGGTAGTGCCAGTTGCAATACGACCTATTCACAACAAGTCTGTGGAAGCACAACAGACCACTACAGTGTTACTTTCTATTGCACCGCTGATGGTGGTTTCCGAATTGCTTTCATTTGTTCGTGTGACGTGGCTGCTACAACATGCGGTGCCAACTTCACGACCGGCAACGTGTCGAGTTATACTTGTGACCCACCTCACTTTGTTGCCACGAACCAAGGCACCGGCACCTACTGCTGTGACTGCACCACTTGTGACTGCCCCAACGGTTTTGGTCAAGGTCAAATAAACATTACCGTGACCGGATAACTATAAAAGACATATGGAACAACCAACATGCAACTGTCCTGACCCAACGCTCTGCCAACGACTGAAAAGACACATCCACGGTCGGTTGTGGGAGATATGGAACGGCGTCAATATCGACCCTACCAGTGCCAAGAAGTACCGTGATCTGTGGGAGAGAGAAGCTCTGGAAATCGCCAAGCTGCCAGCGAAAGGAGGTGTAGCCGTACCGGAGTTGCCCAAAAGCGGAGGAGAGCAGAAAGGCTGTGGCTGTGGAGGACCAAAAATCCGAAAGATTCATTAAGCTGAACTACTATCAATGCCCTGGCGATACACTGGTGTCCACGGCGGCTGTGGAGTGCCTGATGCAGCAACATCCAGGGCGCTTCGTGGTGGACGTGGAAGGCACTGACGCCGATCCCATCTTTGAGAACAATCCTCACATCACCAGAGGTTTGCGCGATGCTCAGGTGATTAAGATGGAGAACCCGCTCATCAATGAGTGCGATAAGCGCCCCGTTCACTTCCTGCAAAGTTATGTCGATCATCTGGCGCAGGCGTTGGATATCGATCTCAAGCTGACGGTGAACCGACCCTCCCTCTACCTCTCGGAGCAAGAGAAGAGTTGGCTCCCTCAAGTCCACGAAATCACCAAAAAGCCCGTCAAGTATTGGGTGATCTGCTCAGGCGTCAAGAACGACTACACGGTGAAAGGGTGGGGTGTCAAGAACTATCAGGAGGTGGTGCATCGACTGCGGGGCACCATTCAGTTCGTTCAGGTGGGCAAGCAGGAACACGGTCATTCGCCCTTGGATGGCGTCCTTGATCTCCGGGGCAAGACCGACACCCGGCAACTGATTCGTCTGTGCTACCACGCTCAGGGCGGTCTTGGCGGCGAGAGCTTCCTGCATCACCTGTTCGCCGCCCTGCAAAAACCTTTTGTCTGCCTGGCTTCGGGCTTCTTGCCGTCTTCCTGGGTGAGCTATCCGACCACGACCATTCTTCACAAAGCAAAGATGCTCTCTTGCTGTGATCGCTCGAAAGGCTGTTGCTGGAAGTCGCGGGTGGTCAAACTGGACGACAACGACCACAAGAACAACAATCTCTGCGAGCAGCCGGTCTTTCGCGGTACGGAGGTCATCCCGCGCTGCCTGGCGCTGATAACACCGCAAGAGGTGTGCGATGCCATCCAGAGCTATTATGCCGGGGGTGTCCTGTCCTTCTGAGGCTGAAGATCGCGCTGGAGCATGGCGAGGGCTTCCGCGAAGTCCGCGATGGGAAACTTCTGGGTGACGCGGAAGAGGTCGAGTTTGCCATCCTGCACCTTCCAGACGGCGATCATGTAGCGGTCGGCGGTCCTGGCGGCTTCGATTTGCTGGGTTAGCTCGTCTTTCTTTCGCTTGGCTGGCATATTACTTCCTAAACATATTGTGGTTGGGAATGGGCTGCAAACCAATTCCAAATATCTTACTCCTCTTCTTAATATAGTATGGTGCAGATCAAAGCCCTCTTTCTATCCTGTCCGCAACGTGCCGCTGTCCTGGCGCAAACGCTTGTCAGCTTCCGCGATACCGACTGGCACGAAGAACCGGGTGTCATCTTGGACGATGGCAGCGGCATGATCGACAACTCGTACCGCTTGTTGTCTGAGGCTGCAAAGCAGGAGTGGGATTACTTGTTGTTTCTGGAAGATGACTTGTTGTTCAACCGGCACCTGCACCACAACCTCGTCAACTGGTTGCCGGTCAAATACGGCTACGCGAACCTGGCGACTCTGTACCAAGGTGGGACCACCACTCTCGCCGGTCCTCATTTCGCCACTGGACGAGCCGTTGAGCATGGCGGCTCCCAGGCGCTGTTGATCTCTCGCCGCGTTCTTGAGGAGATTCTGAGCGGCTACTATTCCAGTTGGACGACGGAATTCCAAGATGTGCGGATTTGCGGCTGCGTGAGTCGAATCGATCCGACCATTTACATCTATCATCCCCACCTCGTCCAAGAACAGGCGGTCAAGAGTACCTGGGGCGGTCCACTGAAACAATCACCTCTTTTCGATGAGGATTTTCAAATACCCGGAGAGCAAAAGATGACCCATTTTTCTTTTTATCATGGACTTGGCGACTGCTCCAATGCAGCGCATCTGTTGGCACTGTACACGCAAGCCGGACATCCTATTGCCGTGGAGTGTTCGCCCGATAAAGCTCCGTTGTTTCAGGCGGCGGGCTGCGAGATCAAGCATCGGGCGGGACGCGGACATCCTTGGGCACATCCGCCCGGTGCCGGTGCGCCGCAACACGACGATCATTGGGCAGGCAACAAAACCGCCTGGAATATCTCGCGTGGGGGATTACCGGACATCGGCAGCTATGAGGAGAGATGGCATGATCTCTGTAACGTCAAGCTCTCCCTGGACGCCTTCGTACCCGATGACGTGCGCCAGAGCGTCCAGGCGTATGTGGACACCTTACCGCGTCCTGTTGTCCTCTTGCACACCAAGGGGAACACCTCGCCCGACAAGAAGAACTACCCGGATCACTTGCATCAGGGCTTGTACAGCGAGATTCTGGAAAGGCTTGGCGGCTGCGTGGTCTTGCTCGATTGGGATAGCCGAGTGCCGTGGTTTCATCACTACGGCGTCCGCCACGTCAAGGTAGACTGGCACACGCCGAACGTCTTGGAGCTTTACGAACTCATCAGGCGAGCCGATTGTCTGGTGGGTGTCGATAGCGGCGTTCTCCACTTCGGCAGATTCACGGACACGCCAGCCGTGGGCATCTGGACGCATCACTATCCTTCCCATTTTGCCATTCCTCGCTTGAATACCGCTCACGTCCTGGGGGATCGCTGGCAGGACTGGACACGGCGAAGGCGGCTGGCATTCAATCTGATCGATGTCCCTGGCGAGGTTCCGGCACCGTGGGAAGTGGCTGAGGTGGTTGCCAGGATGGTTCGCCCTCCCAAGTATCTCGCTCGGCGTGGACCGGATGTGCTTCTTCAGCATCTTCTGGACCGTCTGCGGCAGTCGAGCAGCTACCATCCCTATCTGGATCGGCACCGGACCATGAGTGCCTTCTTGAAGATCGTCAAGGGTATCGAGAAGCCAGTCGTCGTTGAGACGGGCTGCATCAGGGCGGAAGACGACTGGACGGCGGGTTTCTCCTCGTTCCTCTTCGGGTGGTTCTTGAAGCACCACGGCGGCGAGCTACACAGCGTAGACATCGACGGCGGCAACGTGAATTTCGCAAGAACATGGACGCAGGGATTGCCTGTTACGGTCCATCAGTCGGATTCGCGTCTCTGGCTGGCAAATTACAACGGCAAGATCGATGCTCTCTATCTCGATTCAGCGGACGTGGACACCCCGCGCTATCAGGAGATATGCCTGGAAGAAGCGCAGGCGGCGATCTCCAAGCTGTCCGACAACTGCCCCATCCTCATCGATGACACGACCTACAGCGGGGGCGGCAAGTACAAGGGCAAGGGCGGTATGGCGATTCCCTGGCTGCTGGATCGAGGCTGGAAGGTGGCTCTCGCCGGCTATCAGGTGTTGCTGGTGCCTGCCTCGTCCGCATCCAGGGAGGAGAGTTTCGTCCCGCTGCAACCCAGCATCACGACACTTGCGTAAGGTATTGATGCAACAACGGCATCCCATCGAAGAGAGATATCTGCGGTTTCCACTCAAGACATCTCCACGCTTTCGAGATGTCCATCAAGGTGAAGTCCTGATAGGCTCCGGTGTGCGGGTTGTCGATGTACCGGGGGGTCCGTTTGGTGCCGAGTATCGTGTTCCACATCTTCACCAGATCGTTGAAGGAAGAAGCAACTCCTGAGCCGACGTTGAAGAAATCACTCTGAGTTGCCTTGCCCGCCAGGAGGCAAGCATTGACGACATCACGGACGCAAACCCAATCGCGGTATTGCTCGCCCCACTGGAAGAGGATGGGATCGCCCTGAAGCATCTGTTCGCGAAGTCGGTAGACCATCGAGGCAGCTTGCTTTTTGTGCTTCTCGTAGGGTCCGTAGACATTGCAAAATCGCAACGCCACGAAGGAGGTTTGGGGATATCTTTCGGCTAACTTCGTGATCTCTGCCTCCATCTTGAGCTTGCTGTGCGCGTAGATGTTGAGCGGCTTGGCGGGCATCTCTTCTTTGAAAGGGCAGGGCTGATCCCCGTAGATGGCGGCAGAGGAGGCGGCGACCACGTTGGGCACGTTCGCCAGGGCTGCACGCAAAAAGAGGCGACGGGGCTGCTCGACATTGACCTTGAGCATGTATTTCTTGTCCTTGACGGTGGTGTCCACGGAGGCGGCGAGATGGTAAAGCGCCTCACAACCATGAAGATGTTGGAAGGACACATCATCCAGACTACTGCCGATGTACTCGCACTCTTGGGGAAGGATGTTCTCGCCTGCCCATCCGGTGTACTGGACATGATGCCCGTGGCTGAGGAGGGCGAGGACCAGGGAACAGCCAATATGCCCGGTGCCTCCGGTGACAATGACTTTGCTCATACTTTTACTTAGTGGCTGGACTAATTAGTTTGTGTATATCACGCCCAGAGAACTTCGTGAGATCATTCTTGAAGCTCAGGAGAACAATCAGCTAACCGAGCGTTTGGCACTTCTGGTTGACAAGATGGTGCGTGCGCTGAATTCCAGATATCACTTCGTTTCCAGAAGTGAAGAGGACGATGCCGCTCAGGATGGTATTCTTCTCATCGCCAAAAAGTTACACAATTGCGATGTGGATAGACATCCCTTTAATTGGGTGACGACGGTGCTTGCCAACATGCTCAAGGTGCAAGCACGCGCGCAGAAAAGTCACTATTTCACCTGCAAGCGATTTGCGGAACATCTTCGTAAAACCGAGACTGACGAGAGCGGCGGCGAAATCTGGCGACTATAAGATTTCTACATTTTCCTAATTCCGAGAAAAAAGCGAAGAAGCCAATTGAGTCCACTTGGAGGCTTGTTATAATTGGGATGTCGAGAGGCGAAATAATCTGATCCGAGCGCGCCGCACGTCGGTCTGGTCCGCCTCTCGACAAGAAGGACTGGATTGGCGTGCGGCTTTTTTTGGTGAGGCATGAACCGGCAAGATCAACTCGCCCGCACCGACATACCGGCTATCCAGTGGGGAAGGCGTGAACAGCAACTCGCTCGCACGGACCTTCCGACAGTCGCACCCGCCAGGAGGAGGACAAGGAAGGAAACGACTCCCCTCAATGTGGGGAGCATGATCCTGTCGGTCCTCTTCTGGGCGGTGATTTTCTGGTTTGCCTTCGCGTTGGTCATGGTTGCTTTGGGGCTGGGCTTTTTAGGAGTCTTTTCCGAAAGATCGTCAGTGTAGGCGATCTCCTCTTTAACCCTTTTAGTCGAGAGGGAGGGTTCGATGCTCAAGTTGTTTTTGGGTAAGCCAACCATTGTCGAAGTCTACGAGCTTCGTGGCGAAGCGTGGTGCCTGGTCAAGAGGTACACGTTTGCCTCAGCGGAAGGTGCCCTCTTTTGGGTGCGCGATAACTATCTCTACGGGGTGCGGCATGTGGTATCGACTTGATGGAGGTGACTTCGTGGAGGTAAAAGGTTTTGACGCTTGGGAAGCGCTGCGGGCGTTGCAAGGGGCACCCAAGGAAGACCGCAAGGAAGTGATGGCGATGGTCCTTGATGAGTTGTCACAGGAGATGGAGCGTCGGGAGGATTTTTTGCTGGTGCAACTCCTCTTCAAGATGTCCAAGATGGTCAAAGATTGCTGAACGAAAAAAGCCTCCTCAAATGGAGGCTTTTTTCATACACTTGACAGAAATAGTGATGAGGTCACTATATCAGGGTATGACTATCGAGCTTAATTTATACACGCAAATGGACCTCGCGGTACATCTCGGCGCGAACCATTCTACCATCGGTTATTGGGTGTCGGTGGGAAAAATACCTCCCGCTGCCTACATCTTGAACGACAAGAAATACTGGACCGTTGAACAACTCAATGAGATCAAGAAGATCATGAAAAAGCCTGGCTGGAAGTATAGGCGGGATGGTCAAATGTTGTATTCGGGCAAGGAGGCGGCGAGACTGCTTGGTATGCCATACAACCGCTTGGTTTATCTTGCCAGACGAACGAACATCTCCAAAAAAGAGAAATGTATCTCCCAGCTTCGGTTTACGGATAGTGAGTTGGAAGAGTTGCGTGATGTCGCCAGGACCGTCCAAGCCCGCAAACCCACGTCGCCAGCTACCAAAGCAGAACAACTAGGATTGCTGTCGATCACCAGGGCGTGCAAGCGATTAGGCATTGCATCGTGTTCATGGTATTACAAAATGAACAGGGGAATAATTGCTCGTCCTTCGCACTGCCTGGACGGTCAGTTTTACTACACGGTTGAGGAAGTGGATTCGTATAGGCATCTCTTTAACGCAAGCCCCACTTCCTGAGAATGTTTTCGATGTTGTACCAGATTCGCCACTTATCATCCATGTGTTCGAGGCGGTGGCAATCATCACACAGGCATTCGAGATCGGAGAATGATTCTTTCCAGAGGGTTTTGTAGTGCTTGTGGTGACAATGGAGATGTTTCGAGGAACCACATCTTTCGCACTGGAAGTCGCAAGAAGATTTCTTGCGGTAGGAGAGATGCTTCCAGTGTTCACTTTGGAGGTATACTTCGCGATACCACCGCTGTCTGCTGCTGTAATCCATTCCGCAGGTACATATTCAAGTCCTGCGAAAAAAGGTGACAAAAAAAAGACACCCGCCCCAGCAGCAGCAAGAGCGGGTGTCTACCAGTCTAGGAAAAACAAACGGGACAGCGAGCCTACGGCAGTCCCAAGTCGTAAGCCCGCATCTCAATGGTAGGGTGGTTTACGCAGATTGCAACTCTTCGGGCTTAAAAGTTGCCAGAGGGATTTCTTGCAGGATGACGCGCTGCCCTCTTCCGTGCGGCACCTTCTTCAAGTTGCTCACCACCAAGACAAGCTCGGTAACTTCGCTGGCTTCATAAAGCGAATTCTCCCACAAGTCTTGTGCAATCTGCTTCAAAGACATGGTGGGGGCAAAGCGATTATCTGTACCGAATTTGACGGAGCTATTTCGCTTCTTGATGATCAGTTCAAACATGCTTCTCCTCACAGGTGAAAAATAGGTAATGGGCGATCTACAGGCTTGAATCTGCCGGTTTTTGGGAGAAAAGTGAAGGGCAAAACACGAACAGCCGAGATTCGTGGTCCCGGCTGCTTCGTGTACCTGTTGTTTTACCTTATGGAGGCAAATGTCATCTATAACTATAGTTTCTCCTTTCTCCTTTATCAAGCCCTGTTGTTTTTTCTCCCTCTCCGCATTACAGTCTGGATACCTAGTTTTACTTTCAATGGAGGTTCAATGTCAAGTTATGTCGATTTCATCTCTCTCCTCTTTCATCCAGAGGAAGCCGTCTCGATCCGTCTGATTCCCAAGGTCAAAGGTAAAGGGAAGTACCCGATTCGGTACTTCCCTTCTGCCGGCATGATCTGTGCCGGCGATGAACACTTCAAGCACCTCATGCGGTTGCCGGACTACAGCTTTTACTTCGGTGTCTGCCCACGCCCGAAGTTCTCCCAGGAATGGGACCACGGCTGTCAGGTGCCGGTGATCCGCGCCGTCTGGCTGGACTTCGATCACGTTGCTCAGGATGTGGCTTTGCAGAGAATTCGGGGTGTCGAGTTGCCAGAGCCTTCCGCTCTGTTCTCTTCGGGCGGCGGCTCCCACGCCTACTGGTTTCTTGAGGAAGATATCGTTGTCTCGGATGCTTTCCAGCGCCCGATCTGGTGTGAATACATCAACAAGAAGACCGGCGAGGTCTTCCAGAAGTATCAGGAAGATTGCGTCAAGAACTAC
>Ga0134128_10008999_pt1 | contig 12014 bp, 12 predicted proteins | sample KB31754_FD_96462 | JGI IMG/M metagenome (GOLD analysis project Ga0134128, IMG submission 96462) | Terrestrial soil microbial communities with excess Nitrogen fertilizer from Kellogg Biological Station, Michigan, USA - KB3-175-4 | ecosystem: Environmental > Terrestrial > Soil > Unclassified ...
GAACGGGCCTTTCTCGAAGATCGCCGAGGAGCCGGCATATTCATAGACCATCGCGACGACGTCTTTCGCCTCCCGGATGACGTGGGTCGTGGCGAGCCGCAAGGCGAGGCGCTGCTCCAAACTCGGCGGCGCGCCGCTCGCAACGACCGACGCCCAGACCTCGTCGAGCGGCGTCATCAGGAAAAGCCGCGCCGCGCGCAGCCTTGCTTCGGCCAAGCCAATCTGGCCTTGCACGGTCGGGTTCTCGCGCAAGGTCGTGCTGAAGCGATACGGCACCTTCGCGCTCGCGAGCCGCGCGAAAGCATCGAGCGCGGCGCGCGCGATGCCGACCGCGCCGGCCGCGAAGGCATAGCCGTAGAGGCTCAACGTCATGAAGCGATAGAGCGGGCCGGGCTCGCGCCGGTCGGCGGGGCTGTCGATGGTGAAGCTGTACGCATCGGGAATGAAGAGATCGTCGAGCGCGTAATTATCGCTGCCCGTGCCTTTGAGGCCCATCACGTCCCAGATATTCGCCATCTTGGCGCGCGCTTTGGGGAACAGCATGACGCGCCGCGCCGGCTGGCCGGTGCGCTGATCCATGCGCTTGCTGCCGTCGGGCTCGGTGATCTCGCATTGCGTCGCGCCGAGCCAATCGCAATGCGGACTGCCGCTGGCGAAGGACCAGATGCCGGTGAGGCGATAGCCGCCCGGCACCGCGAGCGCTTTCGCCGGGCCGGCCGCGGGCGGGCCCCAGGACATCACCGCTTGCGGCGGCCCATAGATCTCGCGCGCGATCTCGGGCAGGAGATAGGCCGCGCCCATGGCGCAGCCGCCGCCTTGCGCGACGCACCAGGCGACGCTGGCATCGCCGCCGGCCAATATCTCGATGACGCGCCCGAAGCTCGGCAGATCGAGCTCGGCGCCGCCGATTGAGCGCGGCAGCAAGAGGCGGAACAGGCCGGCCTCATGCAGCGCCGCCAGCACATCGGGCGGAAAGGCGCGCGCTGCCTCGATCCGCGGCGCTGCCGCTTCGATCAGCGGCACCAGCGCGCGGGCGCGGGCGAGATAATCGACGGCCACCCGACTATCGTCGGCCATGCGTTTTCCTCCGGCCACCAGTGTCGCGCCGCGTTGCCTTGGGTTCAAGCACGCTGGCTCGGAACAACGGGACACCCCGAACCCAAACCCGTCACCCCCGCGCAAGCGGGGGTCCAGGGTTACAGCTCCGCTCTATCCCTGGATTCCCGCTTACGCGGGAATGACGGTTCAAAGGGATGCGATGTTGGTCTAGGCTGACGCGATCCGGAGAAAAAGCCAGGAGGAACCACATGGAACCGCGCCTCAACCCCTATAAGCTCGCCCCCGGCGCCCGTGAGGCGCTCAGTCAGATGGAAGCCTATGTGAAGCAGACCGGGCTCGAGCAGCCGCTCCTCGAGCTGGTGAAGACGCGCGCCTCGCAGATCAATGGCTGCGCTTTCTGCCTCGCGATGCATACGCGGGACGCGCGCCGCGCCGGCGAGAGCGAGGAGCGGCTCTATCTCTTGAACGCCTGGCATGAATCGCCGTGCTACACGCCGCGCGAGCGCGCGGCGCTCGCCTGGACCGAGGCGGTGACCCTCGTCAGCGAGACGCACATCCCCGACGAGGTCTTCGCGGAAGCGAAGCAGCATTTCACCGAGACCGAGCTCGTCAACCTCACCATGGCGGTGATCGCGATCAATGGCTGGAACCGGATGGCGATCGCCTTCCGCGCCCAGCCGCAACTCGGGAGCAACTAAGATCTACGCGAAGATGCGGAAAGCGTAGAGGAGAGCAAGAAAGCCGACCGTCATGATGCCGAAGCGAAGACGGTCGGCCGCGATCCAGCGGCGCGTCATGCTGCGGATCTCCTCGGCCGAACGATCGCCTCCTGCCTTGAAGATCAGTGTGGCGTTGATCGGATAGACGTAGGCGAAGGTCATCGCGACTCCAATCGCCATGGTGAGTGCCGCGATGGCGAGCGGGACGCGCAATTCGGGGAAGAACCAGCCGAAGATCAGCAGCAGGAGCAAAGGTAAAATGCGCAATGCCTGCGTGCGCGGGCCGAAGAAATTGTTGATCGTCGTGGTGTAGCGGGTTTCGCGGAAGAAAAATCGCACCGTGTCGGGCGGTTGCGCGCTCCACAGCGGCACGACGACCAGCATTTGAAAAAGCGTGCCGCCGGCCCAGACGGCAAGCGACAGAACATTGTACCAGAGCAGCACATCGACGGTCGCGTGCAGCATCTCACGTCCCCCTTCAGTCGTCGCGCGATTTCTCTTTCGTCATTCCCGCGAAAGCGGAAATCCAAGATGCAGACTGGATGCCCGCTTTCGCGGGCATGACGAATTATTTTCATTTGGAGAGATCCCAGCCGTACCAGTCGCAGAGCGCGCTGCCCATGATGAGCTCCTTGTCGCGTTGCGATAGCCATGGCAGCTCTTCCGTGAAATGCGTGACGCATTGCTTCCACAGAGTCGTGAGCCGCGTGATATCGGTGCCCCAGAACATGCGCTGCGGCCCGAACGCGTCGTAGATCTGGCGGATACGCGGCGCGACATCGCGGAACGGGTAGGGCTCGGTGGAGAGCGAGGGCCCGCCCGAGACCTTCACCGCGATGTTCTTGTGCTTGGCGAGCCCGAGCAGCACCGGCTGATTGACCCAGGCTGCATCGCCCGACGTGCGCGACGGCGCGCCGAAATGATCGATCACGAGCTTCAGGCCGGGAAAGCGTTCGGCGATCTGGCCGACGACGGGCAGGAATTTCGCCGCGGCCAGGGCGACGACGAGGCCGGCGCGCTCCGCCGCCGGCCAGAGCCATTCCATCGTGCCATCGCTCGCCCAGCTTTCCTGTCCCGGCCGCATGAAGGTGAAGCGCAGACCGAGCTGGCCCGGGCGCTGCTTCCAACCGGCGACGAGCGCGCGGCTCTCCGGCTGCTCGACCGGGAACCAGCCGAGGATCGCGTAGCGCTTGGGATAGCGCTGGGCCGCGTCCTCGGCGACTTCGTTGGCGTTAGGGTCCCAATTCGGCGGCTGGATCACCGCCGCATCGACGCCGGCCGCGTCCATCTCTTTGATCATCTCCTCCGCCGACAGCGACGCGACCTGGCGATGCGGCGGGCTCGGCACATTGCCGCGCCAGAGATGGATGTGTGAGTCGATGACGAGCATGCGCGCGCTCCCTCGCTTATTTCATTCCGTCACCCCCGCGAAAGCGGGGGTCCAGCGCAACAAAGGCGTTGCTGCCCTGGATTCCCGCTTTCGCGGGAATGACGATGATAGAAGATCGCGCGAATAAGAGAACGGCAACCACTACGCCGTCAGCACTTCCATCATGTGGCCGTTGGGGTCGCGGAAATAGAAGCCGCGGCCGCCGCGCCGGTGATTGATCTGCATGTTCTCGGTCGCGCCCGGCTGGCTGCCGTAGACGATCCGCTTCTCCTGCACCCGCGCGTAGATCTTGTCGAAGGATGCGTCGTCGACCTTGAACGCGTAGTGATGATGCTCGAATTCATCGGCGTGATCATAATCGAGCGTCAGATGCTCGTTGATGCGCACGATCGCGAAATGCGCCATGGCGCCTTCATATGTCGCGCCGAGGATCTCGGCGAGCCAGCGCGCCGACGCCTCCTTGTCATGGGCCGGGACAATCGTGTGGTTGAGCTCCAAAGCCATCGCACACCTCCTTCATCCGCCCGATTCATGTGGCGCGGAAAGCGCCTTTCCGCAAGCACTCCTAAAACAAGGTCACAATGAGAAACTGAGGCGGTGAGAAAATAAAAATTCAAGCGCGCTACGCGCGCAAAAAATCTCTTCTCATTGTCTCACCGCCTCATTGTGATCTCCTCTTAAACCGTCACGATCTTGTCGACATAGAGCTTCCAGTTGCCGCGCGCGCTCGCCGCCGCGACCGCGCCCGAGAGCCAGGTGCCGGTCGGGCTGCCTTCGCATTCCGTCGGCAGGATCATGCCGCGCAGAAAGCGCGTCGCCATTTGCCGCGAGCCCCAGGCGATCACCGTGTCGCTGCCCGTCTCCCACCAGGCGCCCCCGGGGGCGACGTCGCGCACGCTCTCGGCATCCTGCTGCACGTTGAAGCTGCCCTCGAGGAGGCAGCGGATGCCCGGCCCCGGATGCTGATGCCGGTCGGCGATGCGGCCGGGCGGGGTCGTAATCTGGTCGAGGCGGAAGAGCCACTGGCTGCCTGGCTGCATATTGAGGCTGGTGATGATGCGCGCCATGCGCAGCTGCGTCAGCACGTTCTCGCCCTCGGCCAGAACCGGCGCGGCAGTGGGAAGCGCGAGCTCCCAGCGCCAGATCTGGCTCCATGCACCTGTCGCGGCGAGGCTCACCGCGCCATCGGCATAGATCGCGTCGTCGGCGCCGAGCACGCGGCCGTTGATCTCGACGCGGCCGTGGCGGACATAAAGCATGCGATGCGCCGCCGGCAATGCCGCGCGGGTCGCGCCGCCGGTGCCGATCTGGTCGTGATAGAGGTTCAAGGCGTAGGGCATGAGCTTCCTCCCGCGTTTTTGCGCGCCGTCACGACCGCGGCCGGTCGCAGAAAGCGTCGAAGGCTTCGGCCTGCGCCGCCATGCCTTTGTCGATCAGCGCGCGCATCAGATTATCGCCGAGCCGCGCGGCATTGAGCAGCACATCGGGCGGCGTCGCCAGCAGCGCGGCGAGCAGGCTCGCGCGGATCTCGGGCGCCGCCGCCTCGAACACGGCGCGGCATTTGCTGATCGAGAGCCCGTCCGCCAAATGCGCCTCGCCCGCTTCGGTGAGGACGCGGCCGGCGATGGTGAAAGCGGCGTAGTCGAGGATGCCGGGGCTGAGTTTATCGACGCGCGCCAGCAGTGCCGTCGCGGCGGCGCGGTCGAGCTTGCCGGCGGCCGTCTGATAGACGCGCGCGCGCTTGATGCGGTCATAGACGTTGCCGGCGCGCTTCTCGTTGCGCGCGGCCCATTCGGTTTCGGTGAAGAGGGCGGATTCGGCGAATTCGGTCTCGGCGCCGTTATCGCCGACGCAATAGGCGGTGCCGTCGGCAACCTCCTCGACGGTATAGCGGCGGCCGTTTTGCGTATAGGCAATGGCGCCGCGCGGGAATTTTCCTGCCATGGCCGCGACTATAGCGCGGCGTTCATGGCACTTCGAACACGATGGCGAGATGCTGCTACTGCCGGCGATCGCCGCGCTGCGGGTGCCACGATCCCGTCATCTCTTTGGGCTACGATTTCCGCTTGAACACGGCTGCTGCGCATGATGGAATTCGAGCGCTGGCGTGGATGCGTGGCTACTGGCGTAGCTCTTAGGGGGAACGCTCCAATGTTCGCTCTCGACCAATTCGACAGTGGCGACGCCTGCCTTGTCCGACGAGGCAACATCACATCTGACGCGCTTTTAGAGCGCTGCCGGCGCCTATCGCGGCGCGCGAGAGCTGGCCAAATCCATACACGTTTCCGAAGACGAAGAACGACAAGCGCGCCTCGCGTTCGCCGCGATCGCGCGGCGACGCGGCGCTATCGAGTTCAACCTGGAGGGAGGGGACTATGAATCGGAGGATGGTTTGTAACGCGATCAAATCTCTGGCTTTTGCTTCGCTCTGTCTTTTCCCCGCCGCCGTCGCGCGGGCCGACGGGGCGGTCTATGCGATGACCAATGCGCTCGCTAACAACGAGGTGCTCGCCTACCACCGCGACACGTTAGGGAATTTGAGCCACGTGCAAACGATCGGAACCGGTGGTGGCGGCAGCGGTCTTCAGCTCGCCGGCGTCGATTCACTGGGCTCGGCCGGCAGCATACAGCTCTCGTCGGATCATAAGTTACTTTTCGTCGTCAACACCGAAAGCGCGGCCGAGAATAATGGGGCCGGCGCCTATAACACGGATTGCGAGCAGGGCACGATCACCTCGTACCGTGTCGCCGCCGACGGCACGCTCACCTTCGCTGACCGGGTCTTTTCGGGCGGGCTCTTTCCCAACAGCCTCACGGTCTCGAAGATCAAGTTCGCGCGGACCAGCACGCAGAACGAACAGGGTAACGACAACAGCCAGGGTAGCGCGACCGCGCCCGTTTCGCCGTCCACCATCGTCGCGAATCTTTACGTGCTGAACGCCGGCGGACCGGAAGCGCCCGCCATCTGCCATCTGACGCCGGACACCGCGAACACGCCCAACGTCACGGGCTTTAAGGTGGACGCAGCCGGTCACATGATCCCGCTCGATTCAACCCAGCCGATCGATCCGGGGCCCGCGTCTGCTGCCAGCGGCGTCAGCTGCACCGCCGCCGCCGCCGCGGGCTTCTCCGGGCTCACCGGCGCCCCGGCCGCGGATTTCCAATGCGGCCTCAACCCGCCGTCCTTCCCGCGATCGCCGGCGGAAGTGAAGCTCGCGCCGAGCGGTACCCAGCTCGTCGTGACCGTCAAAGGGACGAACGCCATCTATGTCTTCCCGATCGGCACCGGTGGCATCATCGGCGCGACCCCGACCATCACCCAGGCACCGGGGCCGGCGCTGCCGACCTATTTCGGCTTCGCCTTCAACGCGCTGGGCGACCTGCTCGTGACCGAGTTGTTCGGTACCGCGACAAGCATCCCGGCGGGTGGCAAGGGCTCGCTCTCGTCCTTCGTGCTCACCACGACGGGCCAGTTGCAGGCGATCAGCTCGGATGTGGCCGATGGCGGCACGGCGGCGTGCTGGATCGCGATCGAGCCGCTCCTCGGAAAATTCGCTTATGTCTCCAACAATCTCAGCGCCAGCATTTCAAGCTACGCGCTGGGGGCGAACGGCGTCGTCACCCTGCTCGCCGGCGTCGCGGCCTCCGGAGCCGGGCCCAACGATCTGGCGACCGCGGTGGACGGCAACAACAGCTTCCTCTACGTGGTCGATGCTGGCACCGGGACGGTCGGGGCGTTCCATATCAACGGCGACGGGTCGCTGACCCCGATCACCGGCGGCAGCGGCTTGCCGGCGGGCCGGTCCGCGCAAGGGCTCGCGGCTTATTGAGAGCGAGGATGCGGCACGCGAGGCTTTGACGAGCGTCGCGTGTCCCGCGCGCGCCGAACGCGAAGCGCGCAGACGCGACGAAGACCTAATGCTGCAAGGCGCCCATCTCGACCTGGCGGGCCAAGGTCTCGTATTGCTCGGCGACGCGCTCGAGCTGCTCTTTGATGTCCATGGTCACGCATTGCGCCGCGAGGTCCCGGATTCTTCGGGCTTGGTCGCGATAGAAGGCGGCGCTTGAACCATCAAAGGCCATCGCGCAAGGCTCGCGCCCTATTGTGGCGGCTTTATGCTCGCATCGACTGCGGCGCTCCGATTCAGCGCCGGGCGAGCGAGCCGCAGCGCCCGCGTCTTAAAAAAGCCAAGCTGACCTACGACCATCGCAGCTGTTTGGGCGTTTCCCTGCTAAACGGGATACGCGCTGCATGTCAAAAGACCCGATCATCGAGAGTCACATCGCCGAATCGCGCGCCAAGATCGAGAAGGCGGCGCCGGAAAGGGTCGAGGCCGAGCGCCATATCGACCGAACGCAGCAGGCCTTGGCGCGCTCTCGCAAGCTCCTCGAGAGCCTGCGCGATCCGCTCCGGTTCGTCCGGCATATCGGCGGTATCGCGAGCCGCGCGATTGCGGAACGGCGGGGCGTGGCCCCGGAAAAACGTCAAATGTCGAGGGCCAAGGCCAAGGCCAAGCCCCGCCGCTGATCGCGCTGCCGGCCGCCAGCATACCGAGTAGGTATAACTCCGGACAGACAAGGCAACGGCATTCCTTATCTAATGCGCTCAGGGGGCCGAGAGGAACCATGCCCGATCGCCTGGAAATACTCACTTTTCTCGAAGATGCCGCTGCGCAAATGGCGCGGATTGCCCGCGGCGACGGCGTTCCGCCGCATGTCGCCGAGGAATTGGGGAAGATCGCGCTCGAACTTGGCGAGGAGGCCGCCCAGCTCAGGGCCGAGCTGCGCCTCGACAGCCTGACCGCCAAGGTCGCGAACAACAACCGCCGCGGCCTGACCGGCCTCTCGGATTAGAGGCGCATGCCGCGCTAACGATGGACCGCATTCGCCGCGCGAAGGCGATTTCCCAATCCTAATTCGTCACCCCCGCGAAAGCGGGGGTCCAGGCAAGCGCTCGTCTCCAACCTGGATTCCCGCTTACGCGGGAATGACGAGAAGAAAAAAGCGCTCCACCCGCTATTCCGCGGCCGCCGATTGCAGATAGGTCTCGGCGCGCGCGTAATCGAAAGCGATCGGCTCGATCTTGCCGGCGACGATCTCCTGGATGCGCTTGTCGCTGAGCGGATGGCTGAACTGGGCGTTCCGCATATAGAGGCGCAGCTTCAAGATCTCGCAGGTCGTGGCGATCAGCTCGTCCCAGTCGGCGGCGCTCAGATCGTCGATCTCCATGCCGACGACGCCATACATCATGTGGCCGAATTCATCGTCATAGACGCGCTGGCAGGCGCGGCCGATGCGGCCATCGATGCCGGGCTTGCCTTTGAGCTTCGCGCCTTCGGAATAGAGCGTGCAGTAGCCGCCTTCGGTGAAGCCGGTGGCGCGCGTGAGCTTGCCCTTGGCGCGCCGGATGTTGGCGCGGAATTTCGCGAGCGCGTCTTCCTCGGGCCAAAGCGTCAGCTGGTTCGCGTTGAGCTTCTCCTCGCCCGGCTCGAGCAGGCTGTCATAGACATCGGCGAAGAGGCAGTAATGCGTGTATTCGACAAAATGCTTCTCGATCTCCTCGCGCATCTCGTGGCGATCAATGGTGACATCGAGCCGCGGCACCCAATCGCTGAGCGTGCCGATGAGGCCGGTCAGGCGATTCTCCTCGAGCGCGCCGCCCGGGCCCATGGCGACCCCCACATATTCCTTCCAGCATTGGTATTTGAGCCATTTCTTGTCGGTCGCGCGCGTGCGGATCGGCGAGGTCCAATAGGTGCGCGCGATCTCGGCCTCGCCCGCCCAGAGCGGCGCGTTGGCGGCGATCAGGCGCTTCAGTTGCTCGCTCAGCGGCATGGCGGCTCCTCCTCAATTCATAAGATCGCGGCGCGGTAAGCCCGCAGCGCGGGTTCGGCTCTCGCTTTTCTGACCGTCGCAGCATAGCGCGCCGCGCCTGCCGCGAAAGATCACGGCGCGACAGGCCTGATGAGCTGTACGACGTTGCTCGTTGCGCTTTTCTGGGCCAGCGCCGCCATGACGCAGGCGATCAATTCCGTTACGCGAAACGGCTTGCGCAGCACCGTCAGATCCTCCGGGATCACCAGGGAGGGGACGGGGTTGGCGTAGCCGGTGATAATAATCGCGGGCAGTTGCGGTGCCCGCTCGCGCACGCGCTGAACGAGTTCGACCCCGTTCATCCCCGGCATCAAGTAATCGGTCACGAGCAATAGCACATCGCGATGTTCCTCGAAGCGCGTCATCGCTGCCTGCCCGCTATCGAATTCGATCACGTCGAAGCCGGCTTCGGACAGCCCCGTCATCGTGACGGCCCGGACATCCTTGTCGTCGTCCACCAGCATGATCTTCCCGCCGCGCGATTGATCGGGCATCCCGCGGAGCAAGGGCGGCGCGACCGCGGTTGCAGCGGCATGCGCGGCGCGGGGCAAGAAGAGCGCGACGGTCGTTCCTTTGCCGACAGTGCTCTCGATCACGGCGGTGCCGCCCGATTGCTTTGCGACGCCATAGACCATGCTGAGGCCGAGCCCCGTTCCCTTGCCGATCTGTTTCGTCGTGAAGAAGGGCTCGAAGGCGCGTGCTCTCACCTCATGCGTCATGCCTCCCCCGGTATCGCTGATCGCGATCATGACGAAATCGCCGGAAAGACCGGCGGGCAGGCGCTGGTCGCCCGCATCGAGATTCGCGGTTTCGACGAGCAGCGTGCCGCCCAAGGGCATCGCGTCGCGCGCGTTGATCGCGACATTGAGCAGCGCGACCTCGATCTGGCTCGCATCGGCCGTGGCCGGCCACAGGTTCGTACCAAGCGAATAGGCGACCGTGATCGCCGGGCCGATCGCACGATCCAGAAGCTCACTCATCCCTTTGACGAGCGTATTGGCATCGAAGGGCTGCAGTTCGAGACGGCGATCGCGCGAGAATGTCAGGAGCTGATTGATGAGCTTGCCGCCGCGATTGGCGGCGGCCATCGCGTTTTCGACGAGCTGCCGGCCCTTGCCGTCGCTGACGCGCAGCCCCAGCAGTTCGAGATTGCCGAGGATCGCGGCGAGGAAATTGTTGAAGTCGTGCGCGACGCCGCTGGTGAGCTGCCCGATCGCGTCCATTTTCTGCGACTGCGCGAGCTCCAGTTGCGCCTGCTCGCGCTCCGCGACCTCTTTCTTGACGCGATGCTCGAGCTGCGCGTTCACGGCCGCCAGCTTTTGCTCGGCCTCCTGCTGGCTGCGCTGCCTTGCCTCGACGGCCGCCGCCATCTGGTCGAAGGCTTCGCCAATCCGCCCGATCTCGGAACGGCGGCCCGCCTCGCCGACGCGCGCCGCATAGTTGCCCGATTGCCAGCGGCGCACGGCATCGAGGAGCCGCTCGACCGGCTGCCTTATAAAGATGTCGCCGCCGAACCACGCCGCCGCGAGCGCCAACGCAAAGCTCAGACAAATGAGGGCGATATTCTGCCGCGTATTGGCGACGATGTCGGCGAGGTAAGGAGATTTCGTCAGGCCGACGCCGACATAGAGCCCGATCGGCTCGGCCTGCAGCGGCGCGTAAGCGATGATGCGCTCTTCACCGTCGACGCCGGTGATGTCGGCAACGCCGCTGCTCGGCGCCGTCACCATCGACATGTAGTCGTCGCCGATCGACTTGCCCGCCCAGCGCTCGTTGTCGGGTAGCCGCACCAGGATCGTGCCGCCGGCATCCGTCATCAGGAGGGTCAGGTTCGGCGTGCTGAAGCGATCGGCGAAATGCTGCGCGAGCCAGGTGAGATCGAGATTGGTCCAGGCGACATAGTCGATCTCGCCCGCCTTGCCTCGTACCGGCAAAGCGACGGTCAGCACCCGCTCGCCGGTGATGAGGCCGACATGATAACGCCCGACGAGCAGGTCGCCTTCCGAGGTCATATCGGCGAGGAAGTTGCGCCGCCGCATGTCCCGGTCGCGCGGAATCGGCAGCGCAGAACACAAGAGGTCGCCATTCGCCGAGGCGATGCCGAGATTGACGTAGCCTGCGACGCGGCTGTGGACGCGCGCGGCCAGATCATTGCACCCCGACCAGTCGCCGCCGCGGACAGCGATGCTTTCCGAGAGCGCGACCAGGAGCTGCCGCGCACCTTCGTTGATGCGCTGCTGCTCGGCGGTCACGAGATTGACGAGGCGCGACGCCTCTTGCGCGATCTGTTGCTCGCGCTCCTGGCGCAGCTCGCGCGCGCTGTGGATCTCAACGACGATCGCGGGCACGACCGCGAGAATGACGAGTGCCATGAGCCGCACACGCAGGCTCAACCAGTCGCTCCAGGGCGGCCGTCGCGCCGCCGCTTTGCCGGCGTTTTCGCTAATTCCCAATCCCCTGACCCCACGGCCCCCCAAACGGCCGCTCCGTCCCCGCCGCAGAGCTTATCCGTCACGCCCTCCGCGCTCAACAACGAGGAACGTCAAATCGAGTTTGGTCGGGAACCAGACACTTTCGAGCGCGCAGAACGCTGCTCTCCGCTCAAGCGGAAGCGAGCAGGATATCGGTCAGTGCCTGCGGCATGTCCACCATCGCGAGATGACCGCAAGGCAGCGCGTAGGTTCGCCATGCCGGATCGTGCTGGAAGCGTTGGTAATAGCCCGAGAACACGGGCTGCGGGTAGTTGATGTTGCGCACATAGGCCTTCTTCGCGATGCGCTGATAGACGCCGGTCACTTTGAGCCGCTCGCTCGCCGCGGCGTTGATGATCGGCGTTTGCTTAGCATCGACCCAAGCGCGATCCCTTTCGTTGACCCCGAGATCCGCGGCTTTGGGCGCGGGCGACGTCAGCCCGTCTACGACTTTGCGCGGCCGGATATCCTGGGTCGACTGATCGTTGTACGGCACGAAGC
>Ga0134128_10009000_pt1 | contig 12014 bp, 13 predicted proteins | sample KB31754_FD_96462 | JGI IMG/M metagenome (GOLD analysis project Ga0134128, IMG submission 96462) | Terrestrial soil microbial communities with excess Nitrogen fertilizer from Kellogg Biological Station, Michigan, USA - KB3-175-4 | ecosystem: Environmental > Terrestrial > Soil > Unclassified ...
CCGCTTCGGCGCGACAAGGTGCTGGGGTCGAGCCTGGAAGCCGAGGTGTGGGTACCGGGCAGCGGCGATCCGGCCCTTCTCGCCGAGCTGTTCATCACATCGACAGTTCATCATGGCGATGAGGTGAAAGTGGCGAAGACCGACAATCACAAATGCGGGCGCTGCTGGCGCTATCTGCCGGAAGTGAAGGAAGACGGCGATTTGTGCGCCCGCTGCGAGGATGTGCTGAATGGCTAAATATCGTCTCGGTTTCGGCGTCGCGCTGATTGTGTTCGCGCTGGACCAGCTGGCGAAGTGGATCGTGACGGGTCCGCTCGGCCTGACCCAATCGGGAGACCAGCTGTACGTGCTGTCCTTCTTTCAATTCACCTACACTCAGAATCAGGGCATCTCGCTCGGCCTGCTCAACGCCACGACCGAGACCGGTCGCTGGATGCTGGTCGGTCTGACCAGCGCAATTGCGCTTGGAGTCGCGATATGGATCGTGCGCGAGGACAAGCGCATCGATCAGATCCTCGCCGGAATGGTGCTGGGTGGCGCGCTCGGCAACATCCTCGATCGGACGCTGCACGGCTATGTGGTGGATTTCCTCGACCTTCACTTTGGGAATTTCCGTCCTTTTTTGGTATTCAATGTCGGAGACGCGGCGATTAGCATTGCCGTCGTGATCCTGTTGCTGCGCGCCTTTCTGCCCCGTAAGGATCATCACGAAGGGCCTGAGCCCAAGGAGACAATCGAACATGCGTAAAGCTCTCACCGCCGTCGTGCTGGTCTCAGCGCTCGCAGCGAGCGGCTGCGCCACGATGCGCAGCGGCAGGCGCGCCCAGGTGTCGGACGAGTTCCTGGTTGCGCGCAACGCGCCGCTGGTGATCCCGCCCGACTTCAACCTCGCGCCGCCGGTGGCCGGCACGCAGGGCCTTTCGGCAGGCGATGCCCAACAGCAAGCGATCGACGTTCTGTTCGGCGGCCCCGCCCCGCGCTCCGCGGCCGAGACGAGCATGCTCGACGTCGCCGGCCGGGGCGATGCGGCGATCGGCATTCGCTCGACCGCGTGGGACCCGGATACGCGCATCGTCGACAAGGGCGCGACGACCTTGAACATCCTCGCGGCCCCGCCGGCGAACAGCACCGTCGCATCCGCGCAGACGGGCCGGTAAGGCATCAACGAGGGGGGAACGGGGAACAGGATGGCCGAACAGAATCTTTCCGGACGCCTGGTCGAGATCGAATCCATGCTCGACCGTTCGCGCCGCCGCTTCGAGGAGGGCACGCGGCTCGTCGAGGAAGCGCACAAGCTGCTCGCCGACATCCAGCAGGCGCTGATCGGAAGCCCGCGCACCATCTCGCCCGAGGACAGCGAGGAAGCAGCGTCACGGCTGCTCCAGTCGCTGAAGGCCAGCGGCGGCGAAATGCCCGAGACTTTGTGCGGCGGCCGGCTCTCGGTCGATCAGGTGCAGCGGCTGATCCGTATCGACGGACACCCGATCGGGATCACGGAGATGGAATATCGCGTGCTCGAGCTGCTCGCTTTTGCGCGCAACAACGTCGTCACCCGGGCGATGCTGCTGAAGCATCTGTACCGCCGCGCCGACGACCAGCCGCAGCCAAAGATCATCGACGTGTTCATCTCCAAGCTCCGCAAGAAGCTTCGCAATGCGAGCGGCGGGGCCGAGTTCATCGAGACGATCCCGCAGCGCGGCTGGATCCTCCGCGACATCGACGCGACAAAGGGCGCCTGACCGCCTGTTAAAGATTTGATAACCGCGTCCGGTTACCGCTGGAGGCGATGCTTCATTTCTCAGCTCAGCCCGTCGCCGACGAACGGCCCCTCGCTTTTGCCGAGGCGGTGTCGCGGCTCGCGAGCGTCCGCCATGCGCTGCGCCTGGTCGAGCCGTTCGGAGCGGGTCCCGCTTCGGACCTCACCGACGACGAGCCGATTGCCGCGGCGTGGGACGAGGCCGGTGCGGCGAAGCAGCGCCTGTTCGACCGCCGATCGGCGCGGATGATCGCCGGTGCGACAGCGGGAATCGAGACACTTCTGACCGAGTGCCAAGGGGGTCGCGAGCCGCATTCGTTCGCGAGCCAGGCGCTGATCGACGAGATCCGCCGCGAACTCCGGGAAGTCGCCGGAATCGTTCTCGACTAAGCGGGCCCGACCGCTTTCGGCGTCGAAGGATCGGCGCCCCACTCGCTCCAGCTTCCATCGTACAGCCGAGTCGAATCGTTGCCGAGCAGATGGGCGGCGAAGATCAGGCTGTTCGCGGTCACTCCCGAACCGCACGAAGCGACGAACGGCTGCGTTGGGTCGATGCCCGCTTCGGTGAACAGCCGCAGGATTTCCTCGCGCGAGCGGAAACAGCCCCGTTCGTCATAGAGCGCGGAGAAGGGCAGGTTGCGTGCGCCCGGCGCGTGGCCCGGTGCGACTCCGGGGCGCGGATCGGGCTCGCTTCCCTCGAAGCGGCCCCTGCCCCGAGCGTCGAGCCAGGGGAGGGCGCTTCCGGCGATGAGCTGCTGCTTGGTTACGACCTCGTCGCGCTCTTGCGCCTCAAAGCGCGCGTCGCGGCGCGGCGGTTCGCCGCTTTCGGCCGGGCGGCCTTCAGCGAGCCATTGCTGAAAGCCGCCGTCGAGGATGGCGACCTGTTCGGCGCCGAAATGGCGGAGCATGAACCATCCACGGGCAGCCGTCCGGATCGGCGAATTGTCATAAACGACGATGCGGTCGCCGCGGCCGATGCCGAGGCGTTCCATCGCCGCGCCGAATGCCCGGGCGGCCGGGAGCATGTGCGGGGCCGGGTTGGAGCGGTCCGACAGCTCATCGATGTCGAGAAAACGCGCGCCGGGGATGTGCGCGGCGAGATATTCCGCGCGGCCGTTGCGGCCGCTCGCGGGCATGTGCCAGCTCGAGTCCACCACCACGAGGTCCGGTTCGCCGAGGTGGTCGACGAGCCAGTCGGTCGACACCAAAGATTCCATTTCGCGACCATAGGCTGCAAAGTGCCGCCATGGCGAGCGGCGACATCAAGTTGCATCCGAGCTGGCTGGAACGCGTCGGCGGCGAGTTCGAGCAGCCCTACATGGCGAAGCTCAAGCGCTTCCTGCTGGAGGAGCGCGAACGGGGAAAGCAGATCTTCCCACGCGGATCCGAGTGGTTTCGAGCCCTCGACCTGACCCCGCTCGAACAGGTGCGCGTCGTGATCCTCGGCCAGGATCCCTACCACGGCCCCGGGCAGGCGCACGGACTATGCTTTTCAGTGAAGGACGGAGTCCGGCCGCCGCCGAGCCTCATCAACATTTACAAGGAACTCGAGAGCGATCTCGGGATCGAGCCGCGCCGGCACGGCTTCCTCGAACATTGGGCGAAGCAGGGCGTGCTCCTTTTGAACAGCGTGTTGACCGTCGAGATGGGCCAGGCCGCGTCGCACCGGGAGCGCGGCTGGGAGCGGTTCACCGACTGCATCGTCCGCGAAGTGAACGCCAAGGCAGAGCCGGTCGTATTCATGCTGTGGGGAAGCTACGCGCAGAAGAAGGCGGGGTTCGTCGATACGTCGAAGCACCTGGTGCTGAAGGCCGCGCACCCCTCGCCGCTCTCGGCGCACAGCGGCTTCTTCGGCTGTCGCCATTTCTCGAAAGCCAACGCGTTCCTCGAGAGCCGCGGGCTGGCGCCGATCGACTGGGCGTTGCCGGAAAGTGCAACAGCCGCGTAGAAGTCCGCCGATGGAGACCCGGCACCTAGGTCAGGCCAGCACGCTGCCCGCTTCGCCCGAAGAGGCGGTGCTCGATTATGTGGCAAACCCGCGGGGCGGAGCGCTGTACCTGGTGCGGTTCACGGCGCCGGAGTTCACGTCGCTGTGCCCGGTGACGGGCCAGCCGGACTTCGCACATCTGGTCATCGATTATGCGCCGGGGGAGACCATCGTTGAATCGAAGAGCCTGAAGCTGTTCCTCGCCAGCTATCGCAACCACTCCGGCTTTCACGAGGAGGTGACGGTCGGGATCGGGCAGCGGCTGACCGCGGAGATGAAGCCGAAATGGCTGCGCATCGGCGGCTATTGGTATCCGCGCGGCGGAATGCCGATCGACGTCTTCTGGCAATCGGGCGCGCCGCCCGAGGGCCTGTGGCTGCCGGACCAGGGGGTCCAGCCTTATCGCGGACGGGGGTAGGACATGAACGGGGGGCCAAAAATCGCAATCCTCGGCGCCGGCTCGGTCGGCTGCTTCGTCGGCGGCGCGTGGCAGGCCGCCGGTCTACCGATCACCTTCATCGGCCGGCAGAAGATCGCGCGCGACGTCGACGAACACGGGCTGACGCTCAGCGACTATAGCGGCTGGCGGGTCGAACTTGCGCCGGGCGACGTCGATTATCGCTGCGGTCCGGAGGCGCTCGACGAGGCCGAGATCATCGCGCTGACGGTAAAGAGCGGCGACACCGCCCAAGCAGCGGCAGAGATTGCGAAACACGCCAAGCCCGGAGCGCTGGTCATCAGCCTGCAGAACGGCGTCAGCAACGTCGACATCCTCGAGCAAGGGCTCGGCGGCAGGTTCGAGGTTGCCCGAGGGATGGTTCCCTACAACGTCGCTTACCTGGGCAAGGGCCGTTTCCATAAAGGGGTGGCGGGCGAGCTTTACGCCGACCGGCGCGAGGGCACGCGCTCGATCGCCGAAGCGGCTGCCGGCGGCCCGGCGGCGCTCAAGTTGTCCGACGATATGCTCGGCCTTGCGTGGGGCAAGTTACTCATCAACCTCAACAATGCGGTCAACGCCTTGTCGGGAAAGACCCTGAAGGACGAACTCAGACACCGCGACTACCGGCGCGTGTTCGCCGCCGCGATGCGCGAGGGGCTGGAGCTTCTCAAGCGCGCGCAGATCGAGCCGGCGACGGTCGGACCGATCTCGCCGCAGGTGCTTCCGCGGATCGTCGATTCGCCGGACTGGCTGTTCAACAGCGTGTTCCTCAAGCGCTGGAAGATCGACGCCAAAGCGCGCTCGTCGATGGCCGACGACCTTGCCGCCGGACGGCGGACGGAGGTCGATTATCTCAACGGCGAACTGGTGACGCTGGCCGAGCGGCTGCAGCGGGATGCGCCGGTCAATCGGGCGATCGTCGAGCTGGTGCACAAAGCCGAAGCCGGCGCCCCGCCGCTTGCGCCCACCGCGCTGCGGAAGGTGGCGTTAGGCGGCTAGCGGCTCAGCCGCCTGGCGCTGAGTCCAGGCGTAGAGGCCGAGCACCGCGACGACGAACACGATCAATGCGAGCGGCGTTGCCCAGGCGAAGTCCTTCACGACGGCGAGCGGCGCGTCCTTGCTCGTGGCTGCGACAATGCCCGCGAAGATCACGCCGAACAGGCTTTCGCCGACAATGAGGCCGGTGGCGAGCAGCACCCCCATGCGCTGCGCGAACTCCGCGTTCCGGGCTCGCACCGCCCATTTGTCGTAGACATGGCCGAGAAGCGCTCCGATCGGGATGAGGATGGTCAGCGACATGGGCAGATAGATGCCCATGCCCACCGCGAGCGGCGGCAGCGCGCCGCGCTTGGAGGCGCGGAGCAGCTCGTCGATGATCACCACGACGACTCCGATGATCGCGCCCCACATGATGAGGTTCCAGTCGAGATTGCCGCCGAGCACCCCTTGCGCGATCGCCGAGATCAGCTGGGCCTGGGGCGCGGCGAGCGCGGTCACCTTCGCGCCCGGAACCCCCTGGAACCCGAATGCGGTGTTCAGGAGATCGAGGATCGGCGGGATGACCACCGAGCCGAAGATTACTCCGAGGATGAGCGCCACCTGCTGCCGCCACGGAGTCGCGGCGACGAGCTCGCCGGTCTTCAGATCCTGTAGGTTGTTGTTCGAAATGGTCGCTACCCCGAACACGACGGCCGTCACGAACAGAGCGAAAGCAACGAGGGATTTGGACGCGTCGCCGGTCACTCCGGGGAAGAGCAATGCGAGGATCAACGCAATGCCGAGGACCGACAGGATTCCGACACCCGAGATCGGACTGTTGGAAGCGCCGATCAGCCCCGCCATGTAGCCGCAGACCGCAGCGATCACGACGCCCGCGATCAGGATGTAGATGATGCTGATGATGATCGTTGCGCCGGGATTGGCGGCGATCGGGTTGGTGTTGGCGAAAGCGTAAAGCAACAGCCCGATGGGGATCATCGAGACGAGGATGACCAAGGTGACGATCCCGATCGGAATGTCACGCTCGGTGATCGGAAGCGCTTCGCCGCGGCCGGCCTTGCGTTCGCGGTTGGCGACCAACGCACCGCGGATCCCGGAAACGATCGGGCCAATGATCCGAAGCAGCGTCCAGATCGCTGCGACTCCGATCGTCCCCGCGCCAATGAACCGCACCTTGTGAACGAAGGTGTCGCCGATGAAGTCGTCCAGGCTCATCCCCGCCGGCATTGCGGCAAGCGACGTGTAATGCGGCACAAGATAGGCCCAGCTGATCAGCAGCCCGACGAACATTGCAGCGCCGACCGCAAGGCCGACGAGATGGCCGACGCCGATCAGCGCCAGGCTGAAGCTGACCGAGACCTGGGTCGCGCCGGCGGTCCCCGTGCGGAAGCTCTTGGCGGCGCTTCCGGCGACGATGCCCATCGCCGCGAGCAGCTGGTAGCCGGCGGCGGCGATCGAGCTCCAGATGATCATGACCAGGCCGCGCCGGTTCTCTTCGGGTCCGCCCACTCCGGCGCCGACCTTGAGCACTTCCGCGGCCGCCACGCCTTCGGGATAGGGAAGGTCGGTGCCGGTCACGAGCGCGCGCCTCAGCGGCACCGAATACATGACTCCGAGAATGCCGCCGATGCCGATGACGGCGACCGACAACCAGTATGGAAAGCCGGTCCACCAGCCGACCATCACCAGACCGGGCAGCACGAAAATGATCGCCGACAGTGTTCCCGCCGCCGAAGCAATCGTCTGGACGATATTGTTTTCCTGAATGGTCGAATCGCGGAAGGCCTTGAGCACCGCCATCGAGATCACCGCTGCGGGGATTGAGGTAGCGAAGGTGAGGCCGATCTTGAGGCCGAGATAGACGTTGGCGGCGGTGAAGACGACGGTGATCAGGGCCCCGAGGATGATCCCGCGGATGGTGAGTTCCTTGATGTCCTCGCCGGCGCGAAGAGCCTCTTCACGAGCCATTTATTCCCCCTTGAGATTGTCGCACGCGCCGGCGGGCGCGGGAGTCGAATGGCGCCGAATCGCGACCCAGCGGTCGCCCTCCCTCACCCACACGTCGGTCAGGAGGACGCAATCCTCGATCGCCCGCCCGAGATATTTGAGCCGCCAGCGCGCATGGACCGTGCCGATCATCACATTGTCGAACTCGGTCGCATCCTTGACGTCGAATTCGATCGTCTCGACGTCGCGCCGCTGGATCGCATCGAGCCAGTCGTCGCGATGCATCAGGAACGGCCCCGCCGTGCGCGTGCCGATGAGCACGAAATCCGGATGCATGAGGCCGCGCAGGCGATTCATGTCCTTGCCGCACAGGGCATCGCGCCACTCGCGCTCGAGCCCGGCAATGACCTCCCGATTATCCGCCACGCCTTTTCTCTCCCGCTGCCTTCTTTAAGGCCGAACGCGGAGAATGCGAATCCCGTTGCGGAGCGATCGAGCGGCCTACCTGCCGGTGATCGAGATGGCGATGTAGAGCTCGGGATTGTTCCCGCGCTTGACCAGCAGGAGCACGCTCTTGCGTCCGGCTTTCCGCGCCGCCTCGACGCCGGCGACCACCTGCGCCGGGCTGTTCACCGACTGGTTGTTGATCGACATGATGAGGTCGCCGCGCTGAAGCCCCTGCTCGGCAGCATCGCTGTTCGGGTCGACGCCGGTGATGAGGACGCCCTGGGCGCCGGGCGGCAGGTTCGCGGCGCGGCCAAGCTCGGGAGTCATCGGGGCAAGCGACAGGCCGAGCGCCTTCTGGGCGGCGGGAGCGGTCGTGCCGCTCGGGCCCTGAGTCCCCGTATCGCCCCCGGCGATCTTGTTCAGGGCCTCCTCGGTCGGGCGATCGGCAAGCGTCACATAGATCGTGCCGTGCTTGGCGTTGGGCGTGCCCGCGCCGCGGATGATCTCGATCGGGATCTTGGATCCGACCTTGCTGTTGGCGATGAGGTACGACACCGTCTGGTCCGGCGTGACCTGCTGACCGTTGACCTTCACGATCACGTCGCCCTGCTGGATTCCGGCCTGGGCCGCAGGACCGTTCGGAACGACGGTGCGCACCATCTCGCCCGTGCCCTTCGCAATCCCCACCGCGGGCGCGAGGTCTTCATCGACGGGCTGGAGGCCGACACCGAGGTAGCCGCGCTGCGGCCGCTGGCCGTGCATCAGCGCGTCGATCACCGGCCTCGCCAGCTCCGCCGGAATGGCAAGGCCGATTCCGACCGATGCGCCGTTGGGCGAGATCAGCGCCGAGTTGATCCCGATGACGTCGCCGTTGAGGTCGAACATCGGACCGCCGCTATTGCCCATGTTGATGGCCGCGTCGGTCTGGATGTAGCGGTCGTAGGCGCCCGGGCCCGAATCGTTGATCGACCGGTGCAGCGCCGAGACGATGCCGGCGGTGACCGTGCTTCCGACCGCATAGGGGTCGCCGATGCAGATCACCCAGTCGCCGACCCGCGCCTTGGTGCTGTCGCCCCAGCGCACGAACGGCAGGTTGTGGCCATCGATCTTGAGCAGGGCGAGATCAGAGGTCTCGTCGCGGCCGACGATGCGCGCGGGGAATTCGCGTCCGTCGGTCATCGTCACGGTGACGCTGTCGACCGTGCCGGTCCCCGTCAGCCCCGCGATCAGGTGGTTGTTGGTGACGATGTAGCCGTCCGGCGAAATCAGGAAGCCCGAGCCGAGCGAGCCCGCTTCGCGGGTCGCACCCTGGTTGTCGTTCGATCCGCTATTGCCCTGGTCGCCCTGCGGCTGCGTCGGGTCGAACTGGCGGAAGAATTGCTCGAACGGGTCGTTGCCCTGCGACTTCACCGGCACCCGCTGCTTGGTCGAGATGTTGACCACCGCCGGCTGCAGCCGGGCGACGAGGTCGGCGAAGGACATCGGAGCGCCGGGGCGCGGAGCGAGCGCGGAAGTCCCAGGTGCGTTTTGCGGCACCTGGGCGCCTGCCTGTCCAGTGGCGAGAGAAAATGCCGACCCTCCGAGAAGCAGGGCCATGGCGACCCCGTAGGCATAGCGCACTTTTCCGGACTCCTTCGACCTCATCGATACTCCATCATTTGGCTGGTGACGCAAGGGCGCTAATGTCCCACGGGCCTTAACGACATTTGAACGCTGCGGTTCACTTCGACGGCGCGGTCCGTCCAGTGAATTGCTTCAAATACTCATTCTGCGGCGACAAAATGATGTTGGTGGGCGCCGGCTTGTCCTGCCCATCGCCGACGAAAGTCGTCAGGTAGGACTGCATCGCGCGATAGAAGTCATAGAATTGCGGGTCCTGGCCGAAGCTCGCGGCATAGGTCTTCGAGGCATCGGCATCGGCCTGGGCGCGGATGATCTGCGCCTGCTTGAGCCCCTGGGCGCGGATCGAGCGCGCCTCCTGCTCGCGCGCCGTGCGCATGCTTTCGAACGCCGACTGCAGCGGCGTGCCGTCGGGGAGGTCGGTCTTCTTAATCCGAACGTCGACGATCTCGGCGCCGAACTTCGCCGCCTGGGCGTTGAGAGCCGTGCGAACATCGTCCATGATCCCCTGCCGCTCGGGTGTGAGCAAGGCAGCGAAGGGCTGCCTTCCAAGCTCGTTGCGCACGTCGGACCTGAGGATCGTCTGCAGCTGGCTCTTGAGATTCTCCTCGCTCGTCGAGCGGATGTACATCAGCAGCGGATCGACGATCCGGTAGCGAGCGAAGGCGTCGACCATCAGCCGGCGCTGGTCGGTGGAAAGCACGGGCTGGGGCTCCATGTCGACGGCGAGCACGCGCTTGTCGATCCACACGATCTGGTCGACGAACGGGATCCGGTACGAAAGCCCGGCGCCGGCCGAGCCGATCGGCCTTCCCGGCTCGTAGCGGTTGAGGATCCGCTCGGGCTTCCCGAAGCGGACGACGACCGCCTGCTTGGTCTCGGGAACGATGGGGAAGCTGCTGAGAAGCAGCACCAGCACCAGCAGAACGATACCTCCGGAAACCAGCGGCCGGCGGCGGATGAAGCCGATCATTGCTGCGGCCCCTGCTGCTGCTGCTGTTCCTTCTTGACCTGCGGAAGCGGCAGATACGGCGTCACTCCGGGCGCTTCGACGATCGTCTTGTCGACCTTCGAGAGCACCTGCTCCATCGTCTCGTAATACATGCGCCGGCGAGTGACCTCCGGAGCGAGCTTGTATTGCTGATAGACCTTGTCGAACGCCGCCGCCTCGCCCTGCGCCTTGGCGGTGAGCTGGAGCGCATAAGCGTTCGCCTGGTTGACGTAGGACTTGGCGTCCTGCTGCGCGGCGGTGACTTCCTTGAATGCGTCATTGACCTCGGCGGGGGGATCGGCCTGCTGAATGGCGACGCCCTGAATGGCAATGCCCGAATGATAGCTGTCGAGGATGCGCTGCATGCGGTCGGTGACCTGGGTTTCGATCTCGCTGCGCTTGTCGCCCATCGCGTCCTGAAGGGTCACCTGGCTGATGACCGAGCGCATCGCGCTTTCGGCGACCTGACGGATGGTCTCGTCGGGGTCCGCGAGCTGGAACAGGTACCATTCGGGGTTCTTGACGTTCCAGCGCACCGAATAAGCGATATCGAGCAGGTTCTGGTCGCCGGTCAGCATCAGGTCCTCGCTGCTCTGCGAGCCGAGATCGACGCTGCGGATGCTTTCGACGTCCACCTTCTGCACCCGGTCGATCGGCGACGGGAGCGTGAGCCCGACGCCCGGCCCGAGCGTGTAGCTGTACCGCCCGAAGCGCGTGACGACGCCGCGCTGCCCGGGCGCGATCGAGTGAATGCTGGTGAACACCAGCCAGATCGCAATCAGGGCGGCCAGCGCCCACAGGATCAGGGTGCCGTCGGGCCGCCCCGGAAGTCCGCCGCCGCCACGGAAGCGCATCCGGCCGCGGCGCAGCAACTCGTCCAGCGGCGCGACTGTCCGTCCGCCGAGCGGCCCTCGTTCTTTGCCACCCGGATCGCCCCACGGGCCGCCGCCGTGACCGTCGTCGGACGGCGGCTCGTCGCCGCTCCCGCTCGGGCCCCAGGGACCTTTATTGTCGGTGAAAAAGCCGCCGATGCGGCCGGCCCACCCCGGAAAAGTGCTCATCGGCGGCAATTATAGGGACGGCATCACGCGAAAAACAGTGGCAAGCGCCGACCGGCTTCCTATGTCCGGGTTATGACCGACGTTCGCGAGGAGTTGTCGAACCTTCCCCATGACGAGCGGATCCGCTCGCGCAGGCTCGCCGGCGGCGTCGCGACGCTGATCGTCGATGCGACGGGACTTGCCGCGGACGAGCGCGGGAGGGTCGAGCAGCAACTACGCTCGGCGGTGCTCGGAAAGGGCGGCGTCGAGGAGGTGCGGATCGCGATGACGGCCGCCGAGCCATCGCGGACGCTGATAGCCATCGGCAGCGGCAAGGGCGGGGTCGGCAAATCGACCGTCTCGGCCAACCTAGCCATCGCGCTGGCGCGGATGGGGCGGAAGGTCGGCCTTATCGACGCCGACGTGTACGGCCCGTCTCAACCGACCCTGCTGGGCAGCGACGCGCGCGCGACCGCCGAGAACGAGCGGCTGATTCCGGTCGAGGCGCACGGGATCAAATTTCTGTCACTCGGCCAGCTGGTCGCGCCGGGGCACGCGCTCGCCTGGCGGGGACCGATGGCGACGGGCGCGCTGACCAAGCTGATCGAGGCCGACTGGGGCGATTGCGAATTACTGGTCGTCGACCTTCCGCCCGGCACCGGCGACGTCCAGCTGTCGGTCATCCAGCGAGCGCGGCCGGCCGGCGCGGTAATCGTCTCAACCCCGCAGGATTTGTCGCTCATCGATGCGCGCCGGGCGGTGGACCTGTTCAACAAGACCAGCGTGCC
>Ga0134128_10009003_pt1 | contig 12011 bp, 8 predicted proteins | sample KB31754_FD_96462 | JGI IMG/M metagenome (GOLD analysis project Ga0134128, IMG submission 96462) | Terrestrial soil microbial communities with excess Nitrogen fertilizer from Kellogg Biological Station, Michigan, USA - KB3-175-4 | ecosystem: Environmental > Terrestrial > Soil > Unclassified ...
GCCCGTCGGGGAAGGGGCCCCCGATGCCGCAGGCGGAGACGGCGAACGCGATCGACACCGCCAGCAACCCCAACGCGAGGCCCACGCGCTCGTCCCAGGTCATCGTCGCGCCGGCCTCTCGCCAGTTCTTGCGCCAGTTCTTGCGCCAGTTGGCGAGGGCCTGCCGCCAGGCGCTCCCAGCCGCGCCTGCCGGTCGGTGCGCGCCGCGGCCCATGATCAAAGCGGCGAAATCTTGCCAGCGTCCACCGGGGCGAGCAAGTCTACGTTCGCCGCTTGCCCGCATCGCCCAGCCATACGAAAGTCGCCCCGTGCTCGAACCGCCTCGCCCGCGCGACCGCCTGATCGCCTGGACCGGCGTCATCCCGGTCCTGCTGCTCGCGCTCTGGGTGTTCGCGCCGTTCTTCGCCGACGTCCGGGCGATGGGCTTTCAGGACTGGGACTCACAGGCCGCCTACCGCTACGTGACGGTGCTGGCGCTGCGCCACGGCCAGGCCCCCTGGTGGAACCCCTGGTATTGCGGCGGCTTCCCTGCCTGGGGTTACGTCGAGGGGGCGACCAACTTCGTCTCGCCCTGGCTGCCGTTCTACCTCTTGGCTCCGTTCCCGTTGGCGCTGCGCCTCGAGGCGGTGGCGGCCACCTTCGCCGGCGTCCTGGGCGCTTACCTCTTGGCGGGGCGGTTCACCCGCAGCCCGGCCTGGCGCGCGTTCGTCGCCGCGACCTGGATCCTCTGCAGCCGCTGGGCGCTGCAGATCGCCTCCGGACACATGTGGCACCTCGCCTACGCCTGGACGCCGTTCGCCATCTACTTCCTCGACCGAGGGGTGGAAGAAGATCGCCGCGACCTGGCGGCGGCGGCCGGGGCGATGCTGGCGCTCATCATCTACGTGGGCGGCATCTACCCGTACCCGCACACGCTGATGGTGCTCTGGCTCTACGCGCTCGGGCGGGCCATCGCCGCGCGCAACCGGCGGCCGCTGGCGCTCTTTCTGCTGTCGATGTTCACCGGCATCGGCCTGGCGGCGCCCAAGCTGCTGCCCGCGCTGTCGACCATGTCGCGCTATCCGCGGATCATCGAATCGAACGAGCCGGTGTCGCTGCGCTCGGTCTGGATCATGCTGACCGCGCACCAGCAGGGGTTCGACTTCTACCCGCACCTGCCGCTGCGGGTCTTCTGGGTCTGGTGGGAGTGGGGGGCCTACGTCGGCGTCGCCGGCGCGCTGGCGCTGATCGCGGCGCTGGCGGTCGGCTGGACGCCGCGCCTCGTGTCGCTCAAGGTGGCGGCGATCTGCTGCGTGATCCTCTCGCTCGGCCAGTCGATCTGGTCGCTGGTCCACCGGCTGCCGCTGTTCAGCTCGCAGCACCTGCCGGCGCGGCTCCTTTTTCTGGCCGTCCTGCTCCTGGCGCTGGTGCTGGCCGCGGCCGCGGACGAGCCCTGGGCGCGGTTCGCCCGCCGGCGCCGCTGGGCCGAGGTGCTCGGGTTGGCGGTGGTCACCCTCTACGGGATCGATCTGGCCGTCGTGTCGCGCCAGGCGACGGTGGCGCCGTTCCACCTCGAGGTCCCGCCCGTCACCCGCAGCGCCGAGTTCCATCAGGAGAAGTCCCAGCACTACGTCTACGGCAAGCCGGCGGTCGGTCCCGCGCTGCGCGATCGGTACGAGTGGCCGTCCAAGATCATCTACCCGTCGATGCGCGCCAACACGGGGATGGTGACCTGCTACGGCATCCCGCCGGAGGCCACGCGCAGCCCCGTCGTCGGCAGCGATCAACCCCAGTACAAGGGGCTGGTTTTCCTGGCGAGCGGCGCCGGGCGCGCGGAGGTGACGCGCTGGACACCGAACGCGATCACCGTCCGCGTGACGGGCGCCGCCTCGGGCGATCGCCTCGTCTACGACATGAACGCCGGTCCCGGCTGGCATGCCGGCGCGACCTCGGCCGAGAGCTGGCGGGGTCTGGTCGCCGTCCCACTGCGAGGAGGCGACGAGACCGTCGAGCTCTCCTACCGCCCGCCCGGCCTCATCGCCGGCCTGCTGCTCTTCGCCGCGACCCTCCTCGCGCTCACCGTGATCCTGACCCGCGACCGCCGCCGCCAGAGAAGCGGCTAGGATCGCGCGCGCGGGGCCCAACTCACGGAGAACCGCCGGCTTCTTTCGCTTGACAGTGCGCGCGGGAGCCGTAACGTACGCCGAATCGAAATCGTCGGACTCGGAACAAGAACATCCCAGGCACGTAGCTCAGTGGAAGAGCACTACCTTGACACGGTAGGGGTCGGCGGTTCAATCCCGCCCGTGCCTACCAGTACAGATGGGAACCCTGGGAGGGTTCCCAAACCCTCCCGTACAGATGGGAACCCTGGGAGGGTTCCCAAACCCTCCCGCGACGAGCTCCGGCGAGCAAAGCTCGCCTCCGCTCACGCGATCGATGGGAACCCTCTCCGCTCGATTGGGCGAAGCGGGCGGGGCGTTTGGATTGGGCGGGGTGATTTCGTTGCTGTTTGGTTGGGAACGGGCGGGGTGCCTGCGGCTATGCTTTCCGCGTGAGCGCTGAAAGGGAGAAGAAGGTCGTGCGCCCGCGCGACAAGGGGGACGTTCCGGACGATCCCTTGTCGAGGATGCGGCACTCGGCATCGCACGTGATGGCGGACGCCGTGCGGCGGCTGCGTCCGAACGCCAAGGTGGCGATCGGGCCGTCGATCGAGACGGGGTTCTACTACGACTTCGACACCGAGCCGTTCGCGCCCGAGGACGCGGCGCGGATCGAAGCGGAGATGAAGAAGATCATCGCCGAGAACGCGCCGTTCGAGCGAAACGTCGTCTCGCGCGCCGAAGCGCTGGAGCGCTTCCGCTCGCGCGGCGAGAAGTACAAGGTCGAGATCATCGAATCGATCCCGGAGGGGGAAGAGGTCTCGTACTTCCAGCACGGCGACTTCATCGACCTCTGCCGCGGGCCGCACGTCGAGCGGACGGGTGACATCAAGGCGTTCAAGGTGCTCTCGTTCGCCGGCGCTTACTGGCGTGGCGACGAGCGAAACCCGCAGCTCCAGCGCGTCTACGGGACGGCGTTCGGCTCGCAGGCCGAGCTCGACGAGTTCCTGCACCGGATCGAGGAGGCGAAGAAGCGCGACCACCGGACGCTGGGGCGCGAGCTCGACCTGTTCTCGTTCGACGAGCTGGTCGGCCCCGGGGTCGCGCTCTGGCACCCCAAGGGGGCGATGGTCCGCCAGATCCTGGAGGACCTGATCCGGCGCGAGGTGCTCCGGCGCGGCTACCAGCCGGTCTATAGCCCGCACATCGCGCGGGAGAAGCTGCTCGAGACCTCGGGCCACCTCGCGCACTACAACGAGAACCTGTTCGGTGGGATGGAGCTGGAAGGCCAGCGCTACCTCGTCAAGCCGATGAACTGCCCGATGCACATCGCGATCTACCGGTCGCAGATGCGCTCTTACCGCGACCTGCCGATTCGCTACTCGGAGCTCGGCACGGTCTACCGCTACGAGCGCTCCGGGGTGCTGCACGGGCTCTTGCGCGTGCGCGGGTTCACCCAGGACGACGGCCACCTGTTCCTTCGCGAGGACCAGATCCCGGACGAGATGGGCGGCTGCGTGCGCTTCGCGCTCGACATCCTCGACCTGTTCGGCTTCGGGGACATCAAGCTTTTCCTTTCAACCCGCCCGGAGAGCTTCATGGGCGAGCCGGCGCTGTGGGACATGGCCGAGACGGCGATTCGCCAGTCGCTGGAGGCGACCGGCCGGCCGTTCGAGGTGGATGAGGGGGGCGGGGCGTTCTACGGACCGAAGATCGACCTCAAGATCCGCGACGCCCTCGGGCGGGAGTGGCAGTGCGGGACCTTCCAGCTCGATCTCCAGCTGCCCCAGCGCTTTCAGCTCGAGTATGTGGCGCACGATGGCTCACGCCAGCGTCCGGTCATGATCCACCGGGCGCTGTTCGGCTCCATCGAGCGCTTCATCGCCGTGCTCATCGAGCACTACGCAGGGGCGTTCCCCTTGTGGCTGGCGCCGGTCCAGGCCCGGGTCCTCACGGTGAGCGAGAAGGCCGAGGCCTACGCTCGGGAGGTGGTGGCCCGGCTCCAGGCCGAGGGCGCCCGGGTCGAGGCCGACCTGGCCGCGGACAAGCTGGGCGCGAAAATTCGACGGGCCACGCTCGAGAAGATCCCCTACCAGGTCGTGGTCGGCGAAAAGGACATGGCGGCTCATGTGGTTTCTCCACGCACCCGCGAGGGGAAGCAGCTGCCCGCCATGCCGCTGGACGACTTCGCGCGGCAGCTGGCCGCCGAGGCGAAAATTCCGAAGGTCGGTGGGGATCCCCAGGCGCCCGCCGGCATTACAATGAGCTGAGCTTCGCTTAACCACCCCGAACCAGGAGAAAGAACATCCCAAGGCCATTCAATCAAGCCCCCCCAAGCGCGACGGACAACTACCGAGTGGGCCGCCGCATCCGAGTGCCGGAGGTTCGCGTGATCGGCGCCGACGGCGCCCAAATCGGCGTGATTCCCACGCACGAGGCTCTGAAGCTCGCCGAAGAGGCCGGCCTCGAGCTGGTCGAGGTGAACCCGCGCGCAGCGCCGCCGGTTTGCAAGATCATGGACTTCGGCAAGTTCAAGTACGAGACGTCGAAGAAGGAGAAGGCCTCGCGCCGCCATCAATCGACGATCGTCTTGAAGGAGATCAAGCTCCGCCCCAAGACGGATGAGCACGACTTCGACTTCAAGGTGAAGCACATCCGCCGGTTCCTCGCCGAGGGGAACAAGTGCAAGCTGGTGATCGTCTTCCGCGGCCGCGAGATCGTCCACCCCGAGACCGGGCAGGCGATGCTCGACTCGGTCGTCAAGACGGTCGGTGACGTGGCGATGGTCGAGCAGCGCCCGATGATGGAAGGGCGCCGCATGGTCATGGTCATCGGTCCGCGCGGCGGCGTCATCCGCGCCCCCAGCCCCTCCAGCGGTCCGCCCGCCGGCCCGGGTCCGGGTCCGAGCCGTCCGCCCAGCGCCCCGCCCGCCAGCGCGCCCCCCAGCGCCCCGGCGGCCAGCGCGCCCCCCAGCGCGGCGCCGGCCCAGGCCGCCGCCGCGGCAGGCAAAGGCTAAGGGAGCCGCGAGATCGGAAGAAATCGGAAGTAGGATGCGGGCGCGATGAAGCGCCCGCCGGCTTCCAAGCCCACCTTCGCTGACGGGATCGTCTTCGCCCTGGTCGTGGCAGGTGGGGCGATCATCGCGGGGTGCCACCGGGACGGGTGCGTGGGCGGCGACGACGGGAGCTGCCTGCCGCCGCCGGCCTGCCCGGCGCTGGCGTACCCCGCGTGCGCGGCGCCCGCGCTGCGCGCCGAGGTCATCAGCTCCGGGGACTCCGAGCGGGTCTCCGGTCCGAAGTCGCTCGCCGCCGAGGGGGACTATCTGCTGGAGAACGACCTCGTCCGCGTCGTGCTCGACGCCCCCGACCACCCCCACTACCTGGCGCCCAGCGGCGGCGCGATCCTGGATCTGGCCCTGCTCGGGACGGGGGGCGGCGACCAGACCAACGCCATCTACCACGCGGCGGGCGTCCTCCCGCGCGACGCCGTCCACTACGAGACCGCCGCCATCCTCGATCCCGGCCTCGATCCGGCGGCGCCGGGCGCCTACGAGGCGGTGATCTTTCGCGGCCACCTCGAAGGTGACGCCCGCGTCACCGTGGTGACCCGCTATGAGGTCCGGCCCTGCGAGCCCGGCGTCCGCGTCCGCACCGATCTCTACAACGGGGCCCCGAGCGCGAACACGCTGTACCTGACCGACGGTTTCTTCTGGGGCGACAACGGCCTTCTGCCGTTCGTGCCAGGGGAGGGGCTCGGCTTCGTCGAACCCCCGCTCGACCTACTGCACCTCGACCAGGCCTGGCGGCAGTGGCCTTTTCTCGCAGCGCGATCGCAGTCCACCCCCTATGTGTCGTATGCGGCCGTGCCCTGCGATCGGGGGCAGGGGGCCGGGTTCAACAGCTCGACGCTCACGGCCTCCGGCGTCCCGCTCGGCGTCACGCAGTCGGGCGACGGCTTTCACTTCGAACGGTTCATCCTGGCGGCGCCGGGGCCCGGGCTCTCCGCGGCGGTGGACGAGGCGCTCCGCGTCCGCGCGCGCGTGCACGGCGACCCGCCCGCCGTCACGGTGACCGGCCGCGTGGTGGTGAACGGCGCGCCGGTCGACCCCCAGTCCGGGCTGGCGGCGTCGTTGCTCTTCTACGAGCCCGCGCCGCCGCCCAACATCGACGACCCGGCCCACGTCATCCCCTGGACCGAGGTGGTCCCCGCCGGCGACGGCAGCTTCTCGGCCACGCTGCCGCCCAACCGCAGCTACCGGGTGCAGCCGTACGCCTTCGGTGTCCCCGCGGCGCCGCCGAGCTCGTTCATCGTCGGCTCGACCGACGCGCCGATCGGCGATCTGACGATCACCGGCTCGGCGCAGCTGACCGTCGACATCCAGTCCTCGCCGGGCGTGCCGGCCTTCGCCGCCGAGCTGGTGGTCATCCCCGTCGACGATCCCGCCAACTCCGGCGCGGCCGTTCCCAGCATGTACAGTCTGTTTCCCGGCTGCGCGCCGCTGCTCGGGCCGCCGGACGGCGGCTCGCCCGCCTGCAACCGCGCGCTGACCACCACCGGCCACTTCCAGGTCGCGCTCCCGCCCGGGGCCTACTATGTCTACGGAACGCGAGGACCGTTCGCCAGCCTCGGGCAGGCCCAGGTCACGCTGCAGCCGGGGATGTCGGTGGCGCTCACGCTGGTCGTCGAATCGCTGACCGCCCAGCTGCTCCCGCAGGGCGTCGTCTCCGGCGACTTCCACGTGCACGGCGGCGCCAGCTTCGATTCGGCGATCCCCGACTTCGATCGGGTGGTCAGCTTCCTGGCCACCGGCGTCGACGTGATCATCGCGACCGACCACAACGTGGTGACCAACTACCAGAGCACGCTGGCCATGATGCCGGGGATGAACAGCGCCATCACGGTGATCCCCGGCGTCGAGCAAACGCCGAACATCCTCTGGTACTACGTCCCGGGCGACACGTTCCCCAAGACGCTCGGGCACTTCAACTTCTGGCCGCTGGCCCCCGACTTCTTCAGCACCCGAAACGGCGCCCCCTGGGCCGAGCTGCTCGAGCCGGGCCAGTTGATGGACGAGATGGACGGCGTTTTCTCGAGCGCCGACCCCATCGGCGTGCGGCAGCTCAATCACCCCTATCAGGCCTCCAAGCTCGGACGCGATCAGGGCTACGCCAAGGCCATCGGCTACGACCCGACCAGGCCGATCCCGAACGCGCCGGCCGACGGCTACACCTTCGCCGCCAACGCGCTCGCGCGCCGGCCGCCCGATCCGACGACCGGGAGCCCCGGGCAGCACCGCAACATCGACTTCGACGTGGAGGAGGTGATGACCGGCGCCTCGCGCGCCGATTGGCTGCGCTACCGGGCGCTCTGGTTCTCGCTGCTCAATCAGGGCTTCCTGCGCGCCGGTACCGCCAACAGCGATTCGCACACGCTCTCCGTCGAGCGCATCGGCTACCCCCGAAACCTCATCTGGGGAAATCACGACCAGCCGCCATTCGACGTCGCTGCGTTCGACGCCGACGTCCGCGCGGGCCACCTCGAGGGGACCAATGGCCCCGTCCTCGACGTCACCATCGGTGACGGCATCAACCAAGGGCCGGCCGCCGTTCATCGACCCGACCTCACCACGTCGTTCGCGGTCGGCCCCACCGCTTCGCTGGACTTCTCCATCGCCGCCGCGCCCTGGATCCCCATCACCCAGCTGCGCGTCTTCGTGAACGGCACGCTGGCCTTCACCCGCCCCTTGTCGATGGTCCTCCAGAACCAAGATCAGTTTGGGACCGAGCCGCAAACTGTCCGCGCGTCCATCCCGCTGTCGTCCTTCAACCTCCCGGCGCACGGGGACGCCTGGATCGTGGTCGAGGCAGGGCTCGACCAAGACACGCCGCCCGACATCGACGGGGACGGCCTCCCCGATCTGCCCGACTCCGAGGCGGTGACGCGGCCTCCCGACGTATCGGATCCGCGCTTCAACCTGCAGGCGATCGCCCCCGGGGTCTGGCCGGTGGCGTTCAGCAACCCGTTCCTCCTCGATCTCGACGGGGGCGGCTGGCAGGCACCGGGGCTCCCGCGGTGATCGGCGGGCGCGCCGCATTCGCCGTCGCTTGCCTGCTGCTGCTCGCGGCGCCCGCGGCGCGCGCCGAGCTGGGCGACGCTTGCCCGGGTCGCTACGAAGCGGCGGCCGGACCGCTCGCCGGCGGCACCCAGGCCGAGCAGCCGGCCGACTTCGGCGCCGTTCCGGAGGCCTGTCCGGGCTCGGACCTCTCCTTGCGTCTCGAGGGCGAGCTGGCCGTTCACAGCGGGGCGCCCGATTTCTCGGGCGACATCGTGGCCAACGGCCGGGCACGGGCGCGCCGGCGGCTCGGCCCGCGCAGCTGGGTCTCGATCGCGGCCGACCTCGTCACCTATCGCTACTTCAACGACGGGGGGCTGGCCGGCACCGGAACGTCGTTCGGCCCGGCGACCGTCGGCTACCACCTCGTCCTTCACGTCACCGGCCGCGCGTCCATCGCCGGCTACGCCCGAGCGCTCCTCCCCATCGATACGGCCCGGCAGAGCGGGATCGAGACCGGGCTCGAGCTGGGCGGGGCAGCGCGGATGTTGCTCGGGCGACGCTGGGCGGCGGACGGCGGTCTTTCGCTGGCGGGACCGCTCGAGGTGACCGGCGGCGTGGCGCGCGGCGGCCTCGTGCCGGCCGTGCTGGGCGAGGTCTGGTTCTCGCCCAAGCCGTCGTTCGCGCTGTTCGCCGGCGCCGGCCTCCGCTCCACGGTGGCGCCGGCTGCCGCGCTGGTGGCGGTCGCGCCCCGCGCCGGCCTGCGCGCCGCGCTCCGCCACGGCTTATGGCTGGCTTTCCTGGCCGAGGGCCAGGTCGCCGGGAATGACCCGACGCAAGGAATGTTGAGCCTCTTCGTGGGCTGGACCCCGTAACCCGCCAATTCTCTTGCCCCAAAGGCCGAGATCGATATACTTCCGCGCTCTCGAGCCATGCCGAAGATCAAGATGAAGTCGAATAGCAGCGCGAAGAAGCGCTTCAAGCTGACCGCCAACGGGCGCGTCAAGCGGAAGAAGGCCTACTTGCGCCACAACCTCTCCCACAAGACCTCCAGCGTGAAGCGCCGGCTTCGCCGCGGCGGTTACATCAGCAAGACCCAGGAGCATCAGGTGAAAGCCATGCTCCCGTACGCATAAGGAACGACGGCCATGCCCCGCGCAAAAGGTGGATACAAGTCCCGTCACCGCCGCAACAAGATCCGGAAGGCCGCCAAGGGCTTCCGGGGCGGGCGGTCCAAGCTCTGGAAGGCCGCCGTCGAGGCGGTACACCGCAAGTGGCGCTACGCCTGGTTCCACCGGCGCAAGCGCAAGCCGGACTTCCGCGGTCTCTGGATCATTCGCATCAACGCCGCCGCGCGCGAGCTGGGGGTTTCGTACTCCAAGCTGATCGCCGCGCTCGACAAGTCCAACATCGCCCTCGATCGGAAGATCCTCTCGGACCTGGCGATCAGCGACCCGGCCGCCTTCAAGAAGGTCGTCGAGACGGCGCGGGCCGCGGCCTAGCCGCGCGCCCGGCCAAGCCGGAAGCCGCGCCGCCAAGGTCACCCCAAGACCGAGGACCCTCGCGGAGGCCATGTCTGGTTCGGAGCTGATCGCGGAGCTCGACCGCCTGGCAGCGGAGTTCGCCGCCGAGATTGGCGCGCTCGCCACCGAGCAGGAGATCCGGCTCGCGCAGGCGCGCTACCTCGGCAAACAGGGGAAGGTCTCGGGCCTCATGAAGGCCCTCGGCAAGCTGCCGGCTCCGGAGCGGCCGGCGGTGGGCGAGGCCGCCAACCGGGCCAAGTCGGGGATCGAGGACGCCGTGGCGGCACGCCTGGCGGCGCTCGACGAGGCCGACCTGGCGGCCGATCTCGCGCGCGCGGTCGACGTGACGTTGCCGGCTCGCGGGCGCGCGCTCGGGACGCTGCATCCGCTGACGCTCGTGCGGCGCGAGATCGAGGAGATCTTCCTCGGCCTCGGGTTCGAGGTCCGCACCGGCCCCTGGATCGAGACGGAGTGGAACAACTTCGACGCGCTCAACACGCCGCCCGACCACCCCGCGCGTGACATGCAGGATACCTTCTTCGTGGAAGGGGGCCGGATCCTGCGCTCGCACACCTCGCCGGTGCAGATCCGGACCATGCTGGCGGGGCCGCCCCCGGTGCGGATCGTGGCGCCGGGGAACGTCTTCCGTCGCGACGACGACGCCACCCACACGCCGATGTTCCCCCAGATGGAGGGGCTGCTGGTCGACAAGGGGGTCTCGTTCGCCGAGCTCAAGGGGACGCTGCTCCACTTCGTCCACCGCTTCTTCGGACCTGGCCTCGACGTGCGGCTGCGGCCGAGCTACTTCCCGTTCACCGAGCCGTCGGCCGAGGTCGACGCCGCCTGCTACCTCTGCGAGGGCGGCCGCAAGGTCGGCCCCAAGGCCTGCCGCCTCTGCAAGGGCTCCGGTTGGATCGAGATCGGGGGCGCCGGGATGGTCCACCCCAACGTCTTCCGCGCCGTCGGCTACGACCCGCAGGAGATCTCGGGTTTCGCCTTCGGCGTCGGGCTGTCGCGCATGGCGATGCTCAAGTACGGCGTCGACGACCTGCGCTCGTTCTACGAGCACGACGTCCGTTTCCTGGCGCAATTCCGGTGATGCGGCCTGAAGATCGGAACGAATCGTGAAGATCTCCTTCAACTGGCTGCGCGAGCTCTGCGACCTCAAGCCGGGGGTCACCTGCGACAGCGTGGCCGAGAAGCTGTCGCTGGCCGGGCTGGAGGTCGAGGCCATCGAAAGGCGCGGCCGCGATCTGACCGGGGTGGTCGTGGCCGAGGTGCGGGGCAAGCGGCCTCACCCGGGCGCCGACACGCTCTCCCTCGTGCGCCTCGCCGCCGGCGACGCCGAAGAAGAGATCGTCTGCGGCGCGCCCAACGTGCCGGCGCCGGGCGGCAAGGTCGCCTGGGCGCAGCCGGGCGCGACGCTCCCCGGCGGCAAGAAGCTCGACCGGCGCGAGATCCGCGGGGTGATGTCGCCCGGGATGATCTGCAGCGAGGTGGAGCTCGGGCTGGGCGAGGAAGGTGACGGAATCTTGATCCTGTCGCCGGCGATGCTGGTGGGGGGCGATCTGGCGCGCCAGATCGGCCTGCTCGACGAGGTCCTGGAGGTGAACGTCACCCCCAATCGCCCCGACGCGCTCTCGCACGCGGGGATCGCGCGCGAGGTGGCGGCGCTGTTCGAGACCACCTTCAGGCTCCCCGCGCCCGACGAGGTGGCGACGATCCCGCTGCCGCAGGGGCGGGGGGTCGACGTGGAGATCCGCGATCCCGCGGCCTGCCCGCGCTACGCGGCCCGCATCGTGACCGGCCTGCGGGTCGGACCGAGCCCGCTGCCGATGCGCGTGCGCCTGGCCGCCTGCGGCGTCCGCGCCATCTCCAACCTGGTCGACGTCACCAACTACGTGATGCTGGAGACGGGCCACCCGCTGCACGCCTTCGACCTCGACCGGCTGCGCGGCGGGATCGTGCAGGCCCGCCGCGCCAACCGCGGCGAGAAGATGAAGACGCTCGACGGGGTCGAGCGCCCGCTGCAGGAGGGGGACGTCGTCATCGCCGACGGACACGGCGCGATCGCGCTCGCGGGGGTGATGGGCGGCGCCGAGAGCGAGGTGTCGTCGTCAACGAGCGCGGTGCTGCTCGAGGCGGCGACGTTCGATCCGCGCGCCGTGCGCCGCACCGCCAAGCGCCTCGGCCTGCACAGCGAGGCCTCGCACCGGTTCGAACGCGGCGTCGACGCCGAAGGGATCCCGCACGCCAGCCGGCGCGCGGCCGCGATGCTGGCGCGGCTCGGCGGCGGGGCGCTGGCGGGCGAGGGGATCGATCGCTACCCGCAGCAGGTGCACCCCCACCGGGTGA
>Ga0134128_10009004_pt1 | contig 12009 bp, 8 predicted proteins | sample KB31754_FD_96462 | JGI IMG/M metagenome (GOLD analysis project Ga0134128, IMG submission 96462) | Terrestrial soil microbial communities with excess Nitrogen fertilizer from Kellogg Biological Station, Michigan, USA - KB3-175-4 | ecosystem: Environmental > Terrestrial > Soil > Unclassified ...
CGTTCTACCCGGCGGCATTCGTCGCGAGCCTTCCGGGCGGCGATCCCACGCAGCCGCTCGGGATTCTCTACCGGACGCTCGAGCTCGGGCCGCGCGTGGACGAGAACCGCGTCGATCAATGGACCGCGATCGCCGGCATGCAAGGGACGCACAACGGCTGGGATTACCAGTGGTCGGCGAACTGGGTCGCGAACGAGCAGAAGGGCACGCTCGTCAGCGGCTACCCTGACGCGACGCAACTCGCGACGCTTTTGCATTCGGGCGTCGTGAACGTCTTCGGCTTCGATACCGACGACGTCGTACGGCAATTGCGAGCGACGCAGGTCGCCGGTCCGAGAGACGACAACCGTGCGAGCAATTACGGCGCCGACTTCAAGGTCTCCGGCAACGCATTTTCGCTTCCGGCGGGACCGGTCGCGGTCGCCGGCGGCGTCGAAGGCCGTCGCGAAAGTCTCGAGCAATCGCGTTCGGATCTGATCGCGCAGGGCAACGTCGTGGGGTTCAACGGCGGGATTCCCTCGATACCCCCCGCGTACCGCACGGTGTGGGCGGCCTTCGGAGAAGCAAACATTCCGCTCGCCAGAACGCTGGAGGCGGACCTCGCCGTTCGCTTCGACCACTACAGCGACTTCGGCAGCACGACGAATCCGAAGGTTTCGCTGCGCTGGCAACCGTGGCGGAACGTGCTGATGCGCGCGGCGTACGGCACCGGCTTTCGCGCGCCGACCTTGTCGGAGCTCTTTCAGCCGTCCGCGCTCGCTGTTCAGGGAGGCACCGATCCGATCCGCTGCCCGGTCACGCAGGCCGAGGCCGACTGCAATGCGCTCTTCCTGACTCGGCAAGGCGGAAACGCTGCGCTTTCACCCGAGAAATCGAGACAGTTTTCGGGCGGCATCGTCGTCGAACCGACCGCCGGGATGTCCGCAAGCGTCGACTATTACAACATCGAAGTCCGTAATCTCATACAGCTTTTTGATCCGACATCGATCCTCGATAATGCAGAACTGCTTCCGCCATCGTTCGTCGTTCGTGCGCCGCCGGATGCCCAGTTTCCCGCTCTTCCCGGTCGCATCGTGCAGGTCGTGAGCATCCCGACGAACCTGGGCCAGTTGCGTACGTCGGGCCTCGACGCCGATATCCGCTATCGCCCGCCCGCGACGTCGGTCGGCCAGTTCACGTTCGCGCTCTCCGGCACGTACGTGCTCGACTATCGATTGACGGGCGCGAACGACACGCCGTTTCCCGCCGGCGCAGGACAACGCGGCGCGAGCGGCGCCATTTCGCGCTGGCGCCACTTTGCGACGCTCGACTGGACCTTCGGCGCGTGGGGCGCGACGCTCGCGAACAATTTCCAGCTCGGTTATTCAGAGCCGTGCGTTCTGGACCCCTTCGACGGCCACTCGCTCGATGCATCGGGATGCATGACGCGGCGTGTCGGCTCGTACTCGGTGTGGGATCTGCAAGTGCGCTACGGCGGGTTCGCGAACACGACGCTGACGCTCGGCGTGCGCAACCTCCTCGATACGGCGCCGCCGCTGACCAACCAGCAAGGCGCCTTTCAGGTCGGCTACGATCCCACCTACGCCGATCCGCGCGGTCGAACGTTCTACGCCGCGGTCCGTTACGCGTTCAAGTAGCGTCCGATAGACCTGACACGCTTTGGTCCGGGACCGCCACCCGGACCGGTCTACGACGTAAGCGGGCCCCGTTGCCTGCGAGACGAATGGCGGTCTCGGCGTATCCGGACGTCGCGGTATCCGTCCATCGCTAACACCGCGTTGGCGGTCCCGGCAGAATCAGCATGGACCAAGAACGAGCCAATTCATGACCGACCAGCCGCAACACCCCGCTCGACCCGACAGCGGCGACATCGCCGGCGCACGCCTGGTCCCGCAGGTTGCAATGATGCTCAGGGCGGCCTGGGCCTCGCGCGTGCGCAACGCGCTACTGTGGCTCGCCGGCATCGTGTTTCTCGTCATCGTGGCGACCGCGTATGGGCAAATCCGACTCAACCGTTGGAATCAGCCGTTCTACGACGCACTGGAACGGCGCGATTTCCGGGAGTTTCTCGTGCAGCTCGGCGTGTTCGGCATCATCGCGGGTGCACTGCTCGTGCTCAACGTCTTTCAGCGCTGGCTGACGGAAACGCTCAAGCTCAAGCTGCGCGAAGGCTTGACGCTGGATCTCGTCGATCTTTGGATGCTGCCTCGTCGCGCATTCAGGCTCGCGAGCGCCGGACCGATCGGCGTCAACCCCGACCAGCGCATGCACGAGGATGCACGTCATCTGACCGAGCTTTCGGCCGATCTCGGCATCGGTCTTCTGCAGGCCTCGATCCTGCTGCTGAGTTTCGTGGGCGTGCTTTGGACACTGTCGTCGGACTTCGCCTTCGTCGTCGGCGGTCGCGTGGTTGCGATTCCGGGTTACATGGTGTGGGCCGGCATTGTTTACGCCGGCTCCGCTTCGCTGCTCACCTATTTCGTCGGCCGTAACCTCGTCCGGCGTAACGCCGAGCGCTATGCACGCGAGGCCGAACTGCGGTTCTCGCTGGTTCGCGTCAACGAGCACATCGACGCGATCTCGCTCGCGGGCGGCGAGCCGGAAGAGGCGCGGCGCATCAAGCTCAATCTTGCAGCGGTGCTGTCCGCGATGCGCGGTCTCGTCATCGGCCACACGAACCTGACCTGGGTCACCGCGGGATATGGCTGGCTGACGACGGTTGCACCGATCCTCGTCGCCGCGCCGCTCTACTTCAGCGGCAGGGTGAGCTTCGGCGGGTTGATGATGGCGGCCGGCGGGTTCCTCCAGGTCCAGTCGTCGCTGCGATGGTTCGTCGACAACTTCGACACCATCGCGGACTGGCGCGCGACGCTGTTGCGCGTCGCGAGCTTTCGCCGTGCGATGCTCGTGTCCGATACGTTGCATGACGCCGCGGGTCGCATCGCCTACGAAGAAGGTTCCTCGGATGCAATGACGCTCGAGAATCTCGAGATCGTGTCGCCGATGGGATGCACGATGCTCGACCAGCGGAACGTCGAAGTGAAACCCGGCGAGCACGTCTTTGTCGTCGGAGAACCTGGATCCGGCAAGACCGTGCTGTTTCGGGCACTCGCCGGCCTTTGGCCGTGGGGCAGCGGCCGTATCAGCGTGCCGAAAGGTGCGACGATCTTTTTCGTGCCGCGCCGACCGTACCTGCCTCCTGGCACGCTGCGCGAAGTTCTGGCATATCCGCAGAGCGTGAAAAACGTCGAGACGCCTGCGTTCAGCGACGCGCTCGCGCGGGTGGGCCTGCAACGTCTCGGGCCGATGCTCGATCGTGTCTCCCGATGGGAGCCGGATCTCAATTGGGACGATCAGCAAAGGCTCGTGCTCGCACGTCTGCTCATCCACCAAGCGCGCTGGGTCGTGCTCGATGAAGTGCTTGACTCGATCGACGGCGAGACGCGTGCTCGCGCATTGGAGATCTTCTCTCGCGATCTGAAGGATGCCGCCATCGTTCACATCGGTCGAGCGAGTGCGGCCGATCCTTCGTTCACGCGATCCATCCACGTCGTGACCGATCCGGGGAAGCGCAGGCTGGCTCGTCAGAGGTCCGCCGAAACGACGCCGCCGCCACCCGGAACGCCGGCTACAGCAGCCCCGTGACAAGTCGGGCAGCGCGCATCTGCCGAGTGCCGTTGGATGCAGCGGCGTGGTCGCCCGTCGCAGCAGGTGAGGCGTCGCTTACCCTCTCGCCAGCATCGATCGGTGGACGGCCGGCGCTGCGGCTGGATTTCGATTTCAAGGAAGGAAAGGGATTCGTCGTCGCCCGCTGCCCGGTGCAGCACGAAATGAGCGAGGACTACACCATCGCTTTCGCGCTGCGTGGCATCGGTAAGAAGAACGACCTCGAGCTCAAGCTCGTCGACGCGAGCGGGCGCAACGTCTGGCGGCACGTCGAAGCGAACTTGCAACCGCCCGCGCGCTGGAAGCGCCTTCGCGTCGACGGCCGCGCGTTCGAGTTTGCCTGGGGTCCGGCCAGTGGCGACGTCCCCAGGCAGCTCGGCGCGATCGAGCTCGCGATCGTTGCCGGCGAAGGGGGTGCCGGCACGTTATGGCTCGGCGATCTCGTCATCGAGGATCACACTCCGGCCGCGCGCCCGCGCGCGCGTGCCTCGAGTGCGCTTCCCGGCTTCGATGCGAATCAGGCGCTCGGCGGGTCGGTCTGGAGGCCGAGTCCGACCGATTCGCATCCCTGGATCACCATCGACTTCGTCGAGTCGCGCACACTCGGCGGGCTCGTCATCGATTGGCGCGGCGGCGCACCGCCGAGCGGTTTTCGCGTACGAGCCTCGTCGCGTGGTCGGCGTTGGCGAACCGTGTACGCGACGCCGCGTGCGGGTGGCGCACGGAGCTACGTTTACCTGCCGAATCTGAAGACGCGTTTTCTGCGACTCGAATTCAACGCACCGTTGTCGGGTGCCACCCTCGAACCGCAGTCGTTCGAGTTTTCACGTTCGATCGAGGCATTTTGCTACGGCGTCGCACGGCGCGAGCCGCGCGGCTGGTACCCGCGGTGGCTGCATCGCGAGCAAACGCTGTGGACGCCGATCGGCACCGCCAACGGAACACATTGCGCGCTCATGAACGAGGAAGGCGCGGTCGAGATTGCGCCGGCATCCTTCATGATCGAACCGATGGTGACGATCGACGACCGACTCTTCACGTGGGCGGACGTCGAGCGGCGACAGGCATTGCGGGACGACGTGCTGCCTGTCCCGTCTGCTGTCTGGGAAATGCCAACGTGGCGGCTGCGGATCGAAGGCGAGGCGACGTGCACCGGGCACGTTCGCCTTCGCTACAGAATCGAGAACCTCGCGGATCGACCGTCATTTGTACGCTTGCTCGTACTCGTCCGTCCGTTTCAGGTCACACCACCGTGGCAGTGCATCGGCAGCATTGGCGGCGTAAGCCTCGTTCACGACGTCGCTTGGATGGCGGGTACGTTACGTGTGAACGATACGGCTGTCATCGTGCCGGCGAGCGCACCCTCGGCCTTTGCCGCGACGACCTTCGACGAGGGTTTCGTCGCCTTGCGTGTTGCCGATGTTCACGGCGAGCCCACAAACGAACCGGTTCACGATGCGCTTGGCCTTGGTTCGGCGGCGCTCGCCTTCGATCTCGCGCTCGACGGTCACGCAACCGTGGAGCGCATCGTGGAATGCCTGCCCGCGGATTCGTCGCTCGCCACAGGGCAACCCGCATTCGATTGGACGAAGGAGCTTCCAGCGGCGCAGTGGTCCGGGCCTTCAGGCTGGGCGAGCGAAGCCATCGGGGCCGCGCTCACGGCGACCGCGCACATACTGGTGACGCGCTCCGGGCCGGCGCTGCAACCAGGACCGCGACGCTACGCGCGCTCCTGGCTTCGCGACGGCACGATCATGAGTGCAGCGCTGTTGCGAATGGGGCACGTGAAGGAGGTCGCGGAGTTCATCCGCTGGTACGCGCCTTACCAGCGAGCGGACGGATTCGTCCCGTGTTGCGTCGATCGCAATGGACCCGATTGGCTGGTCGAGCACGACAGTCACGGACAACTGATCGTGGTCATTGCCGACTGCCATCGATTCATGGCCGATCGGCGTTTTCTCGAGGAGTGCTGGCCCTTCGTCGTCAAGGCGATTGGCTGCATCGAGCGGCTGTTCGATCAAAGCGGTCTGCTGCCGGTGTCGGTCAGTCACGAGGGTTACCTCTCGCAGCCGGTGCATTCGTATTGGGACGACTTCTGGGCGCTGCGCGGTCTGCGCGACGCGGTCGACCTCGCGCAGACGATCGGGGAACGTGATGCCGCCGAGCGCTGGAGCGGCGTCGCGAAACGCTTTGCCGTGGCCTTGTTCGAATCGATCGAGCACACGCGCGCTGCGCACGAGCTCGATTTCATTCCGGGCAGCGTGGAGTGGGCAGACTTCGACCCCACCGCGACGGCGATCGCGATCGCATTTCTCGACGTCGCCGAAGGTCTCGATCGCAATGCGGTCGAGCAAACGTTCGATCGATACCTTGCCGACTGGCGTCGCAAGCGAAGCGGTGCGCTCGCATGGGACAAATACTCGCCCTACGAGATCCGCATCATCGGCGCCCTGCTTCGCCTCGGGCGGCGCGAAGCGGCGCTCGAGCTGCTGCGCTTCTTCCTGTCGGATCAGCGGCCACCCGCGTGGAATCAATGGCCCGAGATTGCATGGCGAGACCGTCGAGCGCCTGCGCACGTCGGCGATCTCCCGCACACGTGGGTGGCCGCGGAGTACGTGCTCGCCGTGCGCAGCCTGTTCGCCTACGAACGGATGACCGACCGAAGGCTCGTCGTGGCCGCCGGCCTCGCTTCGGAATGGATGAGCGATCCGGGTATCCGGGTGCACGAGATGCCTACGCTCTACGGTGCTCTGAGTTTTTCCGCACGCGCTGTCGACGAGCATACGTTACGTTTCGAGATCGGACCCGGGGTGAATGCCGGCATCGAGCTCCGACCGCCGTTGTCGGGACGGTCCCTGGTCGACGTGACCGTCGACGACAGATCGCATCACAACTTCGACGCGCAGTCGGTGACGATCGACGGTACCCCGGCGGAAATCGTTTGCCACGTCGGTGCATCGCGCGTCTCGTAGGCCACGAATCGTTCGATCCTGACTCTTGACGGCACTGCCTGAGGGCCGAAGCGATTATCCTCAGGGGAACAAGCAGTTGCCCCCGTTTTGGCATGACTTATGTTGCGAGCGCCGCCGATCCGAGCATTGCCGTCAACGTGTCGCCGCGGCAGATCCGCCGGCCGGGATTCGCCGATTTGCTGGCATCCGTACTGAGCGAAACGGGATTGCCGCCGTCCCGGTTGGAACTGGAGATCACCGAGAGCACGTTGATGGCCGATCATGGCCCTGGCTCGGCGGCCCTCGAGGCGCTGGCCGACGCGGGGGTGCGCCTCGCAGTCGACGACTTCGGCACAGGGTTTTCCAACCTCGCGTGCCTGCAGCGATTTCCGATCGGCTGCCTCAAGATCGACCGCTCGTTCATCGAGCGCATCGGTCACGAGCCCGACAACGACACGCTCGTGAGCGCCCTGCTCGCGATGGCTCGCAACATGCGGCTGCGGGTGATCGCCGAAGGCGTCGAAACCGTCGAGCAGATCGAGTTTCTCAAGCGCCAGGGATGCGCCGAGGCGCAGGGTTTCTACTACGCGAGGCCGATGTCGGCCGATGCGTTCTTCTCGGTGTACCTGTCGACTCCCCCGACCCAGTAACCGCGCTGCCCGTCAGTGCTCGGTGTTCCTGCGCACCGCCGGCAACCCCACTGCCGCGACGCCCAGCAGCAGTATGAGCATGGCTATCGCACCCAACGTTGGTGTCGCAATGGCGCGGGCTTGCACGGCTGGCGGAAGAGGATCGTTGCTGACCGCGATTGCGAAGTCGGCGATGCCGCATAGATCTTTGCCGCGAGCCATGTAGATATAACCCTGGGCGCCCCATGACGTTCCGCGGGAGTTCTTGACGATCCAGTAGCCATTGGCGCCGGTCGTATAGCCGACGATCAGCACCGCCTGCGTGGGATCGTGATCGCTGCAGGGTCCGTTGAAGATTCCGCCCTTGTAGTTATCGAATGCCGCACTCGCGTTGACGAGTGCGACCACCGGACCGCGAGCAACGTAATTCTGGACCGACAGCTCGTCGCCCGGCGGCACGCGTCCTGCACCGGGGATGGTCGCCACCGGGGTGAACGCCTCGCAGGTTCCCTCGCGTGCGGTATAGGGATAGGAAGCCGTTTTTGCGAGGCCACCCTTGGCAATGACCGTTCGCAACGCCGCGATCGGATTCCCGCCGCCGCATCCCGAACCCGACCCGGTGCAGTCGAGCAGATCCTGCTCCGAGAGATTGAACAGCTGGCCTGCCTCGATGAAATGAGTCGCTTCCACCAGCCCTGTCACGGCAAACGCCCAGCTCGCGTCGCACGACCCTTCGTTCTTGACCGGCGTCACCGCACCTTTCGTCCGCCAGTCCACGTCTCCGCCGTTGCTCGTCAGCGCGGGCAGGACAGTGAGCCCGCCGTAGTCGGCGGTGAAGACGACCGCGTCGGCGCCGACTGTGGCTCCAGCAAGCAGTGCGGCGACGACGAGGCGAAGGACCCTGCAGCAACCGCGGACAAGGAGACCACTCATGGCGCGGCATATTATCCCGAAATGTCCCGCAACTGACGCTCGCTCGAACGTTGCGACCGTGATTCGCTTTCAGTGAACAACGACCAGGTTTTCAACCGATATGGCCCATGAAGTGCGCCAAGCACGGTTGCGGCCGACTCTAATATCCTTCGACGTCTTCGGCACGTTGATCGGCGTCCGCGAAAGTTCCTACAGCGCGTTCGAGCGCATTCTTGCCGATATCGGCGCGCATCGCATCGACGTGAAAGTGTTCTGGGAACACTGGGAACACCGAAACATCGTCCATTACCGGGAGCCGTACCGAACGTATCGGGAGATTTGCGCGCTTTCGCTCGAGGAAACGTTTGCGCACTTCGGCCTCAATGGCGAGGGACGCCTGATCGGCCACTATTTCGATGCGTTCCCCCGCTTCTTCCTCTACGACGATGTCGTGCGTACGCTCGATCGGCTGTCGCGCCGCTACAGGCTGGCGCTCGTGTCGAACATCGACGACGATCTGCTCGCGTCGACGCCGTTGAAGCGAGAGTTCGATCTCGTGTGTACGGCGCAACGGGCGGAGGGATACAAGCCTGACGGCACGCTGTTTCGTTATCTGATCGAGCATGCCGGCTGCGCGAAGGAAGCCATTCTGCATGCCGGGCAGTCGCAGTTCACGGATCTCGTTGGCGGCAAGCCCCTCGGCTTGACCATTGCCTGGATCAATCGACGCCAAGTGGCACTCGATGATTCCGTGCCGCGACCGGACTTCATCCTGGCCGACATTCAATCGATTGACGATCTGGTCGAACCGTGACGATGCCTTTGACATGCGTTCGAGTGGGCAAGCCGGGCGGACGCGCTACGCAGGACGCAGCGTTCCGGACATTGCCGATTCATTTTCATGTCGCATCAGAATCAGGAAGACGAGCGCATGCGTGATGAACAATAGCGGCACGGCAAACGTCGGTATGAAATAGGTGGCTCCCAGTTGTCCCACCACCAGGCCGGCGTGGTTCGCCTGGTAGAAGGCATTCAGCAGGTCCGCCGTGCCCCAGAGATTGAAGATCCACACGATGACAACGCCGCCCCGGCGTGAGAGCGATATAAGCGCAAGCACAGCCAGCACGGCGGCTACGGCGTCGCCGTAGGCCGCCGAATGCGAGAACGCCACGGGCAAATCGGGCGACACGACGCCTGGGACCAGGAAAGCCAGTCCCAGGAAGCGGAAGCTGTGCAGAATCAGCAAAGGTCGCAACGCGTCGACCCGCGTGCGAATGCGAACCTGCGGCCAGACGTAACGAGCGGCCACGACGGACCATGCGACAAAGCTCAATACGATGCTTCCGAAGAATGCGAGTTGCTGCGGCATGAGGATCTCCTTTCCACGCCCGTAGTGGTACCGCATAGTACCGACTCGAGCATCATGCTACGGTACCGTTGGGTACCTGTCAAGGAGTTTGTGATGGCCGTCATGAAAAGGCGAACGACAGCGGACACGAAGGACGCGTCAGAAGCCAAGCGCGGCAGGATCCTGCATGCGGCAATGGAGACATTTCGCGAGCATGGCTTCACTGAGGCGACGACGCTCGAGATCGCCACTCGTGCGCGCGTGTCGAAGCGCGAGCTTTATGCGTTGGTGGGAAACAAGCAGGAAATGCTCGTCGCGTGCATCACCGAACGCTCCACCAGGCGCCTGCAGGTGCCGGCTGACATGCCGGTGCCGCGCGACCGCAAGAGCCTCGCGGAGGTGCTCACAGGATTCGGGACGCAGTTGCTACGCGAGGTCAGCGAGCCGGCGGTCATCGCGGTATTCCGTCTCGCGATCGCCGAAGCCGTCCGTGCGCCGGAGGTGGCGCAAGCTCTCGATGCCATAGGACGGAAAACGAGCGATGCCGCCCTGCGCCAGATCATGACCCGGGCTCGGACGTCGGGACTTCTGGACGGCCGTGCGGGTCAGCTCGCCGAGCAGTTCCGCGGACTGCTGTGGTCCGATTTGATGGTCAGTCTGCTGCTCGGCGTCGCCGAGCGCCCGGGGCCACGCGCGTTGGAGGAACGCGCTCGCAGCGCGACAGCGGCCTTTCTGCGGCTTCATCCCATGTCGAACGGCGTTGTGACTCGGCGTGACTGAGGGTTAGAAGCAAAGGGCTTACGCGTAGGCGTAAGCCCTCGACTGCAGATTGCATTGGAGGCGCCCGCGATTCGAGCCGACCGCCGATGGTCCCCGGGTCCTTCGCGTGCGTCAGTCCCCGAAGGACTCAGCGTGAATCGCCTTGCCACGCTGCGTCTTCAAGAAATTATCGGTGAACCGCAGTACCTGAAAGCCGTTGGCATCGCCCACGACCCACAGGTTCAGGTCGTGTCCCTTTCCGTCGGCCGCAGGAACCTCGACGAAGCGCGCCAGGCCCGCTTGCTTTTCGACGGTTTTCGGCACACCCGGCGACCAGCTGCCCGACCCGGGAAGGAAAGCATTTCCAGGAGCCGGCCCCTTCCAATAGGCGATTTCAACAGGATGAAGCGGATCGAAGATATCGTACACGCGGGTACCAGTCCCTCTCGACCCGCACGCGGCAAGCACCGGATTGTTCGGACGATCGAGCGCGCACCGTTCGGTCGAGTAGTCCAGCGCGCTGCCACCGTCCTTGGGCTGCGTCAGGAAATGCGTGCAATTCCTGGGGTCGTGCACCTCGAGCATGATCTTGGAAACGATTCTGGGGTTCGTCTCGTCGGTGATGTCGATGATGTTCGAATAGCCGTACGGCGACGCTCCTCGGTCGCATGCGGCCTGCAGGCCACCCACGCCACCTTGGCCACCAGACTCGTCCGTGCTGATGACGTACGAGCGTCCGTGAGACGTGAAGGGAAGCATTTCTTCGGCTTGTCCCTGATCGTCCCAGAAGAGCCTGCTGACGACACGGATCTGTGGATTCGGGAGCCGGTACTCGATGTCGCTCGTGTCGAGGATCACCAGTCCGTCAGGCCCGAATGAAGAATCGGTGGGCGGCGCGCCAAAGTTGCCGGGTTGCCCCGCGTACAGACGCGTGCCGCTCGGGTTCGTCGAAAGGTCGTGGGGGCGACCGTCGCCATTGAACGTCCAGGTGGTGAAGAGCTTCGCGTTGTACGGGTCGGCCACATCGATGATGGGCAGGATGCCGTTCACACCGCGAAACTGCTGGCCGATGTAATACGTCTTGCCGTCCTGCGCCCATCCGCCCATGTGGCCCTTGCTGTTGGGAACGTCGAACGTCGATGCCAGCCTGGGGTGCGCGCAGTCTGCGTTCAAGTCGTAAACCGCGAAGTTCGGCCCGTTGCTCTGCGCGAGTGCGAGGAGTCCTCGTGCCTGGTTCACCTTGTTGTTCTCATGCGGGTTCAGCCCTGCCTTCGTTTCGGCAAGGTATTCGGTCGCCTGGGGATGCCTGGGATCCGAGACGTCGATGACGACAATGCCGGGATGCGCCTGGGCAGCGTTGTTTTCCGTTGCCATATACGCGCAGTGACTGAAGTACGACGGGCCGTCCTGCGAAAAGGCGCCCTCTCCCCTGAACTGACCGACGAGCTCGAGATTGCAGTTGTACCCGAGGAGCGAATCGCCGCTCGAGCGCTCCAACGCCGTGGTCTCGCCCTGCAATCCGCTTTCGGTGCGGTCGTTTGGTCCGCATTGCGCCTTCGGCACGGGACCCATCGATCCGACCTCGGTGGCCCGATGACCTCCTGCGTCGGCGAAGATCGAATTGCTGAGTACAAGACCCATAAACGTGACAGTCGATATTGCGAATCCGCTGACTAAGCGCTGCTTCTTCATCGTTTCTCCTCGCTATGTGCATCAGAACGCGGTGGACGGATCCCCGGACGTC
>Ga0134128_10009006_pt1 | contig 12006 bp, 10 predicted proteins | sample KB31754_FD_96462 | JGI IMG/M metagenome (GOLD analysis project Ga0134128, IMG submission 96462) | Terrestrial soil microbial communities with excess Nitrogen fertilizer from Kellogg Biological Station, Michigan, USA - KB3-175-4 | ecosystem: Environmental > Terrestrial > Soil > Unclassified ...
ATCGCCGTCGGGATCACGTCGTTGCTGCTCTGGCTCATGTTGACGTGATCGTTGGGATGCACGGCCTTGCCGAGGCGGCGCGTGGCGAGCGTCGCGATCACCTCGTTGGCATTCATGTTCGTGCTGGTGCCGGAGCCGGTCTGGAAGACATCGATCGGAAACTGTCCATCGTGCTGTCCGGCCGCCACCTCCGCCGCCGCGGCCTCGATCGCGCGGGAGACCGCGGGATCGAGGAGCTGCAGCTGCGTGTTGGCGCGAGCGGCAGCCTGCTTGATGAGCCCCACCGCACCGATGAAGGCGCGCGGCATCGTCAGGCCGCTGACCGGGAAGTTCTGCACAGCCCGCTGTGTCTGCGCGCCCCAGAGGGCATCCGCGGGCACCTTGAGCTCACCCATGCTGTCGTGCTCGATTCGATGGGAACTCGTCATCACATCTCCGGCGCGGAAGCCCCGGACCTGGGGCCGGGGACGGAGCGCCGCTCCTTCTGTTGACTGGACAAAAACACAGGACTGGAATTCTTTCTGTCGGCCTTTTCGGCGGTTACGCCACCGACGGGTATGAAACGGTTTCTCGAGCGGCCCGCTGGAAGCGGGTGCGACGGCGCGGTGGCTGCGGCTGCGAGCGCGCGTCGGGTAAGGACACACGGAGCGTGTTCCAGTTGGAACGTCAACTGCCTGATTCTGGGTGTCTGTGTTCTCATGGACGGAAATCTCCGTCCTTCAGGACGGAGAAGACGTTAAGGCGTCTGCTCCAGTGCTCGCGTGCGTTTATGATAGCGCATGGCCGATACCCGCCCGGATTCTCTTGGCCCCGATGCGCTTGCTGCGCTGTCGCCCGTCGATGGCCGCTATCGCGCGGCCACCGAGCCGCTGCGCGAGCTGCTCTCCGAGGCGGGCCTCATCCGCGAGCGAGTGCGGATCGAGGCCGCATGGCTCCTGCATCTTACCGCGGCGGTGCCGCAGCTCGCAGGTGCCGCTCTGGCTCCCGCCGCGGCCGCGCGCGCGCGCGAGCTTGCGCGCGAGCCGGATGCGGACTGCGCGAAGTCGGTGAAAGCCATCGAGGCGGCCATCAACCACGACGTCAAGGCTGTCGAGTACTACGTCCGCCAACAGCTCGCGGCCGCAGGAGCGAGCGAAGCCTCCCTGGAGCTCGTGCACTTCGGCTGCACTTCGGAGGACATCAACAATCTGAGCTATGCGCGCCTTCTCGGCGAGGCACGCCGGCGCTTGGCTTGCGTACTCACGGAGCGTACGACCGAGCTCGCCGCTCTCGCCCACCGTGAGGCGGACACGCCAATGCTCGCGCGCACACATGGCCAGCCTGCGAGCCCGACGACGCTCGGCAAGGAAGTCGCCAACTTCGTCGCGCGCCTGCGCCGCGCGCAGCGGCGCTTGAGCGCCGTCGAGATTCTCGGCAAGTGGAACGGCGCGGTAGGCAATTTCAACGCGCATCACGCAGCGCTGCCCGGTGTCGACTGGCCCACAGTGAGCGGCCGCTTCATCGAGTCCCTCGGAATCGCCTGCAATGCCTACACGACGCAGATCGAGCCCCACGACTGGATTGCCGAGTACTGCGATGCCATCGCCGCCATCAACGTCGTGTTCCTCGACCTCTGCCGCGACTTCTGGGGCTACATCTCCCTCGGCTATCTCAAGCAGCGCGCGGCCGCGGCCGAGGTCGGCTCCTCGACCATGCCGCACAAGGTCAACCCCATCGATTTCGAGAACGCCGAAGGCAACCTCGGCATCGCCAACGCCCTGCTGCGCCACTTCGCCGACAAGCTGCCGATCTCCCGTTGGCAACGGGACCTCACCGACTCCACGGTGCTCCGCAACCTGGGTGTCGCATTCGGGCACACGCTCATCGCCTGGCGTGCGCTCGGCCGCGGCCTCGGCAAGGTGGATGCGAATGCGCCAACACTCACAGCAGATCTGCAGGACGCGTGGGAGGTGCTTGGCGAGGCCGTCCAGACCGTCCTGCGCGCGGCGGGAATACCTGGTGGGTACGAGCGCCTCAAGGAGCACACGCGCGGACGCGCAATCGATCAGCGTGCACTAGCGGAGCTCATCGAGAGCTTGCCGCTTTCCGCGGAGGAAAAGCGTCGGTTGAAGACGCTGCGTCCGGTGGATTACACCGGCCTTGCAAGCCGTCTGGCCCGCGGAATATGACAAATTCTGCCCGGATGCGGGCGCCCGAAATGAGAACTACACCTCGGTTTTTACTCATTAACGCAGGCTAAGCGCCTGAATTCGTGATGGATTCGACAACCTCGAGGTGAGCAGCCTATCTAAGATCGGTGGGCCTGCCCATGTCGCAGGCGAAGACGGCGGCCGCTCGTGGCTCAATACGGGGAACTCGAACATAAAAGCGCGCTGGCACAGCTCGCAAACGCCCGCTACTCACCGGAATCGGTGAGCGGCAAGGGCGCGCGGGCCGCGAGGGGCATGGACATGCTCACCGTGCTCACCACGCTTCCGGAAGTGCGCAGCGCAGTCTGCCAGGTGGCCGCCTCGGCGCAGCGGCTCATCTCGATCTATACCCCCGACCTCGAGCCCGATCTCTACGACCAGACGGCGTTTCTCGAGGTGATCAAGCATTTCGTGCTGGCCCGCAGCTTCGCCAAGGTGCGCGTGCTGCTCGCGGAGCCGACGCGGGTCATGCGCGACAGCAACCGCTTCGTGGCCATGGGGCGGCGGCTCTCGAGTTGCATCGACATCCGTTACGTCGCGGCAGAGGCCCGCCAGCGTGCCTCGGCCTACCTCATCGCCGACGACCGGGCGATCGTCTACCGCATGCGTTCCGATACCTGGGACGGCATTGCGGACATCAACAACCCGCCGGCCGCGCGCATGTATCTGCAGGAATTCGACCAGATCTGGGACGCCAGCGCTCCCGAGCACGGCCTGCGCGCCGCGCGCCGCGGGTAGAGGTCAGATCCCCCCTCCGCGACGGATATAATTCCGTCCATGTCCGATCCCGAGATCACCGTCGCCGCGGTGACGGAGACGGAGGGGCGTTTCCTCGTCGTCGAAGAGCGCATTTCCCGCCGTCTCGTCATCAACCAGCCCGCCGGCCACGTCGAGCCCGGCGAAACCCTGCTCGATGCGATCGTCCGCGAGGTACGCGAAGAGACCGCCTGGCTCTTCACCCCCGACGAGCTGCTCGGAGTCTATCTCTGGCGCCATCCTGCAACCGGCCGCACGACCAAGCGTTTCGCATTCACCGGTGCGGTCACGGATCACCGCGACGGTCAGCCGCTGGACAAGGGCATCATCGCCACTCACTGGCTGACTCGCGCCGAGCTCAAGGGCCGCGAGCAGCAGCTGCGCAGCCCTCTGGTGTTGCGCTGCGTCGATGACTATCTGGCCGGCAGGCGCCAGCCGCTCGCCACCGTAGCGGCTCTCGATCTCGGCACCGCACGTGCGGTGGCCGGGGTCGGACTCTGACATCCGCAGGCAATGAGCGATCGCATCATCGTGGGTCTCTCGGGCGGCGTCGACTCCGCCGTCGCGGCCCTGCTCCTCAAGGAGCAGGGATGCGAAGTCCACGGCCTCTTCATGAGCAACTGGGAGGAGGACGATGACGGCTATTGCACCGCCGCCCAGGATTTCCAGGACGCCCGCGCGGTCGCGCACGAGCTCGCCATCCCGCTGCACCGGGTCAGTTTCGCGGCCGAGTACCGTGAGCGCGTCTTTCGATATTTTCTGACGGAGCACAGCGCCGGCCGCACACCGAACCCCGATGTGCTCTGCAACCGCGAGATCAAGTTTGGTGTGGCGCTGCGCTATGCCCGGCGGCTCGGCGCCACGCGATTCGCAACAGGCCACTACGCGCGCATCCTCCGGCGGCCCTCGGGCGCGGAGCTCCACAAGGCGCGCGATGCGGCCAAGGATCAGAGCTACTTCCTCCACGCGGTCGAGCTCGGCCACCTGGCGGATACGCTGATGCCGATCGGGGAGCTCGAGAAGGGTGCGGTGCGCGAGCGGGCCCGACAGGCGGGACTGCCGGTGTTCGACAAGCCGGACAGCACCGGCATCTGCTTCGTGGGCGAGCGCCCCTTTCGCGAGTTTCTCGGCCGCTTTCTCGCCGATCGGCCGGGGCCCATCGAATCCGCCGATGGCGAGCCCCTCGGCGTGCATCGCGGACTGGCCTTCTACACCCTGGGCCAGCGTGAGGGGCTCGGGATCGGCGGACGGGCGCACCACGCCCAGCTCCCCTGGTTCGTGGCCCGCAAGGACACGGCCCGTAACGCGCTCATCGTCGTGCAGGGTCACGATCACCCGCTGCTTCTCAGCTCGGCGCTATCGAGCGGTCCCATGCACTGGCTGAGTGAGCCGCGGACCGCTCCATTCGCCTGCGGCGTCAAGGTCCGCTACCGCCAGACCGATCAAACCGCCGTGCTCGAACCGCGCGACAACGGCAGTGCACGTCTTCGCTTCGAGAAACCGCAGCGCGCGGTCACACCTGGGCAGTACGCGGTGATCTACGAGGGCGAGCGATGCCTCGGAGGCGCCGTAATCGAGAGTGTGGAGCCGGCCTTGGCCGATCGGGCGGCGGCGTGAGGATCTTCCGGCGGGATCGGGTGGCGGTGACCCTATATAATCCGCGCCGCTCTTTCAGGAGAGAGTCATGACGAACAGCTTCAAGGCGCACTCGAGCCTCGCGGTCGGCAACCGCTCGTACGAGATCTTCAGCCTGGCGGCGCTGCCGCGGGAGAAGGTGGCGCGGCTCCCCTACTCGCTCAAGATCCTGCTCGAGAACCTGCTGCGCTTCGAGGACGGCGTCAATGTGACTCGCCACGACATCGAGGCGCTGCTCGCCTGGGAGCCCTCGGCAACCCCCGCGCACGAGATCGCATTCACCCCTTCACGCGTCATCCTTCAGGACTTCACCGGCGTGCCCTGTGTGGTGGACCTGGCGGCGATGCGCGATGCCATCGTCCGCCTCGGGGGGGATCCGGAGCGCGTCAACCCGCTCGCTCCGGCCGAGCTCGTCATCGACCACTCGGTGCAGGTCGACGAGTACGGCAATGCCGGCGCCCTTGCCGCGAACACGCGCATCGAGTTCTCACGCAACATGGAGCGCTATGCGTTCCTGCGCTGGGGCCAGTCGGCCTTCCACAACTTCTCCGTCGTGCCGCCGAGCACCGGCATCGTGCACCAGGTCAACCTGGAATACCTCGGCCGTGTCATCTTCGATGCGGAGAAGGACGGCAACCGCAGCGCCTACCCTGACACCCTGGTCGGCACCGATTCGCACACGACCATGATCAACGGTCTCGGGGTCCTCGGTTGGGGCGTGGGCGGCATCGAGGCGGAGGCTGCCATGCTCGGCCAGCCGGTGACCATGCTCATCCCGCAGGTCATCGGCTTTCGCCTCACCGGACGCCTGAGGCCCGGTGCCACGGCAACCGACCTCGTGCTCACGGTCACGGAGATGCTGCGAAAGAAAGGCGTCGTCGATAAGTTCGTCGAGTACTTCGGTGACGGCCTGGCCTCGCTCCCGCTGGCCGATCGCGCGACCATCGCGAACATGGCCCCGGAATACGGCAGCACGTGCGGCATCTTCCCCATCGACGAGGAGACCGTCCGCTATCTCGAGCTCACCGGCCGCCCGCGGGAGCGGATCGACCTGGTCACGGCCTATGCGAAGCACCAGGGCCTCTGGCGCACCCAGGGCGAGAAGCCCGCACAGTACACGGATGTCGTCGAGCTCGATCTCGGCACCGTGGAGCCGAGCCTCGCAGGTCCCCGCCGTCCCCAGGATCGCGTGCCGCTCAAGTCCGCCAAGAGCACTTACGAGAGCAACGCGAAGAAGGCCGCCGAGGAGCGCAGGAGCCGCAACGAAGCCACGAGCGCCAACGCACAGGGCACTGCGAAAGTAACGCTCGATGGCTCGAGCTTCGAGCTCGAGGACGGGGCGGTGCTGATCGCCGCCATCACGAGCTGCACCAACACCTCCAATCCGTCGGTCATGTTGGGAGCCGGCCTCCTCGCGCGCAAGGCGCGCCAGCGGGGCCTCAAGGCCAAACCCTGGGTGAAGACCAGCCTCGCCCCGGGCTCGCGTGTCGTCACCGACTACTTCAAGCGCGCAGGCGTGCTCGATGATCTCGCCGCGGCCGGCTTCGACCTCGTCGGCTACGGCTGCACCACCTGCATTGGCAACTCAGGTCCCCTAAAGCCGGAGATCTCCGCCGGCGTCAAGGCGGGCGACATCACGGCGTGCTCGGTGCTGTCCGGCAACCGTAACTTCGAGGGCCGCGTGCATCCGGAGGTACGGATGAACTTCCTTGCCTCACCGCCGCTCGTGGTGGCGTATGCACTCGCCGGGACGCTCGACATCGACCTGACGACGGAGCCGCTCGGGACCGGAACCGACGGCAAGCCCGTGTACCTGAAGGACCTCTGGCCGAGCGATCACGAGGTGCAGGAGCTCCTTACGCGCTCGATCGACTCGAAGATGTTCCAGCAGAGCTATGCGGGCGTGTTCGCCGGCGATGAGCACTGGAGCAGCATCAAGGTGCCCGCCGGCAAGCTCTACACCTGGGACGCGAAGTCGACCTACGTCAAGAACCCGCCCTATTTCGAGGGCATGGGCCGCACCCCCGCGCCGCTCAGCGACATCCACGGCGCCCGGGCGCTCGCGGTGCTCGGCGACTCGGTCACGACCGATCACATCTCGCCCGCAGGCAACATCGCGAAGTCGAGCCCCGCGGCGCGCTATCTCATCGAGCAGGGCGTGAAGCCGGCCGACTTCAACTCCTACGGGGCGCGCCGGGGAAACCATGAGGTGATGATGCGCGGCACCTTCGCCAACATCAGGCTGCGCAATCAGCTCGTACCCGGTGTCGAGGGCGGCATCACCGTCCACCTGCCGAGCGGCGAGCAGACCTCGATCTACGATGCGGCCATGCGCTACGAGCAGGACCGCACGCCCCTCATCATTCTTGCCGGCCGCGAGTATGGCACCGGCTCCTCGCGCGACTGGGCGGCCAAGGGCACGATGCTCCTCGGCGTGCGGGCCGTCATCGCCGAGAGCTTCGAGCGCATCCATCGCTCGAACCTCATCGGCATGGGCGTCGCGCCGCTGCAGTTCCAGCCGGGCGAGAGCGCAAAGTCTCTCGGCCTGAGCGGCCGTGAGGTGTTCGAGATCACCGGGCTCGAGAGTGGTGATGCCAACGAGGTCACCGTGAAGGCAACCCCCGAAGGGGGAAAAGCGATCACCTTCACTGCACGTGTGCGGATCGACACGCCAAAAGAGCGCGAGTATTACCGTCACGGCGGCATCCTCCAGTACGTGCTGCGGCAGCTTGCCGGCTCCGGCCGAGGAAGCTGAGTAGCGCGCGCGGACGCGACGAACGCGTTGGGCGATAGGTGCGGCTGGCAGTTTTCGATCTGGACGGAACCATCACGCGGCACGACACGCTCGCGCCTTACGTGTTCGGCTTCCTGTTACGTAAGAGGCTCTGGCGGGCCCCCGCCCTGCTGCTCCTCATACCGGTGCTCTTCTGCTATGCGCTCGGGCTCATCGGCCGCGGCGGCCTCAAGTCGGCATTCATCCGCGCTGCGCTCGGCGGTTGCCGGCACAAGAGACTCGAGCGCTGGACCGCGACATTCGTCGAGCGGCTACTGGCGAACGATCTTTTCCCGCAGGCGCTCGAGGCGATCCAGGCGCATGCGCGCGTAGGCGATTACCTCGTTCTCCTCAGCGCGAGCACCGATCTTTATGTACCCGCCATCGCTCGCGCGCTCGGATTCCAGGAGGTCATCTGCACCGGCGTGCGCTGGAAGAACGAGCGGTTGCGCGGCACGCTGACCACACCCAACAGGAGAGGTGCGGAGAAGGCACGCTGCATCACGGCCCTGCGCGCCCGCCACCCCGAGACCCAAGCCGTGGCTTACGGCAACGCCGCGAGCGACCTCGAGCACCTCAAGCTCGTGGAGCGTGGCGTACTCGTCAACGGCTCACGGTCCGCGCGACGCGAAGCCGTCCGCGTAGGGATCTCGTGCACGGACTGGCACTGAGCGGCGCCTGAGGCCGCGCGAGCGCTACATGGAGGTGCGGATCTGCCAGAGCTCAGGGAAAAACTTGAGCTCGAGCGCCTTCGCCAGATAGGACACACCGCCCGTGCCGCCGGTGCCGGGCTTGTAACCGATGATACGCTCCACCGTCTTCAGGTGATGGCAGCGCCAGAGCTGGAACTTGTGATCGAGATCGACCAGCCGCTCGGCGAGCTCATAAAGATCCCAGTCCTTCTCCGCATTGTGATACACGCCGAGCCAGGCGCCCGCGACCTGCTTGCTGGCGCGGTACGGCTCGCTGAAGTCGCGTGTCAGGTAGTCCTCGGGAATGCCGTAGCCCCGGCGGCTGAGGAGCCGCAGCGCCTCGTCGTAGAGTGACGGCGACTCGAGCACGCGTTTCAGCGCAGCGTAGGCTTTCGGGTCGCGCTTGTGCACTTCCAGCATCTGCGCATGCTTGTTGCCGAGGAGGAACTCGAGCATGCGGTACTGGTACGACTGGAAGCCCGATGAGCGCCCGAGAGCGTTGCGGAACGCCGAATACTCGAACGGCGTCATCGTCGAGAGCACTTCCCAGGTGGAGATGAGTTGGGTCTGCACCCGCGAGACTCGGGCCAGCATCTTGAAGGAGGGGTCGAGGTCATCGCGCCGCACACACTCGAGCACGCCCGCGAGCTCGTGCAGCATGAGCCGCATCCACAGCTCCGAGGTCTGGTGCACGATGATGAACATCATCTCGTCGTGCTCGAAGGAGAGCGGCTTCTGCGCATCGAGGAGCTTCTCGAGGTGCAGGTACTCGCCATAGGAGAGCGAGGAGCCGAGATCCCAGTGGATCGCCTCGCCGCTCAGGTCCACACGCTCGGACTTGTCGTAGCGCTTCGGGCTCATGCCGCTTCGTCGCCAAACACCCACGCCGGAACCCGCCGCCAGCCATCGAGCAGCTCCCTGTCGAGGCTTCGATACTCCGGACAGTGGCGCGCCACGCGCTGCCAGAACCGGCGCGAGTGATTCATGTGCAGGGTATGAGCGAGCTCGTGGATCATGAGGTACCGCACCACCGGTGGCCGCTGGAAGAGCAGGCAGCAGTTGAGGCTGATCGTGCCCCGCGTCGAGCAGCTGCCCCATCGCGTGCGCTGCCGCCGGATGAGAACGCGGCCGTAGCTGAAACCGAGCTCGCGCGCGCACTGCGCCAGAAGGGGCGGGAGCACCCGGTGCGCCCGCTCCGTCAGCCAGCGGCGCAGCGCATGGCTCACCGATGGGCCATTGCCCTGACCACCCGCGAGCACCAGCAGGCCCGGGGTCGATGAGGCGATCCTCGCCCTGCCCGTCCCGCCGGAAACGTGGATGTGCCAGGTCTCCTCACAGGCGGGCAGCTCGATCTGCAGCGGCGGGAAAGGCACCGGCGGACCCGCCCGACGCCGCGCCTCGTCGCGCTTGCGCTCGATCCAAGGGCGATGCCTCTCGAGAAAGCGCTCCACCGCGCGTGCAGAGGTCCTCGAGGGCACGACGACCTCCACGCGACCAGTGTGGAAGACGCGCACGGTCAAACGTCGCGCGCGCTGGCTCTCGCGGACGCTCCACCCCTCGGTGGCGTCCTTGTCGGACCATAACGGCAACTGGGACGTCACCATATTGGAAATCATCGGACCATGGCGGCAGAATCCCTGGCCATTCCATAATACCAGCCAACGGCGCGGCGCATGCGGCGCGTCCGGCCAGGAGATGCCGTGCCCGACAGCGCACCGATCCTCGAGGTTCACAACCTCGTCAAACAGTATCCCTCCGTCACCGCCGTGGGCGGCGTCTCGTTCACCGTACCCGAGGGCACCTGCTTCGGGCTCCTGGGGCCCAACGGCGCCGGCAAGACGACCACCATCGAGATCATGGAGGGAATCCTGCCGTCGACCTCGGGCGAGATACGCTACCGCGGCGAGCCCCTCGGCGCGCGCTTTCGCGAAGAGGCCGGGATCCTCTTCCAGAAGACCGCGCTGCAGGATTTCCTGAGCGTTCGCCAGAGTGTCGCGCTCTTTCGCGGTTTGTACACGAGCGGGCTCGACGTCGATGAGGTGCTGCGGGTGTGTGCACTCGAGAAGCTCGCGAGCCGCGACAATCGCAAGCTCTCCGGCGGCCAGCAACAGCGATTGCTGCTCGCGATCGCGCTGGTGAACGATCCCAAGGTGCTGTTCCTCGATGAGCCGACCACCGGCCTCGACCCCCAGGCGCGGCGCAACTTCTGGGAGCTGGTGGAGTCGATCAAGGCGCGGCGCAAGACGATCATCCTCACCACCCACTACATGGAGGAGGCGCAGCTCCTCTGCGACGAGATCGCCATCATGGATCGGGGGCGCATCATCGCGCAGGGCGCGCCGCAGCGGCTCCTCAGCGAACACTTCTCCGAGGTGCTCCTCGAGCTGCCGCGTCACGAGTTTCCCGAGGTCGCGCGGCAACTGCCGCTAAAGCTCATCGACGCGAGCGACCGTGTCGAGATCAGCACGCACGACCTCGACGGCACGCTGCGGGCCCTCATCGAGGCGCACGTGCCGCTACGGAACCTGCGCATCCGGCCGGCGAACCTCGAGGACCTCTTCCTCGAGCTGACGGGCAAGGAGCTGCGGGCATGATGAAGCGACTCCTCGCCGTCTGGCACGCGCGCAATCTCGAATTCCTGCGCGACCGCCCCACGCTGCTCTTCACGCTGCTGCTGCCCCTCGGCGTCGTGATCAGCATGGGATTCATCTTCGGCGGCCCGCCGCGGGCGCTCTTCACGGTGGGCGTCATCGGCAACAGCATCGACGCGCACGCCAATCCTTTTCTCCACGAGCGCTACGTGCAGTTCGTGCCCATCCACGATCAGGCCGATGGTCTCTACAAGGTGACTCACCAGCGCATCGATCTGCTCCTCGACCTCGAGGGCACGACCCGCTATTGGGTCAACACCGACTCGCCGAAGGGCTATATCGTGGAGAAGTTCCTCATCGCCGCCGACCCCGGCGTGCGGCGCCAGCCGGTGACGGGCCAGGCAGTCCGCTACGTCGCCTGGCTTTTCCCTGGCATCCTCGCCATGAACATGATGTTCAGCTGCCTCTTCGGCGTGGGCTATGTGGTGTTGCGGTACCGCAAGACCGGCTTTCTCAAACGGCTGCACGCGACACCGCTCAGCGCACTCGAGTTTCTGAGCGCCCAGGTCCTCTCGCGCCTGAGCATCATCCTCCTGGTGACCGCGATTCTCTACGTCGCGATCGCAGCGATCATCCGCTTCCACAGCGCCGGCAGCATTGCCCTCCTCCTCCTGGTCGCGGTGCTCGGCTCGTTGTCGATGATCGCGCTCGGCCTCACCATCGCCGCGCGCTTTGCCAGTGAAGAGCTGGTCGGGGGGCTGCTCAACCTGCTCACCTGGCCGATGATGCTCCTCTCGGGCGTCTGGTTCTCCATCGAGGGCTCGCCCCGGTGGGTGCAGTGGGTGGCCGACATCTTCCCCCTGACCCAGGTGACCGACGCCGCGCGCGCCGTGATGCTCGATGGCGCCGGCATCGGGCGGATCACGCCCAACCTCATCTATCTTGCGGTGACGACACTCGTATTCCTCGCCTTCGGCGCGTGGTCATTCCGCTGGAGAGTGGATTGAAACCTACCATGCGCTTCGTCAGCGACAACAACGCCTCCATCTGCCCGGAGGTGCTCGCTGCCATCTCCGAGGCCAACCGCGGCCTCGCGGTAGCCTACGGCAACGATCCCTGGACAGGCCGTCTGAACGACGTGCTCGGCGCCTTCTTCGGCACGGAGGTGCGCGCGTTCATCGTTGCTACGGGCACCGCTGCCAACTCACTGGCGCTCGCGCTGCTGTCGCCTCCCTACGGCGCGATCTACTGCCATCCCGACGCCCACATCGTCACGGATGAATGCGGCGCGCCCGGCTTCTTCACCGGCGGCGCCCAGCTCGAGCTGCTCGGGGGCACGGATGGGAAGCTCAGCGCGGCGACTCTGGCTG
>Ga0134128_10009007_pt1 | contig 12004 bp, 15 predicted proteins | sample KB31754_FD_96462 | JGI IMG/M metagenome (GOLD analysis project Ga0134128, IMG submission 96462) | Terrestrial soil microbial communities with excess Nitrogen fertilizer from Kellogg Biological Station, Michigan, USA - KB3-175-4 | ecosystem: Environmental > Terrestrial > Soil > Unclassified ...
ATCGGCGAATGGCGGGGCCTGCTGTCGGTCGCTATCGTGTTTGTCTCCTTCTGGCGCAAGTTACGGCTGGAGGAGACTTGGTTGGGCCAACACTTCGGGCCTGCGTACGAAGCCTACCGTCAACGCACCAAAGCGCTGATTCCGGCCGTGCTCTAGGTGGGGCCTAACAAATTCATTCAAGCCGAAGCCGCTTCGCGGCTCGGCTTACTTCAGGCGTTAGGGCCCATCTAGCTATGCGCGAGATTGAAGGCGTTGAGGAAATTGTCCAAGCCCTTCGCCCACATTGGAAGTCGATCGAGGAAGACTTTGAAAGGGAAAATGCAAGATTCAAGGCGTTGATGTCTAGCGATCCCGATGTCCTTGGTCGCGTGCTCAAGTGTCACCTCGTCGTCGAACACTACCTTGAGCGCTTTCTCACTGCTCATTTCGGGCTGTCCACTTTGAGGGCTGCAAAGCTTCGTGAGTCCACGCCGGCAGCCATTCGTTTTGCTCGGCAAACGCGAGATCGCCAGCAAGGTGGATGAAACACGGGAAATCGCCAGACATAGCGCGCGCCCGAAGCGTGCCTTCACTGATGCCTAGTTCTTTGGCCTTGGTCGCAAGGTCCACAAAGTCCCAATCCATCGCGCACCCCCTGCGCCCTTCAAAGATTGCCACGGCAGCGGGTGAAGGTTCCCCGTGTTCGGCTGGCCGGCCTAGCCGTGGCGGTACGGGTTACACTTGCGGCCGGCGCTTGATCGGCTTTCGTTCGGCGGCGGCTTGCTTGCGCGCGCGCTGCAGTTCGCCCACCGCGGCGTATTCATCGGCCAGGTCTTCGTAGGCTTCCGCGAAGCCGGGTCGCTGCATCCAGCGCGCGCGGGTTGCGTTCACGTCGAAGGGAACCGGTTTGCAATGCTCGCGGGTCACGCGGCGGCCTTGTGGATGGCGCGCAGTTCGTCGGCCAGCTCGCGTTCGGCGTGCCACAAATCGTAATCCTGTTGCATGCGCAGCCACAGCGCCGCGCCATTGCCGGCCAGCTTGCCCACGCGCAACGCCATTTCCGGGGTGAAGCCTTTGCGTTCGGCCAGCAGGTCATGCACGGTTTGCCGAGATACGTGCAACCGGCGCGCGGTTTCGGAAACGCTCAATTCCAGAGCAGGCAGCACGTCATCCCTCAGGATCGCGCCGGGGTGGATCGGTGCGCGATTGCGCTTGGCGGGGTATTCAGTCATGGCGGTTCCTAGTGGTATTGCTCCAAGTCCACGCGCAGCGCGTCACCTTCGGCCCATTCGAACGTTATGCACCACGGCCCGTTTACATGAAGGCTGTAGCGAGTCGGCTTGAATCCGTGCAACGGGTGGAAGTCGAAACCGGGCAGGTTCAAGTCGGCCAGTTCGCGTGCGGCATGCAGCGCGTCCAGCCGCCGCAGCGTCCGGGCTTGCAAGTCCGGTTTCACCTTCCCGCCTTTGCCAGTGCGGAAGAGGTCGGCCAGGCCCTTGTGCCTGAAGCTGCGAATCATGAGCAAGTGTCAAGCATTACTTGGCATGTGTCAAGCATTGCTTGACTTGCGCTTGATCGGCACAACCTTGCCCGGCGCGGTGCGCAGGCTATCCAGATAATCCGCCCATGCCTGCATCATCTTGCGACGCTCGGGCAGGTGCGCGGTGCGGTTGTAGGCGCGCCCGTTCGGGTCGCGAACCGCGTGCGCGAGCTGGTGTTCGATGTAGTCCGGGCGGAAGCCCAAGCCTTCATCCAGGATGGTGCGCGCCATCGCGCGGAAGCCATGCCCGGTCATGGTGTCTTTGTCGAAACCCATGCGACGCAACCCGGCGTTCACGGTGTTGTTGCTCATCGGTCGCTGACGCGTTCGCGTGCTGGGGAAAACGTAGCGTCCTCCGCCAGTGAGCGGCACAAGTTCGCGCAGGATCGCCACAGCCTGTGAAGAAAGCGGAACGAGGTGCGGCTGGCGCATTTTCATCTTGTGCGCGGGGATGTTCCACTGGGCCACGTCCAGATCAAACTCCGTCCATTCGGCTTGCCGCAGTTCGCCGGGCCGCACGAATAACAGAGGAGCGAGTTGCAAGGCGCAGCGCGTGACGTAGGAGCCCGTAAAACCTGCGATGGCACGCAACAGTTCGCCCACGCGATCGGGTTCGGTGATGGCCGCGAGGTTGCGTTCGGTCGGCGATGGGATCGCGCCACGCAGGGCAGGGGTAGGGTCGAAGTTCGTGCGCCCGGTTGCGATGGCGTAGCGGATGACTTGACCGATATTGGAGCGCGCCCGGTGTGCGGTTTCGCGCGCGCCGCGTTCGTCTATGCGCTGCATGATCGCCAGAATGTCCGGCGCGGTTACGCTGGCTATGGGCTTTGATCCGATCCACGGGAAAACATCGTTTTCCAAGCGGCGCACGATTCGGTCGCCATGCTCGGGAACCCATTGCTTGGAAAACTTGCCGATCCACTCACGCGCCACAGCTTCAAAGGTCTCCGCGTTGGCGACACGCTCGGCCTTGCGTTTCTCGCTGGGGTCTATGCCGTCCGCGACCAGCTTGCGCGCGGCGTCGCGGCGCTCACGAGCCTGCTTCAGCGATACGTCCGGAAAGATTCCGAGGGACAGCAGGTTTTCTTTGTGGGTTCCGGGGCGGCGATATTTGAAGCGCCACCGCTTGCCGCCTGCTGGGGTCACCAGCAGGAACATGCCGCGCTCATCGGCGAGTTTGTACGGCTTCGCGCGCGGTTTGGCGTTCGTAACGGCGGAGGGCGTGAGCACGGCGATTCCCCTGCGGCTCCCGGGGTACGCCAGTGTCTGGCCAACCCCGTACCCCAAGATTGTACCCCCAGCATTGCGGGGTATCAAGGTAAGTAAGGAATGGCAAGCGGGAAGTTCTGGCAAAAAAAAGCCCGCTATAATGCGGGCTCTAGGGATGTTTCGGGAACCTATTAGATTCCGAAATGGTGGAGGCGGGGGGAATCGAACCCCCGTCCGAAGGCGCTCCGCGCCCGGCACTACATGCTTAGCTCATCGTTGGGTCTCGTCTCGAAGCAGCACGATGCGCAAAGCGCACTTCGAAACCAGCCTGCTTGATTTGGCCGAGCGCCGACAGGCGGCAGCGATCAGCGATCCCGTGATAATGACCCTACATCCGCGAGCACGAGCACAAACGGGTTCGGGGCTAGGCCTTAAGCGGCCAGAGCGTAGACGTCGTCGTTGGCGTCTGAGTTTTTGCCATCGGATTAACGAGGAAGATGACGCCCTCGGCATGCTCCAAGCTACTTCGCTGCCCCCGTCGAAGCCGTGTCGCCCCCGGGGTCCCGACATGGTGGGGGTGGTCGGCGAGGAATGCAACCGCGGCTGGTAGGATGCGCGGCTCGCATTCAGAAGCGCAGCTTTTTTACAATGCGGTCAGGGATGACCGCTCTTTGATCTTGGCGATCAGGATGATCGCGACTCACCCCGGGCTTTTATGGGCAACATTGTCTGGCTGGCGTCTTATCCCAAATCCGGCAACACCTGGATGCGCGCATTCCTGGCCAACCTGATGGCCAATCGCGCCGAGCCGTTGACGCCCAATCAATTGTCCGATTACGCCGACGACGAAGCGTTGCCGGAACGGTTCAGCGAACTGGCCGGCAAGCCGAGCGAACAACTGGAAGTCGCTGAAATCGCGGCGCTGCGTCCGCGCGTGCACATGCTGATCGCTCAGCGGGCGCAGGGCACGCGGCTGGTGAAATCGCACAACATGATCGGCAGCGTGGACGGCCATCCTCTCTACAACTGGCAGGTGACGGCCGGCGCGATCTACATCGTGCGCAATCCGCTGGATGTCGCGGTGAGCATGACCCATCATTTCGGGTTGTCGGTTGACGAAGCGATCGATCGACTGGGCAACGATCAGGTTGCCACCGCAAATGACGCCATGTTCGTTATGCAGATGCTCGGTTCGTGGTCGCGGCATGTGGCTGGCTGGTCGGATCGGGCGGGGCCGAAAATCCTGGTGCTGCGTTATGAGGATTTACTTGAGAAACCTGCAAAACAATTCGCCAAGGCCGCGAAGTTGCTGGGAATCGGACATGACAAGACGCGCGTGGAGCGGGCCGTAAAGAACGCCGGGTTTCAGACGCTCGCGGCATTGGAGAAGCGCGAGGGCTTCGTGGAAGCTGCCGGCGAAAAATCGCGGTTCTTCAGGGCAGGGCGCAGCAACCAGTGGCGCGAGGTGCTGAACCGTGAGCAGGTCGCGCGCGTGGTGCAGGATCATCGCGAGCAGATGGCGCGGTTTCGCTATGTGCCGGCGGGGTATTGAGAAGTTCGCGGCTGGCGCGGCTCTTCCGGATGCCATTCCGTTTCCTGCGGAGCACGAAACCCGAATCGGCTCTTGATGGCCGAGTAGCAGATTTTCGGAGCGCCGCCACACGCCACCGCGAGTGACGGGAAAAGAAATTGACGGGGCGCGCGGCTTGATCACCGGCAAACCCGCTCCTGCAGGAGCGCAGCTTCAGTTCACGCGCTGCGGTTGCGCGCGCGCATGGTGCGCTGCTTCTCGCGATTCCAGTCGCGTTCCTTTTCCGCGGCGCGCTTGTCGTGCGATTGCTTGCCGCGCGCCAGGCCGATCTCCACCTTCACACGATTGTGCTTCCAGTACATCGCGGTGGGAATCAGGGTCATGCCTTGGCGTTCCACGGCACCGATCAGCTCGTCGATCTCCTCACGGTGCAACAGCAGCTTGCGCGTGCGGCGGTCTTCCGCGATTACGTGAGTTGACGCGGAGATCAGTGGCGGAATCGACGCGCCGAACAGGTAGATCTCGCCGTTCTTGACCACGGCATAGGCCTCGCTCAAATTGATGCGGCCCTCGCGCAGGCTTTTGACTTCCCAACCCTGCAGGGCGACACCGGCCTCAAAGCGCTCGTCAATATGATATTCGTGGCGCGCGCGCTTGTTCAGCGCGATGGTCGAGCCGCCTTTGCCGTCCTTGTCTTTCTTGTTGGCCATCTTCGTTGGTTAGAATTGCAGAGTGAAGGTATTCGACACAAACCATTGCCGCCTTGTCTCCGGCCTGCGCATCCCAGCGGGGGCGCTCACCGGTGCGGGACGCGTCATTTCGCATCCTGCGCCACATCCCGCCCTGGCCGGGACGGCGGGTAGATCTGAGGAAATCGAGTGACCCACGTCCACCGCCAAGCACTGGTGCGCCACACGCCCGAGCAGATGTTCGACCTGGTCAACGATGTGGAAGCATACCCGCGACGCTTCGCCTGGTGCGCGGATGCGAAGGTGCGCGAGCGCGGCGAGGATTTTCTCGTCGCGCGCATGGATTTGCGTTTCGCCGGCTTCACCCAGCATTTCGTCACGCGCAACACGATCAAGCGCCCGCGTTGCATCGCGATGCACTTCGTCGAAGGCCCATTCCGCACGCTTACCGGCGAATGGCTGTTCACCCCGCTTGGCGAGAAGCTGGCCTCGCCGGGCCCGGCGGGCCGCCTTGCCCGACAAGCGGGAGAAGGTGAATTGAAGCAGCCTGCGTCCACAAGCGCCATTCAGGGTTGCAAGGTATCGCTGACGCTGGATTTCGAAATCAACAACCCGTTGACGGGGCTCGCGCTGCGAATCGGTTTCCAGAAACTAGCAGACCGCATGGTGGACGACTTCGTTGCCCAGTCCAATCGCACCGATGCCTGAACGCGCCACGATCCACGTGAGCGTTGCGTGCGCGGCGCCGGAGCGTATGTTCCTGCGCGAATTGGAGCTGCCCGCGAACGCCACCGTGCATGATGCGATCGAAGCCTCGGGCTTCCGGCAAGCGTGGCCGGATGTGCCGGTAAGCGCCGAACGCGTCGGGATCTTTTCGCGCAAAGCAGATTTCGACACGGTGCTGCGGGAAGGCGATCGCGTGGAAATCTATCGCCCGCTGAAAATCGACCCCAAGGAAGCCCGCAGACAACGGGCGAGAAACCCTGGATGAGGAATTGAGTGGTGTCCCCGACGGATCGGAAGCGCGTCGGCTTACCCGCCGCTTCCGCTGCTCTGCTGCGCCTTCTTCTCCAACTCGTCGCGCTCTTCCTTGGTCATGTTGGAAGGGTACAGCGGGCCGTACTTGCGGCTTTCCTGCAACAGCGCCTGCGGAGTTTCCTTGAGGAAATCGCCGTCAGTGCGTACCAGCGTGTCGTTGTTGAAGTAGAGGGTGAGCGTGCGTTCCAGCACCTTGCCGCCGCGCTGCTGCATGGTGGCAACATAATCCCAGCGGCTCTGCGCGAACGGGCTGGCTACCGACGGCGAACCGAGCAGCGCAAGCACCTGCTCCTTGCTCATGCCGGGCTTCAATTGCTGCACGTATTTGGCATCCAGCAGATTGCCCTGCTGCACATCCGGTTTGTAGATGACACTGCAACCGCCGAGCGCAAGCCCCAGCAATACAGACGAAAGAAGAAGGATCAATTTGCGCATCGCTGGTACATCGGGCTGGAAAGGGGCGGATGATACACTAGGCACCGCTGGCGCAACCGGCGGGCACTCCTGGTTCGCCCGCAACTTGCATTGCCCATAACTCGCGCTGCGCAGCAGCCCTCGACGCCAAGAGCGGCATTCATGCACTCGGATCCTGACAACGCGATGGAAACCCGGGAGCTGCGCAAGGCGGGCCTGAAGGTGACCCATCCTCGCATGCGCGTGCTTGAGATCCTGGAGGCATCGCGCAGCCACCTCACCGCCGAAGATATCTACAAGCGCCTGCTCGGCCACGAGCAGGACATCGGCCTTGCCACGGTCTACCGCGTGCTCACCCAGTTCGAGGCCGCGGGACTTGTGACCAAACACAATTTCGAAGGCGGGCAGGCGGTCTATGAACTGGATCGCGGCAAGCACCACGATCACATGATCGACGTCGAGAGCGGCAAGGTGATCGAATTCGTCAACGAGGAAATCGAACGCCTGCAGCGCGAGATCGCGGCCTCGCATGGCTACGATCTGGCCGATCATTCGCTGGTTCTGTACGTGCGGCCGAAGAAGAAATCATGATCGGTTGGGGATTCGGGATTTGCAAGAGCTGCTCTACCGATCTCCAATCTTTAGTCCCTGATCCCGGCCTTTTCCAGCATCCGCTTCGCGTGCGCGCGCGCTTCGCGATCGATCTCGATGCCGCCGAGCATGCGTGCCAATTCCTCGCGGCGGCCTTTCGCATCCAGCGCGATGATCTGCGTGCGGGTTGATCCCGCATCGCTCGTCTTGGAGACATGCAATTGCGCGTGCCCGAGCGCCGCGACCTGCGGCAGGTGGGTGACGCACAACACCTGGCGCTGGCTGCCGAGCGCGCGCAGCTTGGCGCCGACCACTTCCGCGACCGCGCCGCCGATGCCGGCATCCACCTCGTCGAACACCATTGTTCCGGTCGCGTCCGCACCCAGCGCGGCTACTTCGATCGCCAAGCCGATGCGCGACAACTCGCCACCCGAAGCCACGCGCCGCAACGGTCGCGGCGGCATGCCGGGATTGGCCGAAACCAGGAATTCGCAGCGCTCGCGGCCTTGCGCGTCGGGTTCGTTGCCCGATTGCGGTTCCAGTTCGACCGCGAAGCTGCCGCCGGCCATGCCGAGTTCGCCCATCAATACGCTGATCGATGCGCCCAATTTTTTTGCGGCGCTCGAGCGACCTTTTGATAGCAGCGTGGCGGCATGCTCGTAATCCCGCATGCACTGCTCGCGCTGGAGGCCAAGGTTCGCCAGCGCGTCGCCGGCGCCTTCCAGCGTCTGCAACTCTTCCTGCAACTGCTGCGCGCGTTCGTGCAACTCGGCCGCGGGCACGCGATGCCTCCGCGCCAGGTCATGCAATGCGGCCAGATGCGCGTCCACTTCCGCATAGCGCTGCGGATCGAGATCCATGTTCTGCGCATAGCGGGCCAGGCCGTCGGCTGCTTCGCCAAGTTGAATGCCGGCGCTGTCGAGCAAATCCAGCGTGTCACGCAGCAGCGGATCAAGCGCGGCCAGCCGTTCCAGCTCGTTGCGTGCGCGCGCAATGCTGCGTGCTGCGGCGTATTCCGAATCGCCATCCAGCAACTCTGCCAGAACCGATGCGCCCTCCGCGAGTTTGCCGGCATTGGCGAGGCGTTGATGCAACGCTTCCAATTCGAGCAATGCGGCTGCCGGCAAAACCCAGCGTTGCAGTTCACCCAGTTCGTGCCGCAGCAACGCTATGCGCGACTCGCGATCCTCGCCGCCGGACAGCGCGCGCTCGCGTGCAGCAAGTTCACGCCACAGCACGCTGAGTTCACGCACGCGCGCCGCCTCGTTGTTCAAGCCGCCGAACGCATCCAGCAATTGCAATTGCCGGGCGCGATCCAGCAGTGCCTGATGCTCGTGCTGACCGTGGATTTCGACCAGCATCGCGGTAAGTTCCGACAGTTGCGCCACACCGGCTGCACGGCCGTTTATCCAGGCGCGCGAGCCACCCTCGGCGGCGACCACGCGGCGCAACCGGCAGCCGCCGTCCTGCTCGTCCAGTGCCTGTTCGGCCAACCAGGCACGTGCCGCGGGCAGGTCAGCGAGCTCGAATTCCGCCGATAATTCCGCACGCTCGCAACCCTGTCGCACCATGCCGCTGTCCGCGCGCATGCCGCACAGCAACAGCAGGGCGTCCACCAGCAACGACTTGCCTGCGCCGGTTTCGCCGGTGACCACGGTCAGACCCCCGCCGAAATCGACCTCGGCGGCCTCGACGACGGCGAAGTTGCGGACGGAAAGGCGGGTGAGCATGAGCGTGGGCGATGAAGGATGCGGAGATTGTAGCGAGGGGCGAGGGATGAGTTGCGGGGGCGCTATGCACCGAACTTGCGACGCAACGGTGATTTTGCGCCTTCGCTACCCACCCCTCATCCCCGCTTCATGCAGTACGATCTTCCTTCTATGCCGAGCAACCCCCATCTCGATTCCCGCTCCCGCCACCTGCTGCGCGCGCTGATCGCGCAGTATCTGGAAGAGGGCCAGCCAGTCGGTTCACGCACGCTGTCGCGCTCGTCCGGCCTGGATGTGAGCGCGGCCACGATCCGCAACATCATGTCGGATCTGGAGGAACTTGGCTTGATCGCCTCGCCGCACACCTCGGCCGGGCGCGTTCCGACCGAGCAGGGCCTGCGGCTTTTCGTGGACAGCCTGCTGGAAATCAAACCGCTGCCGCGCGAAGCGATGGCACAAATGCAGCGCGGGCTGCCACGGGAATCGGCAACCACGCGCGATCTGCTCGGCAACGCTTCCACCTTGCTGTCGGCGATGACGCATTTCGTCGGCGTGGTGACCGTGCCCGGCGCGGTCGAGGTGCCGTTGAAGCAGATCGAATTCGTGATGCTGGATGCCGCCCGCGTGCTGGCGATCCTGGTGTTTGCCGATGGCCAGGTGCAGAACCGTGTGCTCGCCTTGCGGCAGCAACTGGATGCGCGCGCGCTGGAACAGGCGTCCAATTTTCTCAACGCGCACTATGCGGGTTTGCGTCTGGACGAGATCCGCCTGCGCGTGCTGACGGAGTTGCGCGCGGCGGGTTCCGAATTGAACCGGCGGCTGGACGCCGCGGTGGAAGTGGCCGCGCAGACTTTCGCGCCCGAGCCGGAAGGCGACATGCTGGTCAGTGGCCAGACCAATCTGATGGGTGGCGAGGAAGGCTCGCAAATGGATCGCCTGCGCGAATTGTTCGAGGCGTTCCAGCGCAAACGCGACCTGCTGGCGCTGCTGGAAGGCTGCGCGCGCGCGCCCGGCGTGCGTTTGTTCATCGGCGAGGAATCCGGTTTCGCGCCGCTGGAAGGTTTCAGCCTGGTGAGCGCGCCGTATGGCGCTGGCGGTCGGGTGCTGGGCGCGCTGGGCGTGATCGGGCCGACGCGCATGGCCTATGATCGCGTGATCCCGGTGGTGCAGGCTACCGCGCGGATGCTGTCGGACGCGCTGGGCGGCCCGGCTTGAGCCTGGGCTCTTGAATCACCGGCGGGCGACCGCATAACTCCCCCGTTGAAAGCTGGTTGTCGAGAGACCCGGAATCACGGCGCGTGCGCCGCGATTCGCGTTGCTATCGAGGAAGAGTGATGACCGATAAGAACAGGCTGGAAGAAGCGGGCAAGGCGGCAGCGGCCGACAACGCCGCGAACATTCCCCAGGATGAGCACGAGCTGTTGGCGCAGCAACTGGCGGAGGCGGAAACCACCATAGCCGGGTTGCGTGAAGCGCTGCTGCGCGATCGCGCCGAAATCGAAAACCAGCGCCGGCGCATGCAACGTGATCTGGAGCAGACGCTGCGCTTCGCCAACGAGAAATTGTTGCGCGAACTGCTGCCGGTCTACGACGGCATGGAGCACGGGTTGGCCGCGGACAAGGCGGATGCCGAGGCGTTGCGCGAAGGCATGCAGTTGACGCTCAAGGCGCTGCACAAACTCGGCGAAGCCCATGGGCTGACCGAGGTCAACCCGCTGGGCGAGGCGTTCAATTCCGAAACCCAGCAGGCCATGAACATGGTGCCCAGCGCACACCAGGTGCCGGGCACGGTGGTTGCGGTGATGCAGAAAGGCTACGTCTTGAATGGCCGGCTGCTGCGTCCGGCGTTGGTGAGCGTCTCCAAGGCCGAAACGGATTGAGGCGGGATGCCCTGAGTGGCGTCGCGCCCTGCCAGGCCGGCGGCGAGTTGCAGGGATGGTTGCTTGCGTGAAATTGCTCTGGCGACCGCGCCTACATAGAGCTTGAATCGGGGGCCGCAACCCCCAGATTGGAAAAGAGATGGGGCTGCAAGCCCGCAAACTTTCAAACGATTTCAGGGAGCAAATCGACATGGGCAAGATCATCGGCATCGACCTTGGCACCACCAATTCCTGCGTCGCGGTCATGGAGGGCGCCAGCGCGCGCGTGATCGAAAACGCCGAGGGCGATCGCACCACGCCATCCATCGTCGCCTTTTCCAAGGACGGCGAGGTGCTGGTTGGCGCCCCGGCCAAGCGCCAGGCGGTGACCAACCCCAAGAACACTTTTTATGCGGTGAAGCGCCTGATCGGCCGCAAGTTCACCGACGCCGAGGTCAAGAAGGACCTCGATCTCGTGCCCTACAAGATCATCGCGCACGACAACGGTGACGCCTGGCTGGAAACTTCCGACGGCAGAAAAATGGCGCCGCAGGAGATTTCCGCGAAAGTCCTGATGAAGATGAAGAAGACCGCCGAGGACTTCCTCGGCGAGCCGGTCACGGAAGCCGTCATCACGGTGCCCGCGTACTTCAATGACTCGCAACGCCAGGCGACCAAGGATGCCGGCAAGATCGCGGGCCTTGAAGTCAAGCGCATCATCAACGAACCCACCGCCGCCGCGCTCGCATATGGGCTGGACAAGGGCGGCGCCGATCGCAAGATCGCGGTATACGATCTTGGCGGCGGCACTTTCGACATCTCGATCATCGAAATCGCCAATGTGGATGGCGAAAAGCAGTTCGAGGTGCTGGCCACCAACGGCGATACCTTCCTCGGCGGCGAGGATTTCGACAAGCGCGTGATCGACTACCTGGTCGAGGAATTCAAGAAGGATCAGGGCATCGACCTGCGCAACGACCCGCTCGCGCTGCAGCGTCTGAAGGACGCCGCCGAGCGCGCCAAGATCGAGCTGTCTTCCGCGCATCAGACCGAAGTGAACCTGCCGTACGTGACCGCGGATGCATCCGGCCCGAAACATCTGAATATCAAGCTGACGCGCGCGAAACTCGAAGCGCTGGTCGAGGATCTGGTCAGGAAGACCATCGATCCGTGCCGCACCGCGCTGAACGACGCCGGCCTGCGCGTGTCCGACATCGGCGAGGTGATCCTGGTTGGTGGCCAGACCCGCATGCCGAAGGTGCAGGATGCCGTGAAGGATTTCTTCGGCAAGGAGCCGCGCAAGGACGTGAACCCGGATGAGGCGGTGGCTGTCGGCGCGGCGATCCAGGGTGGCGTGCTGGGCGGTACCGTGAAAGACGTGCTGCTGCTGGACGTCACCCCGCTGTCGCTCGGCATCGAGACGCTGGGTGGCGTGATGACCAAGC
>Ga0134128_10009010_pt1 | contig 12003 bp, 10 predicted proteins | sample KB31754_FD_96462 | JGI IMG/M metagenome (GOLD analysis project Ga0134128, IMG submission 96462) | Terrestrial soil microbial communities with excess Nitrogen fertilizer from Kellogg Biological Station, Michigan, USA - KB3-175-4 | ecosystem: Environmental > Terrestrial > Soil > Unclassified ...
ATTTCTTTCCCGTCCGGCGACCAGGCTGGGCTGATTTCATGATCGTACTGGCTGTAGTAGTAGCGGGGGAGAGTGCTGCGGTTCTCGCCAGTCACTCGATGAATGTCTTTCAGTTCGCCGTCGCTGAATTGCCCAACGAAGATGTGGAAGCGTCCGTTAAAAGAAGTTGAAACGAAAGCGATCCGCTTGCCGTCGGGTGAGAAGCGCGGCTCCAGGTTGACCGCTCCACCAGTCGTGAGCTGCTGCGTGCGTTTGGTTTCCAGGTTCAGGGCCCAGAGTTCAACCGCATCGTTGGCATAGGACGCATAGACGACCCAACGGCCGTCGGGAGCGCAATCGGGTTGGTAATCATAGCCGGGTCCGGCGGTCAGTTGTCCCGCCACCGTGGAGTCGAGCTTCTGCTGCCACAGCGACCCCGCCATGGAGTAGACCACGCTGCGGGAGTCGGGAGACCACGCCACCGCGCTGGGCCCGGTAGTGAGCTGCGGCAGATACATTTCGCGGAAGTAGTAAGGATGCGGCTCGTTAATCTGCTTGAGCACGGGGTCTCGTTGAGCCCGCAGAGGCAGGGAAGCCATCGTCAGGCAAGCGACGACCATCAGGAGCAGCAGACTAATCCGGTTTCGCAGGTGCAAGGTCTCCTCCGATTCTCCGTAGTTGCGCACTACCGAGGAACGATCGGCAAAACAATGCGTGAAGCTCGACGGTGGTCGGTGTAGATCGAAATGTTTGCCTTCTGCATTTTTGCGGATGAAGCTTCGAGTTCGCCGGACTGCAGATTACGCGAGAAATTCGGAAAGAGGCTCGCCGAAACCTGCACCCGGATGCGGTGGTCCTTCCGAAAAACATTGCTTGTGATCAGGTTGTCGAGATGCAACTCATACACCCGGTTCGGCGCGAGCAGTTGCCGTCCCTTTTTGAGGTTGCGATAGCTGGCACGCAGCACGTCCAGCCCCGGGCCCATCACATTGAAAGCGGTGCCGTCGGGAGCAACATCGAGCAAGCGTACCCACAAATCGGTATCGCGGCAGTCGCACGCGAGGTAGATCTGCGCCCGAATCGGGCCGCTCACTTCAGTGTCTTGGGCCAAAGGAGCGGAATCGAAAGTCAAAATGTCTTGCCGTTCTGCCAAGCCGCGGTAATCGTGAGCGCCGGAAGCGCTGTAGGAATTAATGACCGGCTTGGCAGGATCGGAAACAAATGACCCGAAGGATTTCTTTTCCCTCGGCACGTTCGCGGACAGGTCGCCGTGGAACTCGCCTGGCTTCGGACTGACCAGATAGTAAGACGCCGGCGTCGAGGCAGGTGGCCACGCATCAGCGTCGCGCCACTGATTGTCCCCCATCACAAAGTAGCGGATGGGCCTTTCGCTCTCTACTCCATTGGCAGCGCCGCGCAAATAGTGGTCCATCCAGCGCAGGATAATTTCGTCGTAGTCAACCGCCGCCGCAGGTCCAAACTCGCGCTCTCCTGATTTTGTCTTCGCCGTAGACGCAACGCCATGGACCCACGGACCAATCATCACGTGGGTTTGAGCATCGGAAGCACCGGCTCGCGCCCGCAGCAGTCCCGCGAAGTTCGTGGTCGCTCCCTCGGGGCCGTAGTTGTCGTCATACCATCCCGAAAAATTGAGCACGGCGGCGTGCACGCGGCCGTACTTGTTGCGCAAATCGCACCAATCCCACCAGGAATCATCGAACGGGTGTGCCAGCCAGTCGTAATAGTAAGGAGCGATGCCGCGCAGTTCCTGCAGTTGATCGAGCGGCAGCGTGTTCAACATCTTCGGTCCCGCTTCAGCCCAGGCGGCAACCGCCTCATCCGGGGTCTTCGGTCCCGGCAGATTTCTCTGGCTGCGAACGTCAGGTGCGATATTGTCCCAAATCCATTCCATCCACGACATGTCCCACAAACCGCCGGCATAAAAGAAATTCTGTGCGGATGAAAAAGTCATGGCCGGAACCATGGCCTTGAGGTGCGGCGGATCCTCGACCGCCGCCAGCCACTGCACCGCGCCCGGATAGGAAAGCCCAAACGTTCCAATCGCGCCGTTCGACCAGGGCTGGCGCGCTGCCCACTCGATGGTGTCATAGCCATCGCGGCCTTCGTTCTCATAAGGACGGAACTCGCCGCCGGAGGCGTAGCGTCCGCGAACATCCTGAACCACGACTGCGTATCCGTGCTCGACCGCATGGCGAAACGTGGTGTATTCCCCCAGCGCAGATTCCTTGCCGTACGGCGTCCGGTACACCAGCACAGGAGACGCGCCCGCGCCGCGCGGTCGCAGCACGTCGGCGCGCAGGGTTACGCCATCGCGCATGGGCACGGCGAGATCCTTCTCCATCACAAAATCTCCCGCCGAAGAAGGGGCTTGCTGAGCTGAGGCGAGAAGACTGACGCCACAAAGCAGCGGGAGGAGGAAATTGAATTTCATGGGACGGCGTAGCCTAGCAGTTTCGCGTCGTGCAATACAAGAATCACGGGACGACTGGTTCGCCCGCGCGCCGATTACGCACCAGCAGCCAGTTCAGCATTGCCACCAGCGCGGTCGCAAGCAGGATTAACGATCCGCTCAGGTTCACCCCGGTAATCAATACCGCGCAGATTCCAGCGCCCAACACTGCGAACAAAGTTCCTGCGGGAAGGCGAAACATTGCCGCTCCTGGTTGCTTGCGGCGAAACACAGGCAAAGCCGCGCAAACCAGGCCGTAGTAAAGAAGCCGCGCCACCGCAGAAAGAGTGGCATTCCAGGTGAAGCTGCCCAGCAGCGCCAGCAGCCAACTCAACAGGGCGAAAGCAAGAATCGAGACATAGGGAGTCCTGAAACGAGGATGGACCGCCGCGAAGATGGAAGGGAAGTCCCCATTCTCCGCCAGCGCGAAAGTGATTCGAGGCACGCCCAGGATATTGGCGCTGAGATAGCCATACACTGACACCAGCGCGCCCACCGACACGAAGGCGGCGCCGCCATTGCCAAAAACTAGTCGCGCCACATCCGCCAGGGGGCGTTCGCTGTGCGCCGGATCGGGCAGTACTCCCACCACCACCCATTGGATCGCTGAGTACAGCAAGGTGCAGGTGATCAGCGCGATGAACAAGGCGAAAGCAGCGTCCCGCCGGGGATTTTTCGCTTCGCTCAAAGGCGTGAGAGCAGTTTCGAAGCCGCCATAGGCGAAGACCAGAAGCAGGCAGGCTTTCAGCCAGGCGCTGGCTCCGGCGCCGCCGGGCAATACGGGCGCAGCTTTGTGGCCAGCGAGCAGGTAGAAGGAACCCGCAATCGCCACCAGAAACAAGGGCACCAGTTTCGCCACCGTGAATACATTGCTCACCTGCGTGCTCGCTCGCACCCCGCGATAGTTGATCAGCGTCAACACGCCATAGAGAAAGGTCAGGATAAAGAATCGCGAAAGTGGTTCCTTGGCGTCGGGCCAGAACTCCCCACAATAGATGACGAACAAATTGGCGGTTGCAGCGGGCGCAGCCAGTCGCACCAGCCAAAGCATCCAGCCCATTTCGATTCCAACCAAACGGCCGAATGCGGCGCGAGCATACAGATAAGGACCGCCCGCCTGGGTGAATTGCGAAGCAACTTCGGCGAAACAGGCCATGATCACGCCCGCCGCCGCCCCCGCTAACAAGACCGCCCAGGGACTGGCCCGGCCAATGAGCCGGGCGACATCGGCAGGCAATCCAAAAATTCCACTGCCGATAATCGAGTTGATCACCAGCGCCGCCAGGCTCCATCGTCCAATAGCGCGCACCAGTCCGGATTGTTCTCTGCCGGGCAAGACGTGGTTGTATCACAGGACACAGCCGTCAGCTATCAGCCGCCAGCTTTCAGCGAGGAGAGATGTGGGCGCGAGCGTCCCGCTCGTGCATAGGCCATTCCAGGTACGCTAATGGGAAGTGACTCCAAGCGCAGCTGTTCAGGGATCCCGACGAACCAGGAGTGTAGATTTGCTGAGGACTGAAGACGGACGACCGACGGCGGCTATGCCGCGTCGTTCTCAATCTTAATTCGCAGCGATTTCAGAAACTTGAGATCCTGATCGCTGATCTTGAACTCGGGATTTGTAGTCAGCGTGGTCACCAGGGATGTCTTGTCATCGGACTTCTCACCCGGCTTACTTACGCCGATGGTCGCTTCCAGCACCAGGAAGATGTCATAGCCGCTGTCTTTGATCTTGGAAACCACTTCAGCAATCTGCTCGCTGTCCGCCAGCGATTCGTTGATCGCTTCGCCCAGTTCTTTCATCAGCTGCTTGAGTTGCTGGTCCACGTGGCCCCCTGTCAGCGGCAGTAATTGGTTACTTGGATGCCGGATTGCGTCCCCCGGTTTCGCGACGCCACCGTCGTGTCAAGGTCATTGTAACCCCGAACACTGTTAAAATCGACGCTCATGGTGAACGTGTCGACAGTACGTAAACTGAGCATAGCGGCTCGCATCGCGGCGCAGCACGCCGGGCGTACCCGGACGGTGGGCGCAATCATGAAAGGCGCCCAGACCACGGCGGTGCACTTCGGCCGCGTCCTGCGTCAGCTTTGGCTGGAGGTCACAGGCTTTGTTTTCCTCGCTTTAGCATTCATCGGGGCGGGTGCCTTTTTTCGTGAGTATGCCCTTTACCGGGCCGGCCAAACCACTGCGGTCCGCGTGGGAGTCGCAATTATTTTCACACTCACTTTCACCTGGTTCGGCGTCAGTTCGTTCTGGAGAGTGTGGAAAAAAGGCTGAGAGCTTGAACCACGAAGCACACGAAGTTCCACGAAGGGATTTTTGCCGGTCAGGTTTTGAGTGAAGAGGCCGTGGAACCGTGAGATTTCCTTCGTGACCTTAGTGGTTATTGCACTTCTGCATGACCGATAAGCTCAAACCCGAAAGCCGCCTGCCCGCCGATCCCAACACTTCCTCCCACATCCCAATCCGCCCGCTGTACACACCCGCTGATCTGGACGCCCGAGATCAGGAACGTGATGTCGGATATCCCGGCAACTATCCCTTCACTCGCGGAGTTCAAGCCACCATGTATCGCGGCCGGCTCTGGACCATGCGCCAGTATGCCGGCATGGGCGATGCCGAGGAATCCAATAAACGCTACAAATACCTGCTGGCCAATGGCACCACGGGACTCTCCGTAGCCTTCGATCTTCCTACCCAGATTGGCCTGGATTCCGACCACCCGCTGGCCGTCGGCGAAGTCGGCAAAGTCGGCGTGGCCATCGGTTCGATCGAAGACATGCAGCGCCTGTTCGATGGCATCGACCTGACCAAGATCTCCACCTCGATGACTATCAACGCTACGGCATCGATCCTGCTTGCGCTTTATGTTGCGGTCGCTCGCCGCCAGGGCGCCGACATTCGCCAATTGTCGGGCACCGTACAAAACGATGTGCTCAAGGAATATATATCTCGCGGCACGTACATCTATCCGCCGGCGCAGGCCATGCGCATCATCACCGACCTGTTTGCGTGGACCAACCAGAATGTTCCCGAGTGGAACACGATTTCCATCTCCGGCTACCACATGCGCGAAGCCGGATCGACGGCGGTTCAGGAAGTTGCATTCACGCTGGCCAACGGCATCGCCTACGTGCAGGGCGCCATCGACGCCGATCTCGACGTCGACAAGTTTGCTCCGCGACTTTCGTTCTTCTTTAATGCCCACAACAATTTTCTGGAAGAGGTTGCCAAATACCGCGCCGCCCGCCGCATGTGGGCCCGCATTATGCGAGAGATTTTCGGGGCGAAGAACCCGCGCTCGTGGATGCTGCGTTTCCATACCCAGACCGCGGGATCGACCTTGACCGCGCAGCAACCGGAAAACAATATCGTTCGTACAGCATTGCAGGCACTGGCCGCGGTCCTCGGCGGCACCCAGTCGCTGCACACCAATTCCTACGATGAAGCTCTTGCCCTGCCGACAGAGCAAGCCGCACGCATCGCGCTTCGCACCCAGCAAATCGTGGCTTACGAATCCGGGGTTCCACAAGCCGTCGACCCGCTGGCCGGTTCCTATTACATCGAAGCACTGACTAACGAGATCGAAACCCGCGCGAATGAATACCTGGGAAAGATTGAGGCCCTGGGCGGCATGATCAAGGCTCTCGAGCGCGGCTACGTCCAGCAGGAAATCCAAAATGCGGCGTACGAGTACCAGCAGCAGATTGACCGCGAGGAAGCGGTGGTCGTCGGAGTAAACCGCTTTACCATGGATGAAGAAAAACCCATCCCCACTCTACGCATCGACGAATCGCTGGAACGCAAACAGGTGGAACGCTTGCGCGCGCTGCGCGCCCGCCGTGATCCGGGCCCATGGCAATCCGCTCTCCGGCAAATCGAAGCTGCCGCCCGCTCCGGAGAAAATCTCATGCCGCGAATTTTGACCGCAGTCGAAGCCAACGCGACCGTGGGCGAGATCTCGGACACCATGAGACAAGTGTTTGGAGAGTACAAAGAAGCTGTCGTCATCTAGCTGGAGTTCAATCAGTCTTTGTGTTCACACGTCACAGACACTCATCACAAGCTTCGATAAATAAGCGTCTACGGAACCGAGTCCGAAGAGCACGCTGCTCAGCCTGCGAGGGGCAAAAGCCCCGGTCTCAGGAGCGGCACGACTGAAGTAGTGTCCTCTCGAAAGCTTAGCGCGTGGATGGGTGGCCGTTTCGGAACCTGTCAACCTATCTTCTCAACGCCGGGTTGGACGCTAGTCCGAAACTCTGTAGCCGCAAGCTTGTCGGCAAGGCGGGCAGTAGTAAAGTCCGTCGCTGCACAAGCGAATGTCAACTTGTGCCTGGCACGAGCAACAGTACTTTTCGCAGTCGCACTTGTCTTCGGTCATGTCGCACTGCATGCAGTGATATTTGGTTTTGGTCGTGGTGGCCATAAACGAACTTTAGCGCGGGTCCAGGGGAGGGGGAAGGTTCCGTTGGTAACCGCCAGTTGTGGACTGCCCGATTGCGCGCCCGTCCGCAAGTTGAAGCTACCGCCAAGCGCATGTTAGGGTAATAAGTCTCACCATTTCAGCAGCCCAGCCACTGCTTTTGATCGAGGTCTCATTGCCCGCAGTTGAGGCGACCACGCCCGCCATCCGCAAGACCGCGCTCCACCCTGTGCATCGCCAGATGGGCGCGAAAATGGTCGAATTCAACGGTTGGGAAATGCCCGTCGAGTACCCGTCTGTGGGCGGCATTATGGCCGAACACAACGCGGTGCGCACTGGCGTGGGTATTTTCGACGTCAGCCACATGGGCGATATCCGGCTGGCGGGGCCGCAAGCGCTGGACGCGGTCCAGCACATCTCGATGAACGACGCCTCGCGGCTCGCGATTGGCCAGGCACAATATTCGGCGCTGCTTTATCCCCAGGGGACGTTCGTTGATGATGTGGTCGTCCACCGCCTCGGCGAAGATGAATATTTGCTGGTGATTAATGCCGGCACCCGCGAAAAAGACTTCGGTTGGGTAAAAGACAACACTCGCCAGTTCAACTGCAAGGTCGAGAACCTGTCCGACGACTTCACGCAGATCGCGATTCAGGGTCCGAAGGCTGTCAGTCTGCTGCAGAAGTTGACCGATGCGGACCTGTCAGCGGTGAAGTTCTATTGGGTGACTCGCGGGACGGTGTGCGGACTGAAAAACACCTTAATCGCTCGCACCGGTTACACCGGCGAAGACGGATTCGAGATCTACGTCCCCAGTGATGAACTAAACAGTGCCCGGGTGTGGAACGAGATTCTGGAAGCGGGTAAAGAATTCGGAGTCGTGCCCTGTGGTCTCGGCGCCCGCAACACGCTGCGTCTCGAAGCCAAACTGCCGTTGTACGGCCATGAGATTTCCGACACGATCAACGTCTGGGAGGCAGGCCTCGATCGCTTCTCAAAGATGGAAAAGCCGGACTTCATCGGCCGGGCGTCCCTCGAAAAGACGAAGGCTCAAGGGACAAAGCGCGCCTTGGTGGGACTGGAAATGACGGAACGCGGCATCGCCCGTGATGGTTACAAGGTGCTCGATCAGTCCGGCCGCGAGATCGGCTACGTTACCAGCGGATCGCCGGCACCATTTCTGAAGAAAAACATCGCGCTTGCGTATGTGCCCACCGAATTCGCCGCCCTGGGCAGCGAACTGAAAGTTGAGATTCGTGGACAGGGAGTGAAAGCGCAGGTGGTGCCGACCCCGTTTTACAAGAGACCGAAGAAGAATTAGCCACAGAGGACACGGAGAAGCAAAGAGGAACCCGAAAGCCAGAAGCCAGGAGCCAAACGCTGCCATGCCCTTTCCAACCGACTACAAGTACACCAAAGAGCACGAATGGATAAAAGCCGACGGCAACAACGCCACGGTCGGCATCACCAGCTATGCGCAGGAGTCACTGGGCGACATCGTTTTCGTCGATCTGCCCAAACCCGGCACCGAGATTACTTCCGGCAAGACTTTTGGCTCCGTCGAATCCGTGAAGGCAGTCTCAGATCTGTACGCGCCTGTTTCCGGGACGGTCACCGAAGTGAACGGCGAACTGGCGACGGCGCCGGAAAAGATTAATAAAGATGCGCATAGCGCCTGGATGATCAAGATCACCCTCAAAGATCCGGCTCAACTGAATTCTCTACTTTCCGCCGCCGATTATGGGAAGTTCGTGGCTGAAGAGGGCGGAAAGTGATCCATCGCGCCATCTCAACAATCGAACTGCTCTTGAGGGACATCTAACAAAGTTCTATGCGTTATCTACCCAAATCACCCGCCGACCGAAGAGCCATGCTGCAGGCCATGGGCGCGCGCTCGATCGATGACTTGTTCTCGCCGATCCCCGCGGAATACCGGCTGGAACGTGACCTCAAAGTACCCCGCCAGATGGCCGAGTCCGAGATCGTGGACTGGTTTCGCGAGCGCTCCCGCGAGAACGGCGACAGCTACGCCACGTTCCTGGGCGCCGGCGCCTACTACCACTACCGCCCGGTCATCATTGATTCGCTCATCTCGCGCGGCGAGTTTTTAACTGCCTACACGCCCTATCAAGCGGAGATCTCGCAGGGGACCTTGCAGGCGATCTTCGAATTCCAGACCATGATTTGCGAGCTCACTGGCATGGAAGTTGCCAACGCTTCCATGTATGACGGTTCGACCGCCGCCGCCGAGGCTGTGATGATGGCGGTGCGCCTGACCGGCCGGCGTTCGGTGATCATTGCGCGCAGCGTCCATCCGGAATATCGCGAGGTGCTCGCCACTTATGCGCATCACCAGAACCTGCCGCTCTCCACGACAGCGTTTAAAGACAACGGCCGCCTGAATCTGGAAGATCTGGAAAAATCCATCACCGCGGACACGGCCTGCGTCCTGATTCAATCGCCGAATTTCTTCGGAACGATTGAAGATGCCGCTGCCATCGCCGAGATCGTGCACAAGAATGGCGCGATGCTGGTGGTGTCCATCGCTGAAGCGGTTTCGCTTGGCATCGTCGAACCTCCCCGCCAGGCCGACGTGATCGCGATGGAAGCGCAATCTTTTGGCGTGCCTCTCGGCTTTGGCGGTCCCTATTGCGGCGTGATCGCCACTCGCGAAAAGTTCGTCCGCCAGATGCCCGGACGCCTGGCCGGACAGACCACCGATCGCAACGGCAAACGGGGCTTCGTCTTGACCCTGGCGACGCGCGAGCAGCACATCCGCCGGGAAAAGGCGACATCGAATATCTGCACCAACCAGGCTCTGGTGGCCCTCATGGTCAATATCTTCATAACCATCTACGGCAAAGTCGGGCTAAAGGAATTGGCCAAGCAAAATCTGGCCAAGACGGCATACGCCGCTGCTCAGTTCGGCAAGCATGCCAAAGTCCTCTTCCCTGGCTCTCCGCGTTTCAACGAATTCGTTGTCCAGACCAGCGAAAATCCCTATGCCATCAACAGCCGCATCCTGGGACACAAGATCGTGGGCGGCCTTCCGCTCAAGAAGTTTTATCCCGAGCTAGGTAACGCCGCCCTGTGGTGCTGTACCGAACTGACGACGCGCAGCGCGATCGACACCGTGGTGGGACTGGCCGCAGAAAGCGAACGCTCCGTACGATCTGCGAAAGAAGAAGTGGAGGTGGCACAGTGAAGCACATGACGCGCAAGGCCACCCGCCACGTCAACCAGAATGAAGGCCTGATATTCGAGAAGTCGTCGTCAGGAAAGGCAGCCTGGAAACTGCCCCCGCTTGACGTTCCCGAAGTGGATACGGCGGCGCTGCTCGGGACAGCGGAAAGAAAAGACCTGGGCAACATGCCCGAGGTCAGCGAAATCGAAATCATCCGCCACTTCACCCGGCTTTCTACCTGGAATTACGCCATCGATCTCGGCATGTATCCGCTGGGCTCGTGCACGATGAAATACAACCCGCGAGTCAACGAACTAGTAGTGCGCCTCGAAGGCCTGGCCAACGGACATCCCTACCAGCCCGAGCGGATTTCCCAGGGCGCTCTGCGCATCATCAAGACTTTGAGCGAGTGTCTCATCGAAATTACCGGCATGGACGCCATCACCTTGCAACCCGCCGCCGGCGCCCACGGCGAGCTCACGGGACTGCTGATGGTCCGCGCCTATCATGAGTCGAAAGGCGATCCCCGCAAGAAGATTCTGATCCCTGATTCAGCGCACGGCACCAATCCGGCGACGGCAGCCATGGTCGGCTACGCGGTCGAGAATTTGAAATCGAATGCCCAGGGCATGGTGGATGTGGCCGCCCTAGCGTCACAAATGAAGGAAGATGTCGCCGCCCTGATGCTTACCAATCCCAACACTCTGGGAGTGTTCGAGCAGGAGATCCACAAGATCGCCGAGATCATGCACGCCAAGGGTGGCCTGCTTTACATGGATGGGGCCAATATGAACGCCCTGGTCGGTAAAGTCCGCCCCGGCGATTTTGGTGTCGACGTAATGCACCTTAATCTGCACAAGACGTTCTCCACTCCTCACGGCGGTGGTGGTCCCGGTTCTGGCCCGGTGGCCGTGAAACGGAAGCTCGAATCATTCCTGCCCACGCCCGTGCCCATCACCAAGCCCGACGGTACACTTGGCTTCGACTATGACCGTCCGCAATCGGTCGGCCGGGTGCGCGCTTTCTACGGCAATTTCGGAATGTTTGTCCGCGCGCTGGCCTACATTCTGGCCAACGGTCCCGACGGACTGCGCCAGACAACTGAAGACGCCGTACTCAACGCCAACTACATTCGCAAGGGACTGGAAGACGTCTACGATCTGCCTTATGCCACGCCCAGCATGCACGAGGTGGTTTTCAGCGATAAGCTGCAAGCCAAAAAAGGCGTGAAGACGATGGACATCGCCAAGCGCCTGATTGACTATGGCTTCCATCCCTATACGACTGCATTCCCGCTGATCGTGCCCGGCGCGCTGATGATCGAACCGACCGAGAGCGAGCCCAAGGAAGAACTCGACCTGTTCGTCGAAGCCATGAAATCAATCGCCGAAGAAGTTGAGGAAGATCCGCAAATGGTGCTGGATGCACCCCACTCCACGCGCGTCTCCCGCCTGGACGAAACCGCCGCAGCACGCAAGCCGATCCTTCGGTGGAAACCAGGGTCTTAGCCACTGAGGGCACGGGGGGCACGGAGTCGCCCTGCACCATGCGGCGAATCCTATGGCGCAGGTGCGCCACATTGAAGTTGATCAGCAGCCTACAAATTTCCCGCTCAGCTTAAGAAGAGTAATCAGTTGTGCCAGACGGACATAGTTCACGGGCATAGGAAGCTGCGACGCAGTTCGAATCCCGCGCTTTCTCAATTCGTGCACCAGGCAAGCCTCGTAGACACTCTCCAGCAGTCCCGGCCCCAAAGCGGTATGAACCTTCATCGCAGAATCAACAACGGCGTCGCTGATTTCGTTAAAGTGCATAAACTCTGTGTCCTCCGCGTCCTCTGCGGTTCTACTAGAAATGCGGGAGAGAGTTTGTGACGGTGGTCACATGACAAAAAAGGTGCCAAAGAACAGAACCTCTGTGTCCTCCGCGCCCTCTGTGGTTAAA
>Ga0134128_10009011_pt1 | contig 12003 bp, 9 predicted proteins | sample KB31754_FD_96462 | JGI IMG/M metagenome (GOLD analysis project Ga0134128, IMG submission 96462) | Terrestrial soil microbial communities with excess Nitrogen fertilizer from Kellogg Biological Station, Michigan, USA - KB3-175-4 | ecosystem: Environmental > Terrestrial > Soil > Unclassified ...
GACCGTGCCGTCGGCATCTGCAACGAGCGTGGAATATCGGCCCTCATCCTGCGCTACCTTGAGGCCAGCGGTCGCCGCTCCCAAGAGCGCTCGCGCGCTGTCCGCGGCTGCCTTCGCCTGGTCGAATGCCGAGCGGGAGACCGCGCCCGAGGACACCAACTGGCGGTAACGCTCTTCATCGGCAGCGGCCTGGATCAGCCGCGCTCTCGCGGCGGCCACATTCCCGGCCTGCACCGCGATGGCGTGCACGTAATCCGTGTGATCGATGCGCATGAGCGGTTGGCCTTGCCGAACTTCCTGGCCGGTGTCCACCAGACGCGCGACGATCTTGCCCGGGACACGGAAGGTCAAATTCGATTGCACGCGGGCTCTGATGATTCCGGTGTAGCCGCGCTCGGCCGGTACGGCGGGCGCGACCTTCGCGATTTCGACGAGCTTCGTTTCGGTCCGAGGGTCCTCAGCGGATGCGGAGGATTTGCAGCCCGTCAGACCCAAGGCCGCCGAGGTGATGGCAACCGCAAGGCCGAGGTGCATCGAAAATCGTACTTTATCAATCATGAGCCCCATCCTCCCCCGATGGCGCGAAACGACTGGACAGCCGCTTGGTCGGTGTTGGCGCGCGTGAGCGCGAGTTGATCTTGTGCAGCGAGGAGCTGCCGGTCGGCATCGAGTACATCGGTCAGGGGAATCACCCCTGCCGCGTATGCCTTTTGAGACGAGTCTCTCGCACGCTTGAGAGCCGCTACTTCCCGTTCGAGCTCCTGCGTATGCGCCTCCAGCTGCACGAGTGAGGTCAACGCGTTCTCGACGTCCTCCACGGCATGCAGGATCGATTGCCTATAATCAGCCAAGGCCTCGGCGTTCGCGCCCTTCGCTTGCGCCACTTCCGCATCGACCTTGCCGAAATCGAAGAGGCGCCAGCGCAGCCCGGCGAGGGCCTCGGGCTGAAATGTCGCCGCGCGAAACAGCTGGCCGGTGCTCAGGCTTTCAAAGCCGAGGAGGCCCGCGAGCGATATCTTCGGGTAGTACTCCGAGATCGCTTCCCCAATTCGGGCGTTGGATCCGGCGAGGCGCCGTTCGGCGGCGATGACGTCGGGGCGCCGGCGCAACACATTGGTCGGCGTGTCATCGCTGGGGATCCCTGGAGCGCGCGGTATCTGCTGTGGCGATTTCAGTTCCGCGGCGTAGGTACCGGGCTGAGCGCCCATCAGGACATCCAGCCGGTTCAACTGCGCCTCGAGATCGATGGCCAAAGGCTGGAGCGAGGCGCGCGCCTGCGAGAGGAGCGCCTGGGCCTGGGCCAGCTCGCGATCGGTTGCGAGGCCTGACTGGAAGCGACGCTCGACCAGCTCAACGAGGCGCTCGTCCGTCGTCACTTGACCCCTGGCGACTGCGATGCGGGCCTGCTCACCCCGAACTTGGAAGTAGGCGTCGGCCGCATCCGCGGCAACCATGATGTGGGTACCTACTTGCTCCGCCTCAGCCGCTTGTGCCTCCGCGGAGGCGGCTTGCGCGCCGCGACGCAGCCCCCCGAAGAGGTCGATTTCCCAGCTGGCCACCGCGCCAACATCGTATTCGGACTGGTTCCGCTGAAAGCCCGCAAGATGACGCGCAACGGCGCCGATCGGGCTTTCGAGAGACTCGTGAATTCTCGCGGCTTGCACCGTCAGGTCCGCTGTAGGCAGGAGCTGTGCGCCGGCCTCGCGCGCAGCCGCCCGCGCCTGCCCGACGCGAGCAATCGCAGCGGCAAGATCGAGATTCTGATGTAAGGCGCGCTCAATGATGCGAGTGAGCTCGGGATCGTCGAACCCGAGCCACCACCGATCGAGCGCCGCAGCGGACGTTCTCGTGCTGCGGGCCTGTACGGCGGCAGCGCTGTGGAAGCGCTCGAGCGTGATGGCGGGCCTCCTGTAGTCGGGTCCTACGGCGCACCCGCTGAGACCCAACCCCGCCACCACGGACATCACGACGATCATCGCTGGTTTACCCATTGCCCGAATCCTCACGGGCCTCTCGTCACGAGGCGCCGCGCAACGATGCATGCTCTCCGAGCAGCACTTCCTGCACGGTCGATTGGAAGTCCTCATCCGACCGAGGCCGCTGGGTGGATTCAGAAGCCGCGGTTTGCACCTTCTGCTTCATCGCCTGTGCACCGACATGAGAGACGCTCCACCCCAGCAAGAGCTGCCGCGCGAACCCTTGCGCGTCGGGATTCGAACGGACTGCATTGGCAGGATCTGCGTCGGAATGCGCGATCGCGCGGGTGGCAATACTGCCGGTGAGCACGTTCCTCACTTGCTGCTGAAAATCGAGCTGTGGGCTTGCCGCTGCCGCGCTGCCGATTTGAATGAAAAGCGCCGCGGCGGCGATGGGTAGCGCACGGCTCAGTGACTGGGTGATATACATGGACATTTTGAGATCTCCTAAGGGTCGGTTTATTCATGTAGCTGCATGTATTTAGCTGATTGCGTTAGAAGCGTCCGATCAGCATGGCGTGGACATTACATGTATACGCATGCAATGTCAAGCGGGATGGCAGATCCACGGAACGCTGCTGCTCAGCTACGGGATGAGCATAGATAGCTGACTACATCAGCCAATCTATGCTCTTGAAAATGCGCATCCAGGCTTACCATCCGCCGGCGCGCTGATAAGCGCAGTCCGCGAAGACCTCGCGCTTTTGTCCCGAAGGTAGGAGGATTCACGATGCGTGCCTTCATTGGGGCGAACCTCCTCGCAAGCAGGATGGCTCAACCGAAAAGAAAGCCGTTTGGGATTTAGGACAGCAGACTGCCCGGATTCACGTTGCGGGTCCAACCAAGCGGCGCGTGATCACTCCCCCCGATCATCCCAAGGGGGATCTGCCCCTCGGGGCAATCCGGCCATGGCGCGCTCGAGCGCTCGTAGATCAACAGGTTTGACGAGGTGATCGTCGAAGCCAGCGGCGAGCGAGCGCTGACGGTCATCCGTCTGCCCATAACCCGTCAGGGCGATGAGCCGCAAGCCGCTCAACTTCGGCAGCGCGCGAAGCCGCTTCGCGAGCTGATAGCCGTTCATTACCGGCAGTCCGATGTCGAGCAGCACTATCTCCGGTTTGAGCGATTCGACTTTTTCGAGTGCTTCCCGGGCGCTATGGGCGGCTTCGGCCTGGTGACCCTGACAGCTGAGCAGCATCGCAAGCGATGTCGCCGCATCCGTGTTGTCATCCACGATCAGCACGCGGCGGGACGGGGCTTGGAATGGCGGGGCTTCGAGGCGAATCGGCTCCGAGCGTTCGATGCGTGGCAATCGGATCTGGAAGGTGGAGCCTTGCCCGAGGCCCGGACTGCGGGCAGTGACCTCCCCCTCGTGCATATCGATCAGTCGCTTGACGATCGAGAGTCCGATCCCAAGTCCTCCTTGGGAGCGATCGAGCGTGCGCTCGCTCTGCACGAACAGGTCGAAGATGCGCGGCAGGAGCTCGGCGGAGATGCCCGTACCGTTGTCGGAGATCTCGACGAACGCATCATGTTCATTCCCATAGGTGCGGACCGAGATTTCTCCGCCCCCTTCTGTGTACTTGGCGGCATTCGCCAAGATGTTCCCCACGCATTGCACGAGGCGCGCGAGGTCGCCATTGACATAGAGAGGGCCATCGCTCGTGGAGGCCATGACGGAAAGTGTGTGCTTCCTCTCGCGCAACTGCGGCTCGATGGTTTCGATGGCTTGCGCGATGACTCTCGCGAGATCAATGGGTTTGCGCCGCAACTGAATCCGTCCCTGTGTGATGCGGCCGATATCGAGCAGATCATCGACCAGGCGCGTGAGCTGTGCGGTTTGGCGCTTTATCATGCCGATTGCAAATCGTGCCCTCGGCTCTCCTGCGACAGTACGTGATAGAAGCTCGCTAGCGGTGCTGATCGGCGAGAGGGGATTGCGTAGTTCGTGGCCGAGGAGAGCGAGAAATTCGTTTTTCCGCCGATCGGACTCGAGCAATTCCTCTTCGCTCTTCCGGAGCTTCCGGTTGGATTCCTCAACGAGCGCCTGGGCCTGCACTGCGTCTTCGAGGAGATTCAAAGCGGCACGGCGCTGCTCGAGCATGTTCAGGTACTCAGTAGCCTGGTAGGCCGCGGAGGCGAACCTCGCCAGGCTTTCGAGCAAGCGTAGATCTTCCTGATCGAATTTGCGCTCGAGCTCGTGGGCAATGACCCAGATTGTGCCGACCGCCTTGCCGCCAACGTGAAACGGCACCAATAGCCCTTCCTCCGCAAGCGGAGTTGCTTCCGCGAGGTACGGATAACGACGCTCCCAGTGGGTAAACAGTAATGGGGCATCGCAGTCGAGCACGTCGCCGCACGGGCCGAAGCGACGCGGAGTACCCCCGCCCCGGTGCGGCGACCATTGGCCGGCAATGGCCGCCCAGTAGAAGCGGCTGCCGTCCTCGGTGAGGAGGCTGAGCCCCGCCGAGCCTGCGCGCAGCGTTTCCAAGGTCATCTCCGCGAGCGTTTGCAGGATCGACCGCGGCGAATCGCTCAGCGCCTGCACGAGTGTGGTGAGAGCCCGGTTTTCGGCCTGATGGTCCGGCGGACGCCTCGCTCTCGCACTCAGCTCATCGGTGCGCAGGATCGCCTCGAGCGGGACGAGGCCTTCTTCATGGTGCAGCTCTTGAGTTTCAACACCAGTCGGCGCTCGTGGCTCGCCGTCGAATTCCAGCGAGTAGCGCGGCCCCTGCGCGAGCTGCTCGCGCAGCGCATTCACCTCGCTCTTCAGCTCGAGTATCCTGAGCTCGCGCCCCACGGCAAGCTCGTTGAAACGCGTGAGATCCCGCATACGCGATTGCAACTCCGCGTGTGCCTGCTGGAGCGCACTCTCCTGTTGCCGAAGCAAGCCTTCATTGCGCTTTCGGTTACTGATGTCGCGAGCGATCTTCGAGGCGCCGACCACGGTACCGGCGGCATTGCGGATCGGCGAGACCGTCAGAGAAATCTCGACGCGGCGCCCGTCCTTGGTCACCCGCGTCGTCTCGAAATGATCGATGCGACCGCCCCGCCTCAGCGTATCGAGGATATGTTGCTCTTCATCGAGCCGCTCGGCAGGCACGATCAACGTGATGGATCGACCAATCGCCTCTTCAGCCGACCAGCCGAAAAGGCGGTGCGCCCCCGCGTTCCAGGATTGGATCACCCCGTCGAGGGTCTTGCTGATGATGGCATCGTCGGAGGATTCGACAATCGCAGCCAGCTGAGCCAAGCTCTGCTGGACCTCCAGTTCCCGCGCCAGCAGCCCCTCGAGCACCAGAGCCTTCTGCTGTAATCGAGCGATCTGTCCGAGCTGATCTCGGGATGCGTCCGGATGCCCCACAGGGATCACACGCGTGTGGCTCGCGCAAACCTTCTCGAATGCAACGAGGTGATCGGCGCGCCCGCAATCCTGTAAGGGGTAGGCGCAGAAGAGCGTGAAGGTCTGTCGGCGGGCGAGCTCGTTCCACAACCGTTCAAGCTCGATGGCCGCCTCCGTCCGACCCTCCTTCCAGAGGAGCGCGACCATTTCGCCGAATGCAAGGACTCGCCCGTGCCGGCCAATGGCTGCGGAGATGATGCCGCCGACCTTTGCGAGAAAGAGCTCCCGGTCGGGCACGCCATCCACCATGAAGGTCGCGAGCGTCTCCCCGGCATCGAGCAGGAGGAGTTGTCGGCCGCGGCGCGCCTTCGCGGTATCAATGCCGTCAGCCCGCAACCGCTCCTCCAGAGCCGTTGTGTGGGGCTCGGCCGCGATCACGACGGCAGCAGCCCCTCCTTCCATGCCCTCGCGCACATACTTGGCGACGGAGCCGATGAGCTCCTCGTCTTCGCGATAGAACTGGACGAAGTGCTCGGGCGCGCTAGAGGCGAGCGAATGAGCTGCCGGGGACACATCCGCTCTGACGCCGATACCGAGTGCGTTGTCTGGTACTGCCATTTGAGGGCGCTCTGGGCTGAAGCTCAATACTAGGCTATATCCCGTAGGACAATCAGTCGAGCGGCATTCCGTTCCGGGAGGCACCGGAAATTGCCAACCGTGAGCGCAGACCTGACAGGACGCTGCAGAGCTGCCTCCCGCTGCCGGTCACCAGCGGTCAGACCCCCTGCTCGATGAGCACGCTGGTCGGTCACGACAAGTCGAAGGCGCTTCCCGCGCCAGTGAGAACTCAGGGAGCGGGCGCCCCCCCGGTCGCGAAGAATTGCCCGGGACCGAGCATCCCTTTGTGAGTGCTGCTCGTATCCATCATGTCGAAAATCCTGAGCTGATAGCTGAAGAATTCGCGCTGGGAGATCGTGCCGTCCCCGTCCGTGTCGATCTTCTTGAACATCTCCGGCGTAAGCAGACCGCTCGCGTAGCCGCCGGTAGCGAATGAAGCCACCTCGGGAGAGGCCGCCTTGTATTCGGGCTCGTCGACCATTCCGGTCTTCTTCTTGTCCAGCATTGCGAACACCTTGCTCTGGAACGCGAGCCATTCCTTCCGAGACACCATGTTGTCGTGATTGGTATCCATCCTGTGCATCATGGACTCCGTCCGCAGCCCGCTCGCGTATCCGCCCGTCGCAAAAGAGACCATATCGTCTGAACGCGCGGCGGATGCGCACATCAGCATGACTGCCCCGAGGGCGAAACACGTTGCAATTTTGTTCACGTTGATCTCCTAGCGAGTCGGTCACAACACGGGTGATGCTAGTGATCCCTTATATGCCGGAACTGCAAGAGCGATAGCATCATCGCTCCGAACGGGCTCGCGGTCATGCGGCAGCTGCAGCGCGAGAGGAGGCAGCGGTGGGTGCCGAGGCGCGACGAGCCGACGATCGTACATGGCGCTACCTTCGAAACTTTTTGCCTACGTATGCCGCCCGTTTCGCACGATGCACCGCCGCCATAGTCTTCACCCCGATGAGGAGGTGTGGAGTACCCGTCGACGCCACGTGGCGGCACAGAGATGTCAGTGGCAGCTAGGCCAAGAGCGCGGGCAGGCGCCGGATTCAATGATTGCGGAACGCACGGCACCCAATACATCCGCTTCGTGGTCGCCAACGAGCCTGTTCCGCGGCTCAAACTGCTCGGCGCGCGCGTGCATCAAGCGCTGACCTGAACGGAGGTTCTCGAGCAGCTCTGCTGCAATTGACAGCTCGAAGCCCTTGGCTCGTTGAACGCCGAGGTCACGATCGGCGTTGTTCGTATCGAGATTGAAATAGGGCTTCTGAAGCTCGAAAAGCCCTGTGATGATCTTGAGCCGGGGTGTCACGACGTCAGCACTGCAGCGCGTAGAAGTCGATCTGCAGAGGCCAGGGAGCGGCCTCGCTGAGCGGATTGCGCTCAGACACTTTCAGCTTACGAAATCGGCGCTCTCCACGCCGACGTCGCCCGAACGCGCGATGCTCAAAGCATGCGGCTCTGCGCCGCGGTCTTCACCCGATTCGCAGCGTAACACGGCGATCCTGACGGTGGGTTGCAGAACTGCCGCACTACGGACCAACGCGCCGCAAAATCGTAATCGGTACCGAACCGTCGGGCCTCGGAGCGACCTTCCACGAAAGCTCATCCCCTTTCATCTCGTAGGGGCGCACTTGGGTGGTGTCGTCCTGATTCGGGAACGAGCTCCGGTCGATGCGGAAGGTGATGGTGTGATTCGCGGCATTCAAAGAATAACGTCCAAAGTGGACGCTCGTGCTGAGCGAAGCGTCCCGGTATTCTTCGGGCGTTCCCTTGAGCTTGTCTCCGGCGGAGAACTTGAGGCGCTCGGCGCGGTAGATCTGCACCGAGTAGTAGCCGTTGGCGGTGAAGATGACGAGGCCGTGGGGATTAGGACCATAGTCGGAGATCCGCGTACCGTTCGGGAGAAGTTTCTCCGCTCCGGCGAGAATCCAAGTCCCAACAATGGATGGGGTCTGCGCGATGCCCGTAAGGGGGACAACCGCTAGTAGCACGAGGAGCAGAGTGGTTTTTCTCATGCGTCCAATCTAGTGGGGCTCCGACGTCGCCACAATTTGATTCTTCTCAACGAATAGTTGAGCGAGCCTTCACTTTTGAGCCGCCCCGGTCGGACGGGCGACGAGGCGCGCGCCTCAGAGGCTTGCCACTCGGCTCGCGGTGAAGAACCGGCTTCAGGGTATCCGTCAGAAGCGCCGCCATGCGATCCACGGCCTCCCCCTTTGCGTCGGCGTTGCGGTGCACTGTGACCGGCAGACTCCCAAGCGCGGGCAAGCCGTGCAACACTCGATCGAAAGCAAGCCCCTCGGGAAGGTTGAGCGCCGTACGTGCCGTCACGCCGAGGCCGCCGCACAGTGCCGCCCAGAGACCGTCGAGGCTTGGGCTGCTGGCGGCGACCCGGTACGCAATGTCGGCCGCCTCGAGGCGCTCGATCGCACGGCGACGAAAGGCGCACTTCGGACCCAGGACCGCGAGCGGCAGCGGCTGCTTCTCGCGCGGGTTGAAATTCGCGGAAGCGATCCACGCAATTTCGAGATGGCCGATGGTCTCGCCGGTGGCCGCAGTGCCATCCCCGCCGATGATCGCGGCGAGGTCGATGCGCGCGCTCTGCACAGCCTCGAGCAGACTGGCGTTACCCTCGATCAAGAGCTCGATCTGCATGTACGGATAGAGCGAGGCGAAGTGCGAGAGGACTTCTGGCAAAACCGATGCGAAGTCTTGCGGGCCGCCAATGCGGATCACGCCGCTAACGCCAGCGCGCTGCGTGATATCGAGCAACTCGTCATTGAGTGTGAGGATCCGGCGCGCATACGAGAGCACCACCTCCCCGTTCTCGGTCAGCCCTAGCCGTCGTCCGCGCCTTACAAAGATGGTGACGCCGAGATCGTCCTGCAGGCGTTTCATCTGCAGGCTGATAGCCGACGGGGTCCGACCTAGACGCTCGGCGGCCTGCGCTAACCCACCATGGTTGTGCGCGACGGCGAGGGTTCGGAGGGTATCGAGGTCGAGGTTGATGCGCGGCATGCACGGATCGTACGCTCGGGAGGAGCGTCTCACGCACGAACCCTGAAAATGCTGGTGGAAAGGGAGGGACTTCGAATCGTCCACCCCGACGTCATGAGGACGTCCGACTCCGGCCATGCTCAAGCTAGGCGGTCAAGGCTGCGTACTTGTCTCGATTAATCGGTCATTACGGGGACAACGATCGAATTAAGAGGCGCAAAGCTTGACCTGTTCGGCGTTATCCAGCAGAATCTATGCTCGATTAATAGAGTACTATACCGTCAACGTTTGATTAAACGAGCATGAAGATCACCCAATCCGCAGCCTTGACCCCAAGCTTGGCGTCTGAGGCAAAGAAGCTAGGGGCTGCCCTCGCGCGCTTGCGCATCGCCCGAGGCATAAAGCAGGACCAAGCAGCGCTGCGAGCAGGCCTTTCGCGAAACACGGCATATCGGCTGGAGAAAGGCGATCCTGGGACTGCGATTGGCCAAATCCTGCGCTATCTCGATGCCATCGTGCCAGGCAAGACACTACTCGAGTTGTTGTCTGAAACTGATCCTGCTCTGGCCGCACTCAGCGCTCAAGAACAGCGTCGGCGTGCCAGACAACTATCGAAGCGCGAACTAGACGAAATCGACTTCTAGCAATGGCCGCGAAGGAAGAAAAGCTGTTTGTCTTCGCCTACCTCGATGCCGAGTGGGTGCCCTGTGGGCAACTCACTTTGACCGAGGACGGAGTAAAGCTACTAGCCTCGACATTCGCCTACGGATTGCGGTATCTAGACCGCCCGGGCGCTCTGGAAGTGGACCCGGTGAGCTTAAGCATTGGCGACAAGAGTGTCGTGCGAGGCAAGGCTCTCTTCCCGCCGAACAACCTTCCATTCTTCGGTGGAATTCGCGATACCGCACCGGATGCTTGGGGGCGGCGAGTAATTGAGTCTCGCCTTAGGGTACCCGCAAACAGCCTTCCAGAGTCCGTTTATCTGCTCCATGCAGGCAGCCAGCGCGTGGGCGCACTTGACATTCGCCCCTCACGAGAAGCCCAACCCACGTTGGGCTACGGCACTTGGGACAATTTGCAGTACTTGATGGAAGCGGCCCAGCGCATTGACGAGGGTTTACCTGTCCCTGCAAACCTGGAGGAAATCTTCATAGAAGGCAGCCCCTTGGGCGGCGCCCGCCCCAAGGCTACGGTTCGTGACGACGAACAGGTGTTATGGTTGGTCAAGTTTCCCAGCCAAAAGGACGCGTTAAGCGTTACCGTCCTCGAAGCCGCGACGCTACAATTGGCCGCGGCGGCAGGTCTCACGGTTCCCCCAGTCAGGTTGATAAACTTAGGCACCCGAACTGTGATGCTGATCCGGCGATTCGACCGATACTGGGCCAAGCCGGGTCGGGATGCTCAACTGGCCGAGGATCTGCTGAGCACAGCCCCCACGACGGGACTGGCGGAAAAGCGCCTCGGGTTTGTCAGCGGCCTAACGCTTGTGGCATGCGACGATATGGAGTCAGCAGACAAGTCCTACGGAGACCTGGCGCAAGCCATCCGACGATACTGCCATCCCAGCGTGATCCGCGAAAATAACCGCGAGCTATTCGAGCGCCTGATCTTCAATATCTTCGTCAGTAACGATGATGATCACCTGCGTAACCATGGTTTTGTCTGGGACCCCCGCCTTTTGGGATGGAGGCTGAGCCCGCTCTACGATGTTATGCCACGCGCGACCTTGGCATCCGAACGTCGCCTGCATCTGGGAGTCGGGCCTGAGGGCAGGAACGCCACATTAGACAACGCTTTCGCCGGGCGCGAAATGTTTACCTTGTCGGCGGAACTGGCCGCCCGGAGTATTGCAAGGATCTGGCAAACAGTGCGCGAATGGAAACTGTACTTCGAACAATACAACGTACCCGCGGATCAGATCGAAAAGATCGCTCCCGCATTTCGGCACGTTGACGAAATTTCCACGGCGGCACTGCGCAAGCTCATTCCCTGATCGGGCTCAGCTTGACTCCTTTTAATCTTACAACATGGCAGATGGAGTTCGTGGGCCGATATCTACGCGACACGAAGAGCAAGTCGCTGCTCATTGCGCCTCCAGATCCCGGCGCGACGGTGGAGTCGCTCGATGTGAGTCGTCCGTAAACACGGGGCCTTCATCGTTCATTAGGCCGCGCTGAACGACTTATTGCCACGTCAGTGTACGCGGCCCTGTCGGCATTCGAGGACAGCCGCGGTCACGATTGCATGGACGCCTATCGCGCCTAACCTCGAGTCGTCGGCGAGGCTAAGTTCGCCGCCGCGGTCCGGGTCGACCTTGGTTGCGATGTCTTGTAACCATTTGAACTATGACACATTTATTCCCTATACCCCGGGAGTGCAGGGACGAGATCGATGCGCAAGGCCGTCGGCGGTCCGCGACGGCGGGCTTCTTGCTGGCCATGCGGGGGACGGCTATATTTTGAGCCGACTCCGCCGCAGAGCGCGAGCACCGATCCCTAAGCTGGGGATGCTTCCTCGGGGCGAAATCAGACTGGAAGCCGGTCGCATCCAAGGCTTCTTGGTCAGGGGGCAATACCCGTGCTTCGATTGGAAAGATCCGGGTCAGGCCTGGAGACGTGTTTTCACAAGCCCGCAGGGGCGCGCCGCCACGAGTGAGCGCAGGTCGCCCCGGCCGTAGCGGGTTCACGCGCTGCCCTGAGTAAAACCCAATTGAATTTTATGCTCGAGACTCACCTGACCGCCGGCATTCGATCGGCGCCTCCGTGTCTCCAGCACGCGCTCGCGCATTTTGCCGCGATCGTGGACTCCTCTGACGATGCGATCATCAGCAAGGATCTCGATGGACAGATTCTCTCGTGGAACGCGGCTGCGCAGCGCCTCTTCGGATGGACGGCCGAGGAGGCGATCGGCCGATCGATCCACATCATCATTCCGCCGGACCGGCTCGAGGAAGAGCGCCGCATTGTCGAGACTGTGAGGGCCGGCGGACACATCGATCAGCTCGAGACTCAACGCCTGAACAAGGACGGAAGAACGGTCGACGTCGCTGTCACGATCTCGCCC
>Ga0134128_10009013_pt1 | contig 12001 bp, 7 predicted proteins | sample KB31754_FD_96462 | JGI IMG/M metagenome (GOLD analysis project Ga0134128, IMG submission 96462) | Terrestrial soil microbial communities with excess Nitrogen fertilizer from Kellogg Biological Station, Michigan, USA - KB3-175-4 | ecosystem: Environmental > Terrestrial > Soil > Unclassified ...
ACTGCGGCCATGTTCTGTTCGTTTTTCCCCGAAGAGGCCTGCGGGTGGCGCCCGGGCAGGTTTACAGCATCTCGCTGAGCGATGGCGACAATCTGTTCGGGTGGAAATACGTGCTGGGCGGCTATGACAGGGGACTGGCGTTTTTCAACGACAAGCCGCTCCTGAAGGGCGCGCATAGCACTTTCCTGTTCCGAACTTATGGCAGGAGTTGAGCAGGCTTAAGTCTTGCTGGATGGCGCCAGCTTTTCCGGTTCGCTGGAAACAGCGGGTCCGGCCGCGGCGGCCGCCGCCTTGCCGGAGTTGCCGTTGCTGGGTTCGAAGGCGGGCAGGGCAGGCGTTTCGTCGCTGGCCGCCGACTGGGGCTGTGCCGGCGCTTCCGCTTCCGGGGGCTTTTCCACAAACTTTTCGCGCTTGAGCAAGGGCCGGCCCAGCGAGGGGTTGTAGCCGGTCCATGCGCCTTCCAGTCCGGACTCGCGCTCGAAATGCGCGCGCATGCTCTCCATTTTGGAGTCCAGGTCGTCAAGGTAGTGGAGCATGAGGGCTTCGGGAAACATGGGCAGCTTGGGCGAGCCGAACTCATACTGGCCGTGGTGGCTGATGATCATGTGCTCGAGCAGAATCTTCAGCTCGCCCGGGAATCCAGGCAGCCGGGCGATCTTCTCCTGCAACATTTCCAGTTCGATAATCATGTGCCCCAGCAACTGGCCGCGGGTGGTGTAGGAAAACGAGCGCTGGTAGGAGAGCTCGTAGATTTTGCCAATGTCGTGCAGGAAGGCGCCGGTGAGCAGCAGGTCGCGGTCAATCTGAGCATAGTTGCGGCTGAGCAGGTCGCAGGAGCGGAAGAGCGAGACCACGTGCTCCAGCAGCCCGCCGATGTAGGCATGATGCAGGGTTTTGGCCGCGGGCGCGTTCTTGTAGCCGGCGGCAATCTCAGGATCGGCCATGAAGGCCTGCACCAGGGCGCGCAGGTGCTGGTTTTTGAATCCGGCTACGAACTCGGCGATCACCTGCCAGAGCTGTTCCACGTCCTGGCCGCTTTTGGGCAGGTAATCGGCAAAATCCACTTCCGCTTCGCCCAGCTTGCGCAGTTTGTGGATAGTGAGCTGAAAGTGGTTCTTGTAGCGGTTGATGAGCCCTTTGACTTTGATGTAGTCATCCTGCTCGAAGGCGTCAATGGCCTCGGCGACGTTGTCCCACATCTTGGCTTCGATCTGGCCGGTGCGGTCGGCGAGGGTAAGAGCCAGGTAGGGGTCACCGGTTTTCTTGGGTTTCACCTGCTTGGCGGCCACGACAAAACTGGAGGTGATGACTTTGTTTTCGCAGCGCAGGCAATCGCCGATGTAAAAATCTTTCATGAGCAGCGTGCGGCGGAAAGCGCCATAAGGCCAACAGCACGCTGTTGGCGGGGGATCCGCCGGTGAGGCCAGCCTACCATTAAAAGAGCAGGAAGCGCTTCTTCTTTTTGTTGTGCTTCTTGGCCTGATCGGCGGCGGCGGTGGTGTAGATAGGCTTGGTTTCGTTGGGGCTGGCGCCACTGTCGGTGTAGCCGGGCTTGATATCAATGTAGGCGTCTTCGCGCAGCTTGGTGAGATAGGCACGCAACGCCGGTTGCAGCTTCTGCAGATAGATGGCGTCCTGGATTTTTCCTTCCACTTCTTTTTCCGGGGGCACGCCCGCCTGTGGGTGCTCGGTGACCTCGAGGATTACAAAACCCTGCTTGGTGCGGATGGGCTTGGTGATCTCGCCCGCCTTCATGCCGAAGGTGGTGTCTTCCAGTTCTTTGGCCAGGGTGCCGCGCTTGAAGTAGCCGAGGTCGCCGCCCTGCGCCGCAGTCGGGCCGTCGGAATCTTTTTTCGCGACGTCGTCGAACCTGGCGCCTTTCTCGATATCTTCGTACACCTGGTTGGCTTTGGCCTGAGCGGCGGCCACGCGCTGCTCGTCCGTAATGGAGGCCGCGGTCTTGGGGTCTTCGGTAGGCTTGGGCTGAGTGGAAATCAGGATTTCGCTGAGCCGCACCTGCTCCGGCTGGGTCATGTCGCTGAGGTGATCCTTGTAGTACTTCTGGATTTCCGCGGGAGTGATGTTGACCTTGGAGCCCACTTCCTGCTGAATGACCTTTTGGGTGATGATGTTCTCGCGCAGGTTCTCCTTGAACTCTTCGTAGGAGACGCCCTGTTCCTGGGCGGCCTTGGCCAGGTCATCCATGGTGGCCAGGTTCATCTGCTTGCGGATTTCGTCCAGCCGCTTCACCAGATCGGTTTCCGCGGTAATGCCCAGGTCATCGCCCTTCTGCAGCAGGAGTTGCTGGTCAACCAGGTCGCGCAGGACGTTCTTCTGTTTGCTGTTGATTTCCACCGGCGTGGCGTTCTGCTGCTCGCCTTCCTGCTGCACCTGCTGCTGGCTGCGGTCGAACTCGGAACGGGTGATGATGTGGTTGTTGATGCGGGCAATAATTTCCTCCACCACCGTGCCCGATTTCACCTCCGTTTTTTTCGGGGTATCGGCAGCGAGAAGGGAGAATGCGGCAACAACGACGATGGCGAGAATGGATAGGTGACGTGTCATGGTTTACTGCTGGCGGCCCTGTAAGTCTCTGCAACGAAGTCTTGCAACTATTGTACATCCCACGAGCCGCCCAGGCAGCCTCTCCGGCCTGGAAAGCGGCTTCAACAAGTCAGGGGCTGCTATCATAAACAGTTTTGCTCCGGCTCCCGTTTGTTTCTGAGTTCCCTGCGAGGAAAGCCATGAAGATGCCGGCAGTTCTAAGCGCTCTCATCCTTATGTGTGCCACGTGTATAGCCTCCCCCGCCAAAGCCAGCCAGGTTCCTGACCGGGCCCAACTGGAGAAAATGAGCGCGCGCTTTGCGCCTACCCGCATCCAGGTGGATATTTCCGGCCTCTCCGCCGGCAACCGCCAGGCGCTGGGCAAGCTGATTGAGGCGGCGCGCATTCTGAACGACATCTATATGCGGCAATTGTGGTCGGGCGACCAGGAGCTTTATGCCCGGCTGCAGAAAGAGCGCACCCCGCTGGGCCGCGCCCGGCTGCACTATTTCTGGATCAATAAAGGCCCCTGGGACGATCTCAACGATTTCAAGGCCTTCATTGCCGGGGTGCCGGAGCGCAAGCCGCTGGGCGCGAATTTTTATCCTGAGGACATGACCCGCGAGCAGTTTGAGAGCTGGGTCAAGACCCTGCCGGAAAAGGATCAGGAGCAGGCCAAAGGTTTTTTTACCGTGATTCGCTGGCAAGGCAAGGGCAAGCTGGGGTGGATTCCCTACAGCCAGCATTACCGTCCGGAACTGGAGCAGGCTGCGGCGCTGCTGCGCCAGGCGGCCACGCTCACCGACAATGCGTCCCTGCGCAAGTTCCTGATGAGCCGGGCAGCCGCCTTCCTTTCCAACGATTACTACCAGAGCGACCTGGACTGGATGGATCTGGATTCGCCGCTGGACATCACCATCGGGCCTTATGAGACCTACAGCGACGAACTGCTCGGCTACAAGGCGGCGTTCGAGGCCTACGTGAACCTGCGCGACGAAAAAGAGACCCAGAAGCTGGCCGCCTTCGCCCAGCACCTGCAGGAAATCGAAAACAATTTGCCGGAAGCGCCGCAATACCGGCGCTCGCAACTGGGGGCGCTGGCGCCCATCCGCGTGGTGGATGAAATCCTGAGCGCCGGCGACGGCGCCCATGGCGTGCAGACCGCCGCCTACAACCTGCCCAATGATGAGCGCGTGGTGCAGCAGAAGGGCAGCAAGCGGGTGATGCTGAAGAACATTCAGGAAGCCAAGTTCGAGACCGTGCTGGTGCCGATTTCAAAGCGCGTGCTGGCGACGGAGGAGCAGAAAGACGTGAGCTTCGAAATGTTCTTCACCCACACTGTGGCCCATGAGCTGATGCACGGGCTGGGGCCGCAGCAGACGAAGGTGCAGGGGCGCAATACCTCGCCGCGCCAGGAATTGAAGGAGTTGTACGCCGCCATTGAGGAGGCCAAGGCCGACGTTACCGGACTGTTCGCCTTGCAATACATGATGGACCATAGCCAGCAGATGGGCCTGGGCGGCGTGCTGCCCAGCGATGCGGCGGCACAGCGCCAGCTCTACACTACCTTCCTTGCCTCCGCTTTCCGCAGCATTCGCTTTGGGCTGAACGAGGCGCACGGAAGGGGTACGGCGGTGCAACTCAACTATCTGCTGGATAAAGGCGGCTTCGTGGTCAACCGCGACGGCACCTTCTCGGTGGACATGGCGAAGATTAAGGATGCGGTGCGCGACCTGGACAATCAATTTCTCACTATCGAGGCCGAAGGAAATTATGCCGGCGCCAGGCAGATGCTCGAGCACTACGGCGTGATCCGGCCGGAGGTGCAGAGGGCTTTAGACCGACTGCACGACATCCCGGTGGACATCGAGCCGCTGTTCGTGACCGCAGACGAACTGGCGCCGGGGAAGAAATAGCTGACTCGGGGGCTGTCAGTTTCGAGCCTGCGAAACCTTGAAACCTGCGAAACTTCGAAACTTTAGAGTCACAATCCCTGCTGATCCGAGCAACTCCGCGGTGGGTTAGAAGTCCCTGTCTTATTTCCTGACCAGCGCGATGGCGGTAACGTCATTGTGCATTAAAGGCGCGCAGGTGAACTCCTCCACCCGATCCAGCACCTGACGGCACAAAGCGGGTGCATCCGTGATGGTTATGGCCAGAAAAGACTGGCGCAGGCGCTCCACGCCGAACTCCTCGCCGCGAAACTTGCTTTCTACCAGTCCGCGCGAGACCAGCAGCAGGGAGGCCCCCGCGGGCAAGACTCTGACCTGGGGCTCGTAGGTGGCGTGGGAAAACAGGCCCAGGGGCAGGGCATTGGCGCAAAGAGAGTCCACGTCGGAATTGTGCCGGAGCAGAGCGGGGGTGTGTCCCGCATTGCAGTAGGCGATGGTTCCCGCCAATTCATTGAGGCAGCCGATGAACCCGGGGGAGTGATGCACTCCGCCGGCGGCGGAAAGGATGGCCCGGTTCAGCAGCAGAGCCAGTTCGGCCATGGCCTCGTTATCGTTGACGTGGTCGGTGCCGAAAAGTTGCGGCACCTGGGCGCGGAATACATCCTGCGCCGCGGCGGCGATTGCCATGGCCTGGTCGCGCTTTCCGGCGAAGTCGAAGAGGGCAAATGCCAGGCGCGAGGTGCCCGCTTCCACAAAGTCGTAGAAGTCACCGCCCATGCGGGCGAAAGCGTACTCCGCCCCCGCTTCCACGGTTTTCATCTTCGGCAGGGGCGAGCGCTGGGGCAGGCGGCGGGCCGCCTGGGGCGCGGCGCTTTGGAAAGGGAAGCGCATGGCGGCACAAAGTAGCACAAAATGAGCCATTAGCAATCAGCAATTAGCATTTGGCCCTTGAACCGAGTGCTGGACCGCCAACCATCGTAGTCCGCTAAGTGATATTCAACAGCAGTTGCCTTATTTGCCGTACTTCTCCTGCAGGAAGCTGCCCACCTCGTTCTCCAGGCCGGCGTAGTCGGTGTGGATGGTGGCGCGCAGGGCGGCTTCAGTGGAACTGCCCTCGGAAATGCGGCGCAGGATGCGGACCAGATCATCCATGCCATAGGTATCGCGAATGTACTCGGCGGCGGCCAGCGATTCGTCGTAGGCCAGGCGCGCCTCCGGGGTGCTGAAGCGGATGAAGCTGCCCTCCAGCATGTTGAAGGGCAAGGCCTGGTGCTGGCTCATTAACTGTCCCAGCCTCTGGCCAAAGGGCGCCGTGGTGCGGGGTTCCAGAAGCTGGGCAATGCCCTCGTGCAACCATTGCGGGCAGCGCCCGGCGCTAAGCTGGTTGATAAATGAGTGCGCCAGTTCGTGTTTGAGCACGTGCGCCAGTTCCGGCGTCATCTCCGTCAAACCGCTTACCGGAATGCGCAGCTTGCCATCGTTGATGGCGTTGGTCCAGCCCGGAGCCTGGGTCACGTCAAAAAATTCCTGCTCGGTGTAGAGCACCACGGGAATGCTGTAGCGCGGCTGGGCGTCCAACTGGGTGGATAAGTCGTTGTAATCGGCGTCCAGGGCCTGCAGCAGCTGGCGGCGAAACTCGTCCGAGGTTTGCCGGCCTTCATAGCGCAGGGTAAAGTGGCCGGTCTCGCGTTCAGAGAAGTCGGCTTCGGCGGCAACCTCGCGCTGGGCTTTGGCCAGGAATTGCTGCACGGTGGCATCGGGCCGCAGTTGCAGGGAGCGCTTCCAGGAGCGCACGGCTTCCTGGCTGCGGTCGCTCATGAACTGGGCGAAGCCGAGCACGGCAAACGCGTCCGGCGAGTCCGGAGCCAGCATGGTGGCTTGCCTGGCCGCGTCCATGGCCTGGCGGTAGTTTCCGCCGCGCAGCAGAACGGCGGCATAGTGAGTGAGGATGGCGGGATTCTGCGGGGTCAGGCCGAGCGCATGCTCGAAGTAGGACTGGGCGCGCTGGCGGTGTCCCGCCTGCTCTTCGTGCTGGCCGGCCAGGAAGTAGCCGGCAGCAGCCATTTGGGCGTTGCCGGAGCGATCCAGGGACTCCAGCACTGATGTATCCACCTGCCCGTCCTTGATCACGGAAACCGCCACCTGGCTGCCATCCATGGTGACGCTGGGAGTGAATTCCGGCATTTCGGAGGCTGGTTTCTGCGAGTCGGGTCCAGCCTGGGCCACCTCGGTGGGGGGCATTCCCGTGGTATCCACGTGATCCACCAGTGATTTGGGGATAGCATAGGAATTGTCCCCAATGTCATATTCGACGTGAGAGGCGTCCTGGCGTACGCGGTCAGCCAGAATTCGGCGACCGTTCTTCAGATAAATGGTGTCGGCCGGCGCACAAATCGCCGAGATGAGGACGATAATCAGGCAGGCCCGCACGACGCGATTTTAATCGCGCCGGTCGTGGCTGAAACCGTGACCAAGGTAACTGGCTATATTCGTGTTCTGCTGGTGCTGTCATGGCTGGCAACGTGCGGAGTGACGTGCGCGCAACAACCTCCGCCGGTTTCTCCCGCCACGGACACGGCCGCCCCCCTTTACCAGCAACTGGGGACTGTGGGCCTGGACGCGAACAGGGTGTTTCACATCCGCGGGGCTTCCATTGAGCACCCGAACCTGCACGTGACCTTCAATGACGGGGTCATCGCTTTCACCCAAGACGTGCTGGGCCAGGTGACGGGAGCCTACTTTGAAGGTGATGGCGACCTGCTGCTGATGCCGCCCAACCGTGCCGAGCGCGCTTCCCTGGGGCTGTTTACCGGGGCCGCCATCCTGGAAGAGCCGTTCACCGCCGCCTACCTGCGCTTCAACGATGACACCCGCCAGAAGCTGCAGCCTTTCCTGTATCCGGCCACGGAGGCGCAGGATTTTTTCGCGGCGCACGATGCGGTCGCCCGCTCACTGGCGGTGAGCGACGCCCTGCGCTTGCTGATAAGCTTTAGCCGCTTTCTTCCCGTGGCCGGCCCCATGCAGCCGCCGGCGGCCTACACCGGCAGCGATCATTTCCTGCACTTGCGGCTGAACAGCCCACGGCGCGGGCTGTTTGATGTGTTCTTCGACAGCCTGGCGCGGGAGCAGGTATCCGCCGGGCAACTGGCGCAAACTCCGCAAGGGGATTTCTACGACTTGTGGACGTCCTTCACCCTGCCCGCGCGCGGGGGAAGCCCGGCGCAGACACAGGAGGAAAACGCCAACGTGGTTGAGGTCTCCCGCTACCGCATCCGGGCGCGCATCACCTTTCCCCACGAACTGGCGGCCGAGGCGTTGCTGGAGATGCAGGTTCATCAAAGCGGGGAGCGCGCGCTGCTGTTCGAACTCTCGCGTTTTCTGCAAGTGAAACAGGTGGAGGCGGATGGGCGGCCGGTGCAGTTCGTGCACAATCCGGCGGTGGACGGTACGCAACTGGCGCGGCGCGGCAATGACATAGTGGCGGTTGTTTTTGCGGAACCGCTGCGCGCGGGCCAGCGGCTGCGACTGCGCTTCCAATACTCCGGCCCGGTTCTTTCCGAAGCCGGCGGCGGCTTGCTTTACGTGGGGGCGCGGGGCACCTGGTATCCCAACCGCGGCCTGGCTATGTCGCAATTCGACCTGCAGTTTCGCTATCCTGCGGGCTGGACGCTGGTGGCGACCGGCAAGCGGGTGCCGCCGGTGGCGGAGGAGGACTCAGGAAAGCCGGCGGAGGGCGAGCAGGTGGGGCACTGGATTTCCGAGCGCCCCATTCCCATGGCCGGCTTCAACCTGGGCCGGTACGTGAAAGCCTCGGCGCGCGCCGGCAAGGTGGAAGTTGATACTTACGCCGCCGCGGGAATGGAACGGGCTTTTCCGCGCCCGCCGCCCCCGCCGGTGGCGATCTCGCCCAACCCGGAGATTTCTCCGGCAGAACAGCTGCAACGCCAGCCTATGCCGCTGGTGGGTCCGCCTCCACCCCCGTCCCCGGCCCATAACGCGCAGGCCGTGGCGGAGGAGACAGCGCACGCCATCAATTTTCTCAGCGCGCGCCTGGGACCGTTTCCTTATGACCACCTGGCCCTGACCCAGATGCCGGGCGGGACCAGCCAGGGCTGGCCAGGATTGATCTTTCTTTCCAGCATGGCCTTTCTTACCCCGCATGACCGCGCGGTGCTGCACTTTTCCCCGCAGGCGAGCGTGCTTTACGGCCAAGTCATGGCCGCGCATGAAGCCGCCCATCAGTGGTGGGGCGACCGCGTTGGGTGGCAAAGCTATCGCGACCAGTGGATCGGCGAGGCCCTGGCCAACTACTCGGTGCTGATGATGCTGGAGCAGGAGCATCCCCTCGATTTCGCGCTCATGATGCAGACTTACCGCGAACAGCTGCTGCAGAAAAATAAAGCCGGACTGGAACTGCGGGAGGCGGGGCCGGTCACCCTGGGGCTGCGCCTCTCCTCCTCCAAATTTCCCGACGCCTATGACGCCATTGCCTACGGCAGGGGCACCTGGCTGTTCCACATGCTGCGATATATGTTGCGGAACGCTTCCGAGACGCCGCGGCCCGGGGCGCGGGCGCGCTCCGGCAGTGGCGATGAACTCTTTCTAAAGGTGCTGCGCCAATTGCAGGAACGCTATGCCGGCAAGGTGATGACCCTGCAGGATGTGCAGCGGGCCTTTGAAGAAAATCTTCCTCGCTCCCTCCGGTATGAAGCGCGCCCATCGCTGAATTGGTTTTTCGATGGCTGGGTGAACGGCACGGCCATTCCGCGGCTGCGGCTGGAGAGCGGCAAATTTGTGCGCAAGGGAAATTTTATTGTGGCGACCGGAACCATAAAACAGGAGGATGCGCCCGGTGACTTGGTCACTTGCGTGCCGGTTTATGCCCTGGTCAGGGGACGGACTCCGGCGCTGCTGGGCCAAGTGTTTGCCGACGGCGCGGAAACCGAGTTCCGGCTGCCCGCTCCCGCGGGTGCGCACAAACTGCTGCTCGACCCCTACCAGACGGTGCTCACGCGCAACCGGTGAGGCGCGCCGCTTCGCTTTTGCATTTGCCCCACTCAAGCCAAAGACGGGCTTGAGTGGGCCACCCCCGCCCAGTCGCATTTCAGGAACGTTCCCGGTGTGCCCTCTATTGGCAGCGGGGAGAAGGTTCGCCGGGGCCGCCTTCAAGGCAAGGAACGGTGCTGAGGTAAGTGTAGATAGCCGTAAGCTGGCGATCGGTCATATTTTGAAAGGACGGCCACCGCATGATCTGCAGCTTGTCGCCATCGAAAGGAGCCAGCATGCAGTTGGGGCCTGGAGTATTGTCAGGGCAGTTTGGATGGGCGTGATCCAGGTCCACACCAGTCCTCATAATCTGGATGAATTCCGAGAGGGTGCGACCGCCCTCAGGTAAGCCCGACTTATCCGGCGTCAGGTTGCGGGAAATAATGTGCAACTCTGCTCCCGGAACGGGCGGAAACGTCCCAAAGTCTCTGCCGCCGCCCAGGTAAGTCATAGGGTTGACCCTGATAGTGCCATCAAATGGCGGCTGCCGCAGGTAGGGATTGCCGTTGGGAAGGACGTACTCGGTGGAAGGACCATGGCTGTGGCAACCGTTGCAATCGCCAGTTACGTTGACAATATAGCTGCCCAGCCCTACCAGGTCTTGATCTTTGCCGGCCATGTTCAGCGGAACCGGCGCCACTGCCAGACCGATCTGAATCATTTCTTTTTCATCTTGCGAGCCATTGTTATCGTTCTTCGCACGGGCGGACGGAGGAGCGATGGCCACTCCCATCACAATCAAAGCAGCAAGTGCTGCCCCGGCTATGAGACTCTTCGGGAACAGATTCGTGGACACAACTGCCCCCCTCCTTAGGGGGGCATGAGCTTACCATGGGCTCGGCAAGCGAGCAATTTCCTGATCATGCTTGCAAAGAGCACACCAGGCCGATGTTAACGGCTGGAAGACTTTCACTCACAGGGCAGGGATTGAACTTCAGGAAATTCCTGCCCACGGGAATTTCACCACGTCATTACGCGACATCCCGCTATGGAACCCAAGTACCGTCTTGACATTGGCTCCGTTTTCTCATATCACAAACAGACCGCAACCCGGCCCAGCTGTATCCGTCCTTATATTCCCTTGAGGTGGAAAGTCCATGATGCGAGCCCGCGTGGTGGGTTGCAGCCTGCTGTCCATGTTGCTGGCGGTTATGTTTGCCAGCCTGCCTTTGACTTCCCAGGTGGTAACGGTAACGGTGCAGGGGCGGGTGTACGACAGCACGGGAGCGGTGATTCCCGACGCCCAGGTCAGCGTGGTGAATACCGCCACCGGCCTTTCCCGCGCTGCCACCACCGACACCAACGGCGATTACCAGCTGGCCTTGCTGCCGGTGGGCGACTACGCGGTGACGGCGAATAAAAAGGGTTTCCAGAAACAGGTCAAAAAGGTGCACCTTGACGTCGGCCAGGTGGGCGCCGTGAACTTCACTTTGCCCCTGGGTGCGGTGAGCCAGGAGATCCAGGTGGAGGATGTGGGGGTGACCGCGGAGCCCACACGCACCATGGTGAGCTCGGTGATTGACGAGCACAAGATCGAGAACCTGCCGGTAAACGGCCGCCAGTTCATTGACTTCGCGCTGCTGGCGCCGGGCGTGACCATCGGCGACACCACTTCCGGCAGCACCGACGTGATCATCGAGCCGGTGACCAAGCTCTCCTTCGCCGGACAAAACATTCACTACAACTTCGTAGCCATTGACGGCGCCGATGACATCTCCACCGCCTCCGGAGTGCAGAAGTACACGCCCTCGCAGGACGCGGTGCGCGAGTTCCGCGTCATCAACAGCGATTACAGCAGCGAATACGGGCGCGCTGTGGGCGGCATTGTGGACATCATTACCAAGAGTGGAACCAACAAGTTTCACGGCTCGGCCTATGAGTACTTCCGCAACGATGCCATGGATGCCAAGAGCCTGCTGGCCTCGCGCGACCCCTCCACCTGCGCGGTGCCGGGCAACCTGAGTTCCGGCGGCTGCCGCCTGCTGGACAAGCTGCGCCAGAACCAGTACGGCTTTACCCTTGGCGGCCCCATCCAGAAGGATAAGACCTTCTTTTTCGCCAACTACGAGGGCCAGCGGCGCAGCGAATCGCCGTACTACAACTCCATCATTCTGAACAATATCGGCACCATCAACCAGTTCAAGACGGGCATCGGGTTCCCGGCGGAGAACCTGAATGTAACCCGCAGCAACAATTACGACAACTTCCTGGTGAAGCTGGACCATGCCTTCAGCACCAAGGAATACATGTACGTGCGCTATTTCTTCGATGATGGCCGGCTGCACAACTACTCGCCGCTGAATGACGGCTCCGACCTGCCTTCCGGATTCAAGAACAACTTTTCCCGCGACCAGTCGCTGGTGGGCAGCCTGACTTCCGTCATTTCCCCCAGCCTGGTGAATGAAGTGCGCATGCAATACGCCCGGCGCTCCTTCGACTTCCCCACGGTCACGGCGGAGCCGCACATGGAAGTGGCCAACCAGTTCGCCATCGGGGTGAACCGCGGCAATCCGGATTTC
>Ga0134128_10009014_pt1 | contig 12001 bp, 4 predicted proteins | sample KB31754_FD_96462 | JGI IMG/M metagenome (GOLD analysis project Ga0134128, IMG submission 96462) | Terrestrial soil microbial communities with excess Nitrogen fertilizer from Kellogg Biological Station, Michigan, USA - KB3-175-4 | ecosystem: Environmental > Terrestrial > Soil > Unclassified ...
CCGACCAATGAATTCGGTACGGTCGCCGGTCACGCTGCGCCCGGTATCGTCGACATCGAAAAAGGCGACCCGCCCCGAGAACTCGTTGCTGTACGGATTGCGCACAAGCAGGACTCCGCTTGCAGGGTCGACTTCGGTAACGACATGCATCCGGCTTTTCTCCGGCAAATCGCCCAACACCCATTCGACGCATCCAGTCGCGGAAAGCCTGCGTGGCCGCCCCGATTCATTACGCACTTTCAATACCGCGAATTTCACCGCGGCATCCGTCGCCACATACACCCATAGCTCGGAACTGATTCCGGCCTCGGTATGCTCGAAAACGCTATAGCCGAATCCATGGCGGGTAATATATGCCGCTGCCCCGCGCTTTGGCAGGGGCGTCGGAGACCAGAAATAGCCACTTTCTTCGTCACGCAGATAATAGACCTCTCCGCCCGGATCACGAACCGGATCATTGCTCCAGGGAGTCAGACGGAACTCATGCGCGTTTTCACACCAGGTATAGGCCTGGCCGCTCTCGGAGATGACCGTTCCAAATCTGGAATTAGCGAGGATATTCGACCACGGTGCCGGCGTTCTCTGGTCCTGGCCGGTCGTGATGATATATTCGCGCCCATCCGGAGTAAAACCTCCGAAACCATTGTCGAAAAGCAGTTCACGGTATGGCAGACCAATAATTTGACCTGCATCGGGCGGGCGAATCGGCTCCAGGCTCATCGGCGGAATCGTTGATTCCAAGGGTACGCGGCGGATAATCTGTTCCGCCAGGCTGCCTTTATTATCGAAAATGATCACGCGCGCTACGGTTTGCAACAGGATGCGGTCTTCGGGTGCAATCTGTTCGGCCCTGCGAATGAAAATCCCGCCGGGCCGGTCAAGCACATGGGCTTCGGCGCTGCCGGCGACCAACCCCATGATATGATCGTGCAGAAGCTGCCGATAGCTCGAATGGTCCTCATTCCAGATTATCAAATCGACAACCAGCCCTTTCACACGCCAGTAGGCGTGTGCCTGCACCAGTTGCCGCACCAGGTCGATGTTGGCCCCATCGCTGATCTGCAGCAGCACGATAGGCAGGTCGCCGGAAATGGCATATCCCCATAATCCCGACTGGCCGCGCTGATTCCTGCTTAGCACGCCGTCATCAGCGCGCAGATAGGCGTTGGCGTAGATCACCGAGCCAGCCAGACGGCCGAACAACTGCGCATCGGTCTCGGTTGCGTTGAGCTGGCGCAAGACAACCAGGCTGTGCGTCCACGCCAGATCGAAAACACGGTCCGCCAAATGCTGATCCTGGTACTTGTCGACCAGGTTCATGGCTGCATGGCGGGAATCGCCTGCCCCCGTCACCATGTCGATCGTGATCGACTCCCCAGGTTCGACGGTGATACGCTGCCGAATGGCAACTATTGGATCGAGGACCGAACCGGCGCTGCCGGAAAGCGGCCCCGCGGCCGCCATGGCCTGCGGCGCGGAAAGGTTGTTTCCGCGTCCGATGAATGCCATCCGGTCCGTCTCATAGGAAATTGCTTCGGCAGCGATGCCATGCACCGTCATCAGATGAAACATCCATGGCACCGGGTCGCTCTGCGAGCGCGGCCGCCTGCTGCAAAGAATTGCGTGCCGGTCGGGCAGTATTTCCGTCTGTACGAAGAGATTGCCAAAAGTCGGCGCCTGAGCGTCGGCTATCGGTGGGGCGAGCACTATCTCGGCATAAGAAGTCACCTCAATGGTTCGGTGCGTCCATGCACGATTGGTGATGCGAACCCGGCGCAATTCGATGTCATCTTCGGGCGATACCGTAATCTCGGTGTGTGTATCGAAATCGAGATCGCGGCGGCGGAATTCGACACGCCCTTCGGAAAAAAGAACACTGTAGCGCTTTGCTTCCTTCAACGTTGGCTGGTGAGTATTCGACCAGTACTCTCCGCTCGCCACGTCGCGCAGGTAGCAGAAGCTCCCCCAGTTGTCACACGTACTATCCTCCCGCCAGCGGGTAACGGCAAGATCCTTCCAGCGGCTGCTTCCACCCCCACTATTGGTAACCATGACATGGTACCGGCCATTCGACAGAAGCTGCACCTCGGGAATGGGCGTATTCGCGCTCGAAAGTATGCGGATAGGCATATCCGGAAGCTCCTTGGTCATGCGAATGTCGGGGAGCTCGGCGACTTGCGAACGGAAAAGCGTAGCCTTTGGAATCCGTTCCTGCAGCAGCAGCATGGTGGCCTGAAACAGCGGCTCAGACTCGAAACGGCGTTGCATCGGGCAATCCAGTAGTACGTATGCCAGCGAAAGCAAGCTCATGCCCTGGTGGTGGGCCATGAATGAGCGCACCACGGCACGTGTTTCACCCCGCCGCAGGCGCGACGGCGTGTAGTCGACCGCCTCGTAGAAACCAAATTTACCCGCCATATCCTCGGCGGCAAGCTGCTGCAGGTTACGGCACGCAGCCTCGGGTGCAATCATCAGGGCAAGCACGGAAGCGTAGGGCGCAATGACCAGATCCGCCCCAAGGCCGCGCTTGAGTCCCAGCCCCGGGACGCCGAACGCGCGGTACTGGTAATTGAACTGGACGTCGACCGCATTGTATCCGGATTCCGAAATACCCCAGGGTACCCCGCGCTCCTCGCCATACGCGATTTGCCGGTCGACCGCCGCCTTGCAGGTCTGGTCGAGAAGCGTATTGTCGAACGTCGGCATCACGAGCAGCGGCATGAGATATTCAAACATCGAACCGCTCCAGGACAACAAAGCGGCCTCCCCACCGGAGGTAGTAAGCATCCGCCCAAGGGCGAACCAACTTTCCTGCGGTAATTCTCCCTGCGCGATTGCTACGAAATTGCACAGCCTCGCCTCGGAAGCGAGCAGATCATAATAGCTGGCATCCAGCCGTCGCTCGCCCACGTTGTATCCGATTGCAAGTTGCCGCTGCGCCGCGTTGAACAGGAAGCCATACTCCATTTGTGCCATTTCGCCCGCTTGGCGCGCAAGGCGCTCAAGCGCCGTCAATTGGTCGCATGCGCACTCATTGTGCTGATGGGCAAGTTGACGCAACGATGGAATCGGAGGGGCAGGCACTGAATCATGGCCACCACCGCTGTCCGAATGGGACGCCACGGAGTCCAGCGTGAGGGCGGTCAATTCGGCAAGCGCATTTTCGCATTGGCTATGCAGCATCCGTGCCCATTCATGGGCTTCATCGGGAAGTATGTCCGATGACTCTTCGGTAATTTCGCGGACAACCGCCCCGGCGCCGGCGACCAACCGGTCAAGATCGACCCGCACCCCGGCGACGGTGAGGGGTGGTGTCCCGGTTGCCATCAGGAGCGCCTTTTCGAATTGTGCCAGGGAATTAACGGAGGCGCAGCCGGGGATTTTTTCGAGAATCTGCAGCGTGTCGGTCAAACCCAGAAATATTCGCTCGCTGATAATGGGAGCATCGGCCACTTCCAGCAAGCCGGCGCGCAATGTCAGCAGATGGCCCGCGAGATTACCGCTATCCACCGTGGAAATATAGCGCGTCAGCGGCGCTCTTGTCTCCGTATCGTACCAGTTGTAAAAATGACCGGCATACCGCTCCAGCGTTTCCATTGACTGGAGTGTATTTGTAGTGCGCTCGATAAGATGTCCGGCTCCGATGTAGCCGAAATCGTGGGCTGCAACATTGGCCAGCAATGCGAGACCCATGTTGGTCGGCGACGTACGATGCGCAATCGTCGCAACAGGGTGTTCCTGAAAATTGTCCGGCGGCAGCCAGTGATCCTTTGGACCGACGAAGGTCTCGAAGAAGTGCCATGTCCGGCGAGCAACCTGGCGCAGGAAGTGTATTTGTCCGGTGGTCAGCTCCGCGCTCCGCGGAGGAAGCGGCCGGCTTATCCACCACGCGATAGCGGGAGAGCCTGCCCATAACAACAATACCGGCAACGCGGCAATCAACGCAAACGGTGTGGCAATCGCAAGCCCTGCCGCAGCTGCGATTGCAACGGCGGGCGCTATCCACATCGTTTGAAAGGAAGCACCAAGGTCGGTACGCTGATTTCTGGCAATTGCCGGATCGGCCTCGCGCTCGACTTCCCGGGACGGATTCCATTCGAGAAGCCGGCGGTGCGTGATCAAAAGTCGCACATGGGTGCGTAGGATGGCGTCAAGACTGAAGTAGGTTTCGTAGGGAAGGCAGGCCAGCGTAAATAATACTTGCCCGAAGTGCCGTCCCGCCGCACGCGCTGACGCAACGACATGCTGCCGCAGCGGCACTTCGGACGGTTTGTTCAGGAGATCGGAAATGGCAGCGATCGCGGCAGGAATGGCAAGAATGCCAATTACCACCAGCGTCCAGAACCATGCGTCGGGCAATGCCAGCCATCCCAATAACAGAAGTAGCGTCAAGGCCGTCGGCACGAGGCTGCGGCGGAGGTTGTCCATCAATTTCCATCGCGACAGCAGGGAGAGTGGATTCGGGTTGTAGCGCGTATCCAGCGCCGGCACCCGCCACAGCAGCCAGCTGGCAAGTTGCCAGTCTCCTCGAATCCATCGGTGGCGACGGCTCACATCCGCACTGTAGCGTGAAGGAAATCCTTCATACAATTGCACATCGCTTAACAGGCCCGCTCGCGCATAGCAGCCTTCCAGAAGATCGTGACTCAGGATCCGATTCTCGGGAAGACGGCGGCAAAGCGCGTGCTCGAACGCATCGACATCATAAATGCCCTTGCCGACGAATGAACCCTCGTAGAACAAATCCTGGTAAACGTCGGAGACAATCCGCGTATAAGGATCGATCCCGGCTTCCCCTCCAAAAAGCCATGCGTACCGCGAGCGATTGGTGCTCGACAGGCTCACCGCGACGCGCGGCTGCAGAATTCCATAGCCCTCGGTCACAATGGCGCCGCTTCCATCCCCGGGGGATGTATCGAGCCGCGGGCGATTGAGCGGATGGGCCATTGCCCCCACGAACTGATGGGCGGACTCACGCGGCAATTGCGTATCGGTATCGAGCGTAATCACATATTTCACTTCGGGCAGCACCGCAGTGTTGCCTACGATGAGGGAAAAGGCATCGCTTCCCGCGCCGCGCAGCAGCGCATTCAAATCCGCCAGTTTTCCGCGTTTACGCTCGTGGCCCATCCAGAGCCTGTCCTGAGGATTCCATCGCCGCGGCCGATGAAACAGAAAGAAAGGCCCTTCCTCACCGGGCACCGCCGGACCTTCCTCTTCAATCGTGCCATTCTCCCCTGCGCTGGAATACCTTTTATTCAACTCTTCGATGCTTGAGCGCGCAAGCTCCAGCAACGCCGCGTCGTCAGGAAGCTTTTCCTGATCCGCATCCCGATAATCGGTTAACAAACCGAAATAAAGATTGTCGTCGCGATTGGCCAAAAACCGGACTTCAAGGGCTTCCACGAGATTGGGAACGTCAGAATGGCTTGTCAGCATGGTCGGAACCACTACCAGCGTACGGAAAGCCAGGGGTATTTCCCTGGAAAAATCCATGCGTGGCAGCGAATGCGGTGTCACCAGCATTTGCGCGATCCAGTTTATGACTGCCATAGCCAACTGGCTTGCCGCAAAAAGGGACAGGATACCCACCGCGCCCAACAGCCATCCGTCCGCTCCGTCGGCATACGCCTTGAATAGCAGGCCGCCAAACAGGCTTCCCGTGATCAGCACGATCGCGCCCAAATAGTAGAACAGGGGATGGGTGCGGCCCGCCCGCCAGATTTTCTCCAGGGGCGACAGGTGCACCTGCGCTGCCTGCTCAAGGTCGGGCAGACCCTTGTCAATCAGGTAAAAACCAACATGCGCCCGGGCGGTGCCGCTTTCCGCCGCCGCGCCATCCCGTGCCAACCGAAGTGCCTTGCGCGCTACGTCCACTTCCGATATGGGACTTGCCTTGGCCAGACGCTCCACCGCATGCCGATAGTGGTCGCGCGTAGCAAAATCCATCCGGCCGTAGGTACCGCCCGGATCTTCTCTCAAAGCCTGTTCGACCAGGCTCGTGGTTTCGACAAAATCGCGCCAGTCGATGGCGCCCAGCATGCGCAAGCTGTTGATGCTATTGGAGACTGAAACCTGGTCAGCCGCCTGTTGCTGATTTCCCAGTTGCACCATCTGGTCGATCGTCTGGTTCGATTCGGCAAGCCGCTGCTCGATCCAGTTCAACGGCAGAGCCAGTGCCGGACCCTGCCCCTGCAATCGCCGCGCCAATTCGGAAATGAAAGGCGTGGTCATCGGCGGATTGGAGCGTGCCATATCCGCAATGACGAGAACGAGGCTTTTGGGATCTTTTTCGGCTATCTTGGTAATCTCGTCGGCCCATGCATCCGCCAGGTTCCGGTCTGTCCGGCCGGCCGCCACGTGCACCCCGACACGGCGAAGATTCTCGAGCAGCGCCAGCCGCAGCATGATCGGAATTGCCCATAATTCTCCCAATTGAAGATTGGAAACCGCCTGGTATGCTGCAACAAAGCGCCTGAGACTTTCCGTATCTACCCGGCCATCGCCATGCGAGATCGCCTGTAGCGCGATGTCGTAGACTCGCGGGAGATTGGCCGAGGGTCCGCGCTCAAGAAGGGGTAATTCCCGGCTATAACCCTTGGGAAGATGACGCCTGGCGGTGCGGATCTGCTCCTCGATCAGATAAAAATTATCGAATAGCCATTCGCCGGCCGGCGTGAGCGGCCGATCCGCCGAAACCGCTTCTGTGAGTACGTTACAAACGCTGAATAGCGTGGCTTCGTTCTCATCCAGGCGCGCCAGAAGCTGATCCGTACCCCTGGCGGCCGACAGCTCATGAGACGCCGCAAGAATCCCGCCATACAGCTCCATCTGGTCGGCACTGAATAGCTCGGATCGTAAAGGCAGCTCTTCACTAAGCGGGATGCGCGGCCTTCCGATTTTTCGAAGCCGGGTTGTAATGGGGAGTAAAAGCTCAGAAACCATTGTGTCCCCTAGCTTTCAATTGGAATATTCTCCAGGTTGCCGCGATCCATTGATGATAATCACAATACTGATTTCCCGCCAAGGCGATGGAGTTTTATAGGACCGGATGCATCGTAATTATCGCAACGGTAATAATGTAAACCTCCGGAAGCATTCAGCCTGTTGATTCGGAATAGCTGGAAACAGATGAAAAGGAAGGACAGCCCGGATAAATGCCAAGTCATGCAGGATATGATTCTTGAAAAAAATGGAGGTTCTTCATGACCTCTAAGTGCATGCCGTTTACTTGACGTACAAGGAATTCCTCACGAATTTCGCGCCTGCGATTGTTTTCGCGATTTCCATGGCCCTGGATATATCGGCCTGCCGGGAAACAAAACCGCTCAATTGGACGATACCCTTGAATGTCTTGACACTGATCTCCGTCGACTCCAGGCCGGGCTCGTTGAAAATAGCCGCTTTGACCTTTGTCGTAATAACGCTGTCATCAATATACTCGCCTGTGCTCTCGGTCGTTGATGTCGATGCGCAACCCGATATCGACAGGGATAAAATAACTGCAATGGCAATACAAGTGCTTTTCAGTTGCGTCATGGTCTAGCTCCGGAGGGTAAAGACAGAGAATCGATTGCGACTGATTCTTCCGGGTACGGATAGTCAGGTGCTACTGATTTACGTTTCTGAAAACGCACAATCCTGGATAACGATCTGCTTCCATTGCTTCTTTCTTTCAGGCACGATCATGATAAGACTTTAGCTCATCCACAGTATGTACGGTATCGTACAAAATGGACGCTCGATAAAAGACAGTATATCCTGATAAGTGCTATCATGAGTCCTGGTAGCGGTCCAAAGAAAAGGAAAAGAATCGAAAACAGCAACTCAGACATTGCGGCACCTATTGATTCTCCATCCATCCCGGCTGCGCTTGATTTTTCACTGTTCCCTGTAGCTAGCGAATGCTTAGCGCTCCCCCACATCAGCCCAGCCAGAATCATCTCCTTGCCGCTCTGCCGGCGGCTGAATATGAACGCTTGAAACCTCATCTGGAACTGGTCCACATGCCACTGGGGGATGTTCTTTGTGAATCCGGCGGCCGTCTGCACTACGTGTACTTTCCTACTTCAGCCATCGTTTCCCTGCACTATATCCTTGAAAACGGCGCATCTTCCGAGATAGCGGGCGTCGGTAACGAGGGCATGCTCGGGATTTCCCTTTTCATGGGGGGAGAAACCACGCCCAGCTGGGCCACGGTCCAAACCGCCGGCCACGGCTACCGGCTGAAGGCTGCCTTGATGCTGCAGGAATTCAACCACGCCGGGCCAGTACAGCGCTTGCTGCTGCGCTACACCCAGGCGCTGATCATGCAGATTTCCCAGACTGCGGTATGCAACCGGCACCATACCATCGAACAGCAGCTATGCCGGTGGCTGTTGCTGACGCTGGACCGGCTGGACTCCCAGGAATTGACCATGACGCAGGAATTGATCGCGAGCATGCTTGGCGTACGCCGCGAGGGCATTACAGAGGCGGCGGGCAAGCTGCAAAATGCCGGAATTATTCGCTACCGACGCGGCCATATCATGGTGCTTGATCGCTCGGGGCTGGAAACACACGTATGCGAATGCTACAGCGTAGTGAAGAAGGAATTTGATCGCCTGTTTTGCGATGTGCAGAAATACTAGGCCTATTACCGGCCCTAGCGGACAAAAATTCCGTCGGGCGCGCCTCATGAGCACATTGGCCGCTGGAGATACGCATCAGCACGACGTCATAAGCCTCTACGGGGAACTTCCGACCGCACGCTGCGAACCGATTCCCAACCAATTCCGTTCCGCTCCCTTGTCTCCGGCATTCGGTGCCGACCACTTCCCTTATCCCTAACTTATCCCTTATCCCTTATCCCTTATGACGTGTCATTTTCGTGCGTGTCATGTCACAGCACAAGCAAAGAAACTTATTGCTGCCTTTCCCGGAAATCCGTAAGGCGCTTTCCCCGGATACGTAAACTGGACGGAAGTGTGTGCGCTGACGTACCGACTGTTCCGGCAGAAAAAAAATATGATGCGAAAAACTAGAGGTGGAAACGAGGGCTTGTGCTTATCCAGTTTTTTTAATGCTAAGCGAATAGCTGCGTTATTGGACTGCCTTATCTGAACCGGCGTGCGTGGGGCATCTGGACGGCTGCACGCTGGAATCGGAATCGAGCATCATTCGGCACCTTCCAACTCACGCGTTCATTGCGATGAAAACTCGTTCAAGAAAAATATTCCTGATTTTCGGTATCTTGTTTGCGCTCGCGGCGGCTGCCATCTCGCTGTTCGACTGGAATATGCTGAAGCCCTACGTAGAACGCCAGGTTACGGATAAAACGGGCCGCGAATTCCTGATCCGGGGCGATCTCGACGTCAGCTTGTCGCTCAACCCACGGATCAGCGTTGAAGAACTCTCGCTTGCCAATGCCGAATGGGGGACCGAACAGCCAATGCTCGCTGTCGATAAACTGTCATTTCGCATCGATCTCTGGAAACTACTGCTGGGAGATATCGTCTTGCCGGAAATTGCGATATCCCAGCCAAAAATTATCCTTGAAAAAAGCGCGGACGGAAAACGCAACTGGGATCTTAAAAAAACGGAGACAGAAACGGAATTGCCAAAAATTGGCAGGCTCAACATTGATCAAGGCAGGCTTGCCTATCGCGACCCAAAAACGGAAACCGACGTCAGCGCAAGGATATTCACCGATTCCGCATCTGCCGATGCGCGGCAAACGCCCATCAACGTGATTGCGGACGGAAAATTCACAGGACTGGAATTCAGCTTTCAGGTTCATGGCGGCGAAATCCTGTCATTGATGGATAAAAGCCTCCCCTATCCCATCCAGGGAAAAGCCCGGATCGGCAATACATACGCCACTTTTGACGGCATGGTCTCGGGACTTGAAGCACTCTCGGCAATGGACTTGAAACTGGAATTGCACGGTGATGATCTCTCCGCACTTTACCCAATAGTGGGCGTTGTCTTTTTTCCATCCCCGCCCTACGAAATATCCGGAAGGCTTGTGCACCAGAAAACCGAATGGTCCATGAAAGGATTCTCGGGCAAGGTGGGTTCAAGCGATCTGGGTGGCAACATTCTCTTCGATACCGGAGGAAAACGCCCGATGCTACGAGGCGATATCGTATCTAAAGTACTTGATCTCGGCGATTTACAAGGCTTTGTCGCGGCGAGGCGAGCTCCGCAACCCCAGGACAATCCGGCAGAGAAGAAGGAGAAGAAAGCTTCGATAGCAGAGCAGCGAGACCGGCTCCTCCCCGATCAAAAGTTCAAGCTCGATCGCTTGAAGGCGATGGATGCGGATGTCAAATTCACTGGCCAGTCCATTCGTAATAAAAACCTGCCGGTCGAGCATCTGGTAACCCACATGAAAGTCGACAACGGACTGATGACGCTGGATCCCGCAAATTTTGCGGTTGCAGGGGGAAACATCGTCGCCGCCGTTACTATTGACGCGCGCGGCGAGGTTCCCGAAGCAAAAGCGACCCTGGCGGTCAAACGGCTGCAGTTACCCAAGCTGTTACCCGGTATCGAGCTCACCCATGGCAGCTTGGGGCTGATAGGCGGCACGGCCGATGTAAGTGGCCAGGGCGAGTCTGTGGGCGCACTTTTGGGCTCCAGCAACGGACGTTTCGGCCTGATCATGGCGGGCGGAGAAATCAGCGAGATGCTGCTGGCGGCGGCTGATCTCGACGGGGCCACCCTTCTCAAGCTTCTGTTTACGGGGGACAAGAATGTGCCGGTGCGATGCGCCGTTATAGATTTTGGTATCAAAAAGGGAGTAATGAATAGCGACGTGTTTGTAATCGATACAAAAGAAACAAATATCCTGGGCGAGGGCCAGATCAGTCTCGCTGACGAAACCGTCAAGATGAAATTATCACCCGAACCCAAAGACTTCAGTATCATGAGTCTTCGCACACCCGTCCACATTACCGGTACCTTCAAGAAACCGACGATATATCCCGATAAAATGCTGGCCATACGTGCTGGCACAGCGGTGCTGCTCGGGGTCTTGGCAACACCGCTTGCTTCTCTGATACCGCTTATTGAGACAGGACCGGGGGAAGATAACGACTGCAGGGCATTAATCGCGTCGGCTAGGCAACCGCCGGCTCACAAGAAAAGGGGGCAAGCCGGCAAACATTAATAACGCAGTGTCTTTGGGTATCGGGTATCGGGTATCGGGGAATGGGTAACGGTAACGGGTAACGGGTAACGAATAACGGGTAACGGGTAAGGGTGCGGCATTGCCTGCGAAGGCTGATTCTTCTCGCCATGGCGGGATTTGGTATGCTTGTTTTTATTTTTTTCAAGAAGCGCGGTATCAGGTTCTCCGGCTAATGTACCGGGTGCGGAAAAAGACAAGCCAATGGCAGCTATCATGGACAAAAGCAACGAATTTGGGGGTTTCATTTCGGTCTCCTTAATTATGCGTCACAGAGATAACACGGTAACCAACGTCACCCCCTGCTGGAGCCCTTCATGATGTCCACAGCGCCCCAACTGGTGAAAATTCGCTTCGCTGGTGGCCACGTTTCTTTATAGCACATAAAACCATTTTTTTAAAGTGGCTTTATGGATGAGGCAGACCTTAGAGCTAAAATAAATAGCAAAAAAACACCTCAGGGCCGATAACCGGTAAGAAAAGACTCTTGAGCCCATGCCGGAATGATCGCCGACATCGCCCGGCGGGAGCAAGCCATGATCCCTGTTCATCGCAAGCTTCCCGTCAAAAATCCTATCTATCTGTCAATCATCGCGAGACGCCTTTCCTTTGATCGCTTTCATCCACTTTTCGCCCGATCCGGTACTTCCCCTGCCGGGCTTTTTATTTCCTCCCTGCTGTGAACCCCATTCAGCAAACAAAATGGCCCGTCGCTGGCCCCTATCGATCAAGCTCCAGGCCATTGATTGATGGGTATTGATGAATCTCAGCCTACTGCAAGCATTCCCAATCCAGCAACAAGCACAAGAATATAGGTACCCCAAAACGCTA
>Ga0134128_10009015_pt1 | contig 12000 bp, 13 predicted proteins | sample KB31754_FD_96462 | JGI IMG/M metagenome (GOLD analysis project Ga0134128, IMG submission 96462) | Terrestrial soil microbial communities with excess Nitrogen fertilizer from Kellogg Biological Station, Michigan, USA - KB3-175-4 | ecosystem: Environmental > Terrestrial > Soil > Unclassified ...
GTCTGCCATGCGATTGTGAGGACCGTTCGGGCTGCTAGACTGTTTCGGTCGCGGTTGCCAGGCGCGTAATGACAAAAGGATTCGGCCCTTTTGGGAAGCCGATCCATTCGGGGAGGAAGCGATGCAAGTCGATGAGGCAACATCTGCAGAACTGGTCGCAAGACTGGAGACCCTGCCATTTTCAAAATGGCATCGAAATTTCTTCATTCTCGGATTCATCGGGGTGATGTTCGATGCGGCTGACTTCGCGATTTTCGGCGCCGCCTTGCCGCCAATTGCGCGGGAGTTTGGGCTCGGGCCCGCGCAGGCCGGATTGATGGCCACGGTCGGCCTGATCGGCGCATTTGTCGGTGCGCTCTTCTGGGGCACAATTTCGGACTATATCGGCCGCCGCACCGCATTTTCCGCGACGATCGGCATCTTCGCACTTTTCACCGGGCTTGTTGCGGTATCTTGGAATATTGCTTCACTCGCCGTCTTTCGCTTCCTGTCGAATTTTGGTCTCGGCGGCGAAGTGCCGGTGACGGCAACGCTTGGGGCGGAGTTCAGCCCGGGCCGCATCCGCGGCGCCATGGCGGGAAATCTCCTCACTGCTTTCCCGGTGGGATTGATTGTCGCGGCCGCGCTCAGCCTGACCATCCTTCCGACCTTCGGCTGGCGCGGTTTGTTCGCGGTGGGGATCGTCCCGGCAGTCCTGCTGTTCTTTGTGCGCCGTTATATGCCGGAATCGGTACGTTACCTGCTCAGCAAGGGCCGCATTGCAGAAGCCGAACAGACCGTCGCGGAGATTGAGCGACAGGCACTCGGTCGCGAGCGGACGGCCGATGAACTCAAGTCCGTGCCCAAGGTTCGTCCCGAGGTGGCGGTCAAGGCCGGCATCACGGTCTTTGAATTGTTCACGGAAGGCCGGGCGCGACGGACGATCCTGATCTGGATCGTCTCATTCGGGTTCTTCTGGTCGTCGAACGGCATTCTGTTCATGCTGCCGACGATCCTGACCCAGCAGGGGATTCCGTTGTCGCGGGCGATTGCCTATCAGCTCGTGCAGGCCATTGGCGGTGTCATCGGCTATACGGCGTGCAGCTTCTGGATCGATCGCTATGGCCGCCGGCCGGTGTTGTTCCTCTATTACTTCGTCGGCGCCTTCTTCCACCTGTGGTTTGCGATGTCGACGGGCATGGCGACCTTTTTCGCGGCGTTCTTTGTCGGTTGGGTCAATCCGGGCGTCTACGGATCCACCGGTGTCTATGTCGGCGAACTGCATCCGACGCATATTCGTGCGACCGCAGTGGGCTGGTTCTTCGGCATCGGCCGCATCGGCTCCTTCCTGGTGCCGACCGTGGTCGGGATCATGATCGCGTACGGAATGGGCAAATATACCCTCTACATGTTTGCGGTCAGTTTCCTGGTCGCGTCATTTGCGCTGATTGCGATCGGCATCGAGACGAAGGGTCGCGTGCTCGAGGAGATCACGCAGGCAAAACCGGCGATCGCGTAGTCGGCAGTGCCAAAAATATCCGGCGTCTCATGGCGAGGCGCCGGACTTGCTTTGCACAACTTCAAGGCGCGCGGAGTCGGCCGAGAAAGTCGCCGATCAGTTTTACGGCGAGGTCCGGGCATTCGATTACCGACGCGTGGCGAGCCTGCGGCAGCCACGCAAGTTTTGCGTTCTTGATGTTGTCCGCAAGCCAACGCGCGGAATCGAGGAAGCTCGGGATGTCGTTTTCACCGCACATCACGAGCGTGGGTGCCGCGATATTACGGGCATCGTCGCGGAGATCCGCCGCGCCCAGCGCTTCGCAGGCGAGCGCATATCCTTCGCCGGAGCTTTTTTGCAATGTTTCGCGCACATAGCGCACGCCCGGCGGGTCGTTGGCCACGCAGGCATCGGAAAACCATATCTTCAGCAAGCCGGGGACCATGCTTGCGACGCCTTGCGTTCGCGCGGTGGCGGCGCGTTCGACCCACATCGCGCGCAGTTCGTCGGTGTAACGCGGCGTTGTGTCGATAAGCACAAGTTTCTCGACAGTCTCCGGATAGTGTGCGGCAAAATGCTGCGCGATCAATCCGCCAAGCGAAATCCCCGCAATGCTCACGCGCTTGATGCCCCTGCTTTTCAGAATGCCAAGGAGCTGTGCCGACAAATCTGAAATCTGGTACGGCACACGTGGAATCGGCGTTTCGCCATGGCCCGGCAGGTCATAACGCATCAGGCAATAGTTACCGGCGAGAGGCGTGGCAAAGTCCCAGAACTTGTAGTCGACGCCGAGGCAGTGCAGCAGCACCAGCGGCGGCCCCGAACCCGCCGTATGGAGCTTGATATCCATTCCGTTCAACGCACCCATCCGGCAAGCCCCGGTTTCTTGATCGGCCCCATCGCCTATGCTCTACAAAGCGGAAGCGGCATTCTAACTCAAGACTACGCCGGAAGGATTTTCGGATGAAAATCGACGTTTTCAATCACTTCATGCCGAAGGACTATTTCGACCGGCTTGCGGCGCTCATCCCCGGCCATGTCGTCCTCTCCGCGTTTCCGAAAATAAGGGCGCTGGTCGACGTCGAGGCGCGGCTGCGATTGATCGACGAATTCGACGGCATGCAGCACGTGCTGTCATTGGCCAACCCGCCGCTCGAGCTCGTCGGACCGCCGAATGTGACCCCCGAACTTGCGCGCATTGCCAATGACGCGCTGGCCGGTCTCTGTGCGAAATATCCCGACCACTTTCCGGCCTTCATTGCCGCTCTGCCGATGAACAATATCGACGCAACGCTGGCCGAAATCGACCGTGCCATCGCAACCCTCGGTGCGCGCGGCGTCCAGGTTTTCACCAACGTGGCCGGTAAGCCGCTGAGCGGGCGAGAGTTCCGACCCATTTTCAAGCGCATGGCCGAGCATGACCTGCCGGTCTGGGTGCATCCCATGCGCGGCCCCCAGTTTGCGGATTATGCAAGTGAGCAGGCCTCCGAAGACGAAATCTGGTTCAGTTTCGGCTGGCCCTACGAGACCACGGCCTGCATGACGCGGCTGATCTATTCCGGTCTGTTCGACGAACTGCCTCGTCTAAAAATCATAACCCATCACATGGGCGGGATGATTCCGTATTTTTCCGGCAAGATTACACTCGGCTTTCGCCAGATCTTCGACGGCACTCCGGCGCGCAATCCGCTTGCCGAGGAGCGCGGCCTCAAACGCCCGCCGCTCGACTACTTCAAGATGCTCTATGCAGACACCGCGCTCAACGGCGCCCGAGCTGCTACGCGCTGCGGCCATGATTTCTTCGGCACGCAATTTTCGCTGTTTGCGACCGATGCTCCCTTCGACGCTGAAGGTGGTCGCTCCCTCATCCGCGGCACGATCGACGCGGTCGGAGCGCTCGATATCGGCGCGGCCGAGCGTGAGCGCATTTACTCGGGCAATGCGCGCGCGCTTCTCAAATTGCCGGCGTTGGCCGGCGCGAAGGCGGGTGCGGTCTGATGAAGACGTTCAATACAAAAGTGAAGCTGCGCGATGGAGAAATGGGTGCCTATGTCGCCATTCCGGACAAAACTCCGGCGGGCGCGATCATCGCGATCATGGAGATCTGGGGCGTCAACGACACCATGCGCCATCACGCGCATGAATTTGCCGAGGCCGGATTTGTCTGCCTGGTGCCGGACCTGTTCTGGCGGCAGGAACCCGGTGTCGAACTCTCCGACAAGAACCCCGAGCACGTGAAGAAGGCATTCGATCTCTACTATGATTTCGACTACGACCTCGCCGTGCGGGACATGGAGGATACCTGGCACTATCTCGCCGGGCTCAAGGAGTGCAACGGCAAGGTCGGCGCGGTCGGTTATTGCCTCGGCGGCAAGCTCTGTTACCTGATGTGTTGCCGCACCGACATCGATTGCGCGGTCGCTTATTACGGCACTTATATCGAGCACAATATCCGCGAGGTGAAGAAGCTGCATCGCCCCTTCGTGTTGCACATGGCGATGAAGGACCGTTGGGTGCAGGCCGAGGTCAATGATCTGCTTGAGCGCCGCCTGTCCCCCAATCCCCTGGTTGAGATCCACAAATACCCGAATGCCGACCACGCCTTTGCCCGCTTCGGGGGCCGGACCTACAGCAAGCCGGAAGCCGATCGCGCGCTTGCCCTCACGCTCGGGTTTTTCAACCGGCACCTGAAATAGATAACCACAGCGTGTATCGCCGGCGTTGGGCTTGGCGCTGGACATGACGGCGCGAAGGACGGATCATTGTTTGCCCACAAATGAATTGGGGGAGGGCAACACATGACCGCATCCGAGAAAATCGGCGAAGCCTTGGCGGGCGAGGGCGCAGGTACAGGCTCAGGTACAGGCGCAGGTGGCAGGGCTGGCGTGACGATCCTCGATCTGCGTTATGACCTTGAGGACAAGCCGGCGCCGATCCCGTCGATCTTGTTCTGCCTGCAGCACGTCCTGATCATGTTCACGGCGATGATCGCCGCACCGTTGGTAATCGGCCAGCTGCTCAACCTGCCGCCAGACCAGCGCACGACCATAGTCACCGGCGTGATGCTTGGCTGCGGCATCGGCACGGTTATTTCAGCGCTTGGCGTTGGCTGGGTTGGAAGCAGGTTGCCGCTGCTGCTGGGTGCCTATGCGGTCTATATCGGTCCGGTTGTCGCCATTGCGAAAGGATCGAGTCTTGCGGCCGCCAGCACGGCGCTGCTGATCGGCGGCGTTGTGCTCTTTCTCGCAAGCCCGCTGCTCGGAAAGATGCGCTCGCTGTTTCCGCCGGTTGTCGTCGGCACCTTGCTGGTGATCACGGGAGAAACCTTAATTCGCATTGCGGCCAATATCGCCGCCGGCACTAATTCGCCTTACGCGGGGAATCCATGGTCATTGGCGCTTGTCGTCGTCAGCATCGTCCTGATCCTGGCGATCAATCGGCTGACAACCGGATTTATGCGCGCATTGTCGGTTTTCATTGCGCTCGTGTGCCTCTACGTCATCGCCATCGCGCTGGGCTTTGCGAACTTCCAGCTTGTGGTCAACGCCCCGTGGTTCCGACTGCCCGGCATTCTGCCTTACGGCTCGCTTGCCTGGCCGGATACCGCAGGACTCACGACCGTCATCATCTACAGCCTCATTTCGGCAATCTACACGATGAGCATCACGCTAGCCCTGTGCAAGATGCTGGGCGTTGAGGGCAACGAAGCACGCGTCCGCGGCGCGGTCGCGGGCGACGGTCTCGGTTCGGCCATCGCCGCCTTGTTCGGCGGCGTTCCACTCATTTCGTACGACCAGAATGTCGGCGCGATTTCGCTCACCGGTGTCGGCAGCCGTTATGTGGTGGCGGTCGCCGGCGGCATTCTGATCCTGATGGCGCTGCTGCCCAAAGTCGGTGCGGTGATTGCGATTGTCCCGCCCTTTGTCCTGGGCGGAACGCTCATCTTCATGTTCGGCATGATCGCGGCCGTTGGCGTAGGCATCCTCACGGATAGTCTGCGCAGCCATCGCGACCTGCTGCTGTTGGCGGCGTCGTTCGGGCTGAGCACGGCCATCAACTTCGCGCCGCCCTCGCTGCTCGCCTCGGTGCCGCCGGCGCTTCATATCCTCGCAGGCGATGGCATCGTGGTTGGCACGGTGACCGCAATCCTGCTCAATTGCCTTTTGCCGGACGAGAAGAAATAAGCCGCCCTGTTACGTGAAATGGAGTCCTCACCATGAGTGCATCGTCATTTGAAGCCGACTTCGAGGTCGCATCGCGGATCGCGCATGTTCAGCCGGTCAAGGGCTTGCGCGAAAAGGTGGAACCGCGCCACACGGCGCTGGTGATCATCGATATGCAAAACGACTTCATCGCCGATGAGGGGCTGATTGCACGTGAGGGCCGGGACGTCTCGCAGGCCAAGGAGATGGCGAAACATCTGCCGGACTTGATCAAGACGGCCCGGGCGGCAGGTGTCTTCGTTGTGTTCGTGCGCAATGTCTACACGAGCGATCACAATTTCTATCTGTCCGACGTGTGGCTGGAGCAGGCGGCCCGCAAGCGCGCTGGCGGCTACACCCGCATCCCGGTCTGCGCGGCGGGCTCCTGGGGCGGCGACTTCTATGGTGAGGTACGGCCGCTGCCGCATGATCCGATTGTCACCAAGCATCGCTATAGTGCGTTCTACAACACCGATCTGGAGACCGTCCTGCGGGCTAACGGAATTCGCACGGTGGTGCTTACCGGTGTTGTCACCAATGTCTGTGTCGAGACCAGTGCACGCGAAGCTTTCGTGCGGGACTTTTACGTCGTGGTGGCGAGTGACGGCACCGCCGCCTACGTGCAGGCCGACCACGACATGACGCTCAAGAACATAGACCGTTTCTTCGGCGAGACGGCCTCGATCGAGGACCTCACGGCGGTATGGCCCGCCCGCAACACGACGGGCCGCCGCTGATGGGCGGTTCAGGTTCTGAAATCCGCGACGGAATGCAGATCGACTGGGACGCCGCAATTCCGATGGACGACGGCGTCGTGCTGCGCGCCGACGTGTTCCGGCCTGCCGGGAATGCAAAATACCCGGTCATTCTCAACTACGGACCTTATGCGAAAGGCCATGCCTTTCAGGACAGTCGCAAATTTGCCTGGGAAAGGATGATCAAACAGAAGCCGGAAGTCGCCGCTGGAACAAGCAACAAATACCAGAACTGGGAAGTAGTCGACCCGGAAAAATGGGTGCCGGATGGCTACGCAGTCGTGCGCGTCGATTCGCGCGGTACGGGCCGCTCGCCGGGCTTTGTCGATCCATGGTCGCCGCGCGAGACCAAGGATCTCTACGATTGCATCGAATGGGCGGCATCGCAGGCCTGGTGCAGCGGCAAGGTCGGGCTCAATGGCATTTCTTATTTTGCGATGAATGCATGGCAGGTTGCGGCACTCAACCCACCCCATCTTGCGGCGGTCTGCGCTTGGGAGGGCGCGGCCGATCACTATCGAGAGACCTGCTACCATGGCGGCATCTATTCGGAGTTCATCTCGAACTGGTACCCGCGCGCCATCGTGCCGATACAGCATGGCGTCGGAGAACGCGGGCCGCACAGCCGTGTCACCGGAGAGCCGGTCGCCGGGCCGGAGACGCTGGCGCCCGAGGAACTCGCGAAAAACCGCCGCGACATCATTGCAGACGCATTGAAGCATCCGATGGATGATGCCTACCACCGTGCGCGCACGCCCGATCTGGAAAAGATCACGGTACCGTTTCTCTCTGCCGCGAACTGGGGTGGGCAGGGCATTCACCCGCGCGGCAATTTTGAAGTCTTCATGCGCTCACCGTCGAAGCAGAAATGGCTGGAAGCGCATGGCGACACGCACTGGCTCGAGTTCTACACCGATTACGGTGTCGGCCTGCAAAAGCGGTTCTTTGGGCATTTCCTCAAGGGCGAGGACACAGGCTGGAGCAAACAGCCGGCAGTTCAGCTGCTCGTTCGTCATCCGGGCGAGAAATTCGTTGAGCGTCACGAGCACGAATGGCCGCTTGCGCGCACGCAGTGGACCAAATTCTATCTCGAGCCTGATGGTCACGGCCTTGTGCATGAACCCGGCAAAGCGAGCACGACGCGCGATTACGATGCGTTGGGCGATGGCCTGACCTTCCGCATGGCGCCGCTTAAGACGCCGATGGAAATCACCGGCCCCGCAGCGGCCAAGTTGTTCGTCGCGTCATCGACGGTCGACGCCGACCTGTTCGTTATCCTTCGCGTGCTCGCGCCCGACGGCAGCGAGGTAACGTTCCAGGGCGCACAGGACCCGCACACGCCCGTCGCACAAGGCTGGTTGCGCGCCTCGCATCGCAAGCTCGACCGGAAACGGAGTTTGCCGTACCGGCCTTTCCACACGCATGACGTGGTTGAGCCGCTCACTCCGGGCGAGCCGGTCGAACTTGACATCGAGATCTGGCCCACCTGCATCGTGGTGCCGGCCGGTTATACGGTTGCACTCACGATACGAGGCAGGGACTACGAATATGGCGGGGCACCGGTCATTGCGCCGCACGTGCCTTATCCGTTACGGGGCGTGGGTCCGTTCATCCACAACGAGCCCCGCGATCGGCCGCCGGAAATATTTGGCGGCAGGCAAACATTGCATTTTGCCGAAGGCCGCCGGCCTTGGCTGATGTTGCCGGTTATCCCGGCACGGTAAGTAGCTTTTTCGAAGAACGTTCCAGGCGAGGGGCTTGGGCTTATCTGGACAATTAGAAGTGCCCCCGAGCAATTTTGCCCGGGGGCTTCAATTTGCCTGACGGCTATTTCGATCTTGTTTTTAGATCGTCGCGGTCTTTCGTGCTCATGCCCGATCCCGTGGTATGGCCGGGTGCATAACCCGACGCCCCAGTTGTTCCGGCCTTTGAACCCTTCGACTGCATTTCCTGACCGGGTGCATAACCGGATGCTCCGGGGCTTCCATTTACAGAGCCCTTTTCCTGCATTTCATGGCCGGGCGATTTGCTGGATGAACCTTGAGCGAGCGCGGCCGGTGTCGATGCGATCAAGCCGGCTGCGACCAGAGCAATTAAACTGAGTTTCATTGTAACCTCCTCGTTGAACCATTGCTTAGAAACCTTTGGGCCCTAGCGATGTTCCGGAAGTGCGGTTGGCATTTGCGGTTCCACGCGTATGGCGCCACGCGCGTGCCGCCAGCGTGATGCAAATGGCCGATAATTGGAGTAGTTTTCGCAAATACTCTGACTGTCCCGAAGCAGGAAGGTACCGATGAAAGGAAATTCACGATAAAGCATCATCGCAGCGATGCTGTTTGTATTGGCCGCGCCCCGCTTTGCGGTTGCGGGTGATAAAACTAACACCGCGCCGAAAAGCAGCTCGAGCTTGAGCTACGGAAAAATAGAACAGACGTACATGCCGCAAAAAGACGACAGAAAAAATTCTGGTTCAAAACGAGAAAAAATTCCGATGCACGAACTCTCGATTTAAAGGCGGATCGACAAAGCGAGTCCCTAGGGACGTTAAGAGGTGGCTGGTATCATCCACCCGACGCCGGTCTCGTTGGACGATTGAACCAATATGAGAGGAATAGCTGGTTATGCCGCGTTACTATTTCCATCTCACCGACGGCAAACAAGTTCTGAATAATCACAAAGGGATCGATTTGTCCGGTAACGCCGCTGCGCGCGACGATGCTTTGGCACTGGCGCGCGATCTCAAACATGGCGCGGTTCTGCCAGGATGGAATTGGACTGGCTGGTTTGTAACCATTGTGGATCAGCACGGACATAAGGTCGACCAGGTGCCGATCGCGGAGATTTGAGGCTGTTACAGGCGCAAAACGCCCGTCTTCTCTGCTTCGTCCACGGCTATCGATGTGATTTACGTAAAAGTTATGCCGCTAAGCCATTGAAGAAGAGCCAATTCTGATACTTGCTTTATTTACATACCGCCGTGTCTTTCAGGTCACAGACTCGCCCGGACCCCAATGTTACGAATTTCGCCGCTAGTGAGTAACAGGGGCAAGCGTCATGAAAAAAATATTGTCAGCCGGCGCAGCGTTTTTGATAACCGCCGCGACTTCGGCATTTGCTGCGGATATGCCGGTGAAGGCACCGGCCGCCGCACCGATGGCACCAGTGGCATTCAACTGGACAGGTTGCTACGTGGGCGGCCACGCCGGATACGGCTGGGGCCGTGATCGGAATGATTTCGGCAGCGCGGTTTTCGATGGCGACTTTTTGCCGGAACTCGGACCCTATAATCACGACACACGTGGCGGACTTGGCGGTGGTCAGATTGGCTGCAATTACCAATTCCAAAACAACATTGTTCTTGGCATCGAAGGCGAGTTTTCGGCGGCCAATATCAGTGGCAGTTTGACGACGCCGGAAGATGTTGCCGATCCGGGAACATTCACGCGATTTGCGAGCAGGAACCGATGGGATGCGGACGTTGCGGGAAGGTTCGGCTACGCTTTCGGCAATTCGCTCATATACGGAAAGGCCGGCGTAGTTTGGGGTAACTTCCGGTACTCCGAAACGCATGACGATTTTCCAACCACCCACGCTTGCTTCTGCACGGTGGACATCGACAGCACGCGAACTGGCTATATCCTGGGTGCCGGCTGGGAATATGCTTTCCTGCACAACTGGACGGTCAAAGTCGAATACAACTATCTAGGCTTTGACTCGCATACCATCGCGTATCCGTCCACCGGTGGCTCTGCGCAGAGCTTCCCCGTGCGCGATTCGATCAATGTCGTGAAGGTAGGCGTGAACTATCTATTCCATTAGACCAAAATGCTTCAGCACTGAAAAAGCCCCGATGTTACGCCGGGGCTTTTTTTATCCTTTCATCGAGCAAACTTACGGCGGCATCGCCGACGTCGTGAATTCGCGCGTGAGACGGTTGCCTTTGTAGCGAGACATTCTTCCAATACATTCAGAAGAATGGAGTCTGGCCCTGAAATATTTTATCGCAATTTCAATTCTCGTAGCGAGTGGGCAGTTAGCTGCGGCTCAGTACATTATGCAGCCGAGTCTGGGCGGCACCTATAGCTACGGCCCAGAGTCCACAACCGAGGTCAGCCCGCCGACGAATCAAAAGGCCAAACGGACGGCGCATCGCCGCGTAGTACGGAATCAAAAAGACCAGGGCAAACGTCAGCCGGCCTCACGGTCGCCGGATAAGTAGATCATCAGCGCGCGTGTGAGTTCCAATTGGGGCGATGGTGACGTGCTATGCAGCGGCCATGATCAGCCAGGCTCACTGCCCGATTTCCATTGTCCAATAATGGCGACCGGAACGCGAAACGGCCGAAGCAATGCCTTTGCAGCCGGGCAACAGCATATTCGCTGCGTGGGGCGGGGATGCCGACCATTGTGCAATCGTAAGTGCCTTGCTTGAATTGCCGCTGGCGACATTTTCGGCTCTTGCGCCTTGCCGGGCTCGACCCACAAATCCCGCATGATCAAGGGTGTCGCGTCTCGCCATATCAAGTGAATGTTCTTTCGCGAGCCTTTGCATCGTCTGACAGCTCGTTTTGAGCACCTTGGCTTCGGCGGGAACCGACGCAAAAACCAACAGCAGCATAACGGCGATAAGACATGGCTTCATTGCATTTCCCCGATCAGCATTGTGATGAAGGGCATTGCGCACGCACCGGCACCGTTGCGGTCTCTGCAAAATAGCCGCGAATGGAGCAGTTCATACATGCTATATTTGTTGGAAGCTAGGATTCGCAGACAATGAGACAGTTCATCGGGAAATTGCCGACCAAAGAGCGCGGTGTCATCGACGAGGTTTATATCGCCGAACAGGTCCGCTGCCGCGATTGCCAAAAGTCATCACCGATGGGTGTCGAGGTCGTTACGGTCCGGAAAGATGGGAAGAAAAAAATAATCCTCAAGCGCGCGTTCTTCTGCCGGGTCCATGGCGCCGAATATCAATCGCGCGCGCAGGGCGACCACTAGGTTATTCGCAGGTATGCCCCAATTCAATTGACGGCTTCTGGCTCGGCGGCGTCAGCCACCCGAGATCTGGCGTGAAGAAGATCTTATGCCTGCCCAAACCTGAACACACTTGGCCGCATTTAACGCCCGGGTAAGCGCTAGCGCGGCCAAACGCCGGCAGCCACCGCTTGACGCATCAACTCGCTCAGCTCGTACGGGCGATTGAGGTATTCGCAGTCCCGATCGGAGCGAGGCTTTTGTGCCAGCATCTGGAAATGATCGGCATCCACCTCGAACAAGTGGACAAGGTAGGTGCCGAGAGAGGCTTCGGTGTTCTGATCAGTGATCGTGCTCATCGTCATCTCCATCCATCTCGGCAAATTACCAAATCGTTGCATGTTAGATTAGGCGGCCCCAGAAGGACCGTCAGTGATGCACGTCACAGAAAGGCGAGTTTTTTCCAAGGCGCTTCCCAGGGCGATTTTTCCGGGAAGCGTTTTTGTCTTATTTTGTTCTAAGTATTTGAAATGTCTGGTCGGGGCGGCGGGATTTGAACCCACGACCCCCAGTCCCCCAGACTGGTGCGCTA
>Ga0134128_10009016_pt1 | contig 11999 bp, 9 predicted proteins | sample KB31754_FD_96462 | JGI IMG/M metagenome (GOLD analysis project Ga0134128, IMG submission 96462) | Terrestrial soil microbial communities with excess Nitrogen fertilizer from Kellogg Biological Station, Michigan, USA - KB3-175-4 | ecosystem: Environmental > Terrestrial > Soil > Unclassified ...
CGTGGTCGTGATCGCACCGGGTTTGCGGACACCCCGCATGGACATGCAGAGGTGTTCGGCTTCGATCACGACGATCGCCCCACGCGGATCGAGTTTGCGCATCAGCGCGTCGGCGATCTGCGCAGTGAGACGCTCCTGAATCTGTGGCCGCTTGGCGTACAGGTCGACCAGTCGGGCGATCTTGGACAATCCGGTTACCCGGCCGTCGTGACCGGGAATGTAGCCAACATGCGCGACACCGTGAAACGCCACCAGATGGTGTTCGCAGGTGGAGTACAGCGGAATCTCTTTGACCAACACCAACTCGTCGTGCTGCTCGTCAAAAGTGGTGTCCAGCACCGCATCCGGATCGGTGTACAGGCCGGCGAACATCTCTTGGAAGCTTCGGGCGACACGGGCCGGAGTGTCCACCAGGCCATGCCGGTTCGGATCTTCCCCGATGGCGTGCAGCAATTCGCGAACGGCAGCCTCGGCGCGCGGTCGGTCGAACACCGCCTTGTTCAGCGTCGCGGTGTGGGAATTCGGCTGCGCCATTCGCAGTCTCCGTTCGTGTCAGCCGTGTGTCGACGGGTTCGACGGGTTCGGGCCACCGCCACCGGGCGGCTCGGCAGCCTGGCCCGCCTCCGGCGCGGGTGCGCCGGGCGGAGGATACGGCGGATACGGCGGGTATGGCTGGCCCGCGTGCTGGTGCGGTGGTGCCGGCCAATGCTGCTGCGGCGGCGGGTACCAGTAACCCGACTGCTGCGGGCCTGGATTCTGCTGGGGCGGCGGCCATCCCGGCGCGTGCCAACCGGCCGGTGCACCGTAGTCGGGCTGCGTCGAATTCGGCTGACCACCGTTGGGACCGGCGTGAGAACCGTTGTTGCCGTTGGCATATTGCTCGGCATCCGCTTGTGCGGCATCCCGGGCCGCAGCGGCGATGGCGGCCTTGAAGGCCGGCTCGGCGGCGGGCTTGGGCCACGGCTCACCGCGCTCGATCGCGAGCTCGCCGGGCGTCTTGATCGGCGGCTTGTCCGACGGAATGCGACCACCGAACTCGTCGAAAAGCGTTAGCCGCGGCCGCTTTTCGACGCTCGTGAAGATCGCCTCCAGCTCGGCGCGATGCAGCGTTTCCTTCTCCAGGAGTTCACCGGCCAATATGTCGAGCACGTCACGGTATTCGGTGAGGATCTCCCATGCCTCGGTGTGCGCGGTCTCGATGAGTTTGCGCACTTCCTCGTCGATTTCGCGCGCGACCTCGTGGGAGTAGTCGGGCTGGGTGCCCATGGTGCGGCCCAGGAACGGATCCCCGCCCTCGGTCCCGTACTTGACCGCGCCGAGCTTGGGGCTCATCCCGAATTCGGTGACCATCGCACGCGCGATTTTGGTGGCCTGCTCGATGTCGGACACCGCGCCGGTCGTCGGCTCGTGGAACACCAGTTCCTCGGCGGCGCGCCCGCCCAGCGCCATCACCAGTCGGGCGATCAGTTCAGAGCGGGTGTGCATTCCCTTGTCGTCCTCGGGCACCGCCAGCGCGTGGCCGCCGGTGTTACCTCGGGCCAGGATCGTCACTTTGTACACCGGGTCGATACCCGGCATCGCCCAGCCCGCCAGCGTGTGTCCGGCTTCGTGGTAGGCGGTGGTCTTTTTCTCCTGCTCACTGATGATCCGGCTCTTGCGCCGCGGGCCGCCGACGACCCGGTCCACCGCCTCTTCCAGCGCCGCTCCGGTGATCACCGTGCCGTTCTCGCGGGCGGTCAGCAGCGCCGCTTCGTTGATGACGTTCTCCAGGTCGGCGCCGGTCATGCCGACGGTCCGCTTGGCCAGGCCGTCGAACTCGACGTCGGGGCCGAACGGCTTGCCCTTGGAATGCACCCGCAGCACCGCGCGCCGGCCGGCGAGGTCGGGGCTGGACACCGGAATCTGGCGGTCGAAGCGGCCGGGCCGCAGCAGAGCCGGGTCGAGGATGTCGGGCCGGTTGGTCGCCGCGATCAGGATGACGCCCTGGCGCTCACCGAAACCGTCCATCTCCACCAGCAGCTGGTTCAGCGTCTGCTCACGTTCGTCGTGACCACCGCCCAGTCCGGCGCCGCGCTGGCGGCCGACAGCATCGATCTCGTCGACGAAGATGATGCATGGGCTGTTCTGCTTGGCCTGCTCGAACAGGTCACGCACGCGGGATGCCCCGACGCCGACGAACATCTCGACGAAGTCGGAGCCGGAAATAGTGAAGAACGGCACCCCGGCCTCACCCGCGACGGCCCGCGCCAGCAGTGTCTTGCCGGTTCCCGGCGGGCCGTAGAGCAGCACGCCCTTGGGGATCTTGGCGCCGAGCGCCTGGTAGCGCGACGGATTCTGCAGGAAGTCCTTGATCTCGTAGAGCTCTTCGACCGCCTCGTCGGCGCCGGCGACGTCGGCGAAGGTGGTCTTGGGCATGTCCTTGTTCAGCAACTTGGCCCGCGATTTGCCGAAGCCGAAGCCCATCCGGGCGCCGCCCTGCATGCGGGAAAACATCAAGAACAAGCCGACCAGCAGCAGCAGCGGGAGGACATACACCACCAGCGAGCCGATGATGCTGCCCTGGTTGACGACGGTGCTGACCTGGGTGTCCTTGCTGCTCAGCTGGTCGAACAGCGGGACGGCGTAGCCCGTCGGGTAGTGGGTGATGATCTTGTCGGAGCCCTCGGTGCCGGTCGCGGCGCTCTTCAGCGTCAACCGGACCTGCTGCTCGCGGTCGTCGATCTGGGCGCTCTTGACGTTGCCGGCCTTGATCTGCGCCGTCGCCACTGAGGTGTCGACCGGCTTGAAGCCGCGGGTGTCGTCGCTGAAGTAGAAGAAGGACCAACCAAGCAGCAGCACGACTGCGATGGCCGTGAGCGTGCGGATCACGTTTTTCCGGTTCATCAATCATCGGCCGTCGCCGGCCAGGTCCTTCCCGATACACGCAGCTGGAATAGTCCAGGTTACCGCCCCGTGTCGACTGGCAGCGCGGCGCAGGGCGCCGCGCGCAGCAGGTCGACACACCGCCCGTGGTGAACGGTAGGTCGGCCAGAGCCGAGCCCACGCGGTCGAGCCAGTAATCGCCTCGGTCTGAACAACGAATCGAAGTTCCCGACACCTACCGGGGCGGGGTCGACGTGTGCTTTGGTGAACGTGTGTCTGACAGCCGCCCGATCAACGAACGCATCATCGAGACCAACGGCGTGCAGCTGCACACCGTCGAAGCGGGTGAGCCCGGTGCACCCGTCGTTGTGCTGGCCCACGGGTTCCCCGAAACCTCCTACTCCTGGCGCCACCAGATCCCGGCGCTGGCCGCCGCGGGCTACCACGTGCTGGCGCCCGATCAGCGCGGTTATGGCCGCACCACGAGCCCGGCAGACATCGCGGCCTACAACGTCGCCGACCTGTCCGCCGACTTGATCGGCCTGCTCGACGACGTCGGCGCTGACAAAGCGGTGTTCGTCGGTCACGACTGGGGTTCCCCGGTGGTGTGGGGTTCGGCGCAGTTGCACCCGGACCGGGTCGCGGCCGTCGTCGGCATGAGCGTTCCGCCGGTGCCGCGCTCGCAGGTCCCCCCGACCCAGGCATTCCGGGCCATCTTCGGCGACAACTTCTTCTACATGCTCTATTTCCAAGAGCCGGGAGTCGCCGACGCCGAACTCGGTCGCGACCCGCGCCGGACGATCACACGGCTGCTGAACGGGCTGATCCGATCCGACGATACGGCGGCCGGGTTGCGGATGATCGCGCCCGGCCCGGCCGGCTTCGTCGAGCGGCTGCCGGAGATCGACGACCTGCCGGACTGGATCACCGCCGACGAGCTCGACCACTACGTCGCCGAGTTCACCCGGACCGGCTTCACCGGCGGCCTGAACTGGTACCGCAACCTCGACCGGAACTGGGAGCTGATGGCTGACCCGCCGGCCGCCACCATCGATGCGCCGGCCATGTTCATCGGCGGCACCGCCGATCCGGTCCTGAGTTTCATGCGTCCCGATCGCGCGTCCGAGGTGGTGACGGGCCGTTACCGCGAGGTGCTGATCGACGGCGCCGGGCACTGGCTGCAACAGGAGAAGCCGGATCAGGTCAACGAACTGCTGCTCGACTTCCTGTCGAGCCTGAAGACCGGCGCGCAACTGTGAACCGCCCGCTGAACTTCGGCGTGTTCGTCACGCCGTTTCATCCAACCGGCCAATCCCCCACGGTGGCACTGGAATACGACATGGAACGGGTCGTCGCGCTGGACCGTCTCGGTTTCGACGAAGCCTGGTTCGGCGAGCATCATTCCGGCGGCTACGAACTGATCGCCTGCCCGGAAGTGTTCATCGCCGCGGCCGCCGAACGGACCAAGCACATCCGGCTTGGCACCGGCGTGGTGTCGCTGCCCTACCACCACCCGCTGATGGTGGCCGATCGCTGGGTGTTGCTGGACCACCTCACTCGCGGCCGGGTGATGTTCGGAACCGGACCGGGCGCCCTGCCGTCGGACGCCTACATGATGGGGATCGACCCGATCGAGCAACGCCGGATGATGCAGGAATCGTTGGAGGCGATCCTCGCGTTGTTCCGCGCCGAGCCGAGCGAGCGGATCAGCCGACACTCGGACTGGTTCACCCTGCGCGACGCCCAACTGCACATCCGCCCCTACACCTGGCCGTACCCGGAAATCTCAACGGCGGCAATGATTTCACCGTCGGGGCCGCGGCTGGCCGGGGCGCTCGGCACGTCCCTGCTTTCGCTGTCGATGTCGGTTCCCGGCGGCTATGCGGCCTTGGAGAACACCTGGGAAGTGGTCGAGGAACAGGCCGCCAAGGTCGGCCGAGACGAGCCGGACCGCGCCGACTGGCGGGTGCTGTCGATCATGCACATCGCCGACACCCACGAAAAGGCGATCGACGACTGCACGTACGGCCTACAGGATTTTGCGAACTACTTCGGGGCGGCCGGATTCGTCCCGCTGGCCAACGAAGTCGAAGGCGCGCAGACGCCGTACGAGTTCGTCGAAGACTATGCGGCCAAAGGCAATTGCTGTATCGGCAGCCCCGACGAGGCGATCGCGCACATCGAAGATCTACTCGAACGGTCCGGTGGATTCGGCACACTGCTGATGCTCGGCCACGACTGGGCCGCACCCGAGGCGACCTACCACTGCTACGAATTGATGGCGCGCAAAGTCATCCCGCACTTCAAGGGCCAGCTTGAGGCGGCACGGTCATCACACGAGTGGGCCCGGGACAAACGCGAGGAGTTGATCGGCCGTGCCGGCCAGGCTGTGGTGCAGGCGATCACCGAGCACGTCGCCGAAACGAGCGGCAACTGATGCGCGCCTCGGTACTGCGGGACGGCCGGATGGTGTACCGCGACGACGTGCCCGACCCGGTGCCCGGCCCCGGCCAGGTGCTGGTCGCGGTGAAGTCGTGCGGAATCTGCGGCTCGGACCTGCATTTCGCCGCGCACGGCGCGGAGGTGATGTCGCTGAGCGGCCAGATGTCAAGTGCGGCCGGCGGCGGTATGAACGTCGACCTGGGCCACGACGTCTTCATGGGCCACGAGTTCAGCGCGGAGGTACTCGAGGCGGGACCCGACACCGAAACCCATGCGGCCGGAACCCTTGTCACGTCGATCCCGGTGCTGGTGTCAGGCACGAACATCGAACCGATCGTTTACAGCAACACAACGCTGGGCGGCTACGCCGAGCGAATGCTGCTTTCGGCGCCGCTGCTGTTGCCCATTCCCAACGGGCTCAGCCCTCAGCACGCCGCGCTCACCGAGCCGATGGCGGTCGGGCTACACGCCGTCAACAAATCCGGCATCCAGCCCGGCGAGGCCGCACTGGTGCTCGGCTGTGGTCCCATCGGAATCGCCGTCATTGCGGCGCTGCGGCTTCGGGGCGTCGAGACCATTGTGGCCGCTGACTTTTCGCCGAAGCGGCGCGAACTCGCCGCGACGATGGGCGCCCACCAGACCATCGACCCCGCGCAGGGTTCGCCGTTCGACAGCGTTCACCCGGCGGTGGTCTTTGAAGCCGTCGGCGTACCCGGCATCATCGACGACGTGCTGCGCCGTGCCCGGCACGGCACCCGGCTGGTCGTCGTCGGCGTATGCATGCAGGCCGACACCGTGCACCCGTTCTTCGCGATCGCCAACGAGATCAACGTTCAGTTCGTTCTCGCCTACGACCCGAACGAGTTTGGCGATTCGCTGCGGGCGATCGCCGAGGGTGACATCGACGTCACCCCGATGATCACCGGCAGCGTCGGCCTCGAGGACGTCGGGCCCGCGTTCGATGATCTCGCCGACCCCGAACAGCATTGCAAGATCGTCGTCACACCATAGGCACCGTCATCCCCCCACCGACGGCCGGGGCACCACAGTCGGCTTGAAACCGTAACGGGGAGCGGCGAATTGCATGCCGCGTCCGCCGTTGCCGCCAACCGGCACCCCGCCCATGGTGTTGGCGACGGGCTGCGCCGTGAGGGGCTGCGAGGAGACCGGGGTGCCGAGATTGCCGACCGAGGTGACGGCGGGGCTCACCGAGGGGGATACCCCGCCCCAGTTCGGCGGCACCGAAAGACGCCCGACCAGTTCCGCTTTGCCCAGGCTGCCGAGAGCCGTGCCGGGTACGCCCGACGGAATGCTCGGCGCGACCGGCGGAATCGCCTCGATGGCGGAAGCCTTCGTAGCGCCCATGGACGACATTGCGCTATGCGCGAGACTGTCCATGTCTTTGAATGCTGTGGTGAAAAGTCGTGTGGGCGAGACCAATCGGATGAATGCGTCGAACCCGCTGCTGGCATCCAGCGTCTGTGATCCGGTCAGGCCCTCCAGAAAGTCGCCCATCAGACCGCCAACGACGAGGCCGTCGCCGTTGGAATTCCAGACGTGCCCGGTAATCCCGATCGCATTCAGGAGGGTGTCGAGGTTGCCCATCCACGGCGGTGCCGGCATCTCCCCGGCCAGCGCGGCCAAGGTGTCGGTAACCGCGGACTGCCCAGTGCTCGAGCCGACCGCTTGCGCTACGGCGGATGCCTGCGCACCCAGACCGGCCGGGTTGGCCGATTCGACCGTGGTGGCGAACGGCGCGAGCGTCGACGCCGCCGATGAAGCGCCGGCGTAGCCGTACATCGCAGCCGCATCCTGCGCCCACATTTCGGCGTATTGCGCCTCGGTCGCCATGATCGCAGCCGTGTTCTGCCCCATCAGGTTCGTCGCCACCAGCGCCATCAACAGCGCACGGTTGGCCGCAATCTCCGGTGGCGGCACCGTCGCGATGAATGCTGACTCGTAGGCGCTGACCGCGGCGGCCGCCTGAGCGGCGACCTGCTCGGCTTGGGCACCGGTGCTGGCCAACCACTCCACCTGCGCCTGGGACGACGCAGCCATCGACGCCGCGGCCGGCCCCAGCCATGACCCATCGGTGAGGGCGGCGATCACCGCTTCGTAGGCCGAGGCCATCGTGTGCAGTTCCGCGGACAGGTTGGCCCAGGCCGACGAGGCCGTCAGCATCGGTCCCGGGCCGGGCCCGGCATACATCAAGCCGGAGTTGATCTCCGGCGGTAGCGACGCGAAATCCAGCATGTCGCCGAGCTATCCGACCGCTGCCGCGTTGGCGGCCTCGGTGGCCGCGTACGAGGCGGAGCTGGCGCCCAGCACGCTCGCCATGAATTCCTGAACGGCCGCGGCATGTGCGCTGACCGTTTGGTAGAGCTGCGCGTGCGAGGCGAACTGCGCGGCGGTCAACGCCGACACCAGGTCTCCCGCAGCCGGTACGACCCCGACCGTGGGGGCGGCCGCGGCCACATTTCCGGCCTTGAGGGCCTCGTTGATGGTGCGCAATTGGCCCGCAGCCGCGGCAAGAACTTCAGGCTGCGCGATGACGTTCGACATGGTTCCTCCGAAAAATGCTTGTGCCCAACAGCTTCAGTCGGCATCGTCGCGACCGAAGCCGATCATGCGACACGTTAAGCCAGTCAGGTCGCGCGAAAACAGCCCCCACAAAGGCTGTTCACCGTCGAGACAGTGACTATTCATTTAGCTGGGCGATTGAGCTGGAAGATAGGAATCTGACGTGAAAAGCATTGGAGTTCAACATGATTAGAAGTCACTATGAACTTTCCGATGGTTGCCAGACTACACGGTAAGCTTTGCTCGACACATCTTTTCGCCTAGCGTGGCGAGCTGGTGATGCGATCTCACGGAAATTCTGCACAGATACCGTTGGGAGAGAGCTATATTCGCGCATCTGCATCTTAATAGCGTTATACTCCAACGGCTTTCATGAGCGTGGGTCGTTTTTAGCGTGACGCCCAGTTAGCGGCGTCACGCCATCCGTTCGCGTCGCATCCGGCGCCAGCCGTTGCGCTGGTATATCTTGGTTCGAGCTGACCAACTCACCACGATCGAAGGCGACGTGGAGCAGCTGTAGGCCCAAGCAGTCGACCGTCCCGGCGTGGCGACCACGGATGCTACCGAGGAGGCGCCATGCCGACGTCGGTACTCGGCCTGCGACAGCAGATGTTGCGCCGTCAGCCGGTGAGCGGTGCACCGGTCACCGCGGGCGCCACCGATCAATTGCAACGCAGCCTCGGCGTCTTCCTGCTGACCATGTTCGGTGTCGGCGAGACCGTCGGGTCGGGGATCTTCATCGTGCTGTCGCAATCGGTGCCACAGGCCGGGCCGGCGGTCGTGATCTCGTTCATCATCGCCGGCATCGCGGCGGGCCTGGCCGCGATCTGCTATGCCGAACTGGCCTCGGCCGTGCCGGTTTCGGGATCGGCCTACTCGTACGCCTACGCGACGCTCGGCGAGTTCGCAGCGATGGGCGTCGCGGCCTGCCTGCTGCTGGAGTACGGCGTCTCCACCGCCGCCGTGGCAGTCGGCTGGAGCCAGTACCTCAACAAATTACTCGACAACGTCTTCGGATTTGTTCTACCGCAATCTATTTCGGCAGCGCCATGGGATCCTGAACATGGCCTGGTCAACCTGCCGGCGATAACACTGGTGACGTTGTGCACGCTGTTGTTGATCCGCGGTGCCAGCACATCCGCCAAAGTCAACGCCGTGATGGTCGTCATCAAGATCGGTGTGCTGGTGCTCTTCTCGGCCGTCGCGTTCACCGCATTCAATGCAGGCAACTTCCACGATCTGGCGCCGTTCGGCGTCTCCGGCGTCAGCCTTGCCTCGGGCACGATCTTCTTCGCCTACATCGGCCTTGACGCGGTGTCCACCGCAGGCGATGAAGTCAAAGACCCGCAACGCACCATGCCGCGGGCGATCATCGCCGCACTGCTGATCGTCACCGCCGTTCACATTCTGGTGTCGGTGGCCGCGGTCGGCGCCCAGCGGTGGCAGGACTTCAAGGGCGAGGAGGCGGTGCTCGCGGTGATCCTGGACCGCATCACCGGCAATACCGCGGGCAGCACCATAGTGGCTGCGGGAGCGGTAATTTCGATCTTCTCCGTCACCCTGGTGACGCTGTACGGGCAGACCCGCATCCTGTTCACCATGGGCCGCGACGGGTTGCTGCCGGCCGCGTTCGCGAAGGTGCATCCCCGCACGATGACTCCGGTACGCAACACGCTGATCGTGGCATTGGTCGTCGCGGTGCTGGCAGCGGTGGTGCCGCTGGACCGGCTGGCCGAAATCGTGTCGATCGGGACGTTGACCGCGTTCATCGTGGTGTCGGGCGGTGTGATCGTGCTGCGAATCCGGGAACCTGACCTGTCGCGCGGCTTCAAGGTGCCCGGCTATCCGGTGACACCGATCCTGTCCGTCGCGGCGTGCGCCTACATCCTGTTCAGCCTGCACTGGTACACCTGGGTCGCGTTCAGCGGCTGGGTCGCGGTCGCGCTGATCTTCTACCTGTTGTGGGGTCGCAGGCACAGCGCCCTCAACGGCGACGACGCCACCACGGCCGTCACGCGCGACTAAGGTGCCAGGCATGCCCGCCAGACTGCCGGTTCGCCTCCTGCTCGCCCTGGCCCTCGCCGCGACGGCGACCGCGTGCGACCACGATCGGGACAAGGTAGGCGAAAATCCGCGTCAGGTGACCGTCGTCGGCTCCGGTCACGTGCAGGGCGTACCCGATACGCTCACCGCCGACGTCGGCATCGAATTCGTTGCACCGGACGTCACCGCGGCGATGAACCAGACCAACGACCGCCAGCAGGCCGTCATCACGGCCGTGGCCGGCGCCGGGATCGACCGCAAGGACATCAGCACCACCGACGTCAGCCTGCAGCCGCAATACGATCCGACCGGCGCGACCATCACCGGTTATCGCGCCGCCAATTCGATCCGGATCAAGATCCACCCCGCCGACTCGGCGTCGCGGGTGCTGGCCGTCGTCGTCGACACCGGCAGCGCCGCCACCCGGATCAACTCGGTCAGCTACTCCATCGCCGACGATTCGCAGCTGGTGAAGGACGCCCGGGCGCGCGCTTTCCAAGACGCCAAGGACCGCGCGGCGCAATACGCCCAGCTGTCCGGGCTCCGGCTGGGCAAGATCATCTCGATTTCCGAGGCATCGGGAGGTTCCACGCCGCCGGCTCCGCCGTTGCGAGGCGGCGCGATGCCGTCGATGGTCCCCCTGGAGCCCGGTCAGCAGACCGTGAGCTTCTCGGTCACCGCGGTGTGGGAGCTTCGCTAGCGGTGGTCATGAAGGTCCGTTTCCCTGACGTCGCCAAGCCACGACCGCACTACGAGAGCGTCTACTGCGCGCTCGTCCACCCCACCGAGCCCGAAGCCCTCTGGGTCCGGACCACCGTTCAGAAGCGCCCCGGGAAGGAGCCGACCGGCGCCCTCTGGCTCACCTGGTTCCGCCCGACTGGAGTCCGTGCCACCAAGATCAACGACCTCCCGGTCAGCCCGAGCGGTCACGGTCTGAGCTGTGGGCCGGCCTCCCAAGGACCGGCGGGCACCCGCGGGTCAGTCGAGTCCGAGCAACTCTCAGCTCGGTGGGACCTTGCCTTCGCTCCCCGGACCGACGGTCTGGAGCACCTGCACTCCGCGTTCCTCTACCGCGCGCCCCTTCCTCGCACCAAGGCGACGTCGCCGGTGCCCGACCTCGACGTCGAGGGAACTCTGGTCCTCGACGGCACACCCGTCGACCTGACCGGATGGACCGGAATGCTCGGCCACAACTGGGGCACCGAGCACGCCGCACGGTGGATCTGGTTGCGGGCAAGCGGTTTCGGCGAGGACGGCACGGGCTGGCTCGACGCGGTTCTCGGCCGCGTTCGGGTCGGCCCGGCACTCGCGCCGTGGACCGCCTTCGGTGCCCTCGAACTCGACGGCACCCGCCATCGGCTGGGCGGGTTGCTGGCGCGGGGCACATCCGTCGCCCTGTCCGACAACGGCGCCATCATCGGACTCAGCGGGCCCGGCGTCTCGGTGCGCATCCGGGCCGAGGTCTCCCTGCCGGCAACTGTCGGCTGGGAGTACTCCGACCCCGGCGGCCACCGCCACGAGGTGGTCAACAGCTCCGTGGCCGACATCTCGCTCGCCATCGACCGTGGACGGTCGCGGGAGGCCTTCCAACCGTCTCGGCGTGGAGTCCTCGAGGTAGGAGGCGACCGACGCGCCTTCGACGTCCCGTTGCAGCCCTTCCCGGACTGACATCGGTTAGATCAGTCCTGGTATATCCGCGGGTCCAGCGTCCCGATGTAGGGCAGATCGCGGTAGCGCTCGTCGTAGTCCAGGCCGTAGCCCACCACGAATTCGTTGGGGATGTCGAAGCCCACGTAGGCGATATCGGTGTTGGCGCGCAGCGCGTCGGGTTTGCGCAGCAGCGTGCACACCCGCAGCGAGTGCGGACGGCGGGTGGCCAGGTTGCGCAGCAGCCAGGACAGCGTCAGCCCGGAGTCGACCACATCCTCGACGATCAGCACGTCGCGGTCGTTGATGTCGCGATCGAGGTCCTTGAGAATCCGCACCACGCCCGACGAGGACGTCGACGATCCATAGGAGCTGACCGCCATGAACTCGAACTGAGTCGGCAGCGGGATCGCGCGGGCCAGGTC
>Ga0134128_10009017_pt1 | contig 11998 bp, 10 predicted proteins | sample KB31754_FD_96462 | JGI IMG/M metagenome (GOLD analysis project Ga0134128, IMG submission 96462) | Terrestrial soil microbial communities with excess Nitrogen fertilizer from Kellogg Biological Station, Michigan, USA - KB3-175-4 | ecosystem: Environmental > Terrestrial > Soil > Unclassified ...
ACGAGTGACTACCTGATTCAGTGGCGAGATATTAGAGCCAAGGAAAGGCTATCGCGTATAGCTCAAACCTGCTTCGAGGCGGATGTCAGGGCGGCTGCGATAGCTGAGGCCTTTTTCGGTGCGGGCCGAGGGTTAGATAACTTCGTCTATTTAACGGTGGGGACCGGCATAAGCCACAGCCTTGTGATTGGTGGCCGTCCGTATCCGGGCGCTCGCGGCAACGCCTTGATGATTGGCAGTGAGCCATTGACGTCCGTGTGCGAGAAATGCGGCGCAATACAAGATCAGGTGCTTGAGAAATATGCGGCCGGGCCGTCTCTCGTCGTTCGCTACAACCGAATATCCGCGGCATCGTGCATGACCGCCGAGGAAGTCACGTCCGCCGCTCGTCAGGGCGATAAACTTGCCCGGGAGGTTGTGATTTCCGCAGCCTGTGCTCTGGGCAATAGCGCCGGGTTTTTGATCAACATTCTCGATCCTGAAGCTATGATCGTAGGGGGTGGGCTGGGTTTAGCCGGCGGTCTATATTGGGATACCTTCATTGCGGCTACTCGCAGGCATATCGGGTCTATCGTGCCCAACGATATACCGATCCTGCCTGCCAGGCTGGGTGTTGACGCTGGGGTTATAGGGGCGGCTGCCGCAATTTGGAGGGAAATAGATGATCTGCCTTGAGACGCATTGGATTCGAACCACATCCGCGGTGAGGGCGCCAGGGATCTGTAAATTTTCATTGATGAGGAACTCAAATTATGGTGTGTCTACGGGTACAACAATTGTCGTTCATATGTTCGATTGCAACGCTTGCGATCTTCATGCTTCCCGGCCGTAGCCCGGCCGCTACCACCAAGTCCATAACTTCTCGGACTGCCGCTGAGACCTTCAAGGCGAGTTGTGCAATGTGCCATGGAGTGGACGGCTCGGGAACGAATATGGGAAGAGTGCTGCATGCTCCCAGCTTGCAGTCAAAGGAAGTTCTAGATCAATCGGACGCGAGCTTGGCAAAAATTATCGCCACAGGGAAAAATAGCATGCCGCCTTTTGGAGAAAGTCTGGACGACAAACAGATTGACGGGTTGATCCGGTATATTCGGCATTTCCATAGGCCGTCCGCTCGTCAGAAGTAGCTTCTGCTCGGCCGCATCGGCCGGTTGAAAGTGACAAGAACCCATCCTGTGCAAGGGCTGAAGTCGGGATGGGAAGTGATCGAACCAAAGACGGCATTCTGGCTTCTCAGTAGGTTCGTTCTTGCCAGCGTTGAATATCAAGTGGCTGCTCTAGTCGAGCAGCCACTTACCCCATCTGGAGGCCTTATGACACCCAAAGACGGTAACCTGACTCGCCGCACCTTCCTCGCCGGAGCGGGGGCGCTCGCCGCCAGCTCTTTCGCCACGTCCTCGTGGTCAGCAACCGTTAGTCCTGCCTTGCCCCTCGGCGAATGGCTCGACGACGATTATGGGCTCCCGTGCTATCACTACACTGGCCCACTCCGTTTTCCTGACAGCCCAATGCGGGACGGGGCCGCGATGTTGCCTGACGACCCGTTCTTCCTCCTCGGCAACTATCGTCTTACGCTTTTCACGCACGCCAGCGGCCTCGTCCAGATTCTCACCGGAGACCGCGCGTGGGGACGCATGAATCAGGGCGACGACGGCTGGAGCGGAGCCAACAGCGGCGTGGTAGAATTCGCCGGCAAGAAATACGACCTAATCGGGCTCGACTCACCTATTGCAGCCAAAGCAACAAAGCGCTTCGGTGTTGGATTCGCCCGCTTCGACTATGTACTCGACCCGGCGCTAAACGTCACGAGGGTGCTATCCGTGGCTCCTTCAACAAAAGAGGGCGGTGGCGCATCCGCGTTTCTCACGCAGGTCCGCCTGCGCAACACCGGACAGCAGCCGCTTGAGCTTCGCTACTCGGAAACTGTCCGTGCACGCTACCATCAACTCCTCGTCGTATTAGAAGACTCCAAGCCCGTCGTCACCTGGACACCCGAATCGCCGGAGCAACCCAGCACCGACACCGTGCAGGTTTCTTTCCTCGCGCACGGCAAGCACCTGCTCACCTTCGCCCCGCCCGGACAGATGACGCGTTTCGAGCAGTTTCCGCCGACCCTCATTGTCAAAGCTGCGGGTGGAAACGCGGTTCCTCTCAATACTAATGACGCCGCGGGCCATCCCTGCATCGGGATCAGGTGCGAACTAACACTCCAGCCCGGCGAAGAACACGAACTCGCCTTCTTCATCGGCTACACGCGTGATCCTTCCACGATCAACTCAATCTATGAGCAGATGGGTACTCCTTCCGCATCGCACGATACATTCGGCTCCGCCTACGGTGATGCGTGGCGTCGCGTCATTCCTTCATTTCCTAACGAGCGTGACGCAACAACTCGCCGCGAGATGCGTTGGGATGCCGCCGTCCTGGAAGCAATGGCAACCTGGCGCGAATACTACGACGAAACCATCATCCCGCAGGGCACAACCTACGACTATATCTGGGGGGTAACGGCCTGCAGCCGCGACCTCGCGCAGCAGGCCCTCCCGTTTTGTCACACTAATCCGGCCATCGCCCGCTCCACGCTGCGTTTCATCATGAAACGCACCGTCCCCGACGGAGAAATCAAACTCAACGACGAAGGCTACGGATGGGCCGAGGGCCGTCCGCAGCAGACCAGCGACCAGCAGCTCTATTTCTTCCAGCTTCTTGCCGAATACTTGCGTGTCACCAGCGACGCATCCATTCTCCACGACTCTATCGGCTATTACCCACTCGAAAATTCCGGACGCGATACCGGTCTCGCCCACGTCCGCCAGGCATTCCTCTTTCTTCGCGATCGAATCGGCGTAGGATCCCACGGAATTGTGCGCCGTTGGAACTCCGATTGGAACGACATGTTCTTCTGGTGGACGAATCCCAAACCCTACAACATCATGTGGGAGGAAGGCGAAAGCCACATGAACTCCGCCATGGCCATCGTCATCCTCGGCGACTTGGCAACTGCCATCGACGCCCTTCACGATCCTGCCGCTGCTGAGTTGACCGCGGCTATGCGTGAATACCGTACCGAGCTGCGCGACGCGTTCATGCGTGATCTCGGTGACCGCGCGTTTCCGCGCCGCGCCTGGACTGACCCCAAAACTGCTTTGGGCGAAGACAACATGTGGCTTGAGCCCCAGGGCTATACGCTGCTCATTCCTGACCTCGGCGAGACACGCAAACGCCGGCTCCTCACCGAGCTGCAGCGCCGCCTGCTCGCTCATGAAACGATGGGTGCCCGCCAGATCGAGAACCCCTCTTCACAAACCGACACGCCTCCAGGCTCGGACGCAAACGGCGGCATCTATTACGCACTCAACGGCCCCGTCATTCTTGGTGTCGCCACTTTCGACCAGAACGCCGCCGAAAGCCTGCGCCGCCGCATGACCTTCGCCAGTTTCGCTCGCAACTATCCCGATTATTGGACCGGCCAATGGAGCGCAGCCGACAGTCTCGACTCCTCGCTGCTCAAAACCAATGGTCTGTCACCACATATCCCGTACTGCGCGCACTCCCACGCCTGGCCGTTGTACTGCTACCTGCGCCTCCGCTCGCCAAACCGAGCGACTTAACACCCTGTCCGCATCGCTATTCGACATAACTCCCCAGTGTCCAATAACAAAATGACTTTTGGGCATTCCGAATCGTAATAACCAGGCGCGATTCTAGCCCCTCCGACCCGATGGGATTCCGGCCCATCCTCAAATGGCCGAATCAATGCAACGATCGAAGGGTTTTCATGGTATTGCAAAAAGATATAATTGAAGCTATCAGCCCGTGGTTAAAGCCGGTGATTTGAGCGATTCCTAGGGAACGCTGCGAGCGCCTAACTTGTATCGCGATGGGTAAGGTTCCCGAGGCGATGTCCTTCAACACTCATTCATCTGTTCGTCGAGCGCATCCGAGTCGTAGGCTTTATCGCCGATGAGCCGTTCGGGCAGCTCGTCGAGGAAGCATACGCCAGAACAGCTTCTACAAGCCGGCGCTCGGCAGGCGAAGCGCTTTCGACAGATACGGCGAGAGGAAGACCATCGCCAGAGGCGATGTAACGCACATTGATGCGCCTGGTCACTGGATCTGCCTTACTGATGCCCCGAATAACTCCATAGCATCTGCGAAGCACCCACGGACCAGATCCTTATAGAGAAGCGCTTGCTCGTATCGGTCAGACTCTTCGATGAGGTGACCGAGATTGTCGGGAAACATCCGGGCGTAATAGTGGGTGGCTGGGAGAAGCTCCGGAGCAAAGATCAGAACATCGCCTGGGCTCGCACCGTTGATAAATCCCAACATCGAGCGAATCCAGAGTTCTTTGAAATGGGAAACATAGTTGATCTGGCCGTGGGCCTGCAGTGGCCGCGAATCAATCTTGGGGCCAATCGGCACCTGCATACAGCCCGGACTTGCAATGCGACCATGGATGAACCCGACGCGCTCAAAGATCGGCGCCATGAATGTCAATTTGTCATCCCAGTTCCCATAGACAAGCTCCTGACCGCAGTAATAGTGGCTGAAGTCGGCATTGAAGCGAACCTCCGGAAACTTCCTGGTGATTTGGACCGTGCGCCATAAGTCCTGAGTAACGGTGGCACGATGAGTTTCGATGAAGATAGGCAGGTGATACCGGTATGACGCCGCGAGAATTGATTCGACCAGGCGAAATACTTCATCGTCGTCTTCCAAGCCCCAGCCAGCGTGAACGGTTATGCAGCTGTCACCACGTGATGCGTGCTTGGCCGCGATCGCGTCGGCCTCACCGGGAGTATTGATTCGGTCTAAGCCGCAGTGAGGAAGCTGCGCATCCGCATCCGGCGGGGCATCCGTCGTGAGTTGAATACCCTCGAATGCGTCCGCCTGTAGCTGCTGATAGCGAGCTGCACCTTCGTATCCTGGCCATCGGCTGTCGATGGGCAAATCGGTTAAGTTATCCAAATTCAGGTAGACCCGAAGTTTTGGTGCATCTGCCGATCCGTCATTGAGAAATCGAGAAAAAGAGTCCACAAGCACCTCTAGCTAAAACTCGTCAAACGCAATCTGAAGAGGCGGGATGTCCAACTTCTCGAGCATCCTGGTGCATGCCTTGATCATCATCGGAGGGCCGCACAGGTAATACTCAAGCGCACTCGGATTGGGGTGGCTCCGGAGATAGCCATCGAACACAACGTCATGGATAAAGCCGGCAGGCCCCGTCCAGGCATCCTCCGGCAGAGGCGAAGAGAGCGCTAGGTGAAAAGCAAAGTTTGGATTCGATTCGGCGAGGCTGTTGAAGTAGTCTACGTAGAACAACTCCTGCCGAGATCGCGCCCCATACCAGAAGCTGACTTTCCGGGCAGTATGCTCCGTCTCCAGCAGATGGGACAGATGTGCACGCAGCGGAGCCATGCCAGCTCCGCCCCCGATGTAGACCATTTCGCGCTGCGTCGGCTTGATGTGGAAGTCTCCAGATGGCCCAATTGCGGAGAGGCGGTCGTCCGGTTTAAGGCTGAACAGATAACTGGAACCCACGCCAGGAGCGCAGTCCTGCCCCGGAGGGGGCATCGCAATGCGGACGTTGAGCCGCAGCGTGGACTCCGTATTCAGATTGCTCGCTAGAGAATAATTATTGCGCCTGGCACCTTCCGCACTGCGCGCCACGAGATCGAAGAGGTGTTGGCTTCTCCACACGGTGGCAAATGGCTCTGGGATATCAAACGTGTTAAACCTGATCGCATCATAGGGTGGAATCTCAAACTGCAGATAATCGCCTGGAGTGAAGCTGATTGGGTTGGCTAAGTTCATTGGCTCAAGAACAAGTTCTTTAATAAACGTTGCCACGTTGCGGTTACTCACCACGCGGAACTCCGCAGATTGTGGCGCTCGCGCGCCAGCACCGCCAGGAGTGACAACATTGATCAGGATTCTAGCGTCGCGTTCTTCCACGGGATAGGTCGCCAGGCCACGGCAGATCGGCACACGGGCGGGAGAGCCATCCATAAGGTCAAATCGTCCATTGTGCTTCGAGCACTCGATCTTATGTCCGATAATCAGGCCTTCAGCCAGATGAGAGCTCGCATGGGTGCAAATGCCATCAGTAGCGTAGAGTTGCCCCTCATGCGTGCGGTAGAGAGCATAGGTTTTGCGGCCATAATCAACACGGATAATATCCTCGTGCTTTAACTCCGCTGCTGCACAGACATCAAGCCATCCGTCGGAGTTCTGTTTTATAACAGAAGAGTGACCGCTCTGATGTGGGCGTGACTTGCACCCCGGGAGGCGACGCTTCAGATGATATGCAGGATCCTTGACTTGTCTGGCGATTGTAGGGATGATTTCGCGCCATGCAGCAAAAAGACTCGGACAGGGCGGTGGACAGTCATCCTTGACGATAGCATGCAGCGCAGGCAGTGAATGATAGGGGACAAGGGGAAACATATGATGCTCAATGTGGTAGTTCATGTTCCAGTAAAGGAAACGGTTCACCGCTCCCATATCAATCGTTCTGCAGTTCAGACGGTGATCGAGGACATTCTCAGCAAGACCGGCGTGTTGCGTGAGGCCATAGATTACCAGCAGCCAGGAGCCGAAAAGATTGGGTAGCCCGATAAAGAGCAGCGGCAGAAAGCTGCGAGTGAAAAGGGCAATGCCAATCACCGCCATGTAGATCAAGACGTAGACTCTTGCTTTGAAATAAATCTTCGGAAATTCCGAATCGGGAATATACATCTTCTCTTCGGCGGACATGCGGCCGCCGAAATGGAGCAGGACATATTTGAAATATCTCGGGTATCCCTTCAAGTTAAAAAAAGACATCAAGATACCTCTTATGTCTGGCGGTCGCGGAACCGCAATCTCGGGGTCGCGACCAACAATCAGAGTGTCGCTGTGATGACGCGTATGGCTCCAACGCCAGACCGTGGATTCGCGCATCACCATAAACGATGCGATTTCATAAAGAGCGCTGTTCATCCAATCGGATTTGAATGCGGTGCCGTGTCCGGACTCGTGCCAGCGTGAATCAGAAGTTGAAGCGTAAAGAGCACAGTAAACCAGATAAGGAACAGCCGCCCACAAGGTATGGCGTAGCAAGTATGTGACTAGAGCACTCAGAAGGATAAGAGCAAACCATACAATAGTGTCCCGAATTGCTGGTGCATCCCTGCGCTCCAGCAGGCCACGCATCGTCTCGCGCTGCACCGGGCATTGATACCAGTCCGCTTCGGCGAGTCCTTTTTCTATAGCGCGGGTGGAGTTTACGCCCGTAAGGCTGTAGTCGTACTCTTCTGCGGGGCGAAAGATGGGGGTAGTGGTGCTACTCATGAATATCTAAACTCCCTAAAGAATGGGTGGAGAACTAATGCGGTGCAGCTAGAAATGCAGGACCTCGATTGTCAGCAAGGAGGTCTCGGCGGGACAGGCCAGGGTAAGCGCCGGACCTCCAATACCTTTCGCCGGCACGTGACTTCCGTTAGACACAGGAGAAGGCATATCTGGTCGCCTCCCGTCTTGGGCTACCGGGGCGTAAAATGATGTCACCGAGATGCGGATTATTGGCTCCGTCGGGATATCCTTCGCACTCAAGGCAAACGCCCGCATACTGGGGATAGGTATCGCCTGACTTCCCCGTCAACGATGCGTCAAGCGCGGTTGCCGTGTAGAGCTGAAGATGAGTAGCGGTGGTAGATATTTCCAGTGCCCGGCCACTGGCAGGATGTACTAGGCGGGCAGCAGGCCGTGGGGCGTCGGCCCTATCTCCTTCGCCAGTTCTGCGAATAACATAGAGATCTCCGTGGTTACGAAAGAGAGATGGAATGACTTCACCCAGGACCCGTGGATGCCGAAAGTCATTCTGGTATCCCATAACGGAGACTTGCTTACCGAGCAAGGTCATTGATTCGTTGGTCTGAATGAATTGGTCCGCATGAATCAGGAGTTCGTGGTCTGCAACCGAGCCAGAGCCTTCCCCTGCCAAGTTGAAGTAGTGATGCAACGTGAGACTGAACGGTGTCGGCCTGTCCGTGACAGCTTGTGTCTCAACTAGCAGGGCGTTGTCATGCGTAACCGTGTACGTCACGGTCACGTCCACGTTGCCGGGATATCCTTCGTCCAGATGCGGGCTTCGATGAATCAGGTGTAGTGAAGGCTCTCCAGTTGTATTCCCAGCAGGCGCTGCGCTCCATATTTGCTTGTCGAAACCCTTACTGCCACCGTGAAGATGGTTTGGAGGATCGTTGGGCACAAGTGCGTAAACCTCTCCATCGAGGGGGAATCGAGCATTAGAGATTCGGCCCGCAACCCTACCCACAACGCTACCGAAATACGCCGAATGACTCGAGTAAGCATCAAGATTGTCGAAACCCAGAACCACATCTGCAAAGCGCCCCTCGCGGTCGGGTGCCAGAAGCCGAGTGACAGCCGCCCCGTATGTGATGACTTCAAGCGTGAGACCACCTTTGCCGCGGAGCGTCCAGGCGTCGACGCGACCTCCGTCCGGCGTCGTTCCATACATGCGCGAGTTGAGGCCAGGTGTCACGATAACAATCTCTCTCCAAACCCTACCGAGCGCGCCAAACGACTGTCTTCTCGACAGTTGATAAAAAGTTATCGTATATTGTCCTAGTGTTGGCAGATCTCAAGTTACGCAACGGGTACGACGGTTTCTTATATCTTGCAGAATCGACTCGAAACTTGCCAACCCTTCAGAGCCATCACCACCGCGAACTGGAGTTGAATGTTATTGTGCAGGGGACGATCACATATGTAGTAGAGGGCAGTCGCTTCACATTCTCCCCAAGGAATCTATTGTGGCTTTTTCCAGGCAAGGAACACCAGTTGATCTCCCGATCGCAGGACGCCCGCTTTTACGTCGTTGTGTTCACACCTTCGCTCATCAACAAGACCTGTCACATTGCGAAATATCACGATCTGAAGCAGTCGCCGAGCGATCAAACTAAGCTCGCGAGCGCCGTGCTCGCCCCAGAGCGCTTTGATCTGATCTCGAAAATGATGGCATCGCTCATGGAAGGTTCTCTGGACTTGGACCTCTTGAACCGCGAGGCTGGATTCGGGCCGGCCTCCGATTTCCGCTTCGAGCACCACGATCCAGATGCCCTCAATGCTGGCCTACATTACTTGCTACTTCTCTGCTGGCGCTATCAGACCGAAGCAAACACGAGCAGGGAGGCTATAACCTTACACCCTGCCGTGAAGCGGGCGATAAGAATTCTGAGCGGGAACGATACAGGCCAAGGCCTGGATGAATTGTCCAGAGCCTGCGGGGCGAGCAAGTCTTATCTAAGCCGAACATTCCATCGGCAGATTGGCGTTCCGCTGCGGCAGTATCGTAATTCACTGCGGCTTGCCCGTTTTTTTGAAGCATACCAAGGAGCAGATGACATCACTCTTGCCGAAGCCGTCTATGCCTCGGGCTTCGGAAGCTATGCGCAATTCTATAAGGTGTTTACACAGTCTTATGGGTGTGGCCCCAGAGAATGTTTTTCACGCAAAGCATGAACGAAACGCTCCCAGCCGTTGCCCTCGAGGGCGCGCCGCGCCGGATTGAAAACATCTGCCGGCTCCTCAATGAGCGGTCGGCACTCGTTGGGAAGCAGTTTCTTGATCGCGCACCCAGGTCCTGCTGCATACTTCGATATTGCAGTCCGGATGATATTGCAGTCCTGGTGATTCGTAATATGCAAATGGAGTCAAGATAAGCAGGGCAGGCACTTGACGCAGGCCCGTCGGATTCTAAGAACTTGTTGAAATAGGTACGTGTGTGCGACGACCGGTTGAGCTTGATCGTCGAATAGGTATGCACGGCGATGAGCGGGTTCAGGATGGGATGTTCAGCTATATGTCGTTAGAGCAGCGAGTGCCGGAAGATCAGCCGTTGCGAGTTGTTCGCAAGGTGACCGACGGGGTGCTGCGGTTGTTGGATGCGGAGTTTGACGCGCGCTGTACGCAGGAGCGGGTCGCCCATCGATCGCGCCGGAGTACATTTTGCGGGCACTTCTGTTACAGGTATTCTTCTCCGTCCGTTCGGAGCGCTTGCTGGTCGAGCAGATCGACTACAAGCTGCTGTTCCGGTGGCTCGTCGGTTTGGGCATGGATGACGTGGTGTGGAACCACGCAGTGTTCTCGAAGAACCGCGGCCGGCTGCTGAACTCGGAGGTGGCGCGGCGTTTGTTTGCCGAGGTCAACCGCTCTGCGCAGAAGTACATGAGTGACGAGCATTTCACGGTGGACGGCACGTTAATTCAGGCCTGGGCATCGCAGAAGAGTTTTCGGTCGAAGGACGGCGATGACGACAGCGGCGATTTCCACGGTCAGAAGCGCAGCAACCAGACGCATGCTTCGACCACCGATGCCGACGCGCGCCTTTACAAGAAGAGCTACGGCAAGGAGTCGAAGTTGAGCTACTTGGGCCACGTGCTGGTGGAGAACCGCAACGGACTGATCGCCGACGCCATGGTGGCCACGGCCGACGGCATGGCCGAGCACGATGCGGCGCTGTTGATGCTCATTCGGGTTCTGGCAAATCAACTTTCGGACGCACGCACTTTAAGTCGACCGACGTTCTGTCGTCCGATTTCTGCCGCGGCTTTCTCGCCGATGACGAGAATGACCAGACCGTGAGCCAGCAACAAGAGCTGGACTCCTGGATCGAGTTCGCGGGGCGGTCGATAGGGCAGGACTTTGGGGTGAACTGGCCACCGACTGGCTGTGCCTCGACTGCGAATTGATGCCTTGGTCGGCGAAGGCGCAGGACCTGTTGCGGCAGCATATGCGCCCGCCGGAGCTGCGGCGAAAGCAGGATTGTCGCAGGTGGTTTCCGCGCTAACGATGACGGCGGATCGCTTGCCGGAAGCGGCTCCGTTGTTGGAGTGGCACGAGCAGCGGCCAGGGATGGCAGCTTGGCGTCTCCGGCATCCCAACGTCGACTATCGGACCTACGCCCATCCGCTTACTGCCGACACACTATACTTCCATGCGCAATATCGCCAAGCGCAGCCCAACAACGGCTGGACTAACAAGTGGACCAGCAACGGCGACCCGCTGGTGAACGACAAGGCAAATCTGGATGGCAAGAACAACTCCGTGTGGATGGAGGCGACCGGGCATGGCCAATATGTAGGAGTGACCATGTCGGTGCTGTAGAACCAGGACTACTGGTGGGGCGAAGGAGATGACATGTTCTTCATCGACGGCGCCAAGGACCCATCGATTGCAGGGACTGGTTCGGAAGACTATTTCTTAGGAGCATGGGGTTTTGGCGGCGAGCCTTTTTCATATCAACTTTATGGCGCCCCTGTGGTCGGCAAAGAACTGGCCGGCAGCCGTTCTAGCGTCTACCGCTTCCACTTGGCACAGCCCATTCCGTTTACCAAATCCTTCAAAGCAACCATCGAGCACGGAAACGCGAATGACCGCTCCGACAACTTCTATTCGGTAGCCTACTGGTATCAGGCCGAAGCCTCATGCTCCTTTTCCACCGCTGCCGCCGGTCGAGCAAAGATTGCCGACAATACAGCCCGTTGGAGGTCCGGGAAACGCAACACCCGGCCCTAGCCAGCCCGCGAGTTGGACTTCTGGAGATTAGCGATGGAAGAGCTTTGCTAGATGTAAAGACGGCATTTAGTTCGCCGACCTTCCCAAGAACCGCAAAGAACCAACCGCGCGTCCGTTGCCACCCTTTGGCAGGGTCTGCCAGTCACGATTACGGCAGGGATCTCGCTTCAGCGACCGAAGGGCCACGTTTGGAAGCCGTAGAGTGATGAAAGTGAGCATTAGGCGATATGAAAATACCGTCCAATAGCCGTCCAATAACGTGCGCATTGAGGGTCAAAGAGGGACTGAGGGAGCCACCCGTTCCCACTAGAGTCAATGAGTTACCTCAGTTCTGGAGACTTTCACGGCGATAACACGGGTTCAAATCCCGGCGGTAGCCGTATGTGATTCGTCTGGACAAGTTCTCGCGCCGGGG
>Ga0134128_10009018_pt1 | contig 11997 bp, 10 predicted proteins | sample KB31754_FD_96462 | JGI IMG/M metagenome (GOLD analysis project Ga0134128, IMG submission 96462) | Terrestrial soil microbial communities with excess Nitrogen fertilizer from Kellogg Biological Station, Michigan, USA - KB3-175-4 | ecosystem: Environmental > Terrestrial > Soil > Unclassified ...
ACAACAAGCTGTTCTACCGTCCGGTGGACTCCAAGGAAAACGAGGCTGTGCTGCTGTACACACCGTAGAAGGGTTCCATACCATGGAAGTTGGGAGCGGGAAACCGCTCCCTCTTTTTTTGTGGCGAGTCGAAACATCTGTTAGGTGTTTTTCGCAGGAATGATTACCGACGTGTGGAGACCCGCCCCTGGTGGGGTGTTAGAGGGGGTAACCATTGGATGATTACCCCGCACACTTCCGCCGCCCTTCTTGACTTGCCCTGTTCCCAGAGCGTAGGTTGAAATTTCTCCTCCCCCTCTGCCTCGCCACGGGGGTGCACTTATGGCTAAAGGCTGGAAGGTGCTGGATTGGTTTCGCGAGCCCAAGCCCGCGCCAGAGACCGAACCGACGCCGATGCCGGAAAAGCCTGCGCCGGCCGAAGAGGAGCCCGCCTTCGACCTTTTTCCGGAAGAATCCGCCAAGGGTGAAAAGCGCTCCACCGACCGCCGTCCGCTGGGCGTTCCGGGCAGCCTGATATCGGGTTCCTACACCACGCCCGACCCGATTAACGTACGCGACATCAGCCCGCAAGGCGTCTATTTTTTTTCTACTTATAAACTAGCGTCGGGCCAACTCGCGGAGATCACACTCACAGAGCCCGATACTCAAGAACATGTGACCTACCACCTGAAAGTGGTGCGAGCCGAAAATACCGGCGAGAACCAGTTCGGCGTGGCCGCCCGCATCACTCGCCGGGAAATTCTGGGCAAATGAAAATTGTGCAGGGGCAGCCGCCCTCGGCTGTCCGGGCAAAGCCCCCGGAAGTTTTCGCTCGGGCTCAGAGCCTCACAACACAAGGTCCTTCGCTGCGCTCAGGATTTCGGCAACGGACTCCCGCTTCGCTCACGCCCGCTAAACGCCTCAACTTTTAAACGCAATTTTCGGATAGCATGGGCGTAGTCGCCGCCGTAATCTTCCAGCATGCCAACCGCAAACCATCTCGAAGTCAGTAACGATCGTTGGGTAGCCGTGCTGCAGCGCGACCCGCGCTTTGACCAGCAGTTTGTCTATGCCGTGCGTTCTACCGGCATCTACTGCCGGCCTTCCTGTCCCTCCCGCCGGCCGCGGCGCGAGCAGGTCACATTCTTTGGGGCGCCGCAGGAAGCGGAGCAGGCTGGTTTTCGCGCCTGTCACCGCTGCCATCCCGAACGCAACGGCACCTCCGCCCAGGACGTGGTGGCGCGCGTCTGCCGCTACATCCAAGCCCATGCCGAGCGCCGCGTCACTCTGGAGGAACTGAGCCGCATCTCCGGCTATAGCTCCTTCCACCTGCAGCGCCTGTTCAAAAAGACCCTGGGAATTTCTCCACGTGAATACGCCGCAGGGCACCGCCTGCAGGACCTGAAGTCCCGCCTGCGCGAGGGCTATAACGTGACTGCCGCGACCTACGAGGCAGGATATGGCTCCAGCAGCCGCATTTACGAAAGCGCCAACCGCCGGCTGGGGATGACGCCTGCCACTTACGGGCGGGGCGGAACCGGCATGAACATTCGCTACGCCACTGCCGCTTGCCCCCTGGGGCGGGTGCTGGTGGCCGCCACGGAACGGGGCGTGTGCGCGGTGCAGTTCGGCGAATCCGACCGCCAGCTGCAGCGCGGTCTGCACGAGGAGTTTCCCGCCGCCGAGATCAAACCTGCCGGCTCGAACCTGCGCGCCTGGGTGCAGGAGGTCGTGAAAGCGGTGTCCGGATGCCAGCCTCATCCCGGCGTACCTCTGGATCTACAGTGCACCGCTTTCCAGCGCCAGGTATGGGAAGCGCTGCTGCGCATTCCATACGGCAGCACCCGCAGTTACCGGCAAATTGCCACCGATATCGGCCAGCCCAAGGCAGCGCGCGCCGTGGCCCGCGCCTGCGCCACCAACCCTGTGGCCGTGCTCATTCCCTGCCATCGCGTGGTCCGCGGCAGCGGCGAGATGGGCGGCTATCGTTGGGGTGTGGAGCGGAAGGAGAAGCTGCTGGCGAGGGAGCAAAAATCAGCTATTAGCCATTAGCAATTCGCACCTAGCCCTTGAAGAGGTCGACATCCCGACTATCGGTTCTGAACCCGGCAGGAAACGTGGCTGGCTATACGCGAGCGCCCGCGCCACATTGCCCGCCCTAATGCCTGATTGTGCAGTGCTGCTCTTAGGGCAAGAATCGAAAATGAATCCATCCTGGGTCACGCACGTACTCCTCTTGCAGGCGGCGGGTGCGCGCCGCCATTACCTGGGAGCGACCCAGATATCCGATTACGCGGTTGGGGTCCTCCCGGCTAACCACGGGCAAGCGTCCAAGATCCTGCCGGAGCATGCGCGCCACCGCTGTCGAAAGCAGTTCGTCCGGATAGGCCACGATAGGGTCCTTCGTCCCTGCTTCCACCACTGTTAAGCGCCCGGCAGCGTCCTTGTCGAGCGCCCGCAAGACATCGCTGCGGGTTATGATTCCCACCATGCGTCCCGCGTGATCCACGATAGGATGCCCTTGGTGCGCAATGGCCGCCGGGTCGCCGCGGGCCACGCGATCGGCGAGTTCCCGTACCGTCATCTCCGGCGGGACGCTGGCCACGGTGCGGTCCATCACCTCTGAGACGGTTACTTCCTGCAGCACATCCGATTCGTAGTCCTGGTCAATGTGCAGCCCGCGCCGCACCAGCTTCTCCGTCATAACAGAACTGGACGAGAGCAGCATGGCGACAGCATCGGCAATCACCGTGACCAGCATCAGCGGCAGTACCGAGTCATAGTTGCGGGTGATTTCGAAAGCGAAAATGATGAATGTAAAAGGGGCCCGTGCCGCTGCCCCGAAGACTGCTCCCATGGCCACTAGGGCGAAGCCGGTAGCCGCCACGTGCGCCGCCGGAAACACCCGGTTGATGAGCGTGGCAAATACCCCGCCCAGCGCCGCGCTGCTCATGAACATGGGCGCCAGCAACCCGCCCGAGGTCCCCGACCCCAGGGAGACGACCAGGGCCAGCGTCTTGAAAACCAGCACCAAAACCAGCATCTTCATGGCCAGGTGGTTGTTCAGAATGTCGCCAATCGTGTCATACCCCACGCCCAGTACCCGGGGCACGAAATAGCCGATCACCCCCAGGGCGATCGCCCCGATCGCCGGCCACCACATGTCGTCCACCGGCAACTTCTCGAACAGCTCCTCTACCAAGTACAGCGCCTTGGTGAAGCCCACGGCCGCCACCCCGCACAACAGGCCCAGCACCAGGTAAAACGGCAGGCCGCGGGGTACGGCGAAATCAATTTCTCCCACCGTGAACATGGGGCCCCGGCCCAGCAGTACCCAGTGCACGGCGGTGGCCAGGGTGCTGGCAATCACCAGGGGGATGAAGGAGCGCGCCTTAAATTCGAACAGGAGCAGTTCAATGGAGAGGATCACACCCGCGATGGGCGTGTTGAAGGTGGCGGACATGCCGGCCGCTGCCCCGCACGCCAGCAAGACTTTGCGTTCCGCGGCGGTGGTGTTAAAGAGCTGCCCGACCAGGGAACCGACGGCTCCCCCGGTCTGAATGATCGGCCCTTCCGCCCCGAAGGGGCCGCCTGTTCCAATAGCAATGGCCGCCGAAAGCGGCTTCAACAGCGCTACCCGCGGCTCGATCTTGCTGTGGCCCACCAACACCGCTTCCATAGCCTCGGGAATGCCGTGGCCCTTGATTTTGGGCGAGCCGTACTTGGCCATGGCGCCCACGATGATTCCGCCAATCACAGGAATAACGATTTCCCACGGTCCTAGCGGATTCAGGCGCGCGCTGGTGAACTGGAAAGAAATGCGCTGGAAGAAGAAAAGATTGGTGAAGAATCCGATCAGATGATAGAGGAGGTAGGCGATAAGGCCGGCGGCCAAACCAATTACGGAGGACAGCAAGGAGAGGATCAGGATGCGGAATTGGCTTGGCGGCGTCCCCAGTTCTTGCATGGGCGGCAGGCGGGGAGCCGCCGAACTCGTTTCGTGATCTCCGTGCACCGGCTGCTCCTCACGGCCAGCAAGAGGAAAGGCGAAGCGCCTGTCCGCGAGTCAAACCCTACTGCCCCAGATTGCCCTCTTTGTCCTGCACCCCAAAGCGTGCCAGGGCCAGGCCCCACAGCCGCCCCGGTTCGGGCATCTCCTGCATCTGCTCCCAGTCCTTGGCTTTGAGCAGATCGAACGCGGTCAGAATTCCCACCAGTTCGCCGCTTACCCGGTCGAGCACCGGGCAACGGCCAATGCCTTCCTGCACAAACCGCAGAGCTATGTCGTGTACCACGTCATCGCTGTAAACCAGCGGAAAGTCTTTATGCAGCATGGATTCAGCTATCGCGTTCGGGCTGGCGGCAATCAAGTCGCTGCGCCGCAGCATGCCCAGGAAGTGGTCATGCTCATCCACCACTGGCACCGAGCCGTGGGCCATCACATCGGTCAGAAATTCGTTCACTCTGGCGCTGGCCCGCACCGTGTCCACGTCCGGGGTCATCACGTCGCGCACCCGCAGCATCTTCATGGGATCGACGGTGTACGCCTCCGGCACCAGGGTACCCCGGCGCACCAACCTCTCCGTATTGATGGTAGTGCGCATAAAGTAGTGCACCGCCAGGTCGGCGACAATGGCCACCAGGAACACCGGCAGAAATGCGTTGTAGGCGCCGGTCACCTCCAGCATGAACAGGATGGCGCTGGGCGTGGCCCGGTAAACACTGCCAAACAGCGCCGCCGTGGCCACCATGCCGTAGAGACCCACGGTGGAAGCATTGGGCACCACCAGGTGCACCATTTTGCCGAAAGCAGCGCCCAGGCTGCCGCCGATCATGAGCGCGGGGGCAAAGGTTCCGCCTGAAGCCCCTGAACCCAACGCGATGGCGAAGGCGCAAAGTTTGGCCACTCCTATGCCTACAAATTGCCCCACGCTATGCGGCTTGCTCAGCAGGTCGGCAATCACGGCGTAGCCGGTTCCCAGCACCTGCGGGTAGAAGTAAGCGATGGCGCCCACGCCCAAACCGCCTATCGCCGGAATCAGCGGGAACCAGATTTTGAGTTCTTCGAAGAAGTCCTCGCACAAATAAAGCGCCTTGGTCATCACCCAGGCCAGGCCGGCGCAGGCAACCCCGAGCAGCACAAAGAAGGGCAGCTCTCCAGCGTGGAAGTGATAGTTGGTCTCCAGGGGAAAGACCGGGTTGCCGCCACGGAAGGCCATCGCCACCAGCGTTCCCGAAGCTGACGCCAGCGCAATCGGTATGAAGGAACGGGCGCGGAACTCGAAAACCAGGAGTTCTACAGCCATCATGGCGCCGGCAAAAGGAGTCTTGAATACTCCCGCCAGGCCGGCGGCAGCCCCGCAGGCCAGCAGGGTGCGCCGCTCCGAGGGCGAAGAGGGAATGAACTGGCTGAGAATGGAACCCAGCGCCGCGCCGGTCTGGATGATGGGACCCTCAGCCCCGAACGGGCCGCCCGTGCCTACGGTGATGGCGGCGCTCAGCGGCTTGAAAAAGCCCACCCGAGGCTTAACAATGCTGCGGTTGGTCAGCACCACGGCCATGGCTTCCGGGATGCCGTCGCCCTTGATTTCAGGTGAGAAGTAGTTGATCAACAGGCCGACCAGGAGCCCGCCTGCCGCAGGCAGTAATAGCAGCCACCAATGGAACGGCGCCTGGTTGGGCGGCAGGTAGGCGGAGCTGAGCCGATGCCAATAGAGCAGGTCGGTAATGAAGTTGATGGTGCGAAGCAGTCCTTCGGCTACCAACCCGCCGGCGATTCCCACGGCAACACCCAGAGAGGAGAGCACCAGCAGCCGGTCGCGCGAGCCGATGGATCGCTTTTCCACCCCGTTATTTTCCGCCTTTACCTTTTTGCTCGACACTGATTGCCTTTGCTTTCTGGTCGCTTATGTTCCCCGGCCCGAACGGCCTGCTCCGCACTCATCCGCTGTGAGCAGGCCTGCTGCCGGTGACCGCCGGCCATAAGGGGTGTCTCTGGGGGCTATCTCCTGCGCCGGCGCTTTTCCCCGTTCATCACTTCCTTGAGCGCGCGCAGCAGGCTGGGACCTGCGTCGCGCAGCTCTTCCCGATGGTGAAGCGAAAGGTCACGCAGAACCCGCTCTCCCTTCGGGGTCAAGGAAAGCAAAACCTCGCGGCGGTCAACCCCTCCCCGGTGCCGCTTCACGAAACCGTGCGCCGCCAGCCGGTTCACCAGTTCCACCGTGCTGTGGTGCTGGATCTGCAGCCGGTCAGCCATTTCCCCGATGCGCGGCCGCGCTTCTTTGGGCAGTCCTTTCAGAGCCAGCATCAGCTGGTGCTGGCGCGGCTCCAGGCCGGCGTTGCGCGCCACCTGTTCGCTGAAACGGAGGAATCGCCGAATCTGGTAGCGCAGTTCAGCCAGGGATTCGTAGTCTCGTGTCTTGATCTCCATAGTCGTCCCACCACTGCCCGATTATATCGGATGCGGTATCGTATCACGACATAAAAGTATTTTATCCCCCCGGATGACACCAAGGTCACCACCATGTCGTAACCCGAGCTTTGCCCTCCTTTCCCCCTTGGGTCTTCCCACTCCCCCCCAGGATTCACTTCCGGGAAGCACCGGCCAGCATTTAGAATCCACTGTTCTTACATTCAGGAGGAACCTGGCCTTGATCCCGCGTTATACCCGCTCCGAAATGGGACGCATCTGGAGTGAGGAAAACCGTTTTCGCACCTGGCTGGCGGTGGAGGTGGCGGCCACGGAAACCCTGGCCGAGGCCGGACTGGTACCCAAGGACGCGGCCCGCGCCATCCGCGAAAAGGCCGACTTCAGCCTGGAACGCATCCATGCCATAGAGGCCGAGGTCCGCCACGACGTTATCGCCTTCACCACCGCGGTGGCCGAGATTGTCGGCCCGGAAGCCCGCTGGTTCCACTACGGCCTAACCTCCAACGACGTGGTGGATACGGCTCAGGCCCTGCTCATCGGACAGGCCTCGCGCATCATCCTGCAGGATTTGCGCAACCTGATTGAGGTGCTGCAACGCCGCGCTTTCGAGTTCAAGGACACGCCCATGGTGGGCCGTACCCACGGCATGCACGCCGAACCCATCACCTTCGGCCTGAAATTGGCCAACTGGTACGACGAGGCCCGGCGCGACCTGGCGCGTTTTCAGCGGGCGGCTGAGGAAATGCGGGTAGGCAAGTTTTCCGGCGCGGTGGGCAACTTCGCCCACCTTAGCCCGGAACTGGAGGAGAAAATCTGCGCCCGCCTGGGGCTGAAGGCCGCCCCCATCACCTCCCAGGTAATCCAGCGCGACCTGCACGCCAACTATGTGTCCACGCTGGCGGTGGTGGCCTGCACCCTGGACAAGGTCGCCACTGAAATCCGCCACCTGCAGCGCACCGAAGTGCGCGAGGCGGAAGAATTCTTCAGCGAAAAGCAGAAGGGCTCCTCCGCCATGCCCCACAAGCGCAATCCGGTGACCTGTGAGCAAATCAGCGGCCTGGCCCGCGTAGTCCGCGCCAACGCCCAGGCCGCCTTTGAAAATGTCGCCCTGTGGCACGAGCGGGACATTTCCCACTCTTCCGTGGAGCGCATCATCCTGCCCGACTCCACCACCCTGCTCGACTACATGCTGGCCAAGACCACCACCCTGGTGGATACGATGTTTGTTTATCCGGAACGCATGCTGCAGAACCTGGAGAGTTCAGGCGGACTGGTTTTCAGCGGTCAGCTTCTGCTCGATCTGGTGGAGCACGGCGTCTCCCGGGAGGAGGCCTATCGCATGGTGCAGCGCCATGCCATGCGCGCCTGGCAGGAAGGCAGAAATTTCCGAGAGTTGGTGCTGAAAGACGGGGAAATCACGAAACGCGTGCCGCGCCCAAAGCTGGAACGCGCCTTTGACCTGTCCCGCCAGTTGCGCAACGTGGATAAAATCTTCGCCCGCGTCTTTCCCGCCGCACCTCGCCGCAAGCGCAAAAAATCCTAACCACAGAGGACACAGAGCACGCAGAGGAAAATCAAGTCGTCATCCAGAGCCTGGAGTTCGGGCATGTTTTTGCTTGAGCAGTTTGAGCGGCTGATCTGTTTTCGATGCTTCTAGTGGAAGGGGTTCGTTGAGACAGGTTTTTCTCGGTGTTCTCTGTGTCCTCTGTGGTGAAAGAGGCGTTAGCAGAGGTTGAGCGTCGCCGACTGGCTCATGGCCAGCAGCACCGTCTGGGCCAGGCGCTGCAGCACAGCCACATCGCCCTCGTCGAAGGCGAACGCATCGCCTGAGAACACCTCAATCACCCCCACGATATCGCGCTCGTATTGAATGGGCGCGGCTAGAATGGAGCGCACCCGCAGGCGCCGGCATGTCTCGGCGTCCACCCGGGTATCGGTCTCGCTGTCGTCGCAACGCAGCGCCTTGCCGCTGCGCAGACATTCTCCGGTAAAGCCGGAGTTGACGTCAATCAGCGTGCCCAGTGGTGGGGCAATCAAGCCGGTGCGCGCGCGGCACACCACCTCTCCCTTCTGGGTGAGGGCGATGGCCGCGCCCGTGGCGCGGGTGAGCGAACGCACTTTCTTGACGATAAGGCGCAGCGCCGCATCCAGGTCAGACCCCAGCGAGGCGAACTCGTACTGCACGGTAGTGGATTCCGGCGCCCGCTGGGTGTTGGCCGATTCCGGCTCCAGGCTAACCGCCAGCGGCTCGTGAAACTCCGGGGGCCGCGACGGTTTCTCCACCTGCTCTGCCACCGCCAGCTTGGGCGCGGTCCGGCCAGGAGCGCCGGCATTCATGGCCAGCCATTGGTTGAGCCTGCGCCGCGGCTCCTCCGGCAGTTCGGAAAAGCGCACGCCGGCGCGCCCGAAGGCGTCCGCCCAGGCGATGTAGCCGGTGGTTTCCAGGTTGGTGACTGGGTCGGGGAGGTTCAGGTGCAGGTTGATGGGCCGCGTCACTTTCTGCGGCGCCGCCGTCTGCATGGACATGCCCTGTTCGCTCAGGTCCAGCACCATGCCGCCGGTGACTCCGTCGAAACTGGCAAAAGCGGGTGCGTGCACACGCTGGCGCATGCAGCGGCGGCGTTCGGGCGGCGCTTCCGCGCCGCACTCAACTTTGCGGGTACGTCCCCAGGGAAGGTTCATAGTTCGGCCAGTGCAAAATCGCTAGGACTCCAGGATGAATCCGGCTGTGCTTCGCGCCGGGCTAGCCGTTCGCTTTCCGTACGCACAATGGCCAGCGCCAGGCCATGCTTGCCCGCAGACCGCGGCACGTGGCGTACAATCCGGCACTGGCACAGGAAGCGCACCCCCGGTGAGCGCAGGCTGGCGGGAAACAGGAACACCAGTTCCAGGGACGAGTGCGGCGGAATCTCTCGGTCGCTCTCCAAAAAAACTCCGTCAGGACTGGCATTCAGCACTGTCCCGCTGATCTCCCGCGGACCGTGCTCCCAGAACTTGATGGTCACCGGTTCCTGCAGATCGCAGCGCTGCATGCGGCGCCGTTCGTTTTGAGCTGCGAACATGGCTTTCCTCGAGACCCGCGCGGAAAGTCCTGGGTCTTACCCAGATAATCGGTGGAAAAACCGAGGGCGGGAAGTAGTTCCGCAGGTTCCCGGGGATTGGGTCCCGTACGGGGTGCTAGGCACAAGGTTCTGGGTACTGCCAACCGGTTCTACGCGGTTCTGCGCCGCCGGGTGGAGCGGTGATGTTCGGTGCCGCCAGTGACCTGCGTCTCCGACGCCTTCTGCGCTTCAGCCACGCGCGCCGCAGGCTTCTTCTTGCCTTCCATCTGCGCCAGGCTTTGCTTCAGCGCCGCCATCAGGTCCACCACCGGCGCCACCTTGGCTGGTTTTTCCACCTCCGCCACTTCGCCACCCTCCAGCTTGGCCTGGATCAGCTTTTTGAGATTGGCTTCGTAGGTGTCGTAGTACTTCTTGGGGTCCCACTCGTCGGCCAGGGCTTGAATAAGCTGGTGCGCCACCTTGACCTCGGCTTCCTTGAGCTCCACCTCCGGTTTACCGAATTCCTCTACCTGGCGGATTTCGTCGGAATAGTACATGGTGTGCAGCATCATCCCACCCTGGTATGGGCGCAGGAACACGGTGTACTCGCGGTTGTGCATGGTGATTTTGGCGATGGCGACGTAGTTAGTCTCTTCCAGTGCCTTGGTCAGCAGTGCGTAAGGCCGCCGACCAGCTTCTTCTGCCACCAGGTAGTAGGAGGACTCGAAGTAGATGGGGTCTACCTCGTCAGACTTCACGAACTCCAGAATTTCCATGGTCTTGGCAGTTTTGGGCTCGATTTTCTTGATCTCATCCGGTTCGATGATGACGTACTCGCCTTTGCGGTACTCGTAGCCCTTCACGATCTCATTGCGTTCCAGCACCTTGCCATCGGCGGAGCAAATGAGTTGCTGCTTCACGCGAGCGTGATCGTCCCGGTGCAACATGTTGAAAGAAATACCGCTGCCGCGGGCGCCGGAAAACAGCCGTACCGGCATGGAAATGAGACCAAAGGTCAAATAACCCGACCACACCGAAGCCGCCATATCTTGCTCCCCGTCGCCTGCGGATTGCAGGGGACAGCAGTTTACACTGCCCCAAGGGCGAGGCAAATACTCGCTCGTGGGTGTCATTCGAGGTACGGGTGTAACCGCCTCGAGAACTTCTGATAGGATGCGCAGCGCCGCAAAGCTTATGGCCGGAATTCCTGCCAGGCCATCCGTACATTGAGGTACGTAGTTGATTGCACAGTATTTATCGTTAATTTCATGGGCTGCTCCCAGCGCCGCGGAACCCCTTCAGCAGCGTTTCTTGCCAGCTCTGGCGGTAACGATTGGCTTCGGAGTGTTGGCCCGGCTTCTACGGGCTGTGGACCTTTCCGGAGCAGTGGCAGGCGTAGTCGCCACCTGGGTGATCTTTGTTACCGCTGGCCCAGGAGCGTTCGCGGCAGTGGCAGCGGTGTTTGTATTGGCTTTTATCACCACACGCCTGGGCTACCGGGAGAAGCAGTTCCTGGGCACGGCGGAGCGCCGGGGAGGGCGTACCGCTTCCCAGGTACTAGCCAACCTGGGGACGGCCGCAGGGTGCGGCGTAGCCTCAGTACTGACCCGCCAGCCGGAACTGTGGCTGCTGGGGCTCTCGGCAGCCCTGGCGGAGGCGGCAGCCGATACGGTTTCCAGCGAATATGGCCAGGCTAGCGGAAGCAGCGCCTATCTGATTACCACCTGGGAGGTGGTGCCCGCCGGTACCGATGGCGGCATCAGCCTGCCGGGCACACTGGCAGGCGTTGCCGCTTCCGTTTTGCTGGCGTTGATCTGTGCCGCCGCCCACCTCGTGCCCCGCCACTGGGTAGCTATAACGCTGGCTGCGGGTATCCTGGGCATGTTCGCGGACAGCTACCTGGGAGCATTGCTGGAGCGGCGCCGGCGCTTGAGCAATGATCAGGTCAACTTCCTGAGCACTATGATCGCGGCGTTGCTGGCGGCACTGCTGGCGCGTTTGCTTTAGCAAGTGCCTCGCTTCAGCCTGTTGCCGGCACAGCAACCGAACCATCGCACTCTGGCGCCGGCATGGAAGAAAGAAAACCATGGCGGGACAGAAGACAGAAGAAGAGCGCTTTGCGTCGGTCGCGCCCAAGCCGCATAACAGCGGAACAGAGTTTCTGTTCAGGCAACCCGCCGGCATGAAACCGGAGGTGTTGCGGAAGTGGAACCCTCCTTAGAGACTGCACCCCACTTCTGTTTACTCGTAAGTGCATGTCCCACTGTTCCTTGCCTCACCTTCGCTTCAGACCTCAAAATTGATCAAACTTGGAGATAGGACTCGCATCTAATGAAAGAGCCGCTTCCCGCGGCAGCCCAGTGCGCGAGTTCTCCCAGTCCCGAGTTGCAGGCCGAATTGCATGATGAAATGGAAAACTTTTGTGATTGGTTACGCGCTGGCGCTGGCGCTACTTTTGTTCGCCCAGCACCGCCCGGAGCAAGTCCCGCAATCCTCTACTTTCGCGCACGTTGTTGATTTGACGCATAGCATCAACCCCAGCAGTAC
>Ga0134128_10009020_pt1 | contig 11995 bp, 11 predicted proteins | sample KB31754_FD_96462 | JGI IMG/M metagenome (GOLD analysis project Ga0134128, IMG submission 96462) | Terrestrial soil microbial communities with excess Nitrogen fertilizer from Kellogg Biological Station, Michigan, USA - KB3-175-4 | ecosystem: Environmental > Terrestrial > Soil > Unclassified ...
CGTGTCTTGCGCTGCCGGATCTTGAAGGTGCCGAAGCCGCGCACCTCGATGTTCTGCTGCTCGCGCAGCGCGTCCTTTATCGCGTCGAGGAAGGTGTCGACGACGCGAGCGCAGTCTTTCTTCGAGATCGTGGGGCCGGCGGTCTGTGCAATCTGCGCAGTTACCAGCTCGACGAGGTCCGCCTTTGTCATCCCAACACCCCAATGGAATTGGCTAAGTCGTTGGAATGTATGGGTTTACTACGGGGGGCGCAAGCGGCGGATTAAGGGGGGCGCCGTGCATCGTCATCCCGCCGAAGGCTGGGACCCATGGCGGAGGATCGGATGACGTTGCTCATCTTTGCAGGTGTCATCAATCTAGGACGAAGACCATAACCCCGAGTTCGTCACCCCCGCGAAAGCCCGTCACCCCCGCGAAAGCGGGGGTGACGGGCCTCCGGCGGGATGACGGGTCTCTCTACGATCAACCCGCGCCGACGGGTGCGTACTAACGACCCCTGGCGCCCTCTTCGACGCTCTTGAGGAATTGCCGGAACAGCGGCTGCGCATCGTGCGGTCCCGGTGCGGCCTCGGGGTGGTACTGGACGGCGAACACCGGCAGGGTGCGATGCCGCAGGCCTTCTACCGACTTGTCGTTCAGGTTCACGTGCGTCACCGCGAGCTCGGGTGCGCCGGGAATTCCGGTATCATCGCCTTTCACCGCGAAGCCGTGGTTCTGGGACGTGATCAGAACGCGGCCCGTCGCAACGTCGAGCACCGGATGGTTGCCGCCCCGATGACCGTACGGCATCTTCGTCGTCGCGCCGCCGAAGGCGAGGCCGATGAGCTGATGGCCGAGGCAGATGCCGAACAACGGAATGCCGGAATTGGCCAGTTCGCGCACCGTCTGTGGTGCATACGTGATCGCGTCGGGATCGCCCGGTCCGTTCGATAGAAAGACGCCGTCGGGATGCATCGCAAGGACGTCCTTCGCCGGCGTTTCCGCTGGGACGATCGTCACGCGGCATCCCGTCTGTTCGAACAGCCTGAGAATGTTGCGCTTGATGCCGAAGTCGTACGCAACGATATGGCGCGGAGCGTTCGCGTCGCCCCATTCATAGCTCGCTTCGGTACTCACGACGCTTGCGAGGTCGAGGCCTTCCATCGATGGACAGGATTCGAGCTGCGCGACAACGCGCGGTGACGGCACCTCGCCCTGCCCGAGAATTCCGCGCATCACGCCGGCGGACCTCAGGTGCTTCGTAAGGCGTCGTGTGTCGACGTCCTCCAGGATCGGGACTCCCGCGGCGACGAGCCAGGAGAGCAGATCGCCGTCCGCGCGCCAGTTCGAATACGTCGCGGACAGCTCGCGCACCACCACGCCTGCAACCTGCGCACGCGCGGATTCCGGGTCCTCGAGATTCACGCCATAGTTGCCGATCTGCGGCGCGGTCATCACCACGATCTGGCCGCGGTACGACGGATCAGAAAAGACTTCCTGATAGCCGGTCATGTTCGTCGTGAACACGACTTCCGCGCCTTCGACCGGCGGCTCGCCATGCAGGCGGCCGTGAAAAAGGGTCCCGTCTTCGAGAAGAAGGAACCCTGGACCAACTGAGACGTCTGCCACTGAGTTCCTACTTCTTGGGAGGCGTTGTAGCAGGCGACTTCGTCGCCGGTGCCGGACTGGCCGGTGTGAGCGGTATCGCCGGAGCCGCAGAGCTTGGCGACGGTGCAGTTATCGGAGCGGGAATGCCGAGCTTGCCTTCGAGGACCGACTTGGGCGCCCGCTGCTGCGTCGACATCAACTGCAGGATGAAGGCGAGCGCGAGAAAGAGGCCACCGCCCCACCACGAGATCTTGGTGAGAAGATTGCCTGCCTGCCGTACACCGATGAAGGAATCGGGCGAGGAGCTGGCACCGCCGAAGCTGGCCGACAGACCCTGACCGGTCCCGCTCTGCAGCAGAATGGCCACGATCAGGATGATGCTGACCAGGATCAGGAGAACTAGGAGAAATGTGTACATGTAGCCCTTAAATCTAGACTAGGCGGAGCATATCGACAACCAGCTATCCGGTTCCAGGCTGGCGCCGCCCACGAGAACGCCATCGACGTTGGGGGCGGCCAGAAGCTGCTCCGCGTTCGCGGAGGTGACGCTGCCTCCATACAGGATCCTCACCTCCCCGGCCCTGTCGCCCACGAGATCGCGAAGTACGCTCCGGAGCACCCCATGGGTCTCGGCGGCATCCGCGGGCGTGGCTGTCCTGCCGGTCCCGATGGCCCAGACAGGCTCGTACGCGATGACCGACGTCGTGAGCTCGATCTGGTCCAGCTGGGAAAGGCCGGCGCGAAGCTGGCGAGTCACGACGCTGGCCGTCTCGTCGCGATTTCGCTCATCCAGCGTCTCACCGACGCACAGGAGTGGTGTCATTCCGGAACGCTCGACCATCGCGCACTTCTTCGCGGTGTCTTCGTCGGTCTCGCCGAACACGTGTCTGCGCTCGGAATGCCCCACCAGCACGTAATCCGCACCGGCATCCTTCGCCATCGGTGCGGAATTCTCACCCGTAAACGCGCCGCGCTCGGCGTAGTACACGTTCTGCACACCGAACTTGAACGGCGACGGATCGCCCGCCGCCGCACGCGCCGCCGCCAATGAGAGCGCAGGCGGAAAGATGATCATCTCGACGTCGAAACGACGCCAGCGACGTCGCAATTCAGCGACGATCCCGGCAGCCGCTGTCGGGCCGTGGTTCATCTTCCAGTTCGCTGCGAATATCTGCTGTCTCATGCGTCGTCGAGTGCGGCAACGCCCGGCAGCTCCTTGCCTTCCAGAAACTCCAGCGATGCACCGCCGCCGGTCGACACATGACTCATCTTCGACTGGAGGCCTGCTTCCGCGACGGCAGCGGCGGAATCGCCACCGCCGACGATCGTCGTGGCGCCCTTCGCGGTCGCAGCAGCCATCGCGCGCGCAATCGCAAGCGTGCCGGCGTCGAACGGCGGTTTTTCGAAAACGCCCATCGGGCCATTCCACAAGACAGTCTTCGCGGACGCGACCGCGCGTGCATACGACTCGGCAGATGCTGGTCCGATGTCATACATGGCCTCGTTCGCGGGAATAGCGTCACGTTTGACGACGTGCGCGTGATCCACATCATCCAGGCTCGGCGCAACCATCGCGTCGTGCGGCAGGATCAATCGCGTGCCCGACGTCTCGATGAGCTCGCGCGCGAGTTCGACCTTGTCAGGCTCGACGAGCGACTTGCCGACTTCATAGCCCATCGCCTTGTAGAACGTGCACGCCATCGCGCCGCCGATCAACAGGGCATCCACCTTCGGGAGCAGCTCGCGTATCACGTCGATCTTGCCGGATATCTTGGAGCCGCCGAGTATCGCGACGAACGGATGCGTGGGATTGTCGAGTGCGCCGCCGAGGTAGTCCAGCTCCTTCTGCATCAACAATCCAGCGACAGCAGGATGCAGATACGTCGCGAGGCCAGCGGTGGACGCGTGGGCGCGATGCGCTGCGCCGAACGCATCGTTGACGAACACATCGCCGAGTTCCGCGAAAGTGCGTGCGAGGCCGTCGTCGTTGCTTTCCTCGCCGGCGAGAAAGCGGGTGTTCTCGAGCAGCAGAATCTCGCCGTCGACCATCTCATGCGTCGCCTTGATGGCCTCGTCGGTGTCGGTAGTCTCGCAGAACACCACGTGGTGACCGCTCAGCCGTTCCAGCACATCGGCAACTGGCTGCAGCGAGTAGCGCTCGTCCGGCTTGCCCTTGGGGCGGCCGAGGTGCGAGAGGACGACGGGCCGTCCTCCGCGCTCGAGTATGTACTGCAGCGTCGGCAGCGATGCGCGGATGCGCGTGTCATCCGTCACGTGGCAGGCGTCATCCAGCGGCACGTTGAGATCCAGCCGCACGAGCACGCGGCGCGAGCAGAGCAGCGAATCGGGCAGATCGCGGATCGTCTTCTTCTTCACGCGCCAGTCCTCAGGCGAGTCGTGCGCTCACGAACCGCATCAGATCGACGCAGCGCGATGCGTAGCCCCATTCATTGTCGTACCAGCCGGACACCTTAACCATCGTGCCGTCGATGACATTGGTGTTGGGTGAATCGAAGATGCAGGAGTTCGGATTCCCGATGTAATCGCAGGACACGAGCGGAACGTCGGTGTATTGCAGGAATCCGGAGAGCGGACCGTTGGCCGCCGCTTCACGAAATGCCGTGTTCACAGCTTCGATGCTCGTGGCCTTCTCGACCTCGACCGTAAGCTCGGTGAGCGATACGTCCACGGTTGGAACGCGGATCGCAATGCCATCGATTCTGCCCTTCACTTCCGGTATGACTAGTCCGGTCGCCTTGGCCGCGCCGGTCGTCGTCGGGATCATCGACACCGCGGCAGCGCGTGCGCGGCGCAGATCCTTGTGTGGCGAATCGAGCAGCTGCTGATCGTTGGTATAACTGTGGATGGTCACCATCGACGCGTGCCTGAATCCGAACGAGTCGCGAATCACCTTCACCATCGGCGCGAGACAGTTGGTGGTGCACGACGCGTTGGATATGATGTGATGATTCTTCGCGTCGTACTTGTCGGAGTTCACGCCCATCACGAGAGTGATGTCCTCGCCCTTGCCCGGGGCGGATATGATCACCTTTTGTGCGCCGCCGTCGATGTGCTTGCGCGCGTCTGCTGCATTCGTGAAGCGGCCGGTGGATTCGAGTACGATATCGACGCCGAGCTGGCGCCACGGCAGGACGGCGGGATCGCGCTCCGTGAGAACCTTGACATCATGGCCATCGATGTGAAGCACCCCGTCACTGTGCGACACATCACCCTCAAAGGCGCCGTGGACGGAGTCGTACTTGAAGAGGTGGGCGAGCGTCCGGGTATCGGTGAGGTCGTTGACCGCGACGAAGTCGATGTCCGCGACTTCCTGCTCCAGCGCGGCGCGAAGCACCTGCCGTCCGATTCGTCCGAAGCCATTGATACCAACACGAATTGCCATGGTTCTATCCTCGCTAAGGCGTGTCGCCCGCCGCGCGGGCTCGCCCGAATGTGACGTAAGAGATGATGCGCGCGCCTCCGGTGTGAAGCGCCTTCGCGCAAGCGTTCAGTGTGGCCGCGGTGGTGACTACATCATCCACCAGCACCACGTGTCGTCCGGCTAATTCCCTGCCCTCAAGAACAGTAGCGAATGCGCCGGCCACATTGCGCAGACGATCGCCGGGCGTCAGGCGTGTCTGGGTCTCGGTGGCCCGCCGTCGAACGAGTGCTTCCTGCACGGGGACGCCCCAGCGCGCGCCCAGAAGGCGCGCAAGGAGCTCGCTCTGGTTGTAACCGCGCTCACGGGCCCGCGCTCGGGCCAGCGGTACGGGAACGAGCAGGTCGCGCTCCTCGGTAACGTCAACAGGAAAGTTAAGCCGCGCCATCTGTTCTGCCATTGGTTCGGCGAGCGCAGTCCAGCCGGAATACTTGAGCTTGTGGACAATCTCGCCGGCCGGTCCGCCCGGCACCCAGCAGACGGATCTCACCGCCCGGACGAACGGCGGAAGCATCTCGCACCACCGGCAGGCGCCCGGCGAGCGCGGATGTCCGCAGCGAGGGCACTGCGGTGCCGGGAGACGGGCGAGGCGGCCGATGCAGAGGGTGCACAGGACCCGGTGATCGGACTGGGGCAGCGCGGCGTCGCAGCAGACGCACGTACGCGGGAGGAGAAAGTCCAGCGTCGCCTGGAACGCGACTACTGACCAGGCTTTGAGCCGGTGACGGCTGACGGAACGGTTGGTGGTCATGCGGAGGGCGCCGAGGTATGCCGCGTTCATCCGATTCCGATCGCAGTCACGCGGGCCACGCGCGTCGGAATTATTCCACCGCGCCCCACATCACTTCACGATTCGGCTCGACTCCGAGCCAACGGCGAAACGATCGTGCGGCTTGCTCCACCAGCATTGGCAGTCCATCCGATGCCGTATGCCCTGCATCGCGCGCGGCACGCACCCACGCGGTCTCGCCGCGGCGGTACACCAGATCCAGCACGGGACATCTTGGCGGCAACGCTGCGATCGGCACTGGTAGCTCCTCGTCGGACATTCCCATCGGTGTCGCGTTCACGACAAGATCGGCGCCGCGGACGGCTGAGACCAGATCTGCTTCCGCATGCGCGAGAGCAAATCGCTGCGCCAGAGCCTGCGCACGCTGTGGGTCGCGACTCCAGATGACAAGCTCGGCGTCGTCCCATTCCCGTATCGCGGTGGCAACCGCGGCCGCCGCGCCACCTGCCCCGATGAGCGCAATGCGCATCGGCATTTCCGCCCGCGCGCTCGCCATCAGTTCGCGTGCGGCGAATTCGAATCCCGGCACGTCCGTGTTGTCGCCGATCAGCGCACCGTCCTGCACCCAGAACGTATTCACGGCTCCCGCGCGTTCGGCGACATTGGTCACGTGATCGCAGATCTCGAAGACGGATTGCTTGTGCGGAATCGTGATGTTTCCCGCGGCACCTTCGGCGCGAAGTGTGCGAAGCGTCGCGCGCAACTGAGCGGGTAGTACGTCGAGCGTTGTGTATTCGAGCGGTATTCCGGCTGCGCGCAGCGCGGCGTTGTGGATTCGCGGAGAAAGCGAGTGCGCTACCGGATGACCGAGCAACACCAGCCGCGCCGGACGACTCACGTCGTGCCCGAAGCGTGTTCGGAGAGCAGCCGATCCAGAACGGGATCGAGCATCATCTCGATGGCGTCGGCGGCGATCCGGTAATCGTCGAGACTGCCGCCGTATGGATCCGCCACTGGCCGCATTGACTTACCGTGCGAGCCATACTCGTCGAGGAGGTACACGCGTGCGTTTGGGACGACGGACCGGATTCCCGCGACATGACTCGACGCCATCGCCAGTACGATAGTATCGCTGCCGACCGCCGCGGGAAGCAGGGGGCGGCTGCGATGCCGGGACAGATCGACGTCACGCTCCAGCCCTACCAGAATCGCTCCATCGGTAGCCGGCGATCCAAGTGCCGCACCAGTTCCTGCGCTCGCGAACGTCGCATCGACCCCGCGCAGTTGCGCCGCGCGCCGCGCGAGCGCCTCGGCCAGCGGGCTCCTGCACGTGTTGCCGGTGCAAACGAATATGACATTCATGCCATCGGTACCAAGGTAGGTGCAGCCAGCCGGAGCGTCTCGGAGGAGATCGCGCCCGGCCGAATCACGCGCGGTCGTGCACCCATGCAATCTACAACCGTGGATGGCTCTGATGGCCTGAGCGTCCCACCATCGAGCACGCGAAGCTGGTCCCGCGCGACAGCGTCCCACCAATCGCGAACAATCGTCGCCGCGGAATCAGCAGGCGGCGTTCCTGGCCTGTTCGCACTCGTCGAGGTGATCGGATCGCCATAGGCGCGGATCAGTCTGGCGAGCGCGACGTGCGACGTCCACCGAACCGCGACGCCACCTTCGGGGCCGCGGAGCTCAGGCGGCACACGCTTGTCGCCACCCGGCAGAACCAGTGTCAGCGGCCCGGGCCAGAAGCGCGCGGCAAGCGACGACGCAGCATGGGTCATCCGAAGATCGAGTCTCGTGAGCATGTCGACGCCGGCAATGAGCAGCAGAAACGGCTTGCCGCGAGCCCGCGACTTGAGCGCGACGAGGTTACGCACGGACTCGTGATCCGCGCCACCGCCGAAACCGTACACCGTCTCGGTTGGATACGCGAGCACGCGTCGCTGGTTGAGGTGCGCGATCGTATCGTGCAGCGACGCGTCGACTTCTTCCGCGGACCAGAATGGTATCGCGCGCGGCGGCACTTTCATTCAGCGAGCATGCTGAGCGCTTCCGCGCGCGCGAAGTCAGCCTCGGTGGTGATCTTCATCGCTCTCTCGCTTCCGGGAATGACGACGACCGGGTATCCATAATGCTCGCACAGTGCAGCATCATCGGTGCCCGAAATCCCTTCGCGGTTGGCGCGGCGCGTGACGTCGTCGATCATCTCGCGCGGAAAGGCCTGCGGTGTCTGCGCGCGCCAGAGGCCACTGCGCTCCACGGTCTCCACTATCCTGCCGTTCTCGTCGACGCGCTTGAGTGTGTCCACTTGGGGAAGCGCCGCGATCGCGCCGGTTCCCTTTCGTGCGGCGGCAATGACAGCGTCGATGGTCTGATCCAGGACCAGCGGGCGCGCGGCGTCGTGGATGACGACGATGCGCGCTTCGGGTGGAAGGTCGTCCAGCCCGCTGCGCACGGAGCTGCCGCGCTGATTCCCTCCAACCCCGATCAGCAATCGGCTCAGATCGCTCTGAAAGATCCACGGCGGCGGGTCGCCAGCGTACGCCCTGGGTATCACCGCAACGACCATGCACACATCGGCTCGCTGCTGAAACAGTTGCACGCTGTGCAGGAGCATCGGCTTGCCGGCAACCCAACGGAACTGCTTCAGCTCGCTGGAACCGGTGCGCGCTCCGGATCCTCCGGCGACTATCACGACGCCGACGTCCTGCACGGTGTCGGTCATGAAAAGAGTCGCTTGAACATTTCCGCTATCGTCGCGACGCCGACTGCCTTGACGTCCTTCGGAACGCGGCCGCTCGCGGATCGCTGCGCAACGAAGGCATTGCGCATCCCCATCTTGGCCGCCTCGGCGAGACGACGCTCGGTCTGCGCCACTGGCCGAATCTCGCCGCCCAGTCCCACCTCACCAATGAAAACGGCGTCGGACGGAAGCGCGCGATCGTACACGCTCGACGCGAGCGCCGCTGCAACGGCAAGATCACCGGCGGGCTCGCGCAACTGTACTCCACCAACGACGTTTATGAACACGTCGAGCGAGGAGAACGACAGTCCTGCGCGCTTGTCCAGAACCGCGAGCAGCAGCGCGAGCTTGCGTCCGTCGTAGCCCGTGCTGACTCGCTGCGGCGTTCCGTAGCCCGCCTTTGCGGCGAGCGCCTGCACTTCTATCAGAATCGGACGAGACCCTTCGAGCAACGTCGTGACCGCGCTTCCGGACGCGATGTCGTGTCTGTCACTGAGGAACAGCTCCGATGGATTCGCGACTGGCTCGAGTCCATTCTCGTGCATGCGAAATACGCCGATCTCGTCGACACTGCCAAAACGATTCTTCGTCGCGCGCAGCACGCGGTGGTCCAGCGTGCCCTCGCCCTCGAAATAGAGAACCGTATCGACTATGTGCTCGAGCGTCTTGGGCCCTGCGATGCCGCCGCCCTTGGTAACGTGCCCGACCAGAAACACGCTCGTGCCCGATGCCTTGGCGAAGTGCATCAACCGCGCGGCGGATTCGCGCACCTGACCCACGTTTCCGGGTGCGCCGTCGAGATCGGACGTGAACACGGTCTGGATCGAATCGACGATCATCACGGCGGGCGCCTGTGCGGATGCTGTTGCGAGAATCGTTTCGAGATTTGTCTCGCTCAACAACGCGACGTTCTGGGCGGAGTCGCCAAGCCTGTCGGCGCGCAGCTTCACCTGCAGCGGGGACTCCTCGCCCGAGACGTACAGCACCTCGTGCTCCCGTCCCTGCAGCGTGGCCGCGACCTGGAGCAGCAGCGTGGACTTGCCGATACCCGGCTCGCCGCCGATGAGCACGACGGAACCGGGCACGATACCGCCGCCGAGTACGAAATCGAATTCACCGATCCCGGTCTTCCATCGGCGGGCTTCGGAGCCGTGCACGTCGCGCAGTCGCGGTGCCGCGACCGCGGTCCCGCCCGCCGATAGCGACGCGGTGCCGCCGCGACGGCGCGCCGTGGCGCCCGTCGCGTTCGCGGGTGCGGATACGATCTCCTCGACAAGAGTGTTCCAGTCGCCGCAAACGTCGCAACGGCCGGCCCACTTTGGATGATCAGCTCCGCAATTGGTGCACCGGTAGATCGTTCTCGCTTTTGGACTCACTAGCTCCCCTGCCCGCCTCCACTCTGGCGGCCGGAATAATTCTCGAAGCGTGTGTACTGCCGATTGAAGAACAGCGTCACATTCCCGGTAGGGCCGTTGCGCTGCTTTCCAATAATCACCTCGGCGAGTCCCTGCGAGGTTTTCCCATCCTTGTCCGGTACGCTCGGATCCTTGCCTTCGAGGACGTCGTAGTATTCCTGCCGGTAGAGAAACATGACGACGTCCGCGTCCTGCTCGATTGCGCCGGACTCACGCAGATCGGACAGCTGTGGCCGCTTGTTGTCGCCCGCTCGTTGCTCAGGAGCGCGACTGAGCTGCGACAACGCGACGACTGGAACTCGCAGCTCCCGCGCAAGTGCCTTGAGCGAGCGCGATATAGTGCTGATCTCCTGCTGTCTGTTCTCCGATGACGCCGGTCCTTGCATCAGCTGAAGATAGTCGACGACGATCATGCCTATGTCGTTCTCGGCCTTGAGTCGTCGCGCCTTGGATCGCATCTCGAGCAGCGAGATCGCGGGCGTGTCGTCGATCCACACGGGCGCCTGACTCAAGAGGCCCGCAGCGCGTCCGAGCTGAACGAACTCGTCGTCGCGCAGCTTGCCCTTGCGCAGACGTTGCGCATCGACGCGCGCCTCGCTCGTCAGCATGCGTTGCAGCAGCGATTGCTTGCTCATCTCGAGCGAGAAGAACGCAACGGGAGTCTTTGCGTCGAGCGCCGCGTTCTGCGCGATGTTGAGGACGAAGGCCGTATTGTGTACGCAGATGTCGTTCGCGACAAAGTTGTGCGTGTCGGGAATCGTCAGGTCATAAACCTGCTTCATTCCGACCGGCTCGATCGAAACAATTTCGTCCCAGTAGACGTCACTCTCGGCCAACGCCGTCAAGTGCTCATCCGCGAGAGGCCTTGCGAGTGTCGCAAGCCGATCACGGGACAGCGATCGCGTACCGACATGCATGTTAGTGTGGCCCGCGACTCCGGCACGCCTCGCAAGTGACGCCCACGATTCGGTATGCTTCGCGGTGCTGATGCGCGACCAGATCGCTCTGGGTATGAGGTCCCGATTGGTCTGGTAACGGCGCCTGCGTACCGCGGCGACAGCACGTCCCAGTTGCTCCTCCTTGCCGAACATTCCGATCTCAGCGGCGAAACGCTCGATTGCGCGCGCGTCGGTGATATCGATCTGCCAGGCTTCTCGTCTCTCATCGAGGTACTTCACCTTTCTGCGACGAAGCGCCGCGATCACTCCAAAGCGAAGCAGCAGATGCTGAACCTGGCGCGCCATGCGCTCGCTCGCGGACGTGTAGCCGAGCTGCGCCTGTCCCGATGCAAGCACCGTGGCCCATCCGTCTGTCGCAAAGAGCCGGTTCAGGAACAGTGCAACCTGTTCCTTCGGTAGCGTGAATACCATTCGTGGGATGTGCTTGCTGCACGCGTCGGCACCATAAATCCCGAGATCGCGAAGCCACCGTGTGAGGCTGTTCGGAACTCTCGCATGAAGCGCGGCGATACCAGCCGGCGCGAGATCGGCGGGCTCCGCTCCCACAAATTCACACAGCTCGGAGAATAGATCGCCCGACGGCGCTCCGTTGCCGGTTTTCCAGTTCGAGACTGAGGCCGCGCTCACGCCCAGCCTGGCGGCCACGCTCGTTCCTGATTGCCCGCCTGCCTGCATCGCCGCGGTGAGCCGCTGAGAGAACGCCACACGCGCGCCAGGGGTCGCCACGGAATCACGCCGAACCCGAACCGTCGGCGTGCGATTGGACGACGCACAACTGCTAACGGTCACGCCGCCGAATTCGCTCACGGCGTCGCCGAAGTCGCGCAACAGTACCGGATTGGAGTTTGTGAACCGCGGTGGGCCACCGGTAATGGTTCCGTCGCCCAGCAGGTAGCCAAGAAGCTTCACTTCGCACGGCCGCGCTGCCTTGGTGCCGAACACGCCGATTTCACGCGGAACAGCGATGGAAGCGCCCTCCGCGAGCTCGCCAAGCGGCTGCCAGCCGGTGATCGTGCGGAAAGGATGCGTAATGGTCGTTTCGATGCTGCGACCAAGGCGCGTCGTCACTCGGAATACCGGCTTCATTCCGTCATCGACGTAAGCCGACGGTTCCACCAGGCC
>Ga0134128_10009023_pt1 | contig 11994 bp, 11 predicted proteins | sample KB31754_FD_96462 | JGI IMG/M metagenome (GOLD analysis project Ga0134128, IMG submission 96462) | Terrestrial soil microbial communities with excess Nitrogen fertilizer from Kellogg Biological Station, Michigan, USA - KB3-175-4 | ecosystem: Environmental > Terrestrial > Soil > Unclassified ...
TACACTGCCCCGTAGCTAAAAGTCTTCATCCAGATATAAAGCAAACCCTGACATTTTTATGGCCTTGATCTTATAATATTCAGGCCTATAGAACATTCCAGGCAACGCCTTGAAGAGCAATAATTGTTATAAAGCTGTAACAGCGATTGAGATTGGGAAGCATTGTTGGCTTTCCAGTTATTTTCTGCCCATAGTCTTATTATGTTATTTTCCTCGGCAGGTACGCTATCAAGTAATTGTAATGCTTTCTCCTGTTGTATTGCCTCACCTTGCTTTTGTGCATACAGGAATTGAATAGGCGCAATAGTATTGATAATGATATTATGAATAGAATCAGTGCCTAAATGCTTTTCAGAGGAACGTTTTTGCAGCTCATCAAAGCGAAAGTGAGTATTCCAGTATTCACTTGCTGATACGCTTAGCAGGGGAGTTATTTCTTTTATAGAATGTGTCTCTATTATCTGTGAAAACAAATGGACAGACTTTTGAATCAATGCTGCAAATTGGGCAATACGGATCGTTGGAAAATTCGCAGGCCTCAAACGCATAAATTTCCATTGGTGCACAGGAATAGGAGATAGCTTATACTTCTGTCTTAAGTAGCCATATTCTACTTTTAGCGTTCCCGCGTATTCATCTTCAAAATCCTTGTTTAGCATGCCGGCCTGTCCAAATAAGAGCGCTTCGAGCTGGATTATATTTTCACGATGTTTTGCTAAAACATTCAGAGGTAAAGATTGGGCCAGCATCAGGAAAGGAGTGGCATTTACTTTAAAGCCAAAATTAGCTGCCATGCGCCAATAAAGCAGGTTACGCCAATCATCTTTTGAATTATCAAGCAGATCTTTCCATTCTCCAAGCTTTTCTTCCCAACGCTCAGCAAGCAAGCGGCTAAGCCAGCCTTCCCTCACAATGTCCTTTATAGTGCTAAGCTGAGACGCGCACGGTATGGAATGTGTGCCCCGGATCAAATCGTTGTAATGAGTAATAACGTAAGCAGGTATATGAGATGCCAGTTCCAGAACAGGTAGATTACCGGCTACTTTATCCATATCATTATTAAAAACAACATGCAAAATAAGGTTGTGATAGGCCGGATCATCTTTATGGCCATGTTTAGCCCAATCGCTGCTATTTATATGCAATTCTACATTACCTACCAGTATTGTATCAGCAATTTTCACACGTGCCTCAGTAAAATCCGGGCCTGCGTTGGTATTACGTTTCCCCGGGAATATGATGGTGACAGACTCCCCATCAGATGTAAAAAGATTACCGGGTTTGTATAAGCTGAATTGCCAAATGAACTGTAATAGGGCCTCATTCATATTTTAGGTTTTTGTAGTTATAAAAATGCAGCCATTTGTTGTTGGTATTCTTTAGCGGCTTTGCCTGCGTAGGTAGCAAAATCCGGACCGTTGCCAACGAATATTATCCCGCGTGATACATTGATCAGTATGCCGGCATCTTTATTCATTGTATTTTCACAAACAGTAGCTACATCTCCTCCCTGCGCGCCTACTCCAGGGATAAGGAAAAAATGATCAGGCAGTAACGAACGTATGCGCTGTAATTGTTCTTTTCTTGTAGCACCTATTACAAACATCAGGTTTTCTGTGGTACCCCACCCTGCGACTGTATGCAATACTTTTTCGTAAAGCAATTCATCTCCGCATTGCTGTAGCTGGAAATCGGCGCTGCCCGCATTGGACGTAAGTCCAAGAACTATTGCCCATTTGTCCGGGAATATTAAGAAAGGGCTTACACTATCCCTTCCCATATATGGCGCTACAGTTATGCTATCAAATGGATAGGTGTTAAAAAAAGTACGGGCATAATGCTCAGCAGTATTACCAATGTCACCACGTTTGGCATCAGCAATTGTAAAAATATTATCAGGAATATATTCCAGCGTTTTGTTAAGGCTAATCCACCCTTTTATACCCTGCGATTCATAAAAGGCCGTATTAATTTTATAAGCAACAGCATAATCTTTTGTTACGTCTATTATTGCTTTATTGAAGGCAAAAACCGGGTCTTCATGTGAAAGTAAATGAGACGGTATTTTTTCTATATCTGTGTCCAGACCTACGCATAAAACAGATTTCTTGCTTTTTATTTCGTTAATAAGCAGGCTACGATTCATTACCTTTTCTTTTGGCGTGCTAAGTTCGCTATTCTTTTTACTTATTTACTACTATGTGAATATTTATACTACAAATAATTATATTTCGATAAATAGCCTGATACCGTTAATTTGCACGCAAACTAACTTACTACGATATGAAAAATATTTTATTCTCGCTATTATTTCTTGCCACAGCGACAGTAACGAATGCGCAACAACCATTAAAGTTGCCTGCATTAAGTCCTACCGCAAAACTAACACAAGACTTTTCGACATCAAGCATTGAAATCTCTTATAGCAGACCATCCATGCGTGGGCGAAAGGTATTTGGCGATGTAGTACCATACGATAAAGTTTGGCGTACAGGTGCCAATGCTGCTACTAAAATAAAAATAGGAGAAGACCTTGAAATAGGCGGCCAAATGGTGAAAGAAGGTGAATATGCTTTATATACCATCCCCGGCAAAACAGAATGGGAAGTTATCCTCAACAAAGGAACCGGAAATTGGGGAGCAGATGGCTACAACACCGCAGACGACGTAGCGCGGTTTAAGATAAAACCAGTAATGAATGATAAGACATACCAGACATTTACAATGGACATTGCCAGCATTACTTATACTACCTGCAAGCTGGAACTGATGTGGGAAAAAACAAAAATTGAAATTCCCATTGTAGCACATAATGAAGACCACATTAATGCCTCGATTGATAAAGCTATCAATAACCCATCAATACCTTATTTTCAGGCCGCTAATTATTATTATGAAACAAACCAGAACCTGGATAAAGCTAATATGTATGTGGACAAGGCATTAACAGACAATCCGAAAGCCTTCTATATGTGGTATCTGAAAGCACGTATCGAAAGCAAGCTTGGCCATAAGCAAGAAGCAATTGCCGCAGCCAACAAATCGATGGAAACTGCAAAGGGCAGCTCTTTTGAAGGAGAATATATGCACAACAATGAAAAACTTATAGCATCTCTGAAATAAGTATTAATGTAAAGCCTTTAAATTTACACCCACAGTGCTTTACGCTGTGGGTTTAATTTTTCTGAATAAACTATGCGAAAAATCATCTTACTGCTGGCAATAATATTTATAGCCAGCTCCGGTTATGCACAGCAAGTGCGCCCTGCCCCATCCGGCAAAATCTATCACGAAATATCTCAACTCAGACATTTAGTAAATGTGCTCTATTTCGCGGCACATCCCGATGACGAGAACACCAGGTTACTTGCGTGGCTTGTGAATGATAAAAATATACATACTGCTTACTTATCTCTTACGCGTGGAGATGGCGGGCAAAACATATTAGGGAGTGAGCAAGGAGCTGCATTGGGATATATACGCACACACGAACTTATGGAAGCAAGAAAGATAGATGGTGCGGAACAGTTTTTTACCCGTGCTGTTGATTTCGGATTTTCTAAAAATTACCAGGAAACATTCAAGCATTGGGATGAGCACATACTTACATCTGATGCGGTATGGGCAATACGCAAATTCAGACCAGATGTGGTGATATGCCGTTTCCCTCCTAATGCCATGGCCGGCCATGGGCAGCATGCTGCCTCTGCAATTGTTGCTGCAGATGCATTTAAGGATGCCGGAGATAAGTCGCAATTTACAGAGCAACTAAAATATTACTCTGCATGGCAGCCTAAACGCCTGTTGTTTAATTCTTACCATTTCGGAAGCGCCAATACCACTTCTGAAGACCAATTAAAAATAACTGTAGGAGAATACCTTCCTACATTCGGAATGGGCTCGGGAGAATTAGCAGGATTGAGTCGCAGCGTTCATAAAAGCCAAGGGGCAGGCACGCCAAGCGTGCCGGGCATACAAACCGAATACTTCAAATTAGTTGAAGGAGATACAATGACAAAATCATTGTTTGATGGAATAGATATAACATGGAACAGAGTAGGAAGAAAAGATATAGGAGACGATATAAAAGGAATACTCGAAGATTACGATTTTATGCACCCTGATGAAAGCATACCAGCGCTGCTGGCTGTGCGCAAAAAAATAGAAGAAGTAAAAGATGATTATTGGCGCAATGAAAAGCTGGAAGAAATAAATAAAATAATACTTGATTGCGCAGGTTTCCTTGCAGAGTTATATACCAACCAGCCACAAGCAATAGATGGACAAACATTGCCATTCTCCCTACACATTATAGCACGATCAAAAACTCCTGTTGATCTTATCAATATACAATGGCCACAAAGTGACTCAACGTTGAACATGAGCATTAATCATGATTCTCTCATCACTATAGCACATACAATTACCATCCCTGATAGCACGCCGATTACTGAGCCATACTGGATGTCGCAACCCAGCAGCAATCCTGACTTATTTTCCATCCCAGATGATACGCTGTTCGGATTGCCCGAAACACCAGACAATCTGAATGCTGTATTGACGCTAAAAATCGGAGATGAGTCTTTTTATGTTCCTGTGCCTTTATCTCACAAAAAGCTGGACCCGGTGAAAGGCGATGTGGTTGAACAATTACGTATAGTGCCGGGAGCAGTCCTTGAGTTCACAACAAAATTACTTATTACACAATCTGATGGTTCGATACAAACAGGCATTCGTATCCGGGCATTTAAAGATATAAAGAACGCAGACCTTTTGATCATGAATGATAATATCCCAAGAGCTATAAGGGGCATCAATCTATATACAAATGAAGATACTGTCATTCAACTCAATTATTCTGCACAGGATGTGGCTTCCTTTGGGAAGGGAGATTTTTATTTAACAGCAACACTATCAGAAGGCAAGCATATCTATAATAAATCGTTGAACCTTATTCAATACAATCACATACCTACTTTACAATACTTCACTATGCCATACGCTAAAGTGCTCCGCAAAAACTGGAAATGCACCGTAAAGCGCATCGGCTATATAGAAGGCGCCGGTGATTATACTGCCACTTTATTAAGACTTGCAGGACTGGACGTGGATGTACTGAAGGAAAGTGATTTTGTTTCTGCCAGCAGATTAAAAAAATATGATGCGATCATTACAGGTGTGAGAGCGGTGAACGTAGAAAAACGGATGTCTTACTGGCTGCCTGTATTGCTGCAATATGTGCATAATGGCGGCACATTGGTGATGCAGTATAACACTTTACAGGATTTATCTACCACCAAAATTGGTCCATATCCATTTACTCTTTCTACCTTACGCGTTACAGAGGAAGATGCAAAAATTACATTCCTGCATCCCGATAGCAGGATATTAAATTATCCGAATAAAATAACTGATGATGATTTTAAAGGCTGGGTACAGGAACGTGGATTGTACTTTGCATCTAAATGGGATGATAGATATACTCCATTATTCCAGATGAATGATACAGGCGAAGAGCCATTGAAAGGGAGTACGCTATACACAAAATATGGAAGCGGCAATTATATATACACTTCCTTATCATTTTTCCGCCAGTTGCCAGCAGGAAATAAAGGGTCAATACGATTGTTAATGAATATGCTAAGCGTTGGAAAATAATGCAGCCTAACAAAATACGTTGGGGCATCTGGTATATGGTAGTGCTTATGGTATTGCTGCTGCAAATCTGCTTGTATTACTGGTTTACACAACACTGGTCATGAGCAAGCTGGACTGGATCATAATGCTTGTAACCCTCGCAGCCATCGTTACCTATGGAGTATATAAAGGGCGGGGACAGGTAAGCGCCCAGTCCTATCTGCTGGCAGACAGAAAGATGCCCTGGTATATAGTTCTGTTAGGCATTATGGCCACACAGGCCAGCGCAGTAACATTTTTATCCGCCCCAGGGCAGGCATATACAGATGGAATGCGCTTTGTGCAATACTATTTCGGGTTGCCAATTGCAATGGTGGTGATTTGTATCACATTCATCCCAATTTTTCAGCGACTGAATGTATATACTGCCTATGAATACCTGGAACACAGGTTTGACAGGAAGACAAGATTACTTACTTCATTTCTGTTTCTTTTATCAAGAGGTTTATCTACGGGCATTAGCATTTATGCTCCATCCATTATTTTATCATCTATTATGGGATGGAACATTTATGTGACCAATGTGGTGATGGGAGGCTTGCTTATTATTTATACTTATACCGGCGGTGCTAAAGCTGTAGCCCATACGCAAAAACTGCAGTTCCTGATCATAATGATGTCTATGGCAGTAGCAGGATATTTGGTAGTAAAGCAATTACCAAAAGGCGTTAATATGGGAGACGCATTATTTATTGCAGGGAGATCGGGGAAATTGAATGTTATTACCACTAACTTCAACTGGAAAGATAAGTACAATATATGGAGTGGTATCATTGGTGGTTTTTTTCTTGCATTGTCTTACTTCGGTACAGATCAAAGCCAGGTAGGCAGATACATAACCGCCAAAAATGATAGTGCAAGCAAACAGGGATTATTGATAAATGGCCTGGTGAAAATACCAATGCAATTTTTGATATTGCTGATCGGTGCTTTATTATTTGCATTTTACAGTTTTCATCCGGCCCCACTTTATTTTAATGAAGCTTCTTATAATTCATTAAAAGAGCATCAGCCTGTGTTGGTAGCAGGCATTGAGAAAGACTACAAGCAATTGCATCAGCAATATGAAGCACAAGCCTCAGCAATAGCACAGGCAAGAAAACAAGGCAATCAAACGATCCTGGATCCGTTACTTCAGAAGTTCCGTCAAACGCAAGAGCATTTGAAACTCCTACGAAATGATGTATTACAGGCTATCAATAAGAATCATTACGCTTCGGATGCAACTGATACTAATTATATCTTTCTTTATTTTGTAAAAAATTCTTTGCCGAAAGGATTAATAGGTTTGTTGTTTGCAGTCATTTTTCTGGCATCCTGGGGGTCTATTTCTGCTGCCTTAAATTCTTTAACTGCATCTTCGCTAATGGATATACAACTACTCTATAGCAAAACCAAACTGACTCCCAGCCAGGAGCTCTGGTGGGGGCGTGCGCACACATTAGGCTGGGGTGTATTTTGCATAGGCGTTGCCATGTTTGCAACACGAATGGGATCATTGATCGAGGCTGTGAATGTATTGGGGTCTCTATTTTACGGTACTATCCTCGGCATATTTCTTGTGGCATTCTACATGAAAAGTGTAAAAGCAAATACAGTATTCATAGCTGCTATCATAACAGAGATATGCATTATAGTACTTTACAACCTCGATATAGTTTCTTTTCTATGGCTGAATGTGATCGGCGCCCTGCTGGTAGTTACCATTTGTTTGCCCGGAATGAGAAGGTCGCCAGGTAACTCAAAAGTAACTAGCTGAACTGTACCACCTTTGTGGGTTCCAGATTGGCATTTCTGATCGCGATATTTTGAGCAACTCTGCGAGCCACTTCAAGGAAGGCATTTTTAGAAACAGGTTCATCATTTACTATAGCCGGAATGCCTTTATCACCACCTTCACGTATGCTTTGCACTATTGGTATCTCTCCAAGAAATGGTAATTCAAACTGCTCTGCCATCTGTCTTGCACCCCCCTTACCAAAAATATAGTATTTATTATTGGGCAATTCTTCAGGAGTGAAGTAGGCCATATTTTCTACTATTCCTAAAATAGGAACATTGATCTGTGGTTGCTTAAACATCATAATAGCCTTGCGGGCATCTGCCGCTGCTACTGCTTGCGGGGTAGAGACAATTACCGCACCCGTTACAGGTATTGTTTGTACTAATGTGAGGTGTACATCACCAGTGCCAGGTGGTAAATCAATCACGAGATAATCAAGCTCCTGCCAATATACTTCTGATATAAATTGTTTCAGTGCTGAACTCGCCATAGGACCGCGCCATATCACAGCCTGCTTTTCATCTATCAATAATCCTATAGACATCGTTTTGATACCGAAACGCTCCATCGGCACAATCATACCTTTCCCATTTACATTGGTCATCTTAGGACGTTCGTCACGCAAACCAAGCATTATGGGAATGGAAGGACCATATATATCTGCATCTAACAAGCCGACACTTGCTCCTTCCTGCGCTAAAGCAAGAGCGAGGTTTACTGCAACTGTAGATTTACCCACACCACCTTTGCCTGATGCTACCATAATTATATTTTTGACACCAGGTAAAACAGATTTATTATCCTTACGGTTGCTGTTTACTTTGGCATCCATATTTACAGTAACTATCGCTTCCTTATCCACCAGATGATGTATAGCATTAACACATGCTTTTTTTATCATATCTTTTAGAGGGCAAGCAGGTGTTGTTAATTCTACTGTGAAAGAAACATTCTTGCCATCTACCTCTACATCATGCACCATGTTTAATGTTACCAGATCCTTACCAAGATCAGGTTCTTCCACATGGCTTAACGCATGCAATACAGTTTCTTTTGTTATCATATAAACCTTTGTTAAAGTGCCGGAAATCCACTGCAAAAATACGCTAAAGGCGCTTTCTTTGTATAAGAAAATGAGATAGGAACATTGGTAATTTCACCATTCACTTTTAATAAATTTTAATAGTTCCTGCGTATAAAAACCGTGTATATTTGTATGTCATGAGGTTTAAATTCTGGTCATATATCCTCGCTTTTTTCTGCAGTTCCCTTTTGGCTATAAATGCTAATGCCCAGAATAGCATTTTGGATAATATTATACAAATAGATGGTGTAATAATGACTTCCGACAGCCTGCGTGCTGTACCTTATGTAACTGTATTGGTGAAAAACCAGGATCGGGGTGTTGTTACAAGTCCATTGGGGGTATTTAGCTTAGTATGCTATAAAGGAGATACTTTAGAATTTTCAGCATTAGGATTCAGACCGAAAGAATATGTAATAAATAAAGCTCTTAAAGGACAATATTTTTCCCTTATTCAATTGATGACCCAGGATACATTTTATCTTCCTGAAACCATTATACGGCCTTTGCCTAATAAAGATGAATTTAATTACGCATTTACTCACTGGAATATACCGGATGATAAATATTCGATAGCTGAAAGAAATACCAATAAATATACATTAAGAATGCTGGCATATACGCTACCGCGCGACGGTCGTGAAAGCCAATCGATGTATCAAAAGCAACTTGCAACCGATGCTGTATACTACAACCAGGTAAAACCCATGAATATTCTTAATCCTTTGGCATGGGCGGATTTCCTTCAGGCCTGGAAACGTGGTGATTTCAGAAAGCAAGAGAGTGATTACGGGAACTAATTCTCCTAAGATTTTGTTGAACTTTTTTGCTATTAAATTTTAGCCCCCTTTAAGCATACAAAAAATTGTTTCCTTAATTTTTATTATATTATCAATTATTAATACTTAAGAAAACAATTGGCTAACCAATTCGAAATAAATCAGCTTGTTGATCATCTTTTCAGACATGAATCAGGAAAGATGATTGCTGTCCTGACCAGGATCTTTGGCTCAGAGAACCTTGAACTTGCTGAAGATGTTGTCCAGGACTCACTAATAGAAGCAATAAAACAATGGGAGTATAAAGGAATACCAGATAATCCATCGGGCTGGCTATTCAGAGTTGCAAAAAACAAAGCAATTAACATTGTCAACCGGGAAAAGTATAAAAGACAATATTCAGCGGACGCTACACAATGGTTACAATCGGAATGGACAGTTGAACATGCACTAAATTTTTTCTTTTCAGAGCAGGAAATTATTGATGATCAATTGAGGATGATGTTTACATGTTGCCATCCTTCCATTTCATCAGACTCACAAGTGGCACTGACATTAAAAACGCTTTGCGGATTCAGTATTGCAGAAATAGCAAAGGCATTTTTCACCAGTGAAGAAAATATTAATAAACGTCTCGTAAGGGCGAGGCAAAAAATAAGGGAAAATCATATTTCATTTGAGGTACCAAATGGAAAGGAGTTAGAGAATAGGCTGCAAGTAGTTTTAGAAACCATTTACTTATTATTCAATGAAGGATATAGTGCTTCGACCGGAAAGGATCTGATCCGATATGAAATCTGTGAAGAAGCAATAAGATTGGCTGAAATTATTGCGTCCCACTCAGCAATCCAAAACAAATCCACGGTATATGCCCTACTTGCCTTGATGCAATTGAACGCATCGAGATTTGAAGCAAGACAGGATGCTGAAGGAAATATTCTTACGCTGGAACACCAAAATCGTTCTCTTTGGAATTTTAAATTGATGGGGAAAGGGTTTTCAAATCTTGAAAAATTCACAGCGGATAAGGAAATTTCAATTTATCACATTCTGGCAACTATCTCTGCTTATCATTGCTCTGCCGCTAATTATCAATCAACCGATTGGGAGAGTATCCTGTCTTTATATAACCAGCTAATTCAAATAGATAGTTCAGCAGTTGTATTGCTTAATCGCGCTGTTGCCCTCTCTAAGGTAAGTGGACCCAAGATCGCTATTTTAGAGTTAGAGCAACTGAAAAATACTCAGTCTATTAAAACATATCATTTGTTTTATTCCGTGCTTGCTGAGTTTCATATACAAATGCTGGAGTTTGATAAAGCGGCCGATGTATTAGGGACTGCCATTGCTTTAGCACCCTTGGAAGCAGAAAGAAGTTTTTTACAAAGGAGGCTAACTTATTGTCGCGAAAAAGTATTTTAGAGCAATGTCCCTATCAGAGCAATTCATTTGTCTTAGTTATAAAATCAAATTTTTAAATCAAAAAAATTGAATTATGAAAGACTTTTTATTAATTGTTAAAACAGAAGGAGACATATGGTCAGATCTTTCACCGGAAAAGCTTCAAAAGCATCTGGAGCACGGAACAGCTTATATCGGCAACCTTATTAAAGAAGGGAAATTAAAAAATGCCAATCCTATTGATAAGGGAAGCAGACTCATAACCGAAAGCAATGGAATAATCAAGGATGGCCCCTTTAATGAAAGCAAAGAAGTAGTAGCAGGTTTTTTCCATGTTGTTGCTAAGGATATTGAAGAGGCTGTTGAGATAGCTAAATCAAATCCTATATTTAAAGATATCCCTACAAAAATTGAAGTTCATCCACTTATGGCCGTGCAGGAAGCATAAGTATTCTTAATAAATTTAGATGTGAGAAAGGAGTATTATTTATAAAGTATAATTTATTTATGATACTCTTTTCTTAACAACGCGAAGCAAATAGAATCCTCCATTCTATTATCCTTAAAGAAATGTTCTCTTAATATTCCCTCTTTTTTAAATCCCAGCTTGGTAAGTATTTTTTTCGAAGGTTCATTATTTGGAGAAGTAAAAGCCTCTATCCTGTTTAGATCCATTTCTTCAAATCCATATTGTATCAATGCCTTATTAGCTTCAGTCATTAGCCCTTTATTTAAATATCGATCATCAGTAATATAGTATCCCATTTCTGATCTGAAATGTTGTGGATACCAATTGTGAAAACCTGTTCTGCCAATGATCTTGCCAGAAGCTTTATCAACCATCAGAAAAGTCTTAAAAGTCATCCTATATGTAGTCATACCCTGATCGAACTTCATACGCTCCAATTCAAGTTCATTTTCTGAATTCAATCCCATTAAAGCCACTATCTCGTCATCAGTATAATACGTAAAGAGATTATACATTATCTCCCAGTTCAACTCTCTTAAAAAGAGCCGTTCTGTTTCAAGGATTGTTTGTTTGAGTGTTGGTTTATCTGACATGACATAAATATATTGAGAGATAAATGTTATAAAAAACAAAAACGCCTCATCTAGTAGATGAGGCGTTAAAAATAAATATGGCAGCTACCTACTCTCCCGCATTTTGGTGCAGTACCATCGGCCATGAGCGGCTTAACTTCTCTGTTCGGAATGGGAAGAGGTGAACACGCTCGGCAATACCACCATAA
>Ga0134128_10009024_pt1 | contig 11993 bp, 9 predicted proteins | sample KB31754_FD_96462 | JGI IMG/M metagenome (GOLD analysis project Ga0134128, IMG submission 96462) | Terrestrial soil microbial communities with excess Nitrogen fertilizer from Kellogg Biological Station, Michigan, USA - KB3-175-4 | ecosystem: Environmental > Terrestrial > Soil > Unclassified ...
ACTTCTGAGACCTGCTGACACACTGCAGATGCAAGCCTGATTGAGGGACCCTCCCCCAAGCCGCCGGGTAGAGGCTGCGCGAGAGGTGGAGGGTAAACAGCAGCGGTGCGGGGAAGCCGCAGAGATCGGCGCTCCACAGGCCGCCGAAGCTGTGGATGACATCCAGGCCAACGCTGGAGGCCAGGCGCTGCGCCAACCGGTGTGCGGCAATGCGGCAGCTCGCGAGCAATTGATCGAGAGCTACCTGCGGAATGGGTGATGGAGGTATGGGGGGCAGGCCGCATTCGGCCAACAGACGCGGCCACGAGATGAATTCCACCTGCGGGAACCGCTGGCTGGCGGCGGCGCCCACCCAGAAGACCCTGAGGTTGGGGGCCGATGCCAAATGCTGGAGCAGCAGGAAGGCCATTTGCTCGGTTCCGCCACACGCATTGCGGCGAACCGGCTCCAGAGGATAGGTGAGCAGCAATAGCGTCATGACCCAGTGGCGAGAAAAGCGGCGCAGCGCGCGGCGACCTGGTCGGCGGTGCACGGCCATCCCCAGATTTCATAGACGCAAGGCGAGGGGCAGGGGCGCCGGCGGTAGTCGTGGCGGGGCAGAGGCCGGATGGTCTCGCGCCCCGGATCGAAGGGCAGCAATGTTTGCCACTGGGAGGCGTGGGCGCGGAGAGCGGCGCGCTTGGCGGCCGTCAAGGCCGGAGAAAGATATTCCAGAATGTCGGGAGCTTCGGGAAAGCACTGTCGGACGACGATGCCGCGGCGAGCCGTGTAGAGGGCATACTCCAGGACTTCAGAGCCGAAGCGGGCGGCGATGCGCGCCGCGAGAAGGTTGGCGGCGTCGTGGTCAGGATGGCCGCCTTCCCAGGCGGGGGCGAGGATAATGGCGGGCGGTCGCGATGCGGCAATCGTCTGCAACCACTGTTCGGCCAAGGGAAGATTAAGGCTGAGTTGCTGGTCAGCGATGGGGGCGAAGTGCAAGGTGGCCCAAGGGTGAGAACGCCAGGCGGCCTCGGCCTCGCTTCGACGCCGTTCGCGATAGGCGGCGCGGGAGGAAAATCCGGGCGCGCGCCAGCGCGGATCGAGGGGAGCACCGTCGGTCAAATAGACAACTGTGAGGTGGCCGCGGTGGCGTTCCACCCACGCCCAGGCGCCAAGTGCAAGATCATCGGGATGAGCGGCCATCAAAAGCGCCGCGTTGCGCCTATAATGTTGCAGCCGATCGCACCCCATCTCCATGAGCACACTTCCCAAGACCCTCACCTCGTATCTGGACAAAAACGCGGATCGCTCGCTCGCCGAGCTGAAGGACTTTCTCCGCATCCCCAGCATCAGCACCCTGCCTGCCCATAAGCCGGACATGGCGCGAGCGCTGGATTTTCTGGCCAAACGGTTGACCGCCATTGGCCTGGAACATGTCAAGGCAGTGGCGCCCAAGGGCTTGGACCACGCCAACCCAATCCTTTACGCCGACTGGCTGCATGCACCCGGCCAGCCTACGGTGTTGTTCTACGGGCATTACGATGTGCAGCCTCCGGATCCGCTGGGGGAGTGGATCACCCCGCCGTTTGAGCCCACGGTTCGAGACGGCAACCTGTACGCGCGCGGCGCGGCCGATGACAAGGGCCAGGTGTACGCCCAGGTGCAGGCCATGGACGCTTGGATGCGGAGCGAACACAAGCTGCCGGTTAACGTCAAGTTTCTGATCGAGGGGGAAGAGGAGGTGGGCGGTGAGGCGGTGGACGCCTACGTTCGCCAGAACCAGAAGGCCCTGGCCTGTGATTGTGTGGTGGTGAGCGATACCGCGATGTTCGCGCCCGGTTTGCCGTCGCTTGATGTGGGCCTGCGCGGCATGGTGTATACGGAAGTTGAAGTCCAGGGGCCGGGGCGCGACCTCCACAGCGGGCTGTACGGAGGGGTGGCGCCGAATCCGTTTGAAGCCCTGGCGCGGATGATCACCGGGCTGAAATCACCGGAAGGGAAGATTCTGATCCCCGGCTTTTACGATCGTGTGCTGCTGCCCAGCCCGGAGGAGATGGCGGCGTGGAAGAGGCTGCCGTTTGACGAGAAGGAGTATCAAGAGAAGGAAGTGCGCGCTTCGGCGCTGGTGGGCGAGGCAGGATTTTCGGTGCAGGAGCGTACCTGGTCGCGGCCCACTTTCGACGTGCACGGAATGCCGGGCGGCTTCACCGGCCCTGGGTCGAAGACCGTAATTCCGGCGCGGGCCTCGGCCAAGATGAGCATGCGGCTGGTCCCCAACCAGAAGCCGCAAGAGATCTTCGCTCTGTTTAAAGCGGCGGTCGAGCGGCTCACCCCACCGGGATTTCACGCCACGGTGAATTTGCTGAATGCGGCCGATCCGGTGCTGGTGGACCCGCGGAATCGGTTCGTCCGGGCCGGGGTCACAGCCCTGCAACGGACCTTTGGGGCAGAGCCGGTGTTTATTCGTTCCGGGGGATCGGTGCCCATCGTGGCTTTGTTCGACTCGGAGTTGAAGGTGCCTACCGTGATGATGGGCTTTGGCCTGCCTGACGACGGCCTGCACAGCCCCAACGAAAAGTTCGCGCTTTCGTGCTTTCAGGGAGGCATTCGCGCCGTGGCCGAGTTTCTGGCGATACTTGCCAACGGCGCGAATGGCTGAGGGTTAGGTTCCGCCCGCGACCACCAGGTCGTTCTTGACGCCCAGCACGCCGGGTAAGCCGCGTACGGCGTTGCCGGCGACGGACTTGTCCACCTGGGAGTCCACCACGCCGACCAGGGTGACGCGGCCGTTCTGCACCAGGATTCTGATGGGATGGGCGGGGTCATTGGCGTAACGGATCATGGACGGGTTGCCGTAAATGGCGCGGGCGGCGGCGACACGGATCTGATCGTCCATGGGAGAGAGCGCGGCTACTTCAATGTTGTCCACCACGCCCTTGACCCCCTTGGTGTCCACAACTATGTCCACCGCTGAGTCACGATCCGGGTAGTCGCGCACCTGCCCGCCGATGGTCACGATGCCGTGGTTCACGCCCACCGTCAGGGCGTTGAAGGTCTGCCCCATGCCCATGCGGTCGTAGGTCAAGCGGTCGGCCAGCTCGCGCTTGAGCTGGGCATCGGGAACCGTTTCGGTGTTCACGGCGATCTGGTTGACCACCCCATCCACTCCGTCCACCCCGCGCGCTTGATTGGCAGCTTCCAGCTTGGCGCGCAGGTTCGACACCGAACCGCTGAGCTTGGCCACCCGGTCCTCGACAGTGACATGGACCTGGCTCATGTCCTTCTTCTTGGCGATCTTCTGCTGAACCTCGGCCTGCAGCTGATGATCCTTGGCCGAAGAAGCCTGAGCCTCGGGACGGGCCTGCGCCGTGGCGATGCTCACCGCCAACAGCAGACTCAGGCCGAGCAGTAGAAACTGTGGAGCGCGGCTGCGGAAATCCATAGCACCCTTCCTCCTTTAAGAGGTTGGATGGATATTTATCCCCCCACGTTGCAAATATAGCGCCTGGTCAGCGCGCCTGGCCGGCAGTACGGCGCAGCGGATAGAGCGGAAATGCCTGGGCCAGCTCGCGGACCTGGGACTGGACCTTCTGCAGTTCCACTGCTTCCTGACGATGATGCAGTGCCTGGGCTATCCAGGCGCCGATCTGGCGCATTTCGCCGGTTCCCATGCCGCGGGTGGTGAGCGCCGGGGTTCCGAGACGGATGCCGCTGGGGTTCATGGGCGGATTGACATCGAAGGGGATGGCATTTTTATTGACGGTGATGTTGGCGGCGTGCAGGGCGTTCTCGGCCTCCTTGCCGCGGATGCCCTGGCTGAAGACGTCCACCAGCATGAGATGGGTGTCGGTGCCTCCGGAGACGACGCGGAAGCCTTCCTTCTGCAGCTGATCCGCCAGCGCCTGGGCATTGGCCACCACCTGAGCTGCATAGGCGCGGAATTCGGGCCGCGCCGCTTCCAGCAGGCACACCGCCTTGGCGGCGACAATGTGAACCAGCGGGCCGCCCTGGGAGCCCGGGAAGACGGATTTGTCGATCGCGGGTCCGTATTCGTTGCGGGCCAGGATCATGCCGCCGCGCGGGCCACGCAGGGTTTTGTGGGTGGTGGTGGTGACAATCTGAGCGTGGGGCACGGGGCTGGGGTGTGCGCCCCCGGCCACCAGGCCGGCGAAGTGGGCCATGTCCACCAGATAGAGGGCGCCGACTTCATCGGCGATGGCGCGCATGCGGGCGAAGTCAATGATGCGCGGGTAAGCGCTGCCGCCGCCGATGATGAGCTTGGGGCGGGCTTCGCGGGCGCTGGCGGCCAGCGCATCGTAATCGATCGTCTCCGATCCCTTGTCGACGCCGTAGGGCACGATGTGATAGGTCTTGCCGGAAAAGCTGAGGGGATGCCCGTGGGTGAGATGTCCACCGTGAGCCAGGTTGAGGCCCATGACCGTATCACCGGGCTGCAGCACGGCGGCGTAGGCTTCCTGGTTGGCCTGCGAACCGGAGTGCGGCTGGACGTTGGCGAACTCGGCGCCGAACAACTCGCGCGCCCGCTGACGGGCCAAATCTTCCACCTGATCGGCGTATTCACAGCCCCCGTAATAACGCTTGCCGGGATACCCCTCGGCATATTTGTTGGTGAACACCGACCCGGCCGCTTCCAGCACCGCCTCGCTGACGAAATTTTCCGAGGCAATCAATTCCAAGTGTTCGTGCTGGCGTTCGGCCTCGGCAGCGATGGCGTCGGCCACCGCAGGGTCCACTTCAGCCAAAGGGGCAAGGAACTTGCTCGAATAGGTCATGCCTCCATCTTACGACTGAGCAAAAAAACGCCGGAGTGCCTTGCGCGCTCCGGCGTCAAAAACGTGGCTCCTTGCGGAGGCACGGTCAAGTGTGTGGATAAGCCAAGTGTAGCGTGGAAATCCTAAAATCAATAAAAACTTTTGGCCAATTTCCCGAAAATGAGAAAAGGGGAGAATGCTCCACTACTTGGGTGTGCCCTGGGCAGCCAGTTTTTCGCGGGCGAGGATATGGGCTTCGGGCGCGTCCCAGCCGCAGTCGCGGTGGGAGGAGTCGCAAAAGGGCTTGTTGCGGGATTGCCCGCAGCGGCACAAAGAGACGGCCGGCTTGTTGGTAGGCAAGGGGATATCGTTGCCTTCGCTGTCAATCAGGCGAAATGGACCCTCCACCTTGAGGGAGCCCTTGCGTCGCACGGTAATGGTGACTTCAGCCATCAATTCTCCTACTGGTCTAGATTTTCGGGATTCCGCTGCCGCGAACGCCGCAACAGCGCGTCGAGGCGGGCGGTGTACTCGCTGGAGCGGTCAAGCTCAAACCGCAGGTCGGGGACACGACGCACCTGCAAGCGGTGGGCAAGTTCAGCTTTCAGGAAGCCCCGGGCGGCCATGAGACCCTCGAGAGAGCGTCGCTGTTCGCGTTCGTCGCCGGCGACGGCGACGTAGACGAGGGCCAGGCGCATGGGCGGTTCCAGTTTGACCTCGCTGACCGTGGCCAATCCAATGCGGGGGTCGGCCAGCTCGCCCTCAATGAGCTCGTTGAGTTCATCACGCAAGGTTTCCGAGATGCGCTCCTGGCGGTGAGGCATGGGTACTCCTTAGTTCAGTATCTCCACCGCGCCGCGGCGGACGTCCTGCCCGGCCAGCATGCGTTCGGCGGCGGCCGCCGCCTTCTCCAGCTGACCGGCCAGATATTGGGTATCGCCGTTGATGGCGGCGATGCCCAGCGAGGCGCGTTGCCAAAGATCCTTTTCCTCGTCCAGCTCGGCGACGGAAACGTTGAACTGTTGCCGCAGGCGGTCGCGCACACTGCGCACCACCTGGCGGCGATCCTTGAGTGAAGCCGCTTCGGGAAGCACGATGTCCAACCGCACCCAACCCACCGCCATGGCCCGGTCTCCCGCTAGAGCAGGGTGGCGACCTTCTCGACGGTGAAGGCTTCGAGAATATCGCCCGGTTTGATGTCGTTAAAGTTGGCCAGGGAAGCGCCGCACTCCATGCCGGAGCGCACCTCACTGGCATCGTCCTTGAAACGCTTGAGCGAGGCGAGCCTGCCGGTGTGGACGACGGCGCCGTCGCGCAGCACCCGCACCTGCGAGTCGCGCGAGAGTTTGCCCTCCCGCACCAGGCACCCGGCGATGGTGCCGGCCCGCGGGATGCGGAAGATTTGCTGCACTTCGGCGCGGCCCACGACGGTCTCCTTGAAGGTGGGTTCGAGCAGCCCCTGCATGGCCTTCAGGATTTCATCGCTCAGCTCGTAGATGATGGAGTGCAGGCGGATGTCCACCTTTTCGGCTTCGGCCAGGTCGGCGGCCTTGCGCTCGGGGCGCACATTGAAGCCGATGACCACGGCGTGGGAAGCCGAGGCGAGCAGCACGTCGCTTTCGGTGATGGCGCCCACGCCGGAGTGGATGATGCGCAGCTTGACCTTGTCGGTGGAAAGTTTCTGGAGAGTGTCCACCAGGACTTCCTCGGAACCCTGCACGTCGGCTTTGATGACCAGGTTGAGTTCCTTGACGTCGCCGCGGGCCAACTGCTGGCTGAGCGCTTCGAGATTGAGACGGGAGGAGCGGGCCATGGCCGCCTCGCGTTCCTTCTCCTCGCGGAAGCCGGCGATCTGTTTGGCCTTGAGGCGGTCATTGACCACCAGCCAGTTGTCACCGGCGCCGGGCACGCCGTCGAGACCGAGCACGGCGGCGGGGGTGGAGGGGCCTGCGACCTTGATCGGCCGGCCGCGATCATCAAACATGGCGCGCACACGGCCCATGACCGAACCCACAATGATGGTGTCGCCCTCGCGCAGCGTGCCGTTCTGCACCAGCATGGTGGCCACGGTGCCGCGGCCGCGGTCGAGCTGGGCTTCGAGCACCACGCCCTGAGCGGGACGCTCGGGGTCGGCGCGGAGTTCCTGCAGATCGCTGACCAGCAGGATCATCTCCAGCAGGAGATTCAAATTGGTCTTGGCGCGGGCGCTGACGTTGACCATGACCGTGGTGCCGCCCCAATCCTCGGCGAGCAGGCCGCGGTCGGCGAGCTGCTTTTTGACCCGGTCGGGTTGGGCGTCGGGCTTGTCCACCTTGTTGACGGCGACGACGATGGGCACGCCGGCGGCCTTGGCGTGGTCCATTGCCTCGAGCGTCTGGGGCATGACGCCGTCATCGGCGGCGACCACCAGCACGACGATGTCGGTGACCTTGGCGCCTCGGGCGCGCATGCGGGTAAAGGCGGCGTGGCCGGGGGTGTCAATGAACACCACGCGGCGGCCGTAGGCAGGCGAGGCCTTATCGCTGATCTCGACCTGGTAGGCGCCGATGTGCTGGGTAATGCCTCCGGCCTCACCCTCGGCCACGCTGGTGGCGCGAATGGCGTCGAGCAGCGAGGTCTTGCCGTGGTCCACGTGGCCCATGATGGTGACCACCGGGGCGCGGGGAACGAGGTTGCCTCCCGCCTGACCGTCGGTGACTTCTTCGGTGGCAGCTTCGGCGCCGAGGGCTTCCTGCTCGATGCTCACCGTGGTGGCGACGGCGCCAAAGTCCTTGGCGACCTGCGTGGCGATCTCGGTGTCGAGCGATTGATTGACGGTGACAAAGAGGCCGCGGTCGAGGAGCTTGCGGATGACGTCCTTGGCGCGCAGTCCGAGGCGTTCGGAGAGATCTTTGACGGTGACGCCTTCGCTGATGGTGATGGCGCTGGCGGTGGCCATTACCGGAGTGGCTGCGGAGGAGGGCTGGAACTTCTGTGCGCCTTCCTTATGGCGCGGTTCGCGGCGCAGATGGTGCGGGCCGCGGGGTGCGGCGGTCTCGCGTCCGGCCCCGGGGCGGGTGGGGTGCATGGGACGGCGGCCATCGGGGGCGGGCGCGCCGACCCCGGGGCGGGGCGCGCCGGGGCGCGGCGCCAGGGGGGTGCGCTGATAGATGGGGCGACCGGGGGCGGGAACGATGGGGCGGCCGGGAGCGGGCCGCACGGGCCGTTCCGGCGCGGTATAGGTCGGCCGGGTGGGAGCCACGGGCACAATCACGCGCCGTGCTCCGGGCAGGGCACCGGGGGCCATGGGCGCTCCCGCGGCCGGGGAGGCCACGTTGAGCGTGGGACGACGGATGGTGGGCGCCGGCGGGGGCGGTGTGGGGGGCTGCGCGGGCACCAGCGGCCGCCCGGGCGTGGGAGCCGCGGGGCGCGGGGGCGCAACCGGCGGAGCGGGTGCGGGCGGGCGAACCGGCGCCACCGGGGTGACGGGAGCCGCCGGTGCGGGCGGCGCGGCGGGCGGATGCACCGGGGCGCGATAGCTGGGTCGTTCGGGCGCGGTGGGGAGCCGGGGGGTGGCCGCCGGCGCCGCCGGCGCCGGAGCGCTGGGCGCGGCACGGCGCAGGGTGGGCACACGCGGCTGTGGCGTGGCCGGTTCCACCGGCGTGCTCACCGCCGGCGCGGGAGGCGCGGCTGCCGGCTCGGCAGCAGGGGCGGCGGGGACAGGTTTTTCCGCCGGGGCCGGAGCCGCCGGTTCCTCGCCCTTGAGGTAACGGCGCACCCGCTCGGCGACATCTTCATCGAGGGAGCTGGAGTGGGTCTTGTGTTCTTGAAAGCCGATGGCCGCCAGCGCGTCCAGAATCACGCGCGACTTGACTTCCAGTTCCTTGGCCAGATTGTTGATGCGAATGGTCGCCATCCTAGGTATTGTGCTCCGGCGTTTTTGTCTCCGGCGCCGCCGCGCCTTCCGGTTCGCTGCTGCTTGCCAACTGAGATCCCGAGGCTTCGGCTTCGGCGTCGTCGCCGCGCGCGGCAGCGGACTCGGCGGCGGGTTCGAGACCGTCGCGGGCCGGCAGCTCGGCGCGGTCGGCGAGCGGGGCATCGAGCACCCCGCGCTGCTCCTCGGCCTCCAGATCCTGGCCCGTGGCTTCCAGTTCGCCCTCGGGGGTGGCGGTCAGTTCCGGCTCGGCGCCCGCGGTTTCGGCGCCTTCTCCGGACTCACCCTCCAGCACACCGAAGAAACGATTGACGGCGACGAAGATCTTGGCCACCGCCTTGGGCCCGATGCCGGGAATCTCCTGCAACTGTTCCGGGGTCAGGCCGCCCAACTGCTCCACGGTGGCGATGCCGGACTCGCCCAGACGGGTGGTGATGCGCTCGCTCAACTCGCTCAGCTGCGACAGGGGCGTTTCGCTGACCACGCCATCCCCCACCAGCGCCGACATCTGCTCTTCCACCTCGCGGCGCTTTTCCTCTTCGCTTTTGATGTCAATCTTCCAGCCGAGAAGCTTGGCCGCCAGGCGCACGTTCTGGCCCTTCTTGCCGATGGCCAGCGAAAGCTGGCTGTCGTCCACCACAACTTCCAGATGGCGCCCCTCGGCATTCAGGATGGTCACGCGGCTGATCTTGGCCGGGCTGAGGGCCTTGGCGGCGAACTCGACCGGGTCTTCGTTGTACTCGACGATGTCGATCTTCTCGCCCCGCAGCTCGCGGATGATGCTCTGCACCCGCATGCCCTTCATGCCGACGCAAGCGCCGACACAGTCCACGTCCTTGTCGCGGGAGAAGACGGCGATCTTGGTGCGCTCCCCGGCCTCGCGGGCCACGCCCTTGATCACCACCGTGCCGTCGTAGATCTCCGGCACCTCGGCCTCGAACAGTTTTTGCACCAGCGCCGGATCGGCGCGCGAAACCATGACCTGCGGACCCTTGGCGGCCTTTTCCACGCCGCGAATGACCACCCGCACGCGCTCGTTGTTGGCGAACGACTCGAGCCGCGATTGGTCGCGGCGGCCGAGGCGGGCCTCGGTATGCCCCAGGTCCACAATGACGTCCGGACCCTCGGTGCGCTTGACGGTGACGTTGACCACCTCGCCCACCCGGCCAATGTACTCGTTGTACACGGTGTCGCGCTCGGCTTCGCGCACCTTCTGGAAGATGATCTGCTTGGCCATCTGGGCGGCGATGCGGCCCAGACCTTCCGTGTCCTTCTTCAGGCGTACTTCTCCGCCCACCTCCGCCGCCGGATCAATGGCCCGGGCTTCGTGCAGAGAAATCTCCAGGGTCGGGTCAGTGACCTCCTCGGCCACCTTCTTCACCGCGTAGACAGAAATTTCGCCGGTGTCCTTGTTGAGCACCGACTCCAGCTCCTCCAGCGTCTTCAGGTGCTTGCGGGTGGCCGCCAGGTAGGCGTCCTCGACCGCGCTCACCACGATGGCGGGATCAATGCCCTTGTCGCGGCTGATCAGTTCAATTTGTTGTTGCAGTGGACTTGCCATAATTTCACCCGCGGCTCAGCCCCGTTTTCCGGGCCGCGCCGCCTTTCCCGGAGCGGGCCAGAGCGGCGCCAGTTGGGCCCGCTCTATGTTGTCGAAAGCGATGGTCACCGTTTCGGCCCCCTTCGCCTCCGGCCGCAGCCGGATACCCCCGGCCACGCACCCCTCTAAGATTCCCGTCCACGAGCGGCTTGCGGCCACCGGTGTCCGGGTCTTCACCTGCGCGCGCTGGCCGGAGAAGCGTTCGTAATCCCCAGGCTTGACCAAAGGCCGGTCCAGCCCGGGCGACGACACTTCCAGGGTGAACGGACCGGGCAGCGCCAAGTCACCGGCCGCTTCCCGCTCATCGAGAGCCGCGCTCAGCGCCCGGCTCGCCCGCTCACATTCCGCCAGCCCCACGCCTCCGGGCTGATCCACATACACCCGTAATAGCCTCTGGCCACCCTCGCCCTTGATCTCGCATTTGACAAGATCAAGGCCGGTAGCGGCCACCACTTGACCCACCAGCGCTTCCAAATCTGGCGAACGGTTCATCTTCGCCCTATCTCATTACCTTGCAATGCCAACAAAAAAGTGGGCTTGCGCCCACTGATCGGGTCGGCACCGGACTTTCCTCTCCAATGATACCGCACCTCGCCGGGGGTTTCCAGCCGCTTCCCGCGCACCCCTATAATTAGGACCATGACCTTGGCTGTGGTCCCACCGGCGCGATGCGGTTTATGGGAGTCGCAAGGGCGACGGTATGCCGAAGCTCAGCATCCCTACCGCAGCGATTTTCAACGTGACCGGGACCGGATTCTACACGCCCGGGCGTTCCGGCGGCTGGAAAACAAGACCCAAGTCTTCTCGCGCCGTTTCTCCGACCACTTTCGGACCCGCCTGACCCACACCCTCGAGGTCGCCCAGATTTCGCGTACGGTAGCCGGGGCGCTGGGCTTAAACACTGACTTGGTGGAGACGCTGGCCTTGGCCCATGACTTGGGGCATCCGCCCTTTGGCCACACCGGGGAGCAGGCGCTGGACGCCCTGATGCGGCCACTGGGGGAGAGCTTCGATCACAACCTGCAGGCGCTGCGCATCGTGGAGCAGTTTGAGGTTCGCTATGCGTCGTTTCCGGGCCTGAATCTAACCTTCGAGGTGCGCGAAGGGCTGGTGAAGCACTCCCACGACTACCTCGAGGAGGAACACCCCGAACTGGCGGAGTACCTGCTCGACCTCCGCCCGCCGCTCGAAGCCCAACTGATCGATCTGACCGATGAGATCGCCTACTCCACCGCCGACCTGGACGATGGCAGTGAAGCGGGCCTGCTGACCCAACCGCAAATCGCCGAGGTGGCGGTCATTGGCCGCCTGTTTGAGACGGTGGATCAGCAATACGGCCCCCTGCTGCCCAAGCTGCGCTTCAACGAGATGCTGCGTCGGCTTTTGGATCACTTTGCCACCGACCTGATTCAGAACCTGGCCCCGCAGATTTCGACATTTGCATCAGTGGAGGCGATACGGCGCCATCCGGTAAGGCTGGCGGCCTTTTCACCGGCGGTGGAGGCGGAGCGGCAGGAGTTGAAGCGCTTCCTGTACCAGAACATGTACCATCACGCCCAATTGGAGGAAGAGCACGCACAGGCGGCGGCTACGGTGAAGCGTGTGTTCGAGCACTTTCTCGCCCATCCGGAGCGGCTGCCGCCCTCGTACCGGCAGGCGGCGGCGAAGGGGCGGCCGGCGCGGGTGATTTGTAATTATCTGGCGGGCATGACCGACACCTACATCCGGC
>Ga0134128_10009025_pt1 | contig 11993 bp, 11 predicted proteins | sample KB31754_FD_96462 | JGI IMG/M metagenome (GOLD analysis project Ga0134128, IMG submission 96462) | Terrestrial soil microbial communities with excess Nitrogen fertilizer from Kellogg Biological Station, Michigan, USA - KB3-175-4 | ecosystem: Environmental > Terrestrial > Soil > Unclassified ...
ACCTTGCCGGTGCCGAGTTCGACCAGTTGCGTGACCCCGCCTTCGGTGGTCAGCCATGTCACGCTTTCGGTCCACTGCACCATGCCCGTCACCTGCTCGACGAGGCGTTTGCGGATTTCGCCCGGGTCCGTGATCGGCCGCGCGGTCACATTGCATATCAACGGCACAACGGGCGCTTTCATTTCGACGCGGGCGAGCGCTTCTTCCATGGCGTCGGCGGCGGGGCGCATCAACGCACAGTGGAAGGGTGCGCTCACGGGCAGCGGCAGCGCGCGCTTGGCGCCTGCCGCTTTGCAAAGTTCGATGGCCCGGTTGACGGCGGCAACATGGCCGGAAATCACCACCTGGCCAGGCGCGTTATCGTTGGCGACGGCGCAGACCTCGCCATCCGACGCGTCGGCGGCGGCCCGTTCGACCGCAGGCAGATCGAGGCCGAGGATGGCGGCCATCGCCCCCTGCCCGACCGGCACCGCCTGCTGCATCGACTGGCCACGTAGTTTCAGGAGCCGCGCCGTGTCGGCGAGGCTGAAGGTGCCCGCCGCGCAAAGCGCTGAATATTCGCCAAGGGAATGGCCGGCGACGTAGGCGGCCTGTTCCTTGAGATGCACGCCTTTGGCGGCAAGTACGCGGACGACCGCCATCGAGACGGCCATGAGCGCGGGCTGCGCATTTTCGGTGAGGCGGAGGGTTTCGTCCGGCCCTTCGAACATGATTGCCGACAGCTTCTGGCCGAGCGCCGCATCGACCTCGTCGAACACCGCTTTGGCCTCGGGAAAGGCGGCGGCCAAGTCCTTGCCCATGCCAACGGCCTGGCTGCCCTGGCCGGGAAAAGTGAATGCGCGTTTGGTCATGTGTCCCCTCGCTCCGCCTTCAGGCTAGGCGCGCAGGGCCCAGCCGTCCAGTCGGCGGCGTGTGCAATGCGGGCATGGCGAAGTCAAGGCGGGGGATCCGCTCAGGCGAAATGCACGGCATCGGTATTGGCGCCGCAGAGCAAGACTGCAACGCGCTCGCCTGCCCTGGGCTGGTAGCGGCCCGACAGGAGGGCCGCGAAGGCCGCAGCGCCACCGGGCTCAACGACGACACGCAGGACATCCCAGAGCGCCTCCTGGGCGGCGGCGATCTCCGCATCGGTGACGAGCAGCGCTTCGACCCCGAACTGCGTGAGGATCGGGAAGGCCAAGGCCCCCAGCCGCCGCGCCCCGAGGCTGTCGGCGGCGAGGCCGGCTACATCGACATCGACGGGTTTGCTGGCCGCTACGGCGCGCTCGAAGGTCGGCGCCTGTTCCGGCTCGACCCCGACGATCTTCACTGCGCCACCGTAATACGCTGCAATGCCGCCGATCAGCCCGCCGCCGCCGACTGAGACGAAAAGCGTTTCGACGTCCGGCGCTTGCTCGCATAGTTCGAGGCCAACGGTACCCTGCCCGATCAACGTGCCGGGCTGGTCGTAGGCATGAACATACAAGTCGCCCGTGACCGCCAGGCGTTCCTGGCTCGCCGCAAAGGCATCGGCATAGGTCGCGCCGCCCACGACGACTTCAGCGCCGTAAGCCTTGATCTTCTCGATCTTGGCCGGCGAGGAGATCGCCGGCACAAAAATCTCCGCGTGCCGCCCAAGCTTCTGCGCCGCGTAGGCAACCGCCGCACCATGGTTGCCGCCGGAGGCCGCGATGACGCCCTGCCCCGGCTCGCCCCGCGTCAACAAACTGTAGAATGCGCCGCGCGCCTTGAATGTCCCCGATACCTGCAGGAACTCGAGCTTGAAGACGATCGGCGCACCGGCAAGGCCGAAATCGGCGGCGGCGACTTCGATGACGGGCGTTTGCCGGATGTAGGGGCGGATCAGCGGATAAGCCGCTTGGATAGATTCACGATCAACGATAGGGTCGGACAAAGGTAAGCTCCTGCGGACCTGGGCAGGTAAGCCCTTGCGGCGCGGTGCTTCAAGCTTGCTATTTTACGGCAATGGCCATATGTAGCGCCTGCATTCGTTCGGCCGGGGGCTGAACGGAGGGTTTTGCTTTTGCAAATAGGGTTTTGGCCCGTCCTCCCGTGTTCCCGCTCTTTAGAAGACTGCTTTGTTGCCTTTCCCGGCTTCAAAGGGGCTCCGCGCCGAAAGTTGCTGGTTTGAACAGGAGAAAGGCGCCTCATGGCCCTCTACGAGCATATTTTTCTGGCGCGGCAGGATGTTTCCGCCCAGCAGGTCGAGGAACTGACCAACACTCTCACCGAAGTGCTGTCCAGCAATGGCGGCAAGGTCACCAAGAACGAGTACTGGGGCGACAAGACGCTCAGCTACCGTATCCGCAAGAACCGCAAGGCTCACTATTCGCTGCTCAACATCGACGCGCCGCATGCCGCGGTTGCCGAGATGGAGCGCCAGATGCGCATCAATGAAGACATTTTGCGCTTCATGACAATCCGCGTCGACGAGCTCGAGGATGGCCCTTCGGCGATGATGCAGAAGCGCGATCGCGACGACGATCGTGGTGATCGCGGCGGCCGTGGTGGTGATCGCGGTGGCGACCGTTTCGGCGGCGGCGATCGCCGTCCGCGCCGGTTCTGATTTCAGGTTTAGGAGTAAAGCATCATGGCAATTCGTGACCTGACCACTGCCCAGGCTCGCCGTCCGTTCCAGCGCCGGCGCAAGACCTGCCCGTTCTCCGGCCCCAACGCGCCCAAGATCGATTATAAGGACGTGCGGCTGCTGCAGCGCTACGTCTCCGAGCGCGGCAAGATCGTGCCGTCCCGCATCACGGCGGTGTCGGCGCTCAAGCAGCGCGAACTGGCCCAGGCCATCAAGCGCGCCCGCTTCATCGGCATCATGCCGTATGCGGTGAGCTGAGGCCCGTCAAAGAAAGCCCCCCCTCATCCGGCGCTTCGCGCCACCTTCTCCCACGAGGGGAGAAGGAAGTGATGGGAGTGGTGACCACGCCAAATACTTCCCTCTCCCCTTGTGGGAGAGGGTCCGGCAGGGAGTGAGGGGTGAGCCCACACGCTGCCGTCGTTGGAGTTCCGGATGGTCCGAAACTTCTAACTGCCACCCTCGGCAGGACAGCATAAGGAACAAAGTCATGAAAGTTATTTTGCTCGAGCGCGTTGGCCGCATGGGCCATATCGGCGACGAGGTCACGGTGAAGGACGGGTTTGCCCGTAATTTTCTCCTGCCGCAGCAAAAAGCGCTGCGCGCGACGGAGGCCAACCGCAAGCGCTTTGAATCCGAGCGCCACGTCATCGAACAGCGCAACACCGAGCGTCGCGAAGCCGCCGCCGGCGTCGCGGCCGGCCTCAACGGCAAGACCGTGGTGATGATCCGCCAGGCCGGTGAAACCGGCCAGCTTTACGGCTCGGTCTCGTCGCGCGATGTCGCCGAGGCGCTGTCGGCCGAGGGCTTCACGGTTGCCCGCTCGCAGGTCAATCTCGCCGATCCGATCAAGACGGTCGGCGTCCACGTCGTGGCGCTCAACCTCCACGCCGAAGTCGCGGTGACGGTCAACGTCAACGTGGCGCGCTCCGAGGATGAAGCCGAGCGTCAAGCGAAGGGCGAAGACCTTACCGTCCCGACCTTCGACGAAGAGGCCGCAGCCGAGTTCGCCGAAGGCCAAGCGGAAGCCGGCTCGGCTGCTTCCGATGCCGGTGGCGACGACGAGTAAGCGTTCGCTTTTCGCGAAATATTCAAAGGCCGGGCCATGTGCCCGGCCTTTTTCATTTTAGTGCTCTCAACCCGAATCGGCGCAACCTATAGACGCAAGGGGCGGCGTCGACGTTTTGACGTTTTCCCCGCTATCCTTGGTGATCGCGCTGCTTCATCGAATATGATGCAGAGGCGCTTCGCGGCGCGCCATCGCAAGGTTAAGACAACATTAAGGGCGCGAGGGGGAAAACGGGTTAATGGCCGAGAACGTTCATCGTCTCCATCCGGAGGATGAGAAGAGCTTTCGTCTGGCTCCGCAGAACGTGGAAGCCGAGCAGGCACTGCTGGGCGCCGTGCTGGTCAACAACGAAGCTTTTTACCGCGTTTCGGACTTTTTGCTCGGCGAGCATTTTTACGAAGCGATTCACCGCGACATTTATGAGGTGATCGGCAAGATTGTGCGCGCCGGCAAGTCCGCGACGCCGGTGACGGTCAAAACCTTCCTGCCGGAAAACCTCGTCGCCGATGTCACCATGTCGCAATACCTGGCGCGACTAGCGGCGGGCGCCACTACCATCATCAATGCCGCCGATTACGGGCAGACGGTCTATGACCTCGCCATCCGCCGGAAGCTGATCGAGATCGGCGAGGGCATGGTGTCGGTGGCCTATACCGCCGATGTCGAGGAAACGGCGCCCAAGCAGATCGAGGAAGCGGAAAAACAGCTTTTCGAGTTGGCCGAGAAGGGCCGCTACGATGGCGGGTTTTTGGCCTTCAACGCGGCGACGGCGGCGGCGATCGAAATGGCGGCCGAGGCGTTCAAACGCGACGGCTCGCTCTCCGGCACGGCAACCGGCTTTACCGACCTCGACCGGATGATGGGTGGCCTGCAGCGCAGCGATTTGGTCATTATCGCCGGCCGCCCGGGCATGGCGAAAACCTCGCTCGCCACCAATATCGGCTTCCATGTCGCCAAGACCTGGAAAGGCGCGGTGACCGCCGACGGCCATCGCAAAACCGAGAACGGCGGCATTGTCGGCTTCTTCAGCCTTGAAATGAGTTCCGAGCAATTGGCGACCCGCGTGCTCGCCTCCGAGTCGGGTGTGCCGTCGTCCGATATCCGGCGCGGCAACATTCATGAGAGCCAGTTCTCGCACCTCGTCGATGCCTCGAACCTGATCTCGCAGGTGCCGCTCTATATCGACGACACCGGCGGCCTTTCGATCTCGCAGCTTGCGGCGCGCGCCCGCCGCCTCAAGCGGCAGAAGGGGCTCGACCTTCTCATCATCGACTATATCCAGCTCCTCTCCGGCTCCTCGAAGCGCGCCGGCGAGAACCGCGTGCAGGAACTGACCGAGATCACTACGACGCTCAAGGCGCTGGCCAAGGAGCTCGACGTGCCGGTGATCGCGCTCAGCCAGTTGAGCCGTCAGGTGGAATCGCGCGACGATAAACACCCGCAGCTCTCCGACCTGCGTGAATCGGGCTCAATCGAGCAGGACGCGGACGTGGTGCTGTTCATCTATCGCGAGGAATACTACCTCAAGAACAAGGAGCCGAAGGAAGGCACGCCCGAACATCTTGCCTGGCAGGGCGAGATGGAGAAGGTGCATGGCCACGCCGAAATAATCATCGCCAAGCAGCGCCACGGCCCGACGGGTACCGTACAACTATCGTTCGAGGGCCAGTTCACGCGCTTCGGCAATCTGGCGCGCGACGCCTATCTGCCAGAGCGGATGGAATAGGCATGCTGAGAATCCCCAATGCGGGGCTGGGCCCGCGCCTCACGGTCGACCTGGCGGCGCTGGCACGCAACTGGCGGGCGCTCGAAAAAGTGAGCGTCGGGGCGCTATGCGGCGCGGTGGTCAAGGCCGACGCCTATGGCACCGGCATCGTCGCCGCCAGCGAGGCATTTTACGCGGCGGGGGCGCGCTTCTTCTTCACGGCGACGCTCGATGAGGGCATTGCGGTGCGCGGCGCCCTGCCCGATGCGCATATCTTCGTTCTCGACGGGCTCTACCCCGGCAGCGCCGAAATTTATGCTTCCGAGCGGCTGATGCCCTGCCTCAACTCGCTCTCGATGCTGGAGGAATGGCTCGCCTTTTGCCTCAAGCGCAACGAAGCTGTGCCGGCGGCGCTGCATTTCGACACCGGCATGAACCGGCTCGGTATCCGCCTCTCGGAGACCGAGATCGTCACGGCGCGGATCGGCGAGTTCGGTTTCGCGCCGCAGATGATCATGAGCCATTTCGCCTGCGCCGATCAGCCGAGCCACGAGAAGAACCGGGTGCAACTCGCACTGTTCCAGTCGCTGAAACAGCATTTTCCGAATATTCCCGCTTCGCTCGCCAACTCAGCGGGGCTGATGACCGAGCGTGAGTATCACTTCCAGATGGTCCGGCCAGGCATCGCGCTCTATGGCGGCCGCGCGGTCAACGGCAGGCGCAACCCGATGTCCCGCGTGGTGGCACTCGAAGCGCCGATCCTGCAGGTCAAGGAAGCGCGGGCCGGGGAAACAGTGGGTTACGGGGCGACCTTCACGCTCAACCGCAACAGCCGGCTCGCGACGCTGGCCATCGGCTACGCCGACGGCTTTTTCCGTTCGCTTTCCTCGGCCAGCACGCATCCGGGCGGCAAGGTGGCCATTCGCGGCAAGGTGTTGCCGGTCATCGGGCGCGTGTCGATGGACCTCACCACCGTCGACATCACCGACCTTGGCGACCAGATTCCGGCGCCCGGCGAGCTGGCGGAGATTCTGGGGCCGAACATCACCGTCGACGACCAGGCGGATGCCGGTGGCACCATCGGCTACGAAATCCTGACCGGGCTCAGGCTCGGCCGCTTCCAGCGGCGCTATGTCGACGGCCCCGCAACCGGCGCCGAGGCCTGACCTGTTTCTCGGTCCCTGTGGGAGACGATGGAGCGGCCCGCCCACACCAAAAACACCCTGTTATTCCCGCGAAGGCGGGAATCCAGTATTCCAGAGTCGTGCGGTCCTTGCCCTATCGGTGCGACACCGAACCTCACCGGGTACTGGATTCCCGCCTTCGCGGGAATGACATGGCAGTTCTGCCACAAGGGAGAGGGAGAAAGGGCGGCGGTGTAGCGAACGCCTTGCCCAATCCCCACGCAGCGCTCCCGCCTGAAAATGTACAGAAAAATTGACGCTCCTTTCAGCGCCGTGCTTTGCTGGCGTTTCCGGAATTCGCATCCAAGAAATCCCGGCATCAAACAGGGAGACTCTCATGAAATTTGCCAAGATACTGATCGCCAGCACGTTGGCGGCGGCGGCTTTTTCGGCCGCGCCAGCGCTCGCCAAGGATTGGGCGACCACGGGCGTCATCGTCGCCATGGAGGGCGCCTATGCCCCCTGGAACCTCACCGATTCCAGCGGCGCGATCGTCGGCTTCGAACCGGACCTGATGAAGGTCATGTGCGACCACATGAAGGTCAAGTGCACCATCGTTCCCTCCGACTTCGACACGATCATCGAAGGGCTCAATTCGGGCAAGTTCGACGCGGTGATGGACTCGCTTTCGATTACCCCGGAGCGGCAGAAGGTCATCGCCTTTTCAATTCCCTATGCCAATACGCCGGCCGGCTTCGAGACGCTGAAGGGCTCGTCGCTGGAGAATCTGCCGGGGACGGGCACAAACCTGGCGCTGACCGGCGATCCGGCCAAGGACAAGGCGGCGGTCGACAAGTTCCGCGACGAGTTCAAGGGCAAGACGATCGGCGTGCAGGCGTCGACCGTTTACACCAAGTTCCTCGACGATAACTTCAAGGACATCGCCACGATCCGCGAATACGACAAGACCAGCGAGCGCGATCTCGACGTGGTCAACGGCCGCATCGACGCCGGCTTTGACGACGGCACGGCGGAAGGCGCCGCCTTCGCCGCGCCGGGCAACGAGAACCTCGAATATACCGGCCCGCAGATCGGCGGCGGCATCTGGGGACCCGGCCAGGGCGTGGGCTTGCGTCAATCGGATGCCGACCTCAAGGCGCTGTTCGATGACGCGATCAAGGCCGCGCTTGCCGATGGTACGATCAAAAAGCTCAGCGAGAAGTGGTTCAAGATCGACGTCTCGCCGTGATGGTGTCAGGCCGGGAACTTCGGCTCCCGGCCGCTTTCATGGAAGGGGGCCAGCCATCCTAGCCAAAGGCACAGCGTCATTCCCGCGAACGCGGGAATCCCCGTTTAGCGGCAGGCGCAGCGTCTCTGATGAAACAGAGATTCCCGCTTTCGCGGGAATGACCTGGTGCAAAGCTCCGGCTTCCAGCGCTCGCGCCGGAGCGGCCGGATGATCGACCTCTCCCTTCTCGGGTTCGGAGCCGGCAGCTGGGGCAAGGTACTGCTCCTCGCAACGCTGATGACGCTGGCTGTCACGCTCGTGGCCCTCGCCATCGGCGCGATAATCGGCTCGCTGGTGGCCTGGGCAAAGCTGTCGAAAAACCTTGGCTGGCGATTTGTCGGCGACGCCTACACCACGGTGTTCCGGGGCGTGCCTGAACTCCTTATTATCTACCTCATCTATTTCGGCGGCTCGCGCGGCGTGACCTGGATCGGCTCGCTGTTCGGCGCGCAGGGTTTCATCGGCCTGCCGGCGTTCATGGCCGGTGCAATCGGCGTCGGCGTGATCTCGGCTTCGTATCAGGCCGAGGTGTTTCGCGGCTCCTTCCTCGCCGTGTCGTCAGGCGAGATCGAGGCCGCGCGCGCGATCGGCATGCCGCGCCTTTTGAGGTTCCGGCGCATCGTCGTGCCGCAGATCCTGCGGTTCTCGCTACCGGGCCTGGGCAATGTCTGGCAGCTCAGCCTCAAGGATTCGGCGCTGGTGTCGGTAACCGGCCTCGCCGAGCTGATGCGGCAGAGCCAGATTGCCGCGGGCTCGACCCATCTTTATTTCACCTTCTACATCGCCGGCGGGGTGCTCTACCTCGTCCTCACTTCGCTCTCCGACCGGATATTCGGGGTGGCCGAAAAGCGCGTCGCGCGGAGTTTCCGCGGCAGCGTGGGACGAGGCTAGAAGATGGACTTCGCCTTCCTCTCCGACACGATGGGACAATTGCTGGCGGTAACGCCGGTGACACTGGAGCTGTGGATTTCGTGCATCGCCATCGGCGGCGTGCTGGCCTGCTTCGTCACCTGGGCGCGGGTGAGCGGGGTGCCGGGTCTTACCCAACTCGCCGCCGCCTATATCTTCGTGTTTCGCGGCTCGCCGCTGCTGATCCAGACCTTTTTGCTCTATTACGGCGTCAGCCAGTTTGCCGAAGTGCGGCAGAGCTTTGTGTGGCCGGTGCTGCGCGATCCGTTCAATTCGGTAGTGATTTCGCTGGCGCTTTGCACCGGCGGGTACACCGCCGAAATCTTCCGGGGCGGGCTGCAGGCAGTTCCCGGCCGCGAGATCGAAGCGGGCCGCGCCATCGGCATGTCCGGCTTCACGCTGTTCCGCCGCATCATCGCGCCGATCGCGCTGAGGCAGGCCCTCCCCGCCTATTCCACCGAAGTCGTGCTGATGATGAAGGCGACGGCGCTCGCCAGCCTCGTTACGGTATGGGAGGTGACGGGCGTGGCGCAGCGCATCATTTCGCACACCTACCGCACCTTCGAAGTCTTCATCTGCGCGGCGATCATCTACCTCGTGCTGAATTTTATCGTCATCCGCCTCCTTCTCCATGTCGAGCGCCGCATCTCGCCACATCTGCAGGGGCGGCCGAACGCCATCCATCCCGGCGCCCCGCCCGAGCATGCGGCCGGTCCAATCGAACTTCCCGAGGTCCCGCGTTGACGGCCATACCCACCCTCTCGGTCAAGGATATCCACAAGGCCTATGCCGGCGTCGAGGTGCTGCGCGGCATTTCGCTCGACGCGCAGGAAGGCGACGTGATTTCCATTCTCGGCGCCTCGGGCTCGGGCAAGAGCACCTTTCTCCGCTGCATCAACCTGCTCGAAATTCCCGATGCCGGCCAGGTGACCGTTGCGGGCGAAACCATCGCGATGCGCCCCAAGCGCGGCGGCGGGCAGGAGCCGGCAAGCAGCAAACAGGTCGACCGCATCCGCACCGAACTCGGCATGGTATTCCAGAACTTTAATCTCTGGAGCCACATGACGGTGCTGCAGAACGTCGTCGAAGGGCCGTTACATGTGCTCCGGCGGCCGCGCGCCGAATGCGTCGCGGAGGCCGAGGCGCTGCTCGAAAAAGTCGGCATTGCCGACAAGCGCAATTTCTATCCGGCTCACCTCTCCGGTGGGCAGCAGCAGCGGGCGGCGATTGCCCGGGCGCTAGCGATGAAGCCGAAGGTGATGCTGTTCGACGAACCCACTTCCGCCCTCGATCCGGAGCTCGTCGGCGAAGTGCTGCGCGTGCTCCGGGCGCTGGCCGACGAGGGCCGCACCATGCTGGTGGTGACGCACGAAATGGGCTTTGCCCGCACCGTCTCGAACCGCGTCGTCTTCGTCCATCAGGGGCTGGTCGAAGCGGATGGCACGCCCGAGCAGGTGTTCGGCGAACTCAAGTCCGAACGGTTCAAGCAGTTCGTATCGGGGCTGCATGCGTAGGAGCGGCAAACTCTGAGTTTGTGGCCCACCCCTCATCCGGCGCTTCGCGCCACCTTCTCCCCCAAGGGGCGAAGGAAGACGCTGGGGCACGGCTTCGTCGCGAACCTCCTTCTCCCCTTGTGGGAGAAGGTCCGGCAGGGGATGAGGGGGGAGCCACACACACTCCCGGTGAATTCGAATGACGAATGACTACGATGTTGCCGTTATCGGCCTTGGCGCGATGGGTGCGCATACGGCGCAGCAGGTTGCGGCGCGCGGCCTTAGTGTCATCGGCATCGAGCGGTTCGGACCGCTGCACGAGAAGGGTTCCTCGCATGGCGACAGCCGGCTGATCCGGCTCGGCTATTTCGAAGACCCCGCCTACGTGCCGCTGCTGCGGCGCGCTTATACCAACTGGCGCGCGCTCGAGGCGAAATCACGCGAGGCGCTGCTGACCATTACCGGTGTGCTGCAGATCGGCAGGCCGGACAGCAAGGTCATTGCCGGCGTGCTCGAATCCTGCCGCGTGCACGGTATCGCGCATGAGTTGCTGGATGGGGATGCCGTACATGATCGCTTCCCCGCCTTCGCCATGCGGCCAGAGGATGTCGCGGTGCTCGAGCCGGAGGGCGGGTTTCTGCGGCCGGAGCGGGCGATCGCGGCGGCGCTGAAACTGGCGGGCGCCGATGGCGCCGTACTGCATTTCAACGAGCGCGTCACGGGAATCGAACCCGATGATGCCGGCGTCACGGTTGTCTCCGACACGGGCCGCTACCGGGCCGGCAAGGTCATCGTTGCGGCGGGCTCGTATGTCACGGGGCTCGTGCCGGCGCTCGCTGGTTACGCCACACCGATCAAGCAGGTGGTGGGCTGGTATCCATCGCGCGATGTTCTGGCGACCCAGGTCGGTCGCATGCCGGGATTTCTGGTCGACGAGGGCGAGGCCACCTATTTCGGCTTCCCCGATCTCGGCGAGGGCGTGAAAGTCGGCCGGCATGGCCACTTCTTCGAGGAGATCGACCCGGAACAGCCAAATCCGCCGATCAACGCCGCAGACCGCGCGGCGACTGAGGATTTCATGGCGCGCCGGATGCCGGGCGTTGTCCCGACCGGCACGCGCTTCATCACCTGCCGCTACACCATGTTGCCGGGCGAAGATTTTCTCATCGACTTCGTGCCTGGCGAAAAGCGGGTCGTCGTCGCCTCCCCCTGCTCCGGCCACGGCTTCAAATTCGCCAGTGTCATCGGCGAGATTCTGGCTGATCTGGCCGCGGAGGGCGGCACAGCACTGCCGATCGGCCTGTTTTCGTTCGAGGCTATGCGGGCGAGAGCGCGGTAAAGTTCACGGCGAGACTCGCCGTCCTGGCCTTCCGCCCCCACCATGAGGGTGGCGTTGGGCTTCGCGCTTGCCAAAAACACGGTGTCACCCCGGCGCAGGCCGGCATGACACGGGGATTGAATGTCGCTGTGCCCCATCCTCAAACCTTATGGTGATCCTTCGACAGGCTCAGGATGTCGAACCACGAGCTTTCCTGCGTGTGGTCCATGGTTCGACAAGCTCACCATGAGGGTGGCGGGGGCGGTGGGACCGCCCAACTCACGCCACAACCACGGTGTCACCCCGGCGAAGGCCGGGGTCCATCCTGATGATGGGCCACAGCGTCAGCGGTCGCGGCGAAGCATCAGGATGGATACGGCCTCCGCCGGTATGACGCCGTGGGTGGGAATAAGGTTGTGGAGCAACACCTGGCTCAGCAGGCGAACCGGAAAGCCCCGCACCACTGCCCTCTCGAACAAAGTTATCCCCCTATCCTTCACCTG